>Ga0182030_10006035_pt1 | contig 25619 bp, 30 predicted proteins | sample 812S3MmetaG_FD_121299 | JGI IMG/M metagenome (GOLD analysis project Ga0182030, IMG submission 121299) | Permafrost microbial communities from Stordalen Mire, Sweden - 812S3M metaG (Illumina Assembly) | ecosystem: Environmental > Terrestrial > Soil > Wetlands > Permafrost | place: Sweden...
ACCTACACCTACGACGGCTCCCACCACGTCCTCAGCCGCACCGACGCGCTGGGACAGCAGACGCAGTACATCTACGATTCTTACGGCCGCCTCACCGAAGCGCAATACTACCCATGCAGCGTGTGCGACGAAACCACTGCGGATCGCGTGACTTACTACTATGACGGAACCCTCCCGGCCAATCTGGGAAAAGGGTACGGTCAGTGGGGAAACTCGCCCCCTCCGGCGCTTCAAAACACCATCGGGCGGCTGAGCGCGGTGACCTTCAACGGCGGAATAAACGACGAGTTCAGCGACTCCTACTACTACCTCTACAGCTACACGCCGCCGGGCCGCGTGGGCGCCCAGATGATGGGGGTGCAGGCGCAGCCGGTTCATCAGTTGAGCCCGGCTACGTGGCTGACCTTCTCCGCGGCCTATCAGTGGGACAATGAGGGGAGAATGACGTCGCTGCAATATCCCACCGTGCAGATAACGGGGTGGGGAAACTACCCGGGGGTCATGCCGACGGCCGGATATCAGTACGACGCCAACGGGCGGCTGGGCGCGAACGCAATCTCCTCCAAGGACGTTTCAAGCCAATCCGGGACATGCCCAACCACATCACCAAACTCGAAAGTGAACTTCGACCGCGCAATACCATTCACCGACACACTCAACCGAGCGCGAGTCGAGTTCTGTTGCATTAGTACGACCTCGGCATGCTCATTTAGATAAACGAATCTGCTGAATTGAGCACGTAGTTTGCACAGCGGCGGCAATTCCGGCTGGGCCGCGGCTAGCGCATCCAGCGTCCATAGCAGTAGATGGATGCCATGCACCACCTGAGACCCAGCCTGTGTCCGCCGCGCCAGCAGCGCATCCACATGCATTGGGTTATGGTCCCCCGACGTCGAGGCAAAACGCTGCTGATCCGTATCGGTGAACGTCCGCTCTGCCAGCCTCATCGATCTTCCTCCGACCGCCGCCCTTCAAAATGTTCTGTAGACAATGCTTGGCGCTGGCTGATTCAGCAGCAGCCTCATCACAACCGCTATCAATCCCAGTCCGCTCGCATAAACCACCCGCGCGTAGCGACTGGTGAGCACCGGCCCCTCTGCTGACCTGATCGAAAGCAGCGCGCTCCGTAGCACCTCCCACGCCGCCAGCACCACCGTAGCCGAGATCCAGATTGCCAGCCAAACGCCCAGCCACTGCATCACGCTGATGGAGGAGAATACCTTGTAGATCTCTTCCCATCCCGCCCAGAACCAGAATAGTGTCAGTGAAAACCAACTAAACGTTAGCCCCCGCCCAAATGAGACATAGATCGGGTTCACCGCCAATGCCTTGTAGCCTCTGCGCCCCATGACCCTCGTCAACCCCAGCTGCCACAGCCTGTTGATTGAAATCCCGCCACCCTGCAGCAGACCATAAACCACAAAAGCTGATGTCCGCCCGTGCCACACTCCTACTAGGAAGAAGGTCGCGAATAAGGAGAACACGTCCAACCACGGCTCCACCGATGGAGACGGAAGCCGCCGCATCAGGGCTACCAGCAGCGGATTGTAGACATACTTCTTGAACCAGTCCGAAAGCGTAATGTGCCACCGGCTCCAAAACTCCAGGAACGACGATGCCGACAGCGGCCGGTCAAAGTTCTCGGGCAGGCGCACCCGCATCAGCCTCGCCAGCGCAATTACTATGTCGATGTAGCCGGAGAAATTCGAGTACAGAAAGAACGGGTAGACGACGGCCACGCGGAAGGCAGCAATGAGTCTGAGCGACAGAGGAAACGATGGCTGCATCTGCGCAAGTGCGTCTTCCTGGACGGCATGGAGGAGTACCGACAACACGTTGACCTTGAAGAAGCCGCGAACGATGCGCTCCGCTTGCAGTCCGACGAGGCGTAGCCCCAACGGGATCGGCTCGCCGGCAAACTGGTCGCGGGCAAACTCGTCATAGCGCTGGATTGGGCCGGAAACCAGCGTCGTGAAATTGAGAGTGTAGAGCAGGTAGGCGCCCAGACCAATGTGCCGCTTTTCGTCTCCATCTCCCGTTTCAATGAGAACGTGCAGCACGCGAAAGAAGATGTAGGAGAGTCCAAGGGTGAAATAGGGATACGCGAGAAAGATTCCTTCTGGCAAAAAGGTATATTTCTTCAACCATATATAGGCGAAGATGACAGCCAGAATGCTCCAGACCATGGGCTTGGGCCAGCCGCGCTCAAGCAGGCTAAGTCCGGCGTAGCCCAAAAGCAAGAAACCGACCAGAGGCAAAAGGGCAACCGGGTTATGCGCGAGCACACCGAGGAACGCAATGCTCGCCAACATGAGCACGCTTGACCGCCAGATGTGCGAGTTGCCTTTGATGTTTGAGACCAATGCTGCAGCGAGGCCGAAAATCACGAACTGGAAAGACGCAGTATCCATTGGCTACCTGCCTTCCTCCAATACGGCCCTTTGCTGGGCCGCAACTTTGAGCACAGGCACCGCGCCGTTCGTAAGCTCTCTCGCCAACAGTCCGGAGATCATGGCGTGCCCGCGAGCATTGGGATGCACATCGAGTGGGAAGAAACCCTGCTCAGTATTGGGTATACTCCGGAAGTACGGCAAGATGTCGACATAGATTCCGCCATGGCTCTCAATCATGGAGCGCAGTTCATTGTCCAGCTTGTAGGGGTCGAAGCCAGCCGGCCACACGCCCTTGGAGATCATGGCCACCTGAGCGCGTTGCGGTAGTAGCGCAGCCACCACAGGTACGCCTGCGGCCTTGGCCTGAGCCTCAATATCCGCGACATCGCTGTCGAGATCCCTTAGGTGGCTTTGCCATTCCGCGTTCGGTTTGGTTCTCAGGAATTCCGGGCCGTGGATCTTCTGCCCAAAAGGCGCGTCGGGCCTCTCTGCCAGGTAAGAACTGATCAACTGATTCTGACTCTCGTACAGAAAATGCCGAAACATGAATACGCTATGTGAGGATAACTCCAACTTCAAGCGTCCCAGAATCCGCCTTGCCTTGCGGTATGGCGACAGTGCCGAGAAGGCTTGGGGAACTTGGGACGCTCCAGGATCAGGCAGCGGTAACAACGGGTTCCAGATGTCGGATGGGTGCAATAGCCAGAGAATCATGTCGGGCTTTGCCGTCAAAACCTCATTGAAGTGAAGAGCGACAATGTGCGGGGGGCGCCAAGGCATGCCTTCGTTGTAGAGCTCAACGTTGCGCCCCGTCCTCCGCGAGAGTTCCGAGGGCAGCAACGCGGCGATGGTTTTTTCGTTTGGCACCCGCATTCCCATCGCATAAGATCCACCTATCATCACGATCCTGTAGGTGCCCGGCGGCGGCTTAGTCCCGCATTGAAGATCCGTGCGATGGCCACAGCTGTTGAACCGGTACTCCGTTACTTCACCTTCGGGAATCTTTTCCCGGCACACGCTGTTTGGAATCCCCCGCGCGCCGGTCGAGGGATCGTTGAACACAATACAGTCTTCCCCTGACCCAGGTAAACTTGCAAACATCCGCCGCGCAATAACATCTGTAGAAAACACTAGGAGACAGATCGTCGCAAAGCTGAGCGCGGGGAGCAGAATCCAGTCTCGCCGTGGCAGCTTCACTTCTTTAGAGTTCGAAGGCTCGCTGGCGTTGGGTTGGGTCATACGAGTGACTCCCCTTTGGCCACAAAGCCCTGCGAAACGACCTTCATCGGAGCATTCGCAGGGTCAGCGTTTTCAACCAACAGCTCCCAGCGAGTCAGCCCGGGCCCTTCTTCCATCACTTTCTCGAATCCGAGCCTAGCATAGTGGTCGACGACCAGCTTATTGCGGTCCGTGGGCCGGTAGGTACCGGTCACCTTGTGGACGCCGGCTGCACGGGCATGCTCCAGAATCTCGCGCAGCACCATATGTTCCACCTTGCGTCCCAGCACGCGGCAGCTCATCAGCCAGGTGTCGATGTCCCATACTCCGGCTTCGCCAGGCCGGCAGATGACCACACTAATCATGCCGTTATCGCCGAAAATATCCGCCAGCCGGACCTGCAGGGTAAAGACCTCAGGGTCGTTCTCCGCAGCGGTCACTTCCGGATCGGTGTAGCGGCGCGTCGTCAGGTTGTACTGGTTGGATTTGTTGATGAGTTGGACAATGCGGGCCCTCCCAGTCGCGTCAAAGGGCTGAAATGTGATCGTCATGTCCAGGGACGCCAAGTATGCATCCACGCTGCCAACTTGCTTTTGCAGGTTGGCACGCTTGGCATTGTCCTGGTAGAAGCCCGCCCGCTTGAGATCCTCAGTGGCAAAGGCAACGGCCTCAAAGTAGCCGCCCGCGGTGAGGGTTCTCGCGTAGTAGGCCGCCTCTTCTGGCAACTCCGGCACGGCCACCTGCGGAAGTAGCGTTCGCACAAGCCCCCGCTCCACAGGATTGTCGTCGAGAAATACCATGGCGTCCAAGCCAAGCGACAGTTCTTCAGCAATGGCCTGGATGTTAGTGGCTTTGTCATTCCAGTTGGCCTGAAAAACGGCAATGTGGTCCAGCTTCAGCAACATCTCGGGATGTTGCTCAAAAGGAGCACGCGCCACCTCGTCTGTGTTCTTCGACGATACAGCCAGCACGATTCCTCTTTGGCGCAAGTCCAGCGCAAGACGCTGCACTGCCAGGTACGCTTCGCCCGTGGCATCGCCCTGTGCGACTTTGATACCCTCCAAGCCGTCGTCTCCGATCACTCCGCCCCAAACCGTATTATCGAGGTCGAGAATCAGAACTTTTCGGCTTTTGCCGCGAATGGCTGTAACCGTCCGAGCAACGTGATCGGCGTAAAGCGGAATGAGTTCGTCGGAGAAGGAGAACTTGGCCATATTCCACAGTTGTGTGTTGTGCCAGTCGGCGAGGCCCACCGTTTCCGCCAGGCCGGCAACATCTAGCAGCACATCGCCCGATCCAAGAACATACTCAGCCAGTTCTCGGTTGATGTTGTCGACGAGGCTTCTCAGCGTTCCCGGTAGCGCCCGGTCTAGGCTTCCAAAGAGCGTTTCCACAGGCGGAGCGAAAGTTTGAAAAAGGCAAACGGCATTCGAATTAGTCTTGATGCCGTTGCGAAGCACCTGCAGGTAGCCAATGACGCCTTGCACTGTGGCGGAAGAAGCTTCAGCGTCCGCCAGGGAGAGTTTCAACGCAGCGCTCGATAATCGAGTGCTAGGAGCACTGCATCCGGTTTCGAGCTATTGACCTTGGACCCCGGAGTTAAGGCCTCTTGTGCTACTTGGTCGTACGAGGGCTGTATAACCTCTAGCGCTATGCCATGCCGCGCAGCACTCGCCACCAGCGCCGGCACGATCAAATCGATAGTCGAGTTACTGAGCACCGCCAGCCGTAACGGTACGAGCGGTTCCAGCGACCTGCCGTCCGCGCGCGCTTTGCCTATGGTCTTGGCCAGCTGGTCAACTGATTCACGTCCAAGGCGTGCAACGCCAGCGACTGCAGTTCGCGCCCGAGTTGACCGGCCGAGTTTTCCAAATCTCTCAGCCTCTCACGAAATTCTCGCGGCGGCCGCGGCAGCCATTGTAATTCCGAATAAAGTGAGTTCATTGGAGCTGTTTCTTCAAAGTTCGCGCTTTGATCAGCATCACGAGGTCGCCCACATTTTCCAGTTTGCCAATTTCCGGAACGGAGAACTTGATTTTGAAAGCTTTCTCGACAGTAAGCATTAAGCGGATGTGGGTGAGGCTATCCCAACCGTCTACGTCCTTAGCCGACAGTTCAGGAGTCACCGCTATTGAGTCTTCATCAAAAACGTCTTGAAATATCTCCGCCAGCCGAGCGTAAATCTGTGGTTCGTCCATTGTTCAAAATCTCCTCAAGCCAAGCTGCCCACCAGAGTGGAGCGAAGACGTAAGGCATAGAGCAGACTACCAAGAGCTGCAGGGCCTTTTGAAAGTTGAGGATACCACGACGTGCGGCCCACGGACGCTATACCCAGCGCGCCTGCGATGGCCACAAGCGCCCGGTGAGCCACCCGGCATAGTTGTCTTGTGCGGGAAGGAGCCTGGGCGGCTCACGCCGTTTCACACGCCGCGAAAACCGATGCGTCAGACTGCGTTCAATCTGGACACGGTCGAGTTCCTGGTGGCCAAACCAGCTCGCCGGCCAAGAGCGCGATTAGGTGCCGGTGTTGTTCGATCAGACCGCGGGTCTGCGCCCGCTGTTCCTTCGTTCCTTCGGCGTACGCGACCGCCGCAGGCCCGGCACCGGGGCGGTCCAGTAGGGTAGGTTAACAAAGAACGCACGTGCGTTTTTGCCAGCATGCATCGGCACCGGCGCTCCCACGCCAAACGCTTTTTGCGCTTGATGTTTCGCGGCACCGGAGTGATGAATCGTCATGCGCGGATCACGCGCAGGAAAGGAAGCACCACGATGAAGAAGAACGCCAGCACCACCATACAGACCCCCATTGCGGAGCACTGCCCGCCAGTCGCGCTGGAACATGCCACCTTGAGCAAGCAGGCGGCCAGTACGAAGGGCGCGCCCAGGGGCAAAAAGGTCGCCAGGAAGGGCAAGGACGCCCCGGTCGCCAAGACGGTAGCCGCCAAGGTCAGCCCGCCCACCAGACAGGAGGGCCAGAAGAAGGCCACCAAAGCCGCCGCTAAGGCATCCACCAGGAAGGTCACGGGCACCGCCACCGTACCGCGAGAGTTCTCCAAGAAGGCCGTCGTTCTGGACCTCCTGCGACGGAACGAAGGCGCAACAATGGGCGAGATCGCCAAGGCGACCGGCTGGCAGAGTCACAGCATCAGGGGCTTCATCTCGGGCACGGTCGGGAAGAAGTTGAAGCTGGCGGTCGAATCCGCCAAGAACGGTGCCGGGGAGCGGACGTACCAGATTCCCGTGAAGTAAAGGACGCGGCGGCACGAGGCCGCCAGCCTGAAAAGCTGGCGGCTTTTTCAGTTCAGGGGACCGCTACGCCACTATCACAAAACGTGATAGTGACTGTGATCTCATCGCCAACGTCTCGTCGAAGATCACCCATGAACTCGCGGTTGGTGAATATGGGATTATAAAGATCCTCAGGCCGCAAGCCCGTGTGCTTGGCGATGCGGCTCAGGATCTTACGGCCCAGCTCATCATTGTCGTGGAAGGCAGACTCGTAGTCCGGCCAGCCTTCGCTGGTCAGAAGCTGTGGGAACCACTCTGGCGTTTCACGCGCCAGCCTATGCGCGCCAGAGCAGCCAGCACGCGGCGTGCTTTAGTCGCCGGCCAGTTGCTCACTCAGCACCTGGAACGACACATTGAGGGCCGAAGTCGGTAGTTCGGCGTGCTTGATCCGATCGGCGATCACCTCGATGGCCAGGCGCTCCGTGTTGCTGATGGCTTCCTCGCGCCTCTGCCCATAGGTCATGACGCCGGGGAGTTCCAGGGCCTCGGCAATCCAGCGACCGTCATCCTCCCGGTCAATCTCGATGGAAAGGTGCACCCCTCCATTGTAAGCCCGGCCCGCTATCGAATCCCGCCCATAAATTCGCGGTTCGTGATTTCCGCAGGTGGGGGAGCCACCTTCGGAACGTTCGGCATGGTCACCCGGAAGCGAACGCGGCGGTGGCCTTCGGGCAGATCGGACCGCCGCCAGCCCGCATTGACCGGGTGGCGCGGATCGTTCAGATCATATTGCGGCTCGCGCCGATCCGACGGACGAAATAGGTCTTTCAAAAACGTCAACATGGTTCACCCCTCCATGGGCGGGTGCGAGGCAGGAGTGGCCTCGGGACCGCCCTCCCGGCTGCTGGCGAAGAAGGTACAGCGGCCGGCCTCAACATCGCGCCAGCGGTCAACGCTGGACGATCTGAACACCGGCAGCCCGCAACGTGTTCACCAGCGCGCGGGCGTTGTGCTCGGCCCGATAGCGCGCGTAGACATCCGGATCGGCTTCCAGCGCCCGCGCGATGGCCTGTTCCTTTGTGGGTGCGGTCGACGCACCGGGGACATACAATCCCGGAAGGCTCGCGCCGCGTGCACAAGATCCTGCGCAACCGCATCTACTGCGGCGACTTCGATTTCGACGGCACGATGTACCACGGCGCCTACGAGCCGATCGTCACGCGCGAACTGTGGGAGCAGGTGCAGGCGATCCTCGATGGGCGTGGCTCGAAGAAGACGCGCAAGATGAAAGAACAGTTCGCCTTCAGCGGCCTGATCACCTGCGGCCACTGCGGCTGCGCCATGGTGGGCGAGATCAAGAAGGGCCGCTACATCTACTACCACTGCACCGGTTTCAAGGGGAAATGCCCGGAGCCGTACACGCGCGAGGAGGTGTTGGAGGAAAAGTTCACCGGCCTGCTGAAGGGCATCGCGTTCAGCGAGGAGACGCTGGTCTGGGTGCGGCAGGCTCTACGCGAAAGCCACCGCGACGAACGCCAGGTTCCACGACGATGCCATCGCCAAGCTCCAGCGTGAGCACCGCCGTCTCCAGGACCGCATCGACGCCATGTACGAGGACAAACTGGACGGCCGGATCGCCAACGACTTCTTCGACGCCAAGGCCGCCGAGATGCGCGCGGCGCAGACGGCCATCATTCGGGACCTGGGGGCGCACCAGACCGCCAACCGCAGCTATATCGAGGAAGGCGTCCAACTCCTTGAACTGGCGCACAGCGCGCACGCCCTGTTCGAGAGTCAGCCCGCAACGGCAAAACGCAAACTCCTGGATTTTGTACTCTCGAACTGCACCTGGAAGGGCGGCGAACTGACCGCGAAATACCGGCAACCCTTTGACGTGTTGGCAGTTGCGGTCGCGTCGGAACAGCAGCGGGTGGGCGCGGGAATGGCGGAAACGGCCAGAAATGAGATATGGCTCCCCACGTATGACTCGAACCTGCACCCCTTCCGTTACGAACCGCGGAATCGGACGCCGGATTTTGTAGGTCCCTTACGAAGCTTTCGCCTGTACCTGACTGGTCAGCGAGTGCACTTTCAGTAGCAGCGAGATTTCGTTAGCCGGAGTTTCCAGAGCCGCCGCGATACTGGGGACCGATTCTCCGCGCCGATGCATACGCAGCGCCTGCGCCCGCTTGGTGAGATCGATGCCCGCGCCGATGGGGCGCCCGGGCGGTACCGCTTCCAGGTGGCGCACCGATTCCCGCAGGCTCTCGATTTCGGCTTCCAGCCCGCGAACCGCCACCAACTCCGACTCGCGAGCGGTGTCCGACTGCGTCGCCCGAAAGCGCGCCCTGGCCAATTCCACTTTGACGCTCACGAACAGCGCCAGGCTGGTCAGCAGGCACAACGACGCGCCGGAGTAAAAGGTCACGGGATTCAACAGCCATTCCAGGCGCATTACTTCTCCTCTTCCGGCGCCGGAGCCGCTTCCAGACGCTCGCGGCGGCTCTCGATCTGCGAAATCCGCACTCCGTAATTGCCCTGCACCATCACCGCCTCGCCGCGCGCCACTACCCGGCCGTTGACCAGAACTTCCACCGGCTCTTCGGCGCTCTGGCCGAAATCGATCACCGACCCGCGATTCAGATCGATCACTTCGTCGAGCGTCATCTGCGTCCGCCCGAAACGCAGCGTGACCGGCAGTTCGATGTCCAACAGCAGATCCAGGGCCGAGCCCGGCTGACCGATTCCTGCGCTCATACTCTTCTCCTTGGCTGATTCAGCCAGACTCGTTCCATGTGGCTGCGCAGCCGCAGGATGGCCTGCGTACGCAATTGGGCGATGCGCGAGAGGTGCATCTTCATCACTGCGGCGATTTCCCGCAGATTCAATTCTTCGTAGTAATACAGACTCAGCACGGTCCGCTCCGGCTTAGGCATGCGCTCGATCGCCAATGCCATGATTCGCACCAGTTCGGCGCGTTCCACCATGTGCGACGGCCAGGCATCTTCGCCCGAGGAGATGAAGTGGAGCAGGTTGCGGCCGGAATTCTCTCCGGGCTCGAACTCCAGGCGCTCCAGTTCCACGGACTGTACCTCGGCCAGCCACTTCTGATACTCCGCAATGCCGATATTCAATTCGGCGGCGATTTCTTCTTCGGCCGGTTCGCGTCCATAACGCTGCTTGGCGCGGTGAATGGCGCCTTCGATCAGCTTGGATCGCTTGCGGGTTTCGCGTGGCGCCCAATCCATCTCCCGGAGGCTATCGATGATGGCGCCGCGGATGCGCCGCTCGGCGTAGGTGTTGAGCTGCACGCCCATGGTCGGATCGAAATTGTCGATGGCCGCCATCAGCCCGATCACGCCGGTGGAAATCAGGTCGTCCAGGCTGATGTAGTCCGGCAGGCGGTCGTGAATCCGCCGGGCGATCAGACAAACCTGTGGGAGGTGCTCGAGGACAAGCGCCTCGCGCTGCGAGTTGATTCCCTCATCGCCAGCGGGACGGTAGTGTTGGAGGCCAGTGGCCATCGGATCTCTCGGCTAAGCTACGGCCTGCAACGAATCAGGCAATTGGCGTACCAGTGAATCGATCACCCGGTCCTTGGTTGCCTCCTGGATATCTTCGGGTACGGACTGGCCATGGCAGAAGAAAGAAAGCGGCTTTTGCGTGCGCGCCGCCTCGGTAAAGACGGCAGCGGTGGAACTTGTCTCATCCATGCGCGTAAAGATCAGTTTGCCGGGGTTAAACTCGCCGAAGCGGTCGATGGCGCTTCGCAGACCGGCGCGGTCCATGGAAGCTGTCAAAACTAAGTGAGTGTCAATATCCTGACGGCGGCTGAGAAACGTCGCGAGGTCGCCGCCGAGTTCCTGCTGCATGGCGGCGCTGAAGCCCGGAGTGTCGATCAAGACGTAGGTATTGGCGGGCGCGGAGTCGATGGCCTGGGCCAGTGCGGCGGTATTCTCCACGGCTTGAAACGGTACGCCGAGAATCGCGGCGTAGGTGCGCAACTGCTCGGCGGCGCCAATGCGCAAAGTATCGGCGGAGATCAACCGCACGGCGCGCCCCAGCTTGAGGCACTGGTGGACGGCGAGCTTGACTAGCGTGGTGGTCTTGCCCGATCCCGGAGGGCCCACCAGCGCGGTAATACGGCCGATTTCGGGGAGTACCTCGAAGCGGCTGGCGAGCTCGCCGGCCATGGCGGCCGATTCCGTCTCGGAGGCGGCCGAATGGGGCCGGACGATGTCCAGCACGGCGCCCTTCTTGCGCACCGCGGGCTCGGTGGAAAACGGCCGTTCCTCCACGTCCGCATCGTCGCCGGAAAGCCCGGCTAGCGCGGACCTGTTGTGGGACAGCATCCGGCGGATTTGGGACATGCGCTGCTGCAGTTCTTCGGCGCGCGATGCCGGCTTAGGCGCGGGAAGGCTCGCCTCGGGACACACCCCAAAGACCACTTCGAAATCGCCCAGGCGCCGCGCCTCGGGAGGCGCTTCACGGGAATTCAAGAGCAGTGCGTCTGACCCAAACTCGCGGCGGGCCTGTTCCATGGCTGCGGGGATGGAGCCCGCAAAGAACGATTTCACGTACAGGTTCGCGGCTTTTTCAGGATTGGGCATGGTTATTGGATAACTCCCTGCGAGATGATTTTGACTTCCATGGGAACCTCGTTATGCGAGACGAAAAACACGTTGCGGTTGCTGGGCTCTACCATTTGCCGCAGGAAAAAGCGCGCCCCGGAACTGGCGATCGCCGCCACGGGCGTCTCCGGCGTGCCGACCTTCGCGTTGATGCGCTGCAGCAGGTCGCGGATGGCCGGCGGCGAGAGCGTCACATGGCTGTTCTGTTCGCCGTGCTGCACGGTGGATTCCACGGATTGCTCCAGTTGCGAGTCCAACAAATACGCCGGCAGGTCGCCGGCCGAATTCAGGAACGGCTTCACCACCATGCGGCGCAAGGCCTGGCGCACGTATTCGGTGAGCAGCACGGGATTGCGCGTGGTGACGGCGGCCTCGCCCAGCGCTTCCAGAATGGTGACGGCATCGCGGATGGAAACGCGCTCGCGCAGCAGGTTCTGCAGCACGCGCTGCACCGTGGAAAGCGGCAGTAGCTTGGGAACCAGGTCTTCCACCACCTTGGGATGGTCGATGGCTACACGGTCGAGGAATTTCTTGGCGTCCTGCCGGGAGAACAGTTCCTGCGCGTAGCGGCGGACCAGTTCGGACAGGTGCGTGCCCAGCACGCTGACGGCGTCCACTACCGTGTACCCTCCGCGCCGCGCGGCTTCGGCCTGCTCCGATGGCACCCACCAGCCGGACATGCCGAAGGCCGGTTCCTTAGTCGGTTTGCCGCCCGCGGGCGGGTCCACTTTGCCCACCGGGATGGCCAGTTCGCATCCCGCTGGCATCTCATAGCGGGCGATTTCGGCGCCCTTCAGCGAGATCGCATATTGGTGCGCTTTGAGCGCCACATTGTCCACCACGCGTACCGGACCGAGCACGAAGCCCAGGTCGGAAGCGATCTGCCGGCGGATTCCGCCAATGCGTTTGATAAGCGGGGAATCCTGCCCGCCGCCCACATATTTCACCAGGCCGAGGCCCATCTCGATGGCCAGCGGTTCCACCTTCAGCAGCGCATCGATATTCTCTTTGGCGGCAGCCGGCTTGGCCACGGCGGCGGTCTTTTCCGCGGCCGCCTGTTTCTTTCGCATGTTCCAGGCGGCGAAGCCCAGGCCGGAGCCGAGCAGCAGGAACGGCACACTGGGCAGCCCTGGAAAAACCGCCAACACGATCAGCACGCCGCTGGCCAGAAACAGAGGCTGCGGGCTGCCGAACAGTTGCTTGGCGAAATCGGCGCCCATGCGATCGTCGGAGCTGGCCCGGGTAACGATGAGGCCGCCCGAAATGGAAATCATCAGCGCGGGAATGACGGTCACCAGGCCATCGCCGATGGTCAGGATGGTGTAAGTCTGCAGGGCCTTGGCCAAGTCCATGCCATGTTGCAGCACGCCAATCAGGAATCCGGCGACGATGTTGATTCCGGTGATCAGGATGGCCGCCACGGCGTCGCGCTGGGTGAAGCGCGATGCGCCGTCCATGGCGCCGTAGAATTCGGCTTCGCGCCCCAGGTCTTTGCGGCGCTTGCGGGCTTCGGTCTCATCGATCAGGCCCGAGCTCAGGTCGGAATCGATGGACATCTGTTTGCCGGGGAGGGCGTCGAGAGTGAATCGCGCGGTCACTTCGGAGATGCGCACCGCCCCGTGATTGATGACCACATATTGAATGGCGATCAGGACCAGGAAAATGACCGTGCCGATGATGTAATTGCCGCCCACCACGAAGTTGCCGAAGGCCTGGATGACGTCGCCGGCGGCGCTGGTGCCGCCGTTGCCGTTCATCAGAATCAGGCGGGTGGCGGAAATACTCAGTGCCAGGCGGAAGAGCGTGAGCAGCAGGAGCGTGGTGGGGAAAACGGAGAACTCCACCGGCTTGCGGATATACATGGCGACCATCATCACTACCGTCGACATCATGATGTCGGTGACGATGAGGACGTCGAGCATGAAGCCCGGCAGCGGCGTGATCAGCGCGATCACGATGCCCAGGACGGCGATGGGGACGCCCAGCTCTTTCCAATTTGCGAGCGCCAGCTTCCACGGTGCGGGTGCGGCGATCGCTTTTGCCTGTGCTGCCAACTTACGCTCCTTTAGGTGTCATGCTGAAACTCGTGGCGCAGGCACTCCTGCCTGCCGGGTCGAGACTCGTCTCGACCCTTTTCGAACGCGGTATACACCGTCCCGGAGCGCCGAGATGAGTCTCGGCGCGGCAGACAAAAGTGTCTGCGCCACGTCGCTGCCGTCCGTTTTTTGACATTGCTAACCTTTTATGCACTTCGCCTTCCATTCATCAGCTTGAAAATGTAGGCCAGCACTTCGGCCACGGCGCGATAGAACTGCGCCGGAATCTCCTGTCCCACGTCGACGGACTTATAGAGCGCCTGCGCGAGCGGCGGATTCTCGATCAGCGGAACCTGGTTTTCCACGGCCTTCTGGCGAATGCGCAGCGCCAGATAGTTCTTGCCCTTGGCTACGACCATGGGGGCGCCCTTGGCGTTCATGGAGTACTTCAACGCCACGGCGTAATGGGTGGGGTTGACGATGACGGCGGTGGCGGTGGGAACCTCGTGCATCATGCGGCGGCGCGCCAGATCGCGGCGGATGCGCCGGATGCGCTGCTTCATCATGGGGTTGCCTTCCACTTCCTTGAACTCGTCGCGGATGTCCTGCTTGCTCATCTTCAAATCGTTCTGGTAGCGCCTCTTCTGGCGCAGCAGGTCTACCGCGCCGAACACGATGAACACCAGCGACGCCTTCCACAGCAGCGTCTGGATGGAGCCGCCCACCAGGCTCGCGCCATCGGGCACGCTGCGCAGGGGCAGCGACAGGTAGCTCTGGAAATTGTCGGCCACCAGGTAGTAGACCGCCAATCCGAATGCCGGAATCATGATGGCCGCCTGCAGCAGCGAAGGCAGGTTCTGCCTGGGCAACTCTTTCAGGCGCGAGGCGGGACTCAGACGTTTGATATCGGGCGCCAGTTTTTTCAGGCTGACTCCCATGCGGGTGACGCCGAATTGGATCGCCAGAGTGATGGCGATCATGGTGGCGCCCAGGGCGCCTAGCGGGATCAGCATGTGCACCAGCAGGTCGAGTCCCAGGCCGACCACCTCGGAGGTGCTCAGGCGCGGGTCGAGCGCATGTTGTAGAAGGGCGGCCATACTGGCGCGCATCGACTGGATCCAGCCCGGGCCCCAGGAGTGCAACAGCGTGACGAAGGCCAGGAACTGCAGGGCGTTCACGAACACGCGGGCGGTAGGGAAATTGCCGTCCTCGCGGGCCTTTTTCATGCGCCGCTGTGTCGGTTGCTCGGTCTTTTGCTGGTCGGCCATGGGGTGTCAGGATCGCTCCCTCACGGTCGCGGCTCGGTATCCGGCCTTCGTTCCGAGCCGCGACCGTCAGGGAGCGTTAACGTCATCCGTGTCTGAACGCCTGTTGACATACCCTAGCGCGCGATGAGCCCTCGCGCCATGGTCAAAGCCACGCCGCTTTCGGCGCGATAGAGAACCGGAAATAGCACCGCCAGCCATCCCAACATGGTGAGACAAATCAACATTTTGACGGGGAAGGCCACGGTGGTCAGATGCAGTTGCGCGTTGACCCGGCCCAGCAGCGCCAGCGCGATATCGAGCATCACCATGACGGCGATAATAGGCAGCGCCAGCCGCAGCCCGGTGGAGAACATCGTCGAGCCCACCGTCAACACTTGCGCCGCCGCGCCGCGGGTGAGCACAAACGACCCGGCGGGGTACGTCTCCATGCTGCGGGCGAACACGCGAATCACTTCGCGATCCAAACCGGTGGCAAAGAACAACATGCCGGAAGCGATCTGCATGAAGACCACCATCACCCCGGAATCGGCTTGTGTATTGGGGTCGAAAGTGGAGGCGAAGGCATAGCCCGCCTGCATGCTCAAGGCCTGCGCACCCACCGCGAAGGACTCGGTGACGAAGGCCACCCCCAGGCCGATGCCGATTCCCAGGGCCGCTTCCACGATCAGCCACATCACCAGCGTGCCGGCCGAGGGATAAGCCGTAATGTGCGGCCACAGCGGAAACAGGGCGACGGTGATGCCGAACGCGAGTATCACCCGCGCCGGATTGATGACCGCGCCGATGCCCGGCATGGGTACGAAAACGAAGACGCCGGCCACCCGCGCCAGCGTCAAAAGGAAGCCCAGTAGAGTTGCCGTGGAAAGGACCAGGTCACCGCCCATAGCGGCTCAGGTCCCCCAGGATGCCGATGGTGTAGGCGCTCATTCTGTGGAGCATCCACGGCAGCGCGAGGATGAAGGCGCCCAGAAAAGCGAGCAGGCGCGGGATGGCGTTGAAGGCCGTGTCCTGAATAGAGGTGACGATCTGGATCAGGCTGATGAAGATGCCCACTACGAAGCCCACGGTAAGCAGCGGCAACGCCAGCCAGAAGGCCGTCATGAGGGCCTCGCGCAGAATCTGAATCACGAATTCGGGGGTCATGCGTAGAAGCCTTTCATGAGCGAGCCGATCACCAGGTTCCAACCGTCGGCCAGCACGAACAGGAGAATTTTAAAAGGCGCCGAGATCATCACCGGCGGCAACTGCACCATGCCGATGGAGAGCGTCACCGAAGCCACCACCAGATCGATGATGAGGAATGGCAGGAAGAGCACCGCGCCGATCTGGAATCCGGCCTTCAGTTCGGAGAGAATGTATGCCGGAATGAGAATGCGCAATTCCAGGTCGTCGGGAGTATGCGGAGCGGGCGATTTAGTGATGTCCAGGAAAAGCTTGACGTCTTTTTCGCGGGCGAAGCGCACCAGGAAAGCTTTCAGCGGCTTGGCCCCGGCATCGAAGGCCTGGTCGGCGGTGAGCTGGTTGTTTTGCAGCGGCTCCCAGCCCTGGTGGTAGACGTCCGCCGCTACCGGCGAAATAATCAGGATGGTGAGGAACAGGGCGATCCCCACCAGCACCTGGTTAGAGGGAACGGTCTGCGTCCCGAGGGCCTGGCGCAGGAAATGCAAAACGATGGCGATGCGCAGGAACGGCGTGATGGACATCACCAGCGCGGGCAGCAGGGTGAGCAGCGTCAGCAGAATGACAATCTGCATGGGCACGCTGAGCGACTCGCCGCCCTTGGAGAGTTGAATGCCCATCACTGAGGCGGACTGCGGAGCGGCCTGCGCCACCCCAGCCGCCAAAGCGAAAAGCAGGGTGCTGCCGATGTGGCGCAGGCGGGGTCGAGACTCCCGATGCCGTGGAATTTGGGATGAGCCCCGAGGTGGGGCAGGCGGTGCTCGCCTGCCCGCCCGTCTTAGCTGAACAGGCCCGCTGCCTAGACAGGATAGAGGGCAGGCGAGCACCGCCTGCCCCACCGAGCAAGACCCCGCAGGCAGAAGTGCCCGCGCCACGTTGAAACTCATTTCGCCACCTGCGTCTGTTCCAAAGGAATTTCGCCGTCCAGCACGGAACAACCTCCCGGAGAGACCGCGATCAATAGCACGCGGCCGCTGACATTCACCAGATGGAGCGAATGCTGCGGAGTCAACGCCAGCCGCTCCAGCGTCTGCATGCGGCGCGCGCCGGTCCGCCCCACGCCTGTCACGTTGAATTGCGCCAGCCCCTTGCGGCGCAGCCAGTAGAGCGTGCCGCCCAACAGGCCGAGCACGAACACCACCACCAGCGTTTGCTGAATCGCTTCCATGTCAGTTCTTGCCTTTGAAACCCACCATGCGGACCACCCGGCGTCCGTTGGCGCGGGCCAGTTCGCCCGAGCCTAGCAAGGCCCGGCCCACCAGAATATCGACGCTCTCGCCGGCCGCCCGGCCGGACACCACCAGGCTTCCCACCGTCAATTCCAACAACTCGCTGACGCGCAGGGGCCGGCCTTCCACCACCGCTTCCACTTCCAGCGGGAGGTCCATCAGGTGCCCTGCTTGTGCCAGTTTCGCCATGTTGGATTACGCGTGGACCAGGTTGACCGTCTCCTGCGCCAGCGTGTCGCTGGTGGTGATCACCCTCGACGCCGCCTGATAGCTGCGCTCGTAGGTGAGCAGTTTCGTGAACTCAGCGGCCATGTCGGTGTTGGAGGATTCCAGCGAGCCGCCAACAATCTGCCCGCGCCCGCCGGCTCCGGCCGCGCCCAGGGCGGCCTGGGCAGTGGCGGCGGAGGCCTGCAGGTTGTTATTCCCCACCTGTAGCAGGCTGGTGGGATTGGCAATCGACGCCACCGCCAGTTGGCCCAGCGTCACTTGTTGGCCGTTGGTATAAGTCGCCATAATTGTGCCGCCGTTCTGGATGGAGACCTGTGAAACCTCGCCGGCCGCGTTACCGTCCTGCACCGGGCTGGACATGCCGGACGTCTGCGCATACTGCGTGATTTCCGGAGTTCCCGTGCTGTTGTACAGGTTCCAGTTGATGTTCAAGTCCGCGGCCCCGTCCGCCAGGCCAGTGACCGCGACGGCTACCGGGGAGCCGGCCGCCGGAGTAGTCAGGGCTCCGCTGCTGTTGAACGCCAGCGTGCCGGTGGCCACGGTTGTGTTGCCGCCGGTAGCCAGGTCCGCGGCCGGTACGGTCACGGTGTAGCTCCAGCTATTGGAGGCGGTCTCGGTGTAATTGACGGTAAGGGTATGGGCCGTACCCTGCGAATCGTAGACCGTGAGGGGGGCGCTGAAGGCTCCGCCCGTGGCCGTGGAACTGTCGAGGTTCACGTTCATGCTCATGGTGGTGGTGGCTTTCGGGGCGATCACCGACCCCACGGGCACGGTGATATTGCCGACCGCTCCGTTGGTGTCGACCACTCCGTTGGTCGCCGTCCAGCCTTGCACGTTCTGGCCGGTCGCAGTCAGCAGGTTGCCGCTGGCATCCAATTGGAAACTGCCGTCGCGGGTGTAGAGTTGGGTGTTGCTGGAATCCTTGACGACGAAGAAGCCGTTCCCCTGGATCATGGCGTCCAGGTCGCCATTCGTGGTGTCCTGGCTGCCCTGCGAGAAATCCTGGACGGTCCCGATCTGTCCCACCCCCGCGCCGACTTGGCCAGTATCGGATCCCGTGCCAAGCTGTTGGGCCATCAAATCCGAGAAGTCGACCGTGCTGGCTTTGAAGCCGGTGGTGTTGAGATTGGCGAGGTTGTTGCCGACCACGTCGATGGCCGTCGAATCGGCGTTCAGCGCGGATAGTGCGGTGTTGAATGCGGTTCCCATAACGTTTCTCTGTGCCTCCTACGATTGAGTCTGATTATTCGTGGCCGTAGTGCCGGACGCGGCGCCGGTGGACGAGCTTGCGGCGGCTGACGCGTCGGTTGTCAGTGTATCGGTATCGGTGCGGATCGCCATGACCTGCTCCAATTCGCTGAACTGCGCCAACTGCGAAACGAATTGCGTGCTGTCGGTGGGGTTCAGCGGGTCCTGGTTCTGGAGTTGCGCCACCAGAAGCTGCAGAAACATCTGTTCGGTGGGCGCGGTGCCGCCCAGCGCGCTGGCCGCGCTGCTGGAACTGCTCGAACTGGAACTGCTGCCAAGGGAACTAACTGCTGAAGCCATAAAAACCTCCTGAAGACTTCTCTCCGCCGGTGAGACTGGATTCCAGTTCTTCGACCCAGCGGGGCTGGTTGGACTGATTCTGATTGCGCCGGCCGCCATCCTGTTGCGACCCGTTTTGTTGCGGCTGCCCGTCGCCGCCGCGCGAATGGTTGGTGGGCGCCTGGGGCGAGGCAGTGGGAGTAAGCGGCGCGGCGGAAACGCCCGGCCGCCACATTTCGGAGCGATACCCGTTCTCTTCCAGCCGGCTCTGTAATTCGGATAAGCCTTGCCGCAGTCCGCTGGTCAGGGTGGCGTCGCCGCTGTGTACCGAAACGCGAACTTCGCTGCCCGCCTGCACCACGCGCACATCCACCGGCTCTTTACCCGGCTGCGTAACTTGCAGCGAGATGTCCTTGAGCGGGGCGGAGGCCTGCGGCAGGCTTTCGGCCAGGGGTGCGGACGTCTCAACAGGATGGCTGGCGGCGGCCGGCGATTGCGGGGCAGCGGGCTCCGCGTTGCGCTCCCCGGTTGCGGTTGTGGCCGCCAGCAACCCGGGTGCGGCGAACGGCGCAGCGTTTTCGTTATCCGCGGCTACTACTTTCTTGCTGGCGGAAGCCACGGCCGCGGCGGAGGCCATCTCAGAGGAAAGCGCGGAGCGGTCGACGCCCTGCACCGGTTCGACCCGCGCGGCGAATGCCATTTCCCGCGGCTGCAAGACCGATCCGGTTGCGGCCGTGAGATCTGGCTTTGCGGGTTCCGCGGGCTCGCCGGGTTCGCTGCGGGAAACAGCCGCTGTCACTGCATTGGCTGGCTCGCCGGTATTCACAGGAGCAACTGTGGCTGGCGGCAACATTGCGGTGAGCTGCGGCGCGGGCACGGGCGAGACGGCTACTGGCGCTGCCTGCGTCGATTCATCGGAAACCGCTTGCCGCTGCGGAATTGCACGTTTCGCGCCTCGTTCGGACTTCTGCGTGTTGGCGTGCGGCCCGGTGGAATCGCCTGCGCCGTCGTTCGGAAAATGAATTTCGTAGGGTAGTGTGGGCTGGGCCACGGCCGGGACGTTTGCCGTCACGGGCGCCGTCTGGGGCGCTGGCCCTACGGAGCGCCCCGCGCCGGCACTCGGGGACACAACCGTCAGTCCGCTGAGTTGCTCCGCGAACGGCACACCGCTGCTATCGCCAGCGTCCGCGGGCGGACGAAATGTCGCCCCAACAAGCATGGAAGGGACGGCCGCGCAAGCAGCGGAAGCAATTGTCACGCGGCGAGAAATGCAGATGGAGCGCCAAGCGGCCCCGCTATTCTTTTCAATCCGATAGCCGCGCCGGAGGGGTGTTGGCGTTTTGACTGTCAAGCCGGTTAGTCAAAATTTTGACAAATTCCGGCTCCACTTATCCATACATATCGCCGCTTCTAACTGATTTTCTAGGGAATTTTTCCAGCTAACACTTAGGCCACTCAGTTGCAATCGCCCTCACCGGTCGCTCCGTTATGGATAATCTCACCATCGCCGCCGCCAGTGGTTTGCGGTCCCGCATGGAATCGCTCGACCTGCTGGCCAATAATCTGGCCAACTCCGGCACCACCGGATTCAAGCGCGACCAGGAATTCTACGGCCTGTATTCGTCCGCCGACTCCAACGATCCCTCAACCGGCGGCCCCAGTTCCACTCTTCCTACGATAGAGAAGCAGTGGACCGATTTCTCGCAAGGGACCATTCAAGTGACCGGCAATCCCCTGGATATCGCGCTCGATGGCAATGGCTTTCTGGCCGTGAGCGGTCCCAGCGGGACCTTATATACACGCGCCGGCAATCTGAAAGTGCTCCCCTCCGGGGTATTGGCCACAAGCGATTCTTATCCGCTGCAAACCGTCGGCGGTGGAACCATCGATGTCGCTCCCGGCAAGCCCGTTACCATTCTCCCGGACGGCACGGTGCAGCAATCCGGCCAATCCGTCGGCCAGCTCGATGTAGTGAACTTCAAATCCACTGACTCTCTCCGAAAAATGGGGAGCACCTGTTTTCAGAATACGGACGCCGGGAATCCTCCTGTTTCCGCCGCGAATGTAACGGTCCAACAGGGAAAAATCGAGGGTTCCAACGTTCCCGTGGCGGATGCGGCCATGCGCCTCGTGGGCGTGATGCGCCAATTCGAGATGTTGCAGAAAGCCGTGAGCGTCAGCAATGACATGGATACCAAGACAATTCAGGAAGTGGCGCGCGTAGGTTCCTGACGCGTCCGGCCAGAGTAACAGCGGAGTACTTACATGATCGATTCCATAACTAACAACAACGCCTCGGCTGTAACCGTTCAAAATGCCGCGCCGGCGCCGGCCAGCCAGCAGTCCGGCGCACAGTACGATTTCGCGGAAATCTTCGGCGCGGCCTCCGACGAGCGCGGTCCGGTTGCATCGTCGGCCGCGGATTCGTCGCCAACCACCCCGGCCTCTTCGGCGGGAGGCCTGCAAACGGCCATCGCACAAGCCACCACCACGGTTATGGATGCGGCTGCCACCACTACGGCCCCGGCAAGCGCTGCCACGTCCACTCCGGGGATCGAGACCCTGGTCGACGCCATCATGAACGGCTCGTTCCAGGGAACCAATGTGACGGATCCGTCGCAATTGCAGGAAACCACGCCTATCGGCACCGACACCATGCCGAATTTCTATTACGCTTCCGACCAGACGGCCTCGCAACTGGCGGCCTTGCTGGGCGGCAAGGTGGTCCAGATGAAGGCCTTCGGCCAGGACCAGGGTTGGACCGAACCGAACGCCAATTTCATCGAGCTTCCCAACGGCCAAACGTTCAATGCCGCCGACGTGGCTTACTATAGCCGCGCAGGGGTGGCAGGCGCCACGCAACTTACCGCGGACATCACCGCGACAATCAATGAGGGCGCCGCCTGGACTAACTGGTACCAGAATGGCGGCCAGATGCCCACCTTCGCTACAGGCTATGTAGGGCCCGCCATCACGGGTATGGCCTATGCTTCCGGCTCGGTTGGCGCCGACGGCAACGTGATCAACCCAGCCATGCAGAGTACCGCAACGCAAGGAACATAAAAATATGATTCGAGCACTTTACAGCGCCGCCAGTGGCATGACCGCGCAGCAGCTCAACGTCGATAACATCGCTAATAACCTGGCGAATGCCAACACCACGGGTTATAAGATGCGTACGCCCCAGTTCCAGGACTTACTCTACCAGAGTATCGTGTTGCCGGGCGTCAACGCGGGGCAACAGACCACCGTGCCTGCCGGACTGCAACTGGGGCTCGGCACAAGGGCGTCGTCCAATGAGATCATCTTCACCCAGGGCAGCATGAACCAGACCGGCAACCCGCTCGACGTAGCCATCCAGGGAAACGGATTCTTCCAGGTACGCATGACTACCGGAACCCTGGCGTACACGCGCGATGGGTCGTTCCAGATGGACAAGAACGGCGTGGTGGTGGATTCCAGCGGCAACCCGCTCGATCCGCAGATCACCATACCGGCGAATGCCCAATCGGTGACCATCGCTCCCGATGGCACGGTCAGCTATGTCACTCCCGGCCAGGTCAACGCGCAACAGGCGGGGCAAATTCAGATCGCCAGCTTCCAGAATCCAGCCGGCCTGAATAGCATCGGCAAGAATCTGTACCAGCCCACGGACGCCTCGGGCGACGCCACCGTGGCCGCCCCCGGAGGGACGGAAGGTCTCGGTACGCTGATGCAGGGTTATACCGAACAATCCAACGTCAGCATCGTGGATGAGTTCATCAACCTGATTGTGGCGCAGCGCGCATACGAGGCCAATTCCAAGGTGGTCAAAGCCGCCGACGAGATGTACCAACAGGTCAACAACCTGAAACAATGAGGCTCCGTATCTTACTTCTGTTTGGCTGGACGGCGTGGTTCGCTCCCGCGCAGGAGCCAGCCTGCCACCCCGTGGCGGGCGACCACATACGGGCGCAAGACCTGGCGGCCATCCTCCCGGAGTTCGCTACCGCGCCCCCGGAAGCCATCCTCGGGCAGGCCCCCCTGCCCGGCGCGCGGCGCACTTTTCATGCGCCGGAGTTGCAGGCCTTGGCGCACCGTTTTGGAATCGTCCTTTCGTCGGCTCCCGACACTTGTTTCGAATGGGCCTTGCAGCCTTTGGACCGCGCCCGTGCCATCGCCGCCATCGAGGAATCGCTGCAAATACCCGGCGCCAAAATCGAAATCGCCGACATGATCTCCGACCGCGTACCGGCGGGCCGCATCGAGTTTCCGCTCAGCCGTCTGGGGACGCCTTCTCCGGCCGGTCCGAGCGCCCCGGTGCTTTGGAGGGGCGATGTGGTGTACGGCGACAGCCACCGTTTTCCCATCTGGGTCCGCGTGGGGATTACGGTTCCCTGCCGCAGGTTGGTCGCCGTGGAGAGTCTGAAGGCCGGCCAGCCGATTCAAGCGCGCCAGGTCCGCGACACTACGGGCGCCTGTTTTCCGCTATCCGGCAAAGAGATCCCGGCAGTCGAGGAAGTAGCCGGCATGGTGCCGCTTCGTTCCGTCACGGCGGGAAGCGAGTTGCGTCCCGAGTTTCTGACCCCGGCCAACGAGGTGAACCGCGGAGACGCCGTGCATATAGAGGTCCGCAGCGGCGCCGCCCGCCTGGCGTTGACGGCCCGCGCCCTGACTGGCGGGCGCAGCGGCGACACGATTTCCGTTCGCAATCCTGAAAGCAATCGAACCTTCCAGGCCCGCGTTACCGGCAAAGGCACGGCCATTGTCGAAGCGGGTATTCCGAAAGGGATTTGAGATGCGTTTTTCAACTACGTTGCGGTGTCTGACGATGGCCGCGCTGCTTCTGGCGCAACCGTTGCATGCCGCCGGCAAGAAGCCCAAGAAATCGACTGAGCCGACCGCCCTGGATAAATACCTGCAGGAAGCTCTCAAGCAGCCGGTGGCGCCGGTCCAGCCTTCGGCCGGTTCGCTCTGGTCTTCGGCCTCGCGCCTGACGGATATCGGCAGCGACGTCCGCGCGGCGCAGGTGGACGACCTGGTCACCATCGTAGTGAATGAACAGGCATCCGCGGTCGCCTCGGGCGCCACCCAGACCTCGCGCACCTCCGCCGCTTCCAGCCAGATCACTGCCCTGGCCGCTCCCAAGAGCCCCGGCGGCGCGTTGGCGAACCTGTTGAACCTCACCGGCTCCCAATCGTTGAATGGCGCGGGCACCACTTCGCGCGGTTCCACCATTACCGCTACGCTCAGCGCCCGCGTGACCGCCGTGCTGCCTAATGGCTACCTGGTGCTGCAGGGTACCAAGGATGTGCTGGTCAATTCCGAACACCAGATGGTGACGGTTCGCGGGGTCATCCGGCCGGCGGATTTGAGCCCGGGGAATATCATCACGTCGAATCAGATCGCGCAAATGGAGATCCGCATCGACGGTAAGGGCGTAGTGAACGACGCCATTAAGCGGCCTTTCATCCTGTGGCGTCTGATACTCGGACTTCTGCCTTTCTGAGGGTCTATGAAGAGAATATTGGCTTGGTTCCTCGTTTTGGCCGCCTGGCCGCGCACTGGCGTCTCGGAGACCGTCCGGCTGAAGGAACTGGTGACGCTCGAAGGCGTCCGCGACAACCAACTGATGGGCTACGGGCTGGTGGTAGGACTGGCCGGCACCGGCGATCGGCGGCAGACCATGTTCTCCGCGCAGAGCCTCACCAACCTGCTCGAACGGATGGGGCTCACCGTCGACCCGTCCACGATTCAGGTGAAGAACACCGCTGCCGTCATGGTGACCGCCATTCTGCCGCCGTTTGCGCAACCCGGCTCGCGCATTGATGTCACCATTGCCGCCATGGGCGATGCGCCCAGTCTGCAAGGCGGCGTATTGCTGATGACCGGCTTGAAAGGCGCCGATGGCCAGGTTTACGCCGTGGCGCAAGGCTCCATGGTGCTGGGAGGATTCGTGGCCGGCCAGGGCTCGAGCGGCTCCGCCGTCAATCATCCCACGGTGGCCCGCATTCCCGATGGCGCCATTGTGGAACGCGGTGCTCCCTCCGTGAACCTGGGAAGCCAGATCCATCTGCAACTGGGCCGGGCCGATTTCACCACCGCGGCGCGGGTCGCGGCCGTCTTGAACAAGCACTTTGGCCAGGTGGCCCATGCCGACAACGCCGCGCTCATTACGGTCGCACTGCCGGCGGAATACGACCGGAAGTCCACCGAATTCGTGGCCGAAATGGAAGCTCTCACCATTGAGCCGGACACCGTGGCCGCGATCGTGGTCAACGAACGCACGGGCACCATCGTGACGGGCAAGAACGTGCAAATCGCGCCGGTAGCCATCATGCAGGGCAACCTGAGCGTGGAGATTCGGACCACCATGGAGGTCTCCCAGCCCAACGCGCTCTCTGGCGGAACGACGCAAGTGGTTCCGCAAACCAGTGTGACCGTCAAGCAGGAAGCCGCGCGCAGTCTCATGCTGAAAGAGGGCGCCACGGTGGAAGAACTGGTGCGCGCGCTCAGCGCCATCGGCTCCACGCCTCGCGACATCATTTCGATTTTGCAGAATCTGAAGAGCGCCGGAGCGCTGGACGCGGAGTTGAAAGTGATCTAAACCTGAAAACAGTAATGGCCACGGATGAACACGGATGAACACGGATAAAGCAAAGGACTTATGAATGTCGATTCCATCCTCGCGGCCGGCCACGGA
>Ga0182030_10006037_pt1 | contig 25613 bp, 17 predicted proteins | sample 812S3MmetaG_FD_121299 | JGI IMG/M metagenome (GOLD analysis project Ga0182030, IMG submission 121299) | Permafrost microbial communities from Stordalen Mire, Sweden - 812S3M metaG (Illumina Assembly) | ecosystem: Environmental > Terrestrial > Soil > Wetlands > Permafrost | place: Sweden...
GCTGTCGATATTGTTACTGCATCATTTAACCGATCAGACAAAGAAGCACTTTTACTTTCAGCAGTGCTGAAACCAGCATGGCTTACTGATAAATGTAGTCACCGCTATCCAAAGCGACTAATTTGTGTTCGAAACCCATTTTTTTCGACTGATTAGAAGAGGGACTTCGTTTTTAAAACTTGATTGCCAAACGCTTCATCGAGGCTTGTAGTTACGTCTTCAACCGTAATGGAATTTATGCAGCGCTCGTCTTCGGGTACTAGACATGCTTTGAATTCGCAGGTCAACCAGCTCCACTCTGGATATTCGGTCACCTTTTCCGGTCTAGATCGCATTCTATTCTCGACACAGACCTGGGCGCAATGCTTGCTTAGTAGCGCGTGTGCGTGGGGATAAGGACGGTAAAAAATTGGATCCTGGAACAGGCAGATTGTCGGAGTTCCTTGTTGCACGGCGATATGCATGAGTCCGGTATCGACGCTCACGACGGCTCGCGCACTGCTCAAAATATCTACCGCATTCTTTAGTTTCGGCGTGACGAGCAATTTGATTCCCAACTCGACAAGCTCTTTGATTGTTCTTGAATATTCAGGTTGTCCGAGCATAAAAACGGGATACTTTTTCTCTTCAAGTAAATCTTTGAGATGCATCCAATTTTTTGTTGACCACGTTTTGGTATCAACTGTAGTGCCAGGCACAAAAATGATCGCTTCGTGTATCTCTGGGCGGTCTGTATATTGGAAGGGGTTTGGCTTACTGAAATCGGCTTCGATTTTGAAGTCTTTGCACATCTCTGCCAATATGTCGTTGATTTGAAAACGTGGAAAGTCGCGTTCGAATTCAGGACCGCCCCAGAAGTAATCTGTCTGCAGGCGATGTCCACGAAGGTTGATATAGCGATCCGTTGTTCCCAGTAATTTTGGTTGCAGATCGACTTCCCTGATCGTACCTGCCAGCCCTGGAATCAGCCCATCGAACCCGGTCTGGCGTGGGGTGCGCATTACCAGAACGGTTTTTCCGCGAGCGATCAAAGCTTTGATGACGGGCACGGCGACAACTACGTCTCCGAGCCCGCCACCAATTGCGGATATATAGGTAGTGGTCAACGATTTAATTGCTTGCTCACTTCCCGTTTTGTTTTGCCATTCAAGCTCTTACGTTTACTGGTTCTGCTGCCCAGTGCACGAGACCTGTTTCAAAGGGAGAGCTGAGATCAGCATGATGTGGAAGCACGCGAACCGTGAATCCATGGCGACCACTCTTGAAGTATTTGATCGTTCCTTCATAAGGTGTGAGCGTACCTTTGCCATAACCTGTGAATTTCATCGGAATGACTTCACCGTCAGTGATATCACCGTACGAATCAATCTGTCCGTGGTAGATCTGCACAGATACGTCATCGGTCTTCAGTGCATTCAACTGCACCAGCGCTGTTACCTTCAGTTCGTCACCAACCTGCAGTTGCTCGGGCGAGCCTGCTTCGACTGAGTCGATGCTGACGCCTGACCATGCACGTTGCAGTTCCTGCTTCCAGGCTGCCATCTCTTTGGCGCGTTGTGCGTCTTTTTCGATGAACAGTTTCTGGCGGGTGAAAAGTGGGAAATAGACCTCGGTGGCGTATTCCCGAACCATTCTATTGATGGAGAATTGAGGACACAGTGCAATTAACTCGGCCTTCATGCGTGCGACCCAGTTGCGTGGGCGATTATCACGATCTCGATCGTAATAGGTCGGCACAATTTCTTTTTCCAATAAATCGTACAACGCCTGTGACTCTACTTTGTCTTGATAGTCGTTGTCATCGTATACTTCGCCGCTGCCGATAGCCCAACCAAGTTGTGGTTCGTAGGCTTCATCCCACCAGCCATCAAGGATGCTGACGTTGATACCGCCGTTAAAGGCTACCTTCATGCCGCTGGTTCCAGAGGCTTCGAGGAAACGACGTGGTGTGTTGAGCCAGACGTCTACGCCCTGTACCATCCAGCGAGCAACATTCATGTCGTAGTCTTCAATGAAGACAAAGCGACGTTTTACATCTGCTCTGCGTGAGAAGTGAATCAATTCACGGATCAAGCCCTTCGCCGGTTTGTCTTCCGGGTGAGCCTTACCGGCGATAATGATCTGTACCGGTCGTTCTTTGTTATTGAGGATGGAAGCCAATCTTTCCGGATCGCTCAAGAGCAAAGTCGATCTCTTATATGTAGCCATTCGGCGAGCAAAGCCGATCGTCAGCGCTTCCGGATCAAGCACTTCACTGTAGTCTTTCAGTTCAGACGGCAAAGCTCCTTTGGCTTGCATTTGCTTGCGCAAGCGACCACGGGCAAATGTCACCAGGCGTTGTCTGCGTCTTTCATGAATTCTCCACAACTCTTCGTCTGGAATCTCTTCAACGCGCTTCCAGATCTGAGGATCTATATCTTCGGACCATTTCGGTCCAAGATAGCGCTCAAAGAGCTCGCATATCTCTTCGGAGATCCAGGTGCGAGGATGAACACCATTGGTTATATGGGTGATTGGCACTTCATCTTCCGGAACGCCCTTCCATTGAGCACCGAACAATTTTCTCGATACCACTCCGTGCAGTTTGCTCACGGCGTTGATTTTGGAAGACATATTGATCGCCAGCGTCGCCATACTGAATGGCTCCAGGGCATCACCTGTGGTGGTACGACCTAATGCCAGGAATTGCTCGCGTGATAAGCCTAGAGCGTGGCTGTAATCAAGGAAGTAGCGGTCTACGAGCTCTGGGGTGAACTTGTCGATACCGGCTGGTACTGCTGTATGGGTAGTGAATACCTGACCAGATGCAGCAACTTCGCGAGCCTGGGCAAAGTTTAGTTTGTATTGGTCCATGAACATGCGAATGCGCTCAAGTCCCAGGAAAGCGGAGTGACCTTCGTTCATGTGGCAAACGGCGGGCTCAATACCCAGCGCTTGCAGCGCTCTCATGCCGCCCAGACCGAGAATCATTTCTTGCTGCATTCTTAGTTCCGAATCGCCATGATAAAGAGCATCGGTAATTTCTTGATCCTTCGGGCTGTTCTGTGGAATGTTAGTGTCCAGCAGATAGAGAGGCACTCTTCCTACCTGGACTTTCCAGATGCGGGCATAAACTTTGCGCCCCGGGAAATCTACTGAAATCGTAACCGGGCTGCCATCTTTTTCTTTGCAAGGGACAATCGGAAGATTGTAGAAATCGTTGAGAGGATAGCGCTCTTGCTGCCAGCCATCAGCGTTCAGGTACTGGCGGAAATAACCTTCCTGATAAACGATGCCGACACCGACGAGGGGAATACCCAGTTCGGAAGCTGCTTTGACGTGATCGCCAGCCAGTACGCCCAGACCGCCTGAGTATATTGGAAGTGATTCACTCAAGCCGAATTCGGCTGAAAAGTAAGCGATGACGCCCTGGCGTGGCTTGTTTTGATGGCTGTACCAGCTGCTCTCGCTTCGCATGTACTGGCGGAAGCGGTCGCAAAGTCGGTCTAAGTGAATTCTGAAGCCTTCATCTTTGGCTGCTTCGTCTAACTTTTCCTGGCTGATCAAGCCAAGCAAGAGCACGGGATTATGACCAGAGCTTTCCCACAGGTCTTTATCCAGTCTTCGGAAAAGGTTGACTGTTTCGTGATCCCAGCTAAAACGTAAGTTGTAGGCGAGTTCCCGAATGCATTCCAATTCCGGTGGCAAATTTGGAAGGACTTCAAGAGATCTAATCGGCTTCAAAGTAATGGCTCCTTGATGGGCTTAATAGTTTCCGGAAAATTCGAAGCCGCCTCGCAGCTGTGTTTCCAACACTCAGTTCATGGTCGCCCGAGCACAGGCGGCACGATACTGAAACTCCGCATCCGATCACGCCTATAGCTTAACGCACGCTTTGCGGTGTATTACTGCCTGACATATGGAATGTTTCAAAGTGCAAGCTTCTGTTGTCAACTTATTTTTTTGTTTTCACTCTGGCTCTTGTTTTGCGACCGAAAGATGTTCATGCCGCCTGAGAAGCTCATTCGAGCTTCGTTAGAAAGTGGACAGACTACTAATGGACAAAACCATTTGTAATCTCTGACACGGCAACCTAATTAGAGGTGGTTGTCAAAGTTACAAAAGGTCATTCGTGTAATTTTCGTTTAACAAATGGGCGCAATTTATTGGTGTGTTTTTAGTTATTTCTATTTACAAAGCTCGGAAGACTATCGCGGCTTAAGTCCTCACTTTCAAAGAGAAGTTGCCTCAAGATCTCGCTAAAGTCTCACGCTCGCGAACAAAGCGGTAACGATGTCCGGAATTGGCGCATAATGAGTGAAATCCGAGCTGGTGGAACCACGATGATCAAATTGAGCTACATTCTTCGCGTTATATCGCTTGCCATCCTTTTCGGCGGTTCTATCGCCGTAGTCGTGTCGGCTATCACTCTGGTCAAGGCTGCTGAGGCTCACGGCGTAGTGGTAAGCGAAGCCGCGGCGCGTAATGCTCCGATGTTTTTGATGTTCAGTAATATGGTGATGATTTCTGGATTTGTGCTTTTGCTGGCTGAATCGCTGGATTACGCCAAACACCGAGTGATAAATAAATTGCTGGCGGTGCGGTATGGTGCCAGTTTGCTCTGCTCGGTAGCTACGATCATTTTATGTTTCGCTATCACACCGCCTATGAAAGACATGTTGGGTTCTATCCATTCGAGTGAACAAACTCATGAAGTTTGGGAAGTGTTCCACAAGAGTTCGCAAGTCGCATTCAGCGTAATTATTTTATCCGCGTTGGTTTCATTGGTTATGCCTGCTTTTGAATTGCCTAGAAAGCCGCTTTGACCTGCCTGAAATGCCGCTAGGTGCACGCATTCTTTCACGATGAGGTTGCCCCGAGCAATTTCAGTATCTATGTAATCGACCGTAAGTTTGCCCAACGCAATTTCAGTTTCTGCACGATTAGCACCACCTTTGGTGGCGTCAAATATTTGCAGTCGCCTTCTCGTGACTTTGTCTACGATGCATAAAAAGACCTTCCGGAATCTCCGGCAAATCCGGCATCTCGGGAATCTCCGGCTATAAAAAACGTTTGCGAATAAGCCTGTTTACAGGATGTTCGAAATATCTCAGGGATGCCCAACCAAGAAATACAGACGTGGTAACAAACAAGAAGAAACCGAGGAGAGCACTCTTGCCAAGAAGGATTGGCCACAGGAGAAAGAGCACGAGCGGATGATAGAGGTAGAGACCATAACTCAGTTCTCCAATCATTGTGATTGGCTTGGGGATGCTTTCAAATTCCTTTATTTGCAGTCCGCCCAGCAAGCAGAGAAATACTCCCACTCCTAGCACGCTCGGACCGTAGATTCTATTGGTAGGGTCTCCTGTGGTTGTCGCGAAATAAGTTGCCGTAACCAGGATGGTACCGAAAGTACACAGGGCAACGCTGATTGACTTGCTCCTTGAAAGGAAATTTCTGCACTTTTGTTCTGTGAAGAATAAAAGCACCCCCAATGAAATCAAATCAAACGATGCAAATGAATTAGTAAAACTAGCTGTGAATTTAGGACCCTCGTAAAAGTTACCCAGGTAGCGAGCGATTGGCCCCAGGATAATTAGAATTATCAACAGGGAGGTGAATCTTTTGTAGTTACCAGCAGTTCGCAGCCAAAGCGGAAATAGAAGATAGAACTGCTCTTCTACTGCAATAGACCACAAGATGCCAAGCTGCATTCCGTATTTGTAGCTGGTGAAAATGTAGAGCCAATTCAGAGTGAGCGTGAAGCAACAAAGGAAAAATTTCCAATCAAACTTATGCATATCAGGACTAAAAATAATCGAAAGTTGCTGAGGAACGTTCCCGTCTGGTACCAGCGCACAGCTGACATTGACAATCAGAACAAAGGAGAAGATCAGAATCAGAAGCGGTAAGATTCGTGCTGCCCTTCTTATGTAAAACTGTCTCCTGCTAACGAGATAAATGTTGCTGTTTCTTGACGCAGTCATTCTGGTAATCAGAAACCCTGACAATACGAAAAAGATGGAAACCCCGTAAGCACCGCTCAATGCAAAGCGCATGTATAACGGGCGGAAAAATTGCTCAGCGACTCCGCCGGCTTGAGAACTTGGAGAAAAATTTATTGAAAAAAAGTGATTCGCGAGTACCGCAAGAATACTTATAGTTCGAAGCAAATCAACTATCTTGATTCTATCTTCTTGAGGATTTGTGGGCACTAAATAAACCTTTGTCTTGTGCACGGGGCAATCGTTATGCGCGGAAAGTGCCCAGCAACGCGATCAGCCGCCTGATGCTGCTATAGTCATTATTATGACAAAGTTAAGCATATAAGGTAATTTGCTTTTGAAGCTTATCGAATTCTGGAGTTTCATCATTGAATGAAAAAGCTGCGCAAAGGGTTCGACTGCTTCTAGTCTTTTTCTTATTTATTGCGATTGCTGGCTATTGTCTGATGCCGTCGTTTGGAGAACGCGTAATAAGCGATGTTCCTTATGTAGATGGCAAAGGCGAACATAGCCATCTGCTCGACGTTTATTTGCCATACTATCGGAACCCATTTGAAAAACCGCGGCCATTAATCGTATGGATTCATGGGGGTGCTTGGCGGTTAGGCGATAAGCGAGCAACACCGATTGCTGTATTGCCGATGCTTGGATATGTGGCTGCAAGCATCAATTATCGATTGACAAACGAAGCTCCATATCCAGCGCAGCTGGAAGATTGTCGAAAGGCAGTTGATTTTTTGAAAAAAAATTGCAGCAAATTTGGAGTCGATCCCAAACATATTGGTGTGTGGGGAGTGTCTGCTGGAGGTCATTTAGCCGCATTGATCGGGCTTACAGGCAAAGAGCCTGCAAATGGTCCTGTTCCGAATATCGACTCGTCGGTGCAGGCAGTTTGTGACTGGGCTGGCCCATCTGATTTCACAACAATTGCCAAACAGGCAGATTCTGGAAACCTTCTTGAGCTAAATTCTCCCAGTGGCCCGGTTTGTCAACTGCTAAATTGTCTACCTGAAGACTGTCCGGAAGAAGCTTTGAAGGCTAGCCCCGTTGCTTATGTCCATTCTCATGCACCGCCATTTTTCATTCTTCATGGTGAGCTGGATAATGTGGTGCCAACTGAGCAAAGTAGAGAATTAGCCAAGCGGCTGACCGCTTTCTCCGTACCTAATGAGTTGCATATTGTGCCAGGTGTGAAACATGACTTGAACGGTGGGGATTTGATCTGGCAATCAATTCACTTCTTCGATCGATACCTTAAATAATCGTTTTCCAGCGTGATTCGGGTGAATGAGACTACAGAAAGGTTAGGCGTTTCCCAAGCCTGACTTGAATCTCAAGCAGGCTTCTTCTAATAGTGATAACATGCAAGCGCCTTGTTGCTACTGCCCGGGCAGCGTCGGAGTTTCAATGAGTCTTACCTTTCTTGGGCACAGTGCGGTCCGTCTTTCAGTTGGTGCGCTGAACATCTACATCGATCCTTATTTGCGGGATCCGATCGATTGGACTAAGTTGCCAAAAGGAGATCTGGTTCTCCTCACGCATGGTCACTTTGATCATGGCGTTTTAATGTCACCCAAGCTTTATGGAAGCTGGAAATGTAAGTTCGCCGGTCCAAAGGCATTAATGCAGTGGATGACGAGAAAATATCGGAAGGTCATTCCCGCCGAGGCTTTTTTGCCTATCGATGCTGGGGAAGTTCTGGTCTTCAATCAAACGAAAATTATTGCCACTCCCGCCCATCATCCAATCAATAGACTGGGAAAGACCATTTTTCATGTTTTTGCTCGTAGCTCGGCACCGGGAAAGCCTGTCGTCGGATTTTATATCGATGGCTTTTTTCATTCTGGCGATACTGTTTATACGTCCAGCATCGCTGAGTCTTTGAAAAATTTGCCGGTTCATACAGCTTGCATTCCAGTCGGCGGTAAATATGCGGTCGCTTCGCCGACGGAGGCCCTTCGCATTGCTGAAGAAATTGGAGCTCGTAGATTAGTGCCCCTACACTGGCAACCTCTGGTTGAGCAGGTGCCTTTTCGTTATCAGTCATCCGATTTAGTTAAAGTGGCGCGTGAAAAAAAATCTTCTGTGAAAGTCTGTGCGCTCGCAATTGGTGAATTGCTTCCGCCGCTAGATGTGTGAGGCCCAACCTGTCAAGCTTTTGCTCAGTAGTACTTCCTTATTTGTGGGCGTCCGTACAGGCCTGAGGCGAAACTTATACTAAGTTCCTTTCAATGAGCATCGTTTATGCATTTATTCTGGGTAGAAGATCTAGTGTGGATTGATTAGATGTCCCTGATTAGATGTCCCGTGCGTTTTGCACAAATATGGGATTTGAGTTACCAGTACTTTCGGCAGCAGCGTTTGAGATGGCGAAATTTTTTCGCTAAATCTTTGACCACGCTTTCCAGAGCTTTAGAAGAGGAAGGGATCATAAAGCTTTGTATAAGTTTATTAATGTGGGCGGACTGCCCATTCATCATGGATTACGGACGTCATGCGTTTACCATAAGATGATGTAGTCTTGGACTCTCGGAATGTGGTGCGGGGCCAAGTATAATTCCACAGGTTCTCCGGCTTTACAGGAGCATTAGGGAGTTTCAAAGATGGGTAAGTCAGTAGGCATAGATTTAGGAACCACAAACTCAGTGGTCGCTGTGATGGAAGGTGGTCAACCCACCGTGGTTTCCAATGCCGAAGGCGGGCGTACAACGCCCTCAGTGGTTGCATTCACAAAGTCCGGCGAACGGTTAGTAGGACAACTGGCAAGACGTCAGGCGGTTCTAAATCCGGAAAACACCGTTTATTCGATCAAGCGATTTGTCGGTCGCCGCTTCAGTGAAGTGGAATCCGAAAAGAAAATCGTCTCGTATAAGGTGAAAGAAGGTGGCGATGGTGGCTGTAAGGTCTCCATTCAAGGCAAAGATTATTCGCCTGAAGAAATTTCAGCGATGATTTTGCGTAAGCTCAAAGAAGATGCTGAGAAGTATCTGGGCGAAAAGGTCACCAGCGCGGTGATTACAGTTCCAGCTTATTTCAACGATTCGCAGCGTCAGTCGACGAAAAATGCCGGCACAATTGCCGGGTTAGAAGTTCTTCGTATCATCAACGAGCCTACAGCGGCAGCGCTGGCTTACGGGCTTGACAAGAAGGACAACGAAACCATTCTCGTTTTCGACCTTGGTGGTGGCACATTCGACGTGTCGGTACTGGAAGTGGGCGACGGCGTTTTCGAAGTTAAAGCGACATCCGGTGATACACACCTTGGTGGCGATGACTTCGACCATTGCATCGTTAGCTGGGTCGCTGATGAATTCAACAACCTCGAAGGAATCGATCTCCGCAAAGATAGGCAAGCCTTACAGCGTTTGACCGAGGCTGCTGAAAAGGCAAAAATTGAGCTTTCATCTGTTATCGAAACTAACCTTTCGTTGCCATTTATCACTGCAGATGCCAGTGGTCCGAAGCACTTAGAAATGAAGCTCACGCGTGCTCGCTTCAATGAGTTGACCAGACATCTCGTAGAACGATGCAGAGCTCCAATGGAGCAATCGCTTCGAGATTCCAAGTTAAGCTATGAGTCTCTTGACGAGGTCGTTCTCGTAGGTGGTTCTACCCGTATTCCTGCAGTCCAGGAGCTCGTAAAGAGCTTGACTGGTGGTAAAGAGCCAAACCAGAGCGTGAACCCTGACGAAGTGGTCGCGGTTGGCGCGGCGATTCAAGCTGGCGTCCTTGGCGGTGAAGTTAAGGGTGTTGTTCTTCTTGACGTGACTCCTCTTTCCCTTGGTATCGAAACCATGGGCGGTGTCATGACCAAGCTGGTCGATCGCAATACGACTATTCCTACAAGAAAGTCCGAAGTATTTTCGACCGCCGATGACAACCAGACAGCTGTAGATATTTACGTCTTCCAGGGTGAACGACCCATGGCTCGTGACAACAAGCTGTTGGGTAATTTCAGACTCGACGGAATTCCTGCTGCTTCCAGAGGGCAACCGAAGGTTGAAGTTACGTTTGACATCGACGCAAACGGCATCATGAACGTTACCGCTCGAGATCAATCGACAGGTAAAGAACAAAAGATCACAATTACTGCCAGTACCAACATGTCCAAAGAAGACATCGAACGCCTGGTCAGAGAAGCCGAATCACATGCGTCTGAAGACAGACGTCGTAAAGAGGAAGCTGACGTTCGAAACGAAGCCGACAGCATCTGCTACTCGGTCGAAAGACACGTTCGCGACCTTGGCGATAGAGTCACCGCTGGTGAAAAAGCCCGTGCTGAAATGCTTGTCGAAGACCTGCGTCAGAAGCTCAAAGACGAAGCCGACCAGGAAACTATCAAGAGCATCATGAACGAACTCCGAGGCGCCCTCGTTCTATTGCAACAGGCTGCTTCGAGAGCTGGCATCGATCCGAACGATATGTCCGGTGAAGGTGAAGGTGGTGGCGCTAATGGTGCCAACGGCGGTGGTGAAGATGGAACCGGCGACGAAGTCGTCGACGCCGAATTCAAACTTTCCGAAGAGTAAGCAAACTGCACCATAAACGGATAGCAAACCGAATAATATTGAACAGCCTACCCCGTAAAGGGAGGCTGTTTTTTTTGATGCCAGGGGGCTTTGATTCTTAATTTGACCCAGACTTTTTCTCAATAGGAAGAAGTTATCTGCCATCGCATATGGTATCGAGCCTTGCTCTCTACCGCTTTCACTTCATCGATAAATACACTTTCCCTGCAATCCGTTCAAGCCTGCTCTGTACTAGAGGCGGTTGCAGTTGGGCATACTGAACTTGAAATTGAGATTTGAGGTTCTGAATTTGAGATTGAGGTTTGCGATTCGGATTTAAGATTCAAATTTGAGATTGCAGGCTCTGCAGTGAGCATAATTTGCCCTGGAAATGATAGGTTGAGGATATTCCTTCAGGTGAATCGGGTGGTCTCTTAAGGTAGACAAAATTTTTTCAGCCATGAGAAAAGAGTCTTGCTAAAGTTGAAATATGAACAAGAAGATTATCGATGTTTCTATAGTTAGCTGCTTGCTTGCCGCCAGCTGTGCCCAAAAGCTCCAGGCCGCCCCAGTTACTGGCAGTCAAGGAGCTCTTCGGCAGAGGGCGATGATTGACAATGGCGGACTGAGCGACCCAGATTTGAAAAAACTCTCGGCCATCGAGATGTCCCATTTTCAGCGCAGTTTCGAGGTAGACCCGGCCGCAAAGCGGGTTAAACGCATTGAACTTCTCCTGGCTGGGGCTGGTCAGGAAGGGACGTTAAAGGAACGCTTGAATGGATTGGACGATCTGACTAGAAGACCCAATAGTTCACAGTCAGCGCCCCCGAGTAAATACGGCGCCAGCCAATCGATTACCCAGCTTGAACTCTCTATTAATAAAAAGGCGGACCCCAAACTTGACGCTTTGAGTCGTCTGGCAAACCTCGAAAAGAAGGTTTTTGGCAGTCCTTTCCCGAATCTTTCAATCCAGCAGCGCATCGCCCGACTGCAAAAAACTATAGGTACTGGAAGTAATGACGATATAGCCGACGGCATGCCTGGAACGTTGCAGCAATTTGGTGCAATGCCCCACCAGTTTCCGCCTGGCATCATGATCAACTCTCCATTTATGTCGCCTTATTCGATGCAGAATGATTTGAGTTCGGACCCCAATATCAACAAACATATGTCTGAAATGTTCGACCGCCTCAATCAACAGCTGCGGCAGCTGCATCGTCCTCAGGGTTACGGTCAGCCGAATCCGAGGCAATATTCAGCGCCACAAGGCAGCTACGACTTCAGCGATGGGTTGCCACCCATCCCACAAGAAAGAAATCAGAAAGAAAGGCCAGTGCTGCCACCTTACATGGATCCAAATAGCATCTAGCCCCAGGCATCCAGCCGGCAGCGCCTTAAGACAGTTGCACCCCTAAGAAATGGACCGCTTATAAGATCTATTGTGCTCTCGAAATCTAAACTTTGTGTAATCCATCAGTCCTCAGGACCAGCATAGTTATCTTGCTCGGTTGTCAGATTAACCATATCTAGCGCGCGCCGGATTGAATGTCCCTACAATAGTCAAGCGCTGTAATAAGCCGCTTTATGACTTAAGACGGAATTTTTCCCTTGCCCGTATCCTCAGCCTCAATTACAAAAGCACCAGGAGACATTAGCTCTCTTGAATATGCGCTGCATGCCGATGGCAAGCGCACGAAATCTATCGTTGGCTCGACCGCGATAGTTGCGCTCGCACTGTTTGTCCTGTTGAATGGTCTCCTTTGGACCAGATTTCAGGACGATGCACACGTAAAAGGAAATGCTGCAGATTCTAATCGTGATCTCTGGAGCGGCGCTGGTTCTATCGATATTACGGTAAATGGATTCAAGGCGCTGAAAAGTGCACCAACAGTCGTTCTTCTGGGTTCGTCTTTGATCATGCATCCATTCTGGTCGATGGATTCGGAACTCGGCAATGTTGGAGATATCTTTCACCACCATGAGTCTTATCGGCTGGCTCATGATCTCGGTGCTGCAGGTATAGACAAGCCAACTGTGTACAGTCTGGCTGTTTTCGGCGAGATGATTTCGGACGCGTACATATACGTCAACGATTTTTTGAAAGGTGATAAAAAGCCGAAGTTGGTCGTATTTGGTATTGCACCGCGCGACTTTCGCGATGCTGACTTGCCCGCACCTACAGCCTCTTTCACTTTCAAGCGTTTGGTTGGTTTGAAAAATATCGGTCGCTACGCTTCAGACTACATGCCAGGTTGGAATGATCAGGCTGATTTCGCGATAAATCACACGTGTTTTCTCTACGGTAAAAGATGGCGTTTGCAGCACGAAATTGCGAAGGGAGTAAGTAAGGGTCTGGGTTGTGTTGGTCTAAACACCGATGCTGCTATGAAAAATGATTCGCATTCCGAACATGCCGGATTTATGCTGGGCGGAACCAGGCAGGAGCGTTTCGAAATAAGCACCAAAGAGTACACTCGCAGGTATCAAAATATTGGAGAGAAAGACCTTAGTGTGCAGTTAGGATTCTTGAACAAAATTCTCGGAACGTGCCAGAGTCGCGGAATCAAACTGATTCTCGTGAATATGCCACTAACACCGGTGAACCGCTCATTACTGCCTGTCGGCTTTTACGACACATATCGTGAGCAGGTCTCTTCCCTCGTTGAGCGTTATGCCACCAATACCAAATTGATTGACCTCGGTCAGTCTCCCATATTTAAAGACCATGATTATTGGGACACTGCGCATTTAAACAACCTCGGTGGGCATAAGCTTCTTGGGCGGATCGAGCCAACAATAATAGATTCATTGCGGTAGAGAACTTCAAGCTCTCAGGCTTATCTGGCGTTGCTTTTGAAATCTTGGGTGCTTTTGTAATCTTGGCGTTGCTTTTGTAATCGGCGTCTGTTCGGCGCTCCCGGCTATGCGGGTTTTCGCAGCAGCCGCAAAGTGAGATAATCAAAGTATGTGACATTGTCATGTTTCGGTTGGATTTGCTTCTGGCTCAACTGAACCATGTGGATGATAAAGTGGTTGAGCCATTTTGGTTTCATACGTCGGTCTCTTTAGTTCGGTGGTGTGCTGTACGCATGTTTTTGCATCTAGCTAAAATTTCCAGGGTTATTGAAGAAGACGCCCATGCTGCTGCGACCTCTTTAGGCGCAAAGATGCAGGACCTGAGTGGAGCTATTATGCTGGTAACAGGAGCCGGTGGATTCCTTTGCAGCTTTTTGCTCGATGTGATGGTAGCTCTGAACAGTAAGGTTCTCTCCAGTCCCTGCTCGGTGATTGCGCTAGACAACTTTCAAAGCGGTTTACCTGAGCGCGTTCAGCACTTGCAGAACGACAAAAACATTTCTTTCATACAACATGACATGCGAAAGGAATTTTTGCCGGAGCGTCATGTTGATTACATCATCCATGGTGCCAGCATCGCTTCGCCACCGTTCTACAGAAAATTCCCACTCGAGACCATGGACGTCAATATAGACGGCACCAGGCATTTGCTCAATCTCTGCAAGAAGGATTCGCGTAGCATGCTTTATCTGAGCACGAGTGAAGTATACGGGGACCCCGATCCCGCTTTTGTACCGACTTCGGAAAGCTACCTGGGAAATGTCTCCTGTACTGGCCCGCGCGCCTGTTATGACGAGTCAAAGCGCGTAGCCGAAACGCTTTGCACGATCTATCATCGATTGCATGCTTTGCCCATCAAGATTGCCAGACCATTCAATGTTTATGGTCCAGGGCAGCGCATAGATGACGGCCGCATAATTCCTGACTTGATGTTGGCTGCCATCAAGAAAGAACCATTTGTGTTATTCAGTGATGGGAAAGCGACACGCAGCTTTTGCTATGTTGCTGATGCCATTAGAACATTACTTCTTCTTCTGGTGACAGATGCGAACGGTGAAGCCTTTAATATAGGCAATGATCAAGAGGAGATAACCATGGGTGGTGTCGCTCAGCTAGTAAGTACGCTTGCTGCTCCTCCTGTAATCGATGTGCGCTTTCACGTGAATGCAGATCCACTCTATCTCACAGATAATCCGCAGCGGCGTTGCCCTGATCTCAGTAAGCTGAAACGGCTTACTGGTTATAAGCCTGATTTTTCTCTGGAGAAGGGATTGAGTCGTACCCTGGAGTCTTACCGAGAGCTGGCTCTGGAAAACCAAAACCATGCGTCGGTGAGCTGATGAAGGTAGCGGTTGTTGGAGCAGGCTATGTTGGGCTGGTGACTGCTGTTTGTCTGGCAGAACGAGGTCACGACGTCATCGTTGCTGAGCAAAGTCGAGAACGTCGCGAGACCATAAACTCTGGACGAGCACCATTCTTCGAACCGCTACTCGATGAGCTGCTGAAACAATTTCTCGCCTCAGGCAAGTTAAGAGCTGTCGAAACCATCGCCGAAGCCGTTCCTTTTTGTGAGGTGACTTTCATCGCCGTAGGAACTCCTTTTGATGGGAATGCAATAGATCTGTCACAAGTGAAATCTGCAGCTCTGGCAATCGGAAAAGCGCTAGTCGGTCAGAGCGAGTATCACGTCGTGGTAGTGAAAAGCACAGTGGTGCCAGGCACAACGGATACGCTCGTGAAGGAAGCACTGATGTCTTCTCTTGGAGATGATCAGTCTTTTGGTTTATGTATGAATCCCGAATTTCTGCGCGAAGGTTCGGCGATTGAAGACTTCAGAGACCCCGATCGAATAATAATCGGGTGCAGTGACCAGCGCTCCGGACAGACCGTAGGTAGGCTTTATGAAGGCTTTGATTGTCCCGTTATGTACACATCTTTGCGTAATGCCGAATTGACGAAATACGCCTCCAATTCTTTGCTTGCTTTGTTGATTTCGTTTAGCAACGAGCTCGCCGGTTTGTGTGAGGCAATAAGTGACACTGACATCGATGTAGTCATGGATGGTCTGCATTTAGACAAAAGGCTTTCGCCAAAAGTGAATGGCGAGCGAGTAACACCGCAGATTTTGAGTTACTTGCGAGCGGGCTGCGGGTTTGGGGGAAGTTGTCTGCCGAAAGATGTAAATGCGTTGAGGCGTTTTGCCGATTTGCACAACGTATCCACGCCACTCTTAGATGCCACCATGAACGTTAACGATGCACGTCCATTGCAAGTCGTTTCTATGTTGGATTCAAAACTCAAGGGGCTGGAAAATCGTGAGATTGCACTACTCGGACTGGCCTTTAAGCCGAACACAGATGATGTGCGTGATTCTCCAGCATTGAAAATCCTCGAAATATTGTTGCAAAAGGGCTGTCGTGTGAAAGCTTACGATCCGATGGTCTCGAGCTTGACGGGGGACGGTTGTAACAGTTCTTTTAGAGCAGTCGAGGTTTGTTCGAGCAGCGAAGCGGCTTTAATGGATGTTGAGGCCGTCATTATTGCGACATCCTGGCCAGAGTTCAAAAATCTGGACTGGAAAGTTTTGGGACAAAGCATGAAATCACCGTTGATTATCGATGCCCGAAGGCATTTGCGCAAATCAAGCTTGCCACCAGAGGTGGTGTATTACCCGATCGGTATTTGTGAACCGGCGTTGAATGCGCCTGCGGAGAAGTAGATGACTAAAAGCAAAGAGACACTACGCGATGAAATAAGGGAACTCGTTCGCCAGTATTATGACGTGGCTCATCAGTCCCCCGAGTTCGTGGCCGGTAAAAGTCGGGTCAATTATTCTGGACGAGTTTATGATGAGAAAGAAGTCGTAAGTCTTGTTGACTCCGCGCTAGATTACTGGTTAACAGCAGGCCCGTATACCGCAGAGTTTGAACAGAAAATGCGGCAATTCTTTGCGTGTAGAGATTTCGTGCTGGTCAATGCTGGCTCTTCTGCTAACCTGCTCTTAATGACAGCCTTGTGTGCGACCGAACTGCCACAGCTCCTGAAAGATGATGACTATGCTCCATTGAAACCGGGCGATGAAGTAATTACGCCTGCTGTTACTTTCCCAACCACATTGGCACCGATCGTACAAAATCAGCTGATTCCCGTATTTGTAGATTGCGAAATCGGCACTTACAACATTGATCCTTCACTACTGGAAGGTGCAATAGGTAAGAAGACTCGGGCTATTTTCGTGCCGCATACTTTAGGCAATCCATGCGATATGGATACGATCATGACTATCGCTAAAAAACACAAGCTATGGGTGCTCGAGGATGGTTGTGACGCTCTCGGTGCGACTTTCGATGGTAAACTTTGCGGCACTTTCGGTGACCTGTCGTCGTTGAGTTTCTATCCGGCACATCATATAACTATGGGTGAGGGTGGTGCGGTGGTGGTGAATCACCCGCGATTGAAGAAAATTGTTCGCTCTCTGCGTGATTGGGGCCGAGATTGCTGGTGCGATCCGGGTGTGTCAAATACTTGTGGAAAGCGCTTCGGCTGGCAGTTGGGCGAACTCCCCTCAGGTTACGACCACAAATATATTTATTCAAACATCGGCTACAACCTCAAAGCTACTGATATGCAAGCAGCTATCGGCGTAGCGCAGTTCGACAAAATAGACTTTATTGTTGCAGCGCGCCGCAAAAATTTCTGGGCCTTACATAAGGCACTGCAAAACCTACAGGATTATCTTGTATTACCAGTAATTGATAACCGTGCCAATCCTTCACCATTCGGGTTTGCCGTAACTACTCGGAACGGGGTTAGCCGCAGTGAGCTGGTGCAACATCTAGAAAAGGCTAACATTGAAACGAGACAATTGTTTGGTGGTAATATCTTGCGCCAACCGGCGTTTATCAATATTGAACACCGTGTTCATGGTTCTCTCGAGAATTCAGACACAATCATGAACAACACAATTTTTGTGGGCGTTTATCCTCGTCTCACTGAGTCCATGATAGAGTATGTTGTCGAGACCTTCCAGGATTTCTTTCGTTAGCATTAGTGGTAACGGTGTCCGTCGCCTCATCGCTGACTTGCCAAAACTGAGCGGATAGTGACGGGAAACCTATCGATGCCTGATACGGGACCGCTGGCAGAGAGCGCCAAAAGACAGTTAAGTGCCACAGCTTATGGTGCGCTTATAGTCGTGCTGGTGATGGTGCTTTATCATGCGTTCTGGTGGAATCGCTATATGGCCCTCCATGCTGGCGACGGTTATTTCGCTCTGGGCTTATGGTATCTCGATGGACTCATGCCCTACCGCGATTATTTCGGTTGTACCTGTCCTCTCAGCATATTTGTCGATGCTGGTGTTATCGCGACATTTGGTAAATTTTACTGGACCACTAGAGCTCTCGGCGTTTTCGAACGTGTCAGTATGGCTGCTGTTATTTATTTATGGCTAAGACGACTTTTCCCTCCTGGTCAGTCGGCTTTAGCAGCCATAGTGACTACTATCGCCGGCTCTGGCAGTTTTACTGACCCGCTAGATGCTTTTCATCAGAGATCTGAGCTGTATGCGATAGCTGCTGGATGTGCCCTGGGCTATGCATTGGAAGCAAAAAACAAAATGTTTTTTTTGCTGAGTGCCACCAGTGGATTTTTTGTGGCTCTCTGCCTGTGCACTAAACAATCAGTCGGCGGGCTGGCTGCCTTGATTACTCCGGCTGTTGCCTGTCTGTCAATCCTGAATGGGAAACCAAAAAATATTCGTCGGTTGTCTGTGTTTTTTTGTTGTTATTCTGTCGCATTTGTCCTCATTGTCGGCGCTCTTCTTTTGTGGTTGGCAAGGTTAGGCGTGTTGCAATCATTCTTTTATCAAGTGTTTGTGCAGGGGCCGTCTGCTAAAGCTTCTCATCCAATGGATTTTGTAATTCGTTTTGGTCTTCTGATTCAGCAGTATCTGCCTTGCTTTATAGTGGCACTTTGTTTAATGCCCTGGGTATTATCAAAGTTGTTCTCCTCAGCCTCCGGCTCGCAATCAGAGCCTTTTGTGGGTACGGAAAACGCTGGCATTTCGAAGTTTTCCACAGATAGTTCTCAGTTGTGGATTATCTCTGTTCTATCTGTGTTGAGCGTTTCGGCTGGTATTTTATTAGCTTTCTCCACCCCGGCACTCGACAAATTGACACTTCCCATGGTGTTAGTTGCTTGTGCATTTAAAATAGTCGCGATATTTTGCATTGCCAGCACCACCCTATATTGTTTCTTTTATCTCTATCTCTGGGCGAGCGGGACAGCCTCGAAGAGGCATACACAATTTTTTGTTTTTTCGGCTGTATCTTTTGGCACGATGCTTTCCTCGTCGCTGTCATTTCCGCTTACAAATGAAGCACTCTTACCCGCTCTTGGATTAGTTGTTGCGGCCACTCTCGGGCAAGTCGGAAAATGGAAAAAGGTCGTTGTCTATGGAAGTTGGGCGTTACTTATCCTTGGTTCAACGTATCTGAAATGCACGGTTCCCTTTGGTTTCGAAAATATCTTTGAGCAAGCAGCATCACAATCCAATACCGTTTCTGCTCAATCTGCACTCAAGGGAATGATTTTGCCAAAAGAGATAGTGGAATTCCTCGATGGCACCGTGGATATCATCAACAAGAATGCAAGGCCAGACGACACCATCTTCACTTATCCTGAAATTGAGATACTTCATGTTCTGTCCAACAGAAAGTTTCCAACTTTTTCTCCGATGCACATAATGGATATAACGAGTGACAAATTTGGTGTTGAAGAGGCTGCTCGAATTTTAGAAAAGAAGCCTGCTGTTCTGGTTTATATAAGAGATCCCGAACAACTCAGGATGCAAGAGGAAGGCTGGCGCTTTGGGAAACCCAGCGGCAATCGAGCAATCGTCGCGGCTTGCGAAACCCTGGCAAAAGAATATTCGTTAGCTCGCACTTTTAGAATTTCTATCTACAAGAAAGACGTGATGGTCTTTGTTCGCCCTCGATAGAGAGGAGCAATCGTCCTCGATCAAGTGGGGCAATAGAGTACGCGAATCAGTAATTTCCAAATTTGCGAATTAATATACAAACTTTCGTTAAGCACTCGTTTCCAGCCTTTCTGACAAGTTAAACCGTTTAGCAACAAGCGTTTTCGGGTGTCAAGCAGATTTTATAATTTGCTTAACACAAACTAGGTAATGCGATTTTTCGCTCCCCTCATACCTGCCGTCTTTCGCAAGCAACCAGCAAGCAAGCAAGCAATCATGCAATCATGCAAGCCAGCAAGAAGATTCATTTTCGATGCCAGGCAATTGTTTTAGCAATAGCATCCGTCAGGGTGACACGCTGGCGCAATGCCAAATCATCACGAATCAATTTGGTCGATGGAATGTAGCGATTAACAGGACTATCCGGATCTGCTTTTTTAGCGATTAAAACTTCAGGAGTCGGAGAAAATTGAGCACTCACAGCGTTTGCGACTTCTCTTATGGAAAAACTTTCTTCCGAACCTACGTTATAGGCTTTGAATGCAACATCGGCGGCTAATATCGTCCACAGCCAGATCATCAGATCGGACGCATAAAGATATGAACGGCAGGCTGTTCCATCTCCCTGAATACTTATCGAGTCACCAGTCAAGCCATCTCGAATGAAATTACCTATGGCGAAATGAGCATTTATAGGCAAATGAGGTCCGACAAAAGCAAAGCATCGGGCTATTTTATATTTGACTCTGGAGTTTCGAGCAGATATTGCAATCAACAGTTCGGCCAACCGTTTGCCTTCTGCATAGGCTGATGAACAAAGTAAAGTATTTGGGGCACCACAATAACTCTCGGGAATATGAAGAACATCGGTTGGCTGAGGACCATATACAGCTCCAGAGCTTGTGAATAAAAAGTGGTGGCAGTTGCATTCTGCCGCAAATGCAAGCATCCTTTTGGTGCCTTGCACGATTGCCTCGATCATCAAAGAAGGGTCGGTTTCATTCAAGGATGTACCGGACTCTGTGGCCGCGTGGATAATAAAGTCGAAGTTACCGGCAGGGAACTGAAAATCGCGTATGTCGCCCTCGAAAAGACTAAGCTCATCGGCAGATGCCAGGTGCGGAGCTTTTTTGTGAAATTGCTCAATATTTCGAGTCAGCACCACTGCGGTGGCGTTCAATTCTAGAGCACGATTGCACCAGACAAAGCTCTCAAGCAACCAGGTACCGAAGAATCCGGTCCCTCCGGTGATGAATATTCGTTTCCCACGAAGTTTTTCGAAGCTTTCTGAAGCGTGCAGGAGAATGAAATTTAAATCTGCCTCTAGTGGGTTGTTGCTTTTATTGGGCACTATTGAGACCGCCGATAACCTCACCTGATAGCCGTATTCGATGATAGCACGCAAGTTCTACCATCGTCTGGTGTTACCGCGGCTGCGCCTTGTGGTACAAGGTATTGTATTCCCGCAATTTTGGTGGCTTTAGACCGCGCGCCGATAATATGGTAAAGGCAAATATGGCAAGCTTGATTCCCGAAAAATTAGTTGTTCTCGAGATGGCCAACAATCATATGGGAGACGTGGAACACGGCTTGCTTGTCATTCGTGAGTTCGCGAAGGTATGCCACGATTTCCCCTCCTTTAGTTTTGCATTTAAATTGCAGTATCGCGATTTAGACACTTTCATCCACCCGAATTTCAAAGACCGTTTAGATATAAAGTACATAAAGCGATTCTCTGAGACTCGATTGTCTCCTGCTCACAAGCGGCTTTTGATCGCTGAGATGAAGAAAAATAATTTCACGGCAATGTGTACGCCGTTCGACGATATTTCGGTGGGACATATCGTCGAAGACAAGTTCGACATTCTAAAAGTGGGCAGTGCCTCTTTTACCGATTGGCCCATGCTCGAGCATGCAGTACGCACGGGATTGCCGATGATTTTGTCAACTGGTGGGGCTACTCTTGAAGAAATCGATAACGTTGTTTCATTCCTTCAGCATCGTGACACTGACTTCGCCCTGATGCATTGCGTTGCCGAGTACCCTACTAGAGCTGAACATATGGAGCTCAATCAGATTGATTGGTTAAAACAGCGCTTTCCCGGTGTTCAAATTGGTTACTCAACACATGAAAATCCTGCACTGACTATGCCGGTGGCCATGGTTATAGCTAAGGGATGCACGATTCTTGAAAAGCATGTTGGGGTGGCCGCGGGTGATTACGCCTTGAATGAGTATTCAGCTTCTCCAGCGCAAGTTCGGGAATGGTTGAAGGCTGCTCAAAGCGCATTTTCAATGCTTGGCGTAACGGCAAGGCGATTGGATACAACCAAAGAGGAGCAATCAACGCTTTTATCTTTGCGACGTGGACTTTTCGCTAAACGTGACATATCCGCAGGCACTGTCTTGCGTGACGAAGATGTCTTTATGGCTATTCCGACTCAGAGTGAACACGTCGTCGCTAACGAATGGTCAAAATACAATCGCTTTACTACACTGACCGATATCAAAGCTCTCGAACCAGTTTTGCATTCTAGTGTGCGAAAAGATGATATGCGCGACAAGATAATATCGATAGTGTTGAGCGTTAACGAAATGCTTGAACTCGGAAATATAGTGATTCCGAAAAATGTCAAGCTGGAAATCTCTCACCACTACGGCGTCGACCGCTTTCATGAAGTTGGTGCAGCCCTAATCACGGTCATCAATAGAGATTATTGTAAAAAAGTGATAGTCATGGTGCCCGGTCAAAAGCACCCAACGCACCATCACAATAAGAAAGATGAAACTCTACACGTCTTGCATGGCACGCTTTGTGTGACCCTTGACGGCGTCACTAAAGATTACACAAAAGGGGAGATGATTGTCGTCGAGCCTGGTATGCGTCATTCTTTTGAAACCAAGACCGGGTCGGTGTTCGAAGAGATTTCATCGACACATTTTGCCAATGATTCGTGTTACGCCGACGAATCGATTGGCGGTTATTCAGATCGCAAGACGCTGATTACTTACTGGAGTGGTCTGACGCCGCGAGTCAATCAAGAGACCAATGCGACAAAGGCATTTGCGTCTACAAAAGGTTAAACTGTTGTTGTCCTTCAAAAAGATAACAAATGAAAGAAAAACTTCGTGTAGCTGATTACCTTATTTCAGCTCTTGCCAGCAGAGGCGTTAAACACATTTTTATGGTGCCCGGCGGCGGAGCCATGCATCTTAACGATGCGCTGGCGCAGTCAAGTGATGTTAGCTATGTGCCTAATCATCACGAGCAGGCTTCATCTATAGCAGCTGAAGCTTATTCGCGAATTACTAACAGCCTCGGTGTGGCGATGGTTACTTCCGGCCCTGGAGGTACGAATGCGATTACCGGTGTCGTCGGCGCCTGGATTGAATCAGTGCCTCTTCTGGTGCTTTCTGGACAGGTTAAAAGGGCTGATTTGCAGGGGAACTCAGGTGTCAGGCAGAAGGGTGTTCAGGAAGTAGACATAGTCTCGATTGTCAGTTCGATCACAAAATATGCGGTGACAGTGATGGAGCCCAACGATATTCGTTATCATTTGGAAAAAGCTCTGCACCTGGCTCAGACAGGTAGGAGAGGCCCTGTCTGGCTCGACTTGCCCCTGGACGTGCAGGGTGCCGTGATCGACCCGGAAGAATTACGAGGGTATGATCCTGAAGCTGAGGAAGACAATCGGGTTTCGGAAAAGCTCTTAGCAGACAAAATTACAACTGTTCTGGCATTACTGAAAGAGGCCAGGCGCCCTTTAATACTGGCGGGACATGGTGTTCGGCTGGCGGGTGCTGCCGAATCTTTCAGGACGCTCTATGAAAAATTGAACATTCCAGTTGCTACGACGTGGAATGCAATGGATCTTATACCGGCTGGACACAAGCTCTCGGTTGGAAGTCCCGGAGCGGTGGCACAGCGAACGGCGAATTTTGCTGTGCAAAATTGCGATTTGTTGATCGCCATCGGTGCGCGACTGGATAACGTCGTTACCGCGTACAACGCAGCGAAGTTCGGTCGCGACGCGAAAAAAGTAATCGTTGATGTGGATCCTGCGGAACTGGCGAAGTTTGACATGCCCATTGAGCTGTCTATCGAGTCTGATGCTCGCGTCTTCATCGAAAGAATGCTCGGTGCAATTGAGTCTGAAGATTCAAGAAGAGCTACAGGCGTCGACAGAACAGAGTGGTTAGAGCGCGCTGCTGATTGGAAGAAGCGTTATCCCGCCGGTGGCATCAAGCGTCAACTCGCAAATGGTGTGATCAGTCATTACGATTTGATCAGGAGTTTTTCTGAAGAGCTGCCGGAAAATTCGTTGATTGTGACCGGAAGCTCGGGTCTGGCAGTGGAGATGTTCTATATCGGCTTCCAAAACAAGCCTGGGCAGCGCATATTTCTTACCTCAGGGTTGGGAGCGATGGGCTATGGATTGCCTGCAATGATTGGTGCCGGACTTGCTTACGGCAATAAACCTTTTGTCGGCATAGAAAGCGATGGCAGCTTGCAAATGAACCTTCAAGAGCTATCCACAATTCGTCAGTTCAACCTGCCGGTGCGTATTTTCATAATGAATAACAATGGATATGCCTCAATTCGAGTCACCCAACGAAATTATTTTGCCGGGCGTCACATAGGCACGGGTCCAGAAGGGAAATTGTATTTACCAGATGTTCTGGAAGTGGCAAAGGCTTTCGGAATTCCAGCAATTCGCATAAGTAATATGTCGGAATTGACCGAGAAAATTCGATACACGTTAGAGCAGCCAGGCCCTTTCATCTGCGATGTTCAACTTGTACCAAACGAAGTCTTGTATCCGCGCGTGACCTCTTTTGTACAGCCCGACGGCTCGATGATGTCGATGCCCCTTGAAGACATGTATCCGCTCCTTGACCGCGAAGAGCTGCGGCAAAACATGTTGATTCCGCTAGAGCCTGCGTCGGAAAAGATTGTGCTGACTTCTGCCAATACCACCGTGCTCATACCCGAGTAAAGTCGAGTTCGCAGCCTTTTAGATGCTTATCGGATTTATTGGTGCATCGTTTTGTTTTAATTCATATAAAAATATCAGTTCGTTCGATACCTTCAGCGTCTGGCGAATCTGCTTTGCTATATCAAATTGAAAAACGCGCGATGAGATGAGCACCGCTTGGTTGTGGTCTTTAAGTTGTTCCGGCGAGAGGATTGGTTTGCCTCGCAACATTTGCCCTTGCAGTTTCGTGTTGGAATCTACATAAGCCACGATGTTGCAATCACCCAGATTTGTCGATTCGAGAAGGTGGAGAGTATGAGTACCTGCGCCCCAAACGAGTAATTCGGTTTTTGCGGTTGCAAGAGATTGAATTAAGCTAGCTACTCTTTGTTCTTCTTGTTTTGAACTGTCGATATATCTAACTAGCGCTGGCTCGGCTTCATGGTCAATTGCAAATTTGCTTTCAGCGTTTCGCCGTTTCTTAAACAGAGCGTAAATAGTAGGCATGTAAGTCGTTTCGCTCATAGGAAAAGCACTTTCGACCACGTCGAACGGTTGGTATGCAAAACGATCGAAAAGGTTGATAAGCGACTGGCGTGCAAAAAAGTTTATGTGCTCGATACTGAATTGTTGATACGGAGCGTCTGCGTAGTTAGGGAAAGCTGCAGCGTCGGGAACTGATACAAAAATGAGCCCGTTATCGTCTGTTAATTTAAATAACGCTTTAAGACCGTCCTCTAAGTCAGGCAGATGCTCAAGCACACCCAGAGCCATTACCAGATCGAATTTTTGCCCGGTTAGTTTATTTGCTGCCATCGTCCCGACGTGAACGGTGATGTTGTGCTCTTTACTCAGATACTCGGCACAGCCAGCAGATGGGTCTAAGCCAGCTATGTTTTTGAAGTTGCTTTTTTTCAGTTCAAGCAAAAATCCGCCTGTTCCACAACCGATATCCAGAATTGAAGTTTCTTTGTCGGCTATTTTGTTTGACAGGTAGTTGGCTTCGTTTTTGTAGCGCTGGATATCCCAGCTCGAGTCGCCGCCTCCACGATAAGCGGTGTCAGCTCTGGAATACTGCCGATAAAATGCATCGAAAGATTCAATTGATGGAATTAAATCAGCAAATGCCATGCCGCATGCCTTACAGATAGCAACATCGTATCCAGTTAAAGGACTGCCTTGCTGCAATGCGTGGAAGCGTTGGCGATAGAGCACGCGCTTCTCTTTTTTTTCACAGACAGGGCAATTTCTTTCGGGATAGTTGAGCACTTAAATAAGTTCCGTATCGAGTGTTTGTAGATGCGGA
>Ga0182030_10006038_pt1 | contig 25610 bp, 23 predicted proteins | sample 812S3MmetaG_FD_121299 | JGI IMG/M metagenome (GOLD analysis project Ga0182030, IMG submission 121299) | Permafrost microbial communities from Stordalen Mire, Sweden - 812S3M metaG (Illumina Assembly) | ecosystem: Environmental > Terrestrial > Soil > Wetlands > Permafrost | place: Sweden...
CCCTTCAGGGCCGAGAGTAGTCACCCGGCTTGGGACTGTCTCGACAAGTACCAACGGCTTACGACGTGCTGTCGGGCACAACGCCAGAAATGAAGTTGCTCACGACCGACGACCGTTCCGCGGTGCGAAAGGCTAGACCGAGGTTTGCGACAAGATGCGGCGTCCGCAGGCGGACGTACGAAACAGCATCCGAGCGGCTTTGCATCATACATTTCGGTACCAACGTTACTCCGAGGGATGCTGCAACGAAGTTGATCGTCGAGGAAATCTGCGGTGCCCGCTGAGCAACAATCGGGCTGAACCCTGCTTCCTCGCAGGCGGTCAATATCGCATCGGAAAGCCCAAAGCGCGTGGCCCGCGGATAGAGGATGAACTCCTCTTGTCTTAGCTCGGACAGCTGCAGCGATTTGCGCCCGGCGAAGCGATGGCTCTTCGGAACCGCGACAATCATCGGTTCGCTATAGAGCGGAACGAAGGTCAAATCCTCACCTCTCGAAATCGGAGGACGCACAAAGGCGACGTCGACGCGTTCGTGATGCAACATTTCTACCAATTGCGTCGATCGAGCTTCTTCGAAGGAGAGTTCGACGTTGGGAAAGGCTTTCTTGAAGCGCTGTAGGGAAGAGGTCACGACATGACTGAACGAAGCGGATTCTGTGAATCCGATTGACAGTCTTCCCATCTGTCCTTTGGCGCTTGCCTGACTTCTGAGCACCGCCTTGCCGACACTGTCGAGGATGCGTTGCGAGTCTTCGTAGAACGAGCGGCCGGCATCCGTAAGTTGGACACGCCCCGGCAGTCGATCGAACAACTTGACCTTGAGTTCCTGCTCGAGGGTTTTGATCTGGTGGGTCAAAGGCGGCTGCGCGATGCCGAGCCTTTTAGCTGCGCGTGTGAAATGCAGTTCCTGCGCAGTCGTCACGAAGTATCTCAGATGCCGCAGCTCCATTTTTCCATACCTTTAAAGTATCAGCGGTGCGCGGTTAATATATTGGACTGGCAGTGGGGAACAAGGTCTAACAAGCGCAAGAAACGAAATTGCTACCACGGAGGAGACCTATGAACCTGTCGCGCAAGGCGGCGGCGCTTCTCGCGACCATCGCGGTTCAACTCGGAACCTCTTCGCTGGCGGCTGCGGAAGTCAACGAACTTCGCGCCTCGCGTGGATATAGCGTGCTGTATCTGCCGCAGATGGTCATGCAACGCCAACACTTGGTCGAGAAGCATGCCAAAGCCCTCGGTTTGGGAGACTTGAAGGTCGTTTGGCGGGTGCTGGACGGGGGAAACGTTATCAACGACGCCTTGTTGGCCGGTGCGGTCGACATCGCCGCGGTCGGTACTCCCGGCTTCCTCCTGCTCTGGTCGAAAGCGCTGGGTAATGCGGCCGTCGAAATGGCGGGCCTCAGCGGGGTTAGCTCGACGCCCATGTACCTGAACACGACGAACCCCAAAATCAAATCGCTTTCAGACTTCGGACCCGCCGACAAGATCGCAGTCGCGGGGGTGAAGAGTTCTTTGCCAGCGGGGATCCTGCAGATGATGGCGGCTCACGAATTCGGCCCCACGAACTACGCGCGGTTGGACAAGTTGACCGTCAGCGTTCCGTATCCCGATGCCACGACCGCGATGCTGAGCGGGAAATCGGAGATCAATGCTCACGTCGCATCGCCACCGTTCTCCTTCATCGAGACCGACAACCCAAACATCCGGCGCGTCGCCAATTCGTCCGACATCTTGGGCGACATGACGCTGGTAGTCTCCGCGAGTCCGCGGCGATTTCACGATGCGAATCCCCAAACATGCAAGGCATATGTCGAAGCTCTTGCCGAGGCGGATCGTCTGATTGCCGCGGATCCTCAATTGGCGGCCGATATCTACAATGATCTGTCCAGCACGAAGGTGTCGAATCCGATGATGCTCCGCATTTTGAGCGACAAGGATACCCACTTTTCGACTGTCCCCTCGGGGGTCGGCCGCTGGGCCGTCTTCCTGAAGACCATCGGTGTGATTCGGCAGGAGGTGACTGATTGGAAGCAATTCTTCTACCCCGAGAGCCACGACCTCGACGGCAGTTAAGCCACTCCCGAATCGCGGGTTCTTTCTTCCCCTTAGAAACGAGCAGATTTTCCGATGAGCAGTTCCGTTCCGTCCCTTTTGCCGCACGCGACACGTGACCTAGCACAATTCGCCGCCGAGACGCGATTTGACTCGATACCCGGGGACGTGATCGAGCGAATGAGATTGAGTTTCTTAGACGGCCTGGGTGTTTGCCTTCACGGCGCGACACTACCGTGGACCCATCGCGTACGCGACGTAGTGCTCGAAGAAGGTAGCGCCCCGGTCGCCTCCCTATGGGGTACCGAACGTCGAACTTCGGCGGCGAACGCCGTACTGGTCAACAGCACCGCGGGACATGCCTTTGAAATGGACGACATCCACAAGGAATCGGTCATCCATCCGAACTCTCTCGCCGTGCCCATCGTGTTAGCGCTGGCCGAAACCGATCGGACCCTGACCGGCCAAGACGTAGTGACCGCGATGGTCGTCGGATACGAGGTCGGATTGCGCGTTGGAAACGCTGCCACGACGTCGTTATTTCTGAACGGCTTCCATCCACAAGGAACGTCTGGTGCTTTCGTCGCCGCGGCAACGGCTGGACGGTTGCTGAAACTGAGACCCAGCGAAATGCAGAACGCCTTGGGGATAGCCGGATCGATGGGAGCCGGTCTAATGGCTGCTCAGGAAGGCGCGATGGTGAAGCGTCTTCACTCAGGCCGCGCTGCGCAGGGCGGCGTCATTGCCGCACAACTCGCGAGAAAGGGCTTTACGGGCATCTCCGACGTCATCGAGGCCGGCTACGGAGGATTCCTTAGTTCATTTTCTCGCGCCCCCAACGTTGCGAGATTGACGGATGGGATTGGCTCCGATTGGGAAGCCGGGAAGGTCGGCTTCAAGATGTACCCGAACGTGACGAGCATTCATGCCGCCCTCGACGCGTTGAAAAGCATCCTTTCTGACCATCGACTGGATTCCACGCAGATCAGCGAAATTGACGTGCGGTGCGGACATATGACCTTCGTTCATACGGCTTGGGATTACAAACCGACCTCTATCACTGCAGCCCAGATGAATATGTACTATGGTCTCGCCGTAGTGGCGGTCCGGGGGGACTTGTCGGCATCCGACTACACGGACGCCGCCATCTCCGATCAAGCCATCCTCTCCTTCATTCCGCGCATCAGAATATCGGTCGATCAAGATCTCGAGAGCAAGGGTCCGGCCTTGCGACATGCAGCGAAGGTACTCGTCCGTACGGGTGACGGCAGGGAGTTTAGCCGCGATATCCTGCATAGACGCGGAAGTCCCGAATGCCCTGTATCCGGAACCGATATCGAGCGAAAATTCGACTCCAATGTCGCTCCCCTGCTTGAGCAGTTCGATATCAAGCAACTTAAGGACCTATCCGCCAAGCTGGAGCTCCTGCCCGACTTCAGCGGGATCATCGAAATCGTTGCAGCACCGTTCAAGAGCCGTCAAGCGACGGTTTCGCACGCAGTCGCGGTCGAAGCGAGATGATGGAATTGCGTACCGATAGAAGCGGAGCGTCCTGCCCGCTGTTGAGCGTGGATGGACTGACGCTGCAATACAGGACCGATCGTAGTCTCGTAACCGCGACCTATCGCATCAGCTTCGATGTTTTCGGCGGCGATCGCTATGTCCTCCTCGGTCCGTCGGGTTGCGGTAAATCGACATTGCTCAAGGCGATCGGAGGGTACCTCACCCCCTCTGAAGGGCGCATCCAACTCCGGGGCAAGGAAGTCAAACGTCCCGGTCCGGATCGGATGATGGTATTCCAGGAGTTCGACCAACTATTCCCTTGGCTAACTGTCGTTCAGAACGTGGCGTTCGCACTCACTAATGGAGCCAAACTTACGCATCCGAACGCGATCCGCAAGGCGCACGACTTCGTAGAAAGGGTTGGTCTTTCCAAGTTTTCGGACGCTTTTCCCCATACGCTGTCGGGCGGCATGAAGGCCCGTGTCGCGATCGCGAGAGGAATGGCGGTTGAACCCGACATTCTGTTGATGGATGAACCCTTCGCCGCGCTGGACGCCCTCACCCGGTCGCAAATGCAGGACGATTTGCTCAGACTGTGCCAGCAGACGCGGACGACGATCGTCTTTGTCACCCATTCCATCGGAGAAGCAATCAAAGTTGGGAGCCGGATATTGCTTCTTTCGCCTCACCCGGGCCAGGTGAGAGCCGAATTTGGCAGCGACGGCAACGATAGCGTTGATCCCGCGAGCGGGCTCAGGAAATCGGAACGCATCCATCGTCTGCTCTTCGCCAACGCCCCTCATGACGGAGGTGAATGACATGCTGTCCCCAATCAACCTCGGGGTCGATCGACCGGATTTTTTCCGCCACGAACTCGTAGACTTTCACGACGTCATCGAAAAGCCGCTACCTGCTTGGGAGCGTCTGTACCGCATCGACGCAGTGCGCCGCACAGTTATAATCGCGCTTCTGGCGGTTTCTTGGGAAGCCTACGGTCGTTGGCTGGACAACCCACTTATATTTCCATCGCTTGGGCTCACGCTGCGCGCGCTGTGGATGGGCATTACGAGCGGAGAGCTCACACGCGACATCTGGCTTTCGCTGCAGACCTTGCTGGTTGGCTACCTGGTTGGTGTCGCGTCAGCGTTGCTACTGACGATCGCAGCCATAACGTCACGAATCGGCAACGACCTTCTGACGACCTTGACGTCGATGTTCAATCCGCTACCCGCAATCGCGCTATTTCCGCTCGCTTTGATCTGGTTCGGCTTGGGCGCGTCGAGCATCGTTTTCGTATTGGTACACTCCGTGCTCTGGGCGGTTGCGCTCAACGCCAACTCGGGCTTCCGCGGCGTTTCGAGCACGCTTCGGATGGTGGGATTGAATTGCGGTCTGAACGCTCCCTCATTGATTTTCAAAGTAATCCTGCCCGCGGCGCTTCCTAGCGTCCTTTCTGGTTTGAAAGTGGGTTGGGCATTCGCTTGGCGTACTCTCATCGCGGCCGAGATGGTCTTCGGCGTCGCCTCCGGCGACGGAGGACTCGGATGGTTCATTCTCCAAAGCAAGAACTCGCTTGAAACACCTAGTGTCTTTGCGGGACTTCTCGCCGTGATCTTCGTGGGATTGATCGCCGAACTCCTCTTCTTCAGACTCATCGAGAAACGGACTGTCGAACGCTGGGGAATGCAACATTAGTGGCTTGCCAAGATTCGCAGTGTGAAAAAGGGAGAAAACATAGATGCGAAGCACCACCCTACTGAAGACTCTTGTGTCGAAACGCCAAGCGCTTACCGTTCCCGGCGCTCCCAACGCGATGTTCGCCAGAGTGATTGAGGATCTCGGGTTCACCGCAGTCTACGCAACGGGCGCCGGCATCGCCAACATGCATCTGGGCGCACCGGACATCGGCCTGACGACCCTGACCGAGATCGCATCGACCGTTGCGGCGATGGCCGACGCGGTATCATTGCCGATAGTCGTGGACGCAGACACCGGTTTCGGCAACGCATTGAACATGACGAGGACCGTTCGCGTACTGGAGCGGGCCGGCGCGGCGGCTATCCAGATCGAGGATCAGGTCTTTCCGAAGCGTTGTGGGCATTTTTCCGGCAAAGCGGTAATCCCACTCGAAGACATGGTTGCGAAGGTCATGGCCGCTGTCGACGCGCGGAGGGATTCGAACATGCAGATCATAGCGCGCACCGACGCCCGCGCCGTCGAGGGATTGGACCGAGCCATCGAGCGCGCAAACGCTTTCGTTGCAGCTGGTGCCGACATGACATTCGTCGAGGCACCGATGACGACTGCCGAGCTAGAACGCGTCGGGAGTGAGATTGGCGTACCGCAAGTAGCGAATATCGTATTCGGAGGAAAGACCCCGGATCCCGGCCGTGAGCGTTTCGCCGAGATGGGATTCTCGATGGTACTCTATGCTAACGCGGTCCTGCAGGCCGCGCTGAAGGCCTCGAAGGAGGTCCTTCTCGGATTGAAAGAGGATGGGTCGCTCAAAAACATCTCAAGCCTTCTAGCGACGTTCGAGGATCGCCAACAATCGGTTGCAAAAGACTATTGGGATGGCCTCGAACGCCGCTACGCGACGAAGACAGCTACCGGTCCTTGATCCTCTTGCGCGCCGCAAACCGGGCCCTTTAGGGCGGGGTCCGGGCGCGTTTTCGGCAACTTTGGATGCCCGGATCATGAAGTAAAGTCAATTTTACTTCCCGATGGCGAGCGCTGTCCAGATTTTTGTCGAGGGCGAGGTCGCGCCGACCATCACGCCACCAGTGAATTCGCGAAATAAGCCGCCGAATACCTCCGTCAAAGCCAGGCACTTTCAAGCCAAAATCGACGACGTCATCCACGATTGAGCTAATATTCGACGTTAACCGTTTATCGGGCTGTCAAGGCCGTTGTCGGCATAGTAGAGGGGTACATTGCCACTGCCGAAGACTCAGTTCATCGAACCGGACCTGGCCTAAGTGACCAAATCTGAACAACGACCCGAATCCGTCGAGACCAACGAACTGCTGGCCTTCATCGCTCAGAACGAGTTGGCTGAAGGCGACAAGCTTCCGCCCGAACGCGAACTTGCATCCGAACTCGGTATCAGCCGTCGTGCGTTGCGGCATCTTCTAACCGGAATGGAACTTGACGGACATATCTGGCGGGGGCGACGCAACGGCACGTTTCTAGGCCGCCGAACGGTCGGGCCAATCAGCATCGACCAGCGCATCGTACGTGGAAGTCCGGCATCCGTACTCGAGACCCGCCTGGTCATCGAGCCTTCGATGACCGCGATCGCAGCAGTGAAGGCCAGTGAAGCCGATCTCCTGAACATCGAGACCTGCATGCGGCGCACGGCCGAGGTCAAGAACGACGAGGATTGGATAAAGTGGGACGGTGCATTTCACCTTGCAATCGCCAAGGCGACGCGAAACGACGTGCTCGTCGGCCTGGTCACCGCGTTCAACGAGGCGCGATCGTCCGGCGACTGGCAGGCCTTACGCCTCGCAACCATCACGCCCGAGAAGCGACGCAGGACCATCGCCCATCACCGCACGATCTGCGAAATGCTGCGCAAACGATCCGCCGATGACGCCAGCCGAGCGATGCGCGATCACCTTCTGACAACGCAACGAAATCTGTTCGAGTAGGCGGTCGAAGAGCGGCACAGTTCAGTCGAGCGATCGGTTGGATCCGAAAGCGGAAAGGGTCGACGCCGCCAACGCTTCCCTCACGGCGGTCAGATCAGCGGACAGAGCCCTTGCTGGTGACCAGCCACTTCTGCCGAATGGTTCGACTGTCCTCGGCCGCGTCGAGCAGCACTTTGGCGACGTTGGCGCGGGAAACCATTGGCAGGCCCTTGACCTTCTTCACCTTGTTTGCGGGGCGCACCTCCACCGTCTCTATCAACGGACCATCCGTCAACCCCACCGGATAGATCCCTGTCCAGTCGAGGCCCGATGTCGCCAGACCAGCCTCGGAGCGCTCCTTGTCGTGAAAAATCGAACGGAACATGGTCTTGTAGAGGATCCTGGCTACAAGCGAGGCCGTTCGCGCCGTTTCGCCAACGCCATAAGCCGAGAGAAGAATCAGCCGCGTGCGGCCCGCGCGCTTCATGGCCTGGACTATGAGCGGTAGGTTGTTCTGCATCAGATCCACCGGCTTGTGTCGATGGGTTCCGAGGCAACAGATGACCGCGTCCACGTCGCTCAACGCCGATTGCAAATGCTCCGAATCGAACAGCTCGCCCACCACGATCCGCAGCCCTTCGCTCGCCCGCAAAGCGCCGGCGCGCCGGACATAGGCGACGACCCGATGCCCTCGCTCGAGCGCCTGTTCAACGACCAGTCCGCCCGTCCGGCCGGTCGCTCCGAGCACGGCGATTTTCATCATAGGCGGCGCCCCTCTTACCTGCACCACCCGTCACCAACGCCGGGCGGCACCATCGATCTGGATTACCCGGCGGACGAAGGACGACGACCCATATGGTTTGACGCTGCCCAATAGTGAAAGGCAGCCCCAACGGACAAGAGCGACATGACAGCGATGGACCAACGCAACGAGTTCTGGCCAAACTGCCCAGCCAGTTGATCGCTGAGATAACCCGTGAAAAAGGCGCCGAATGCAATGCCAATGCCCTGGATACAGAACAGGGTGACCGCCGCCGCGAAGCTCCGCGACCCCGGCTGCACAAGCGACTGTATGGTTGCGTAGGTGGGGCCCGGATAGGTTATCACAAGCAACGACGCCATTGCGTGGAAGAGCAGGAACAATGGATAGCTGTCCACGAGGAAGGAGATGACGTTCAAGGGCGCAGCTATAAAGAAGGCGACCGCTAGAAATCGGTGGCCGTAGCGTACGTCCTTGCGAGAAAACCAGCTCGCAAGAAAACCTCCCAGTAGCGTTCCAGCGAGGGCTATCATCCCCGACAGCGCACCTAGACTTGCGCCGGTGGCCGAGGCTGACATGCCGTAGCTACGCATGATGTAAGCCGGGGACCAGGCGCTTGACGATGCGAATGACATCCCGAGCAAGGTGCCGCCAATGATCGTATTTCGAATTGTGGGATGAGCAAGCAGCGCAACCAGGCTGCCCTCCGACAGTTTTCGCGCCGGGCTTTTCTGTTCTCGAACGGGTTCTCTCACCGTCGTGAGCATCAGCAGCGAAAGCACAACTCCCGTTGCGCCTACGGCATACATTGCGGAGCGCCAGCCGTAATGATCGGCGAGAAATCCTCCGACTGACAGAGCAAGGAAGCCGCCTACGGCGATGCCGCTGAAATAGATCGCGATGACCTTGGCGCGCTGCCGTTCGGGAAAGTAGTCGGCAATAATCGAATGCGCCGCTGGCGTAAGCGCCGATTCCCCAAATGCGACACCGACCCTGCCAAACATAAATAAGGCGAACGAGTGAGCGAAACCACATGACGCGGTGAATGCGCTCCAGATCGTCACGGCGCCAGCGATGATATATTTTCGGCTGAACCGGTCCGACAACTTCGCCAAAGGTATGGTGAATAGCGCATACGTCAGCGAAAATGCAGGTCCCGCCAGGATACCCATTTGGGTGTCCGTCAGCGAAAGATCCTTCTTGATCAACTGCACCAGAATAAACGGGATCTTCGAATCGACAAATGCCAGCGTGTAACACGCGGTGAGGATGAACGTCACATACCACGCATACCAGGTGCCGCGAACGGCGACCCGCTCTGCTTGCGGAATGCCCGGCGTATCAGGAATGGCTATGGTCAAGACTATCCTCCCTCTCGGACAAAGCTATCGCGACATGATCGACGGCCCGGAAACGTTCACCCCAGGATCGACGCATGGATGAGCGTGCTCAACGTGTCCATGCGCTTGTTATGCCACTCGTTATCGCGGCGACAGTTACTCAAGAAGGCGAATGATAGTCCGCTCGTCGGATCGGCCCAGCAGTAGGACGTGCCGACGCCGCTGTGTCCGAACGTGCGCGGATGCCCGATGGCTCCAAGGCCCGGGTGCCCGTATTGGCCACGGGAAAAAGGGCCGAGACCGCGATGCATAGGGTATCCGGTGTAGTCATCGACGAGATCGCCGGTGAAGTCGCGGGTCACGAACTCGATCATCCGAGGCGAGACAATGCGCACCCCGTTCCAGATGCCACCCTGCGCCATCATCTGATAGAAGACGGCCATCGCGCGCGCGGTGGCGTAACCGCCTGCTCCCGGGATCCCCGCGCGCCTGAACAACGCCGCCGACACCATCGGGTCAAGCGCCCATTTCTCATCCTTCCTAGGCGTGTGCATCGCGGCGGCACGATGATCCTCCGTCTCGGGCAGGCCCAGAAACATCTCCTGTGTGAGCGCCAGCGGTTCGATCACGCGTTTGTGTATTTCGGCTCGGTAGTCGCTGCCGGTGATAGCTTCGACGAGCACGCCAACGACCCAATGGGCAGCCGTGCGATGGTAGATCGAGCGAGAACCTGGCGACCATTCGAGCTTGAACTCGCAAACCGCGCGTCGAAGCCGTTCGTGATCCATGAAACATTCCGGAGCCACTTCCGCGGCGGGAAACCCCGCCTGATGCGTCAAAAGATGCGCGACCGTAACGCCGTTCTTTCCATGCGCCTCGAAGCCGGGAACATGTTCCGCGACCCGGTCCGAAAAGCGAAGCTTCCCCTCCTCGACCAGCGTCCAGACCGCCGCCGCGGTGATGACTTTAGTGTTCGAAAACAGCGGAAAGAGCGTCCGCTCGTCGACCAGGCGCAAAGGGTCCACCGTGGCGCTGCCGAAGCCACGGTAGAGCGCGAGCTTGCCATGCCGCGCCACGGCAAGTTGCGCTCCTGGATGGAAGTCGCCGGCGATATGGGAAACGACGATCTCGCATGCGCGCTCGAGTTTCGCGGGATCGAGACCGAGGGCTTCTGGGCTGCCGGGCGGAATCAGTGAGGACTCTGTCTCTGCGATCACGGCTAGACGGCCTGCTTCAGGACCGCGCGAGCGAATACCTGGCCGAAGGCATCGGCGAGAGCGCGCTCGGGATCGGCGGGCGTCGACGCAACGCGCCAGGCGACATATCCGTCCGGGCGGACGAGGACTGCGCCCCCTTTCCCGACCCCGTAGGCCGCCATCCACGACTCCTCCGCATCGACGATGTCTTCTCCCAGAACCCACACGTCGATGCGCGGCAGGCCGTGCTGGCTGGCTGCGGACCGCCAGAACGAGCCGCCAGGGGCCGCCAACAGCACGAAACCACGCCCGAAGAGATCGATCGTCGAGATCCGCCGGTCCTTGTTTTCCAGCCAGACGTGTGGTGCGCGACAGCCGGGATGAGCCGATGGCACATATTCGGTGACCGGATCGCTCACTTCCGGGGGCTTCGACCCGTCGGGCACGACGGCCAGCGATTGATATCGCGCGCCGAAGATGAGGCCGCGTTCGTTGAGAAATTCCTTGCGCGGGAGCCGCGCCTCCGCCTGGCGCTTGCTACGGTCGAAACTCTGCATGTTCAGCAGCGTCGCGTGCACGACTTCCAAGGCATGAGGCCGACGTTCCGCTTCGTAGCTATCGAGCAGCGAGGGGTCTGCCTCGCCGCGAAGCACGGCCGCGATCTTCCAAGCCAGGTTCTGTGCATCCTGCACGCCCAGATTCATGCCGAAGCCGCCGCTCGGCGTGGTCTCATGGGCGGCGTCCCCGACCAGAAATACATTGCCGCTGCGGAAGCTGTCCGCGACCATGGCCGAGCAATTCCAGAAGTTGATGCCGAGGACTTCCACCGGAAGGTCGGCGATCCCGACAGCCCGACGAACCAGATCGATGCATCGCTCCGGCGTGAGGTTCTCCTTCGTGAAACCGTAGGCGCTCAGGCTGTGAACCAGGAAGCCCCAACGATCGGCACCGTTCACCGTTAGAAACGTCGCCCGGAGTTCCGGCTGCTCGATGAGATAGAGGGCGGCCGGCCGATCTTCGACCCACGGCCGCAGGTCGGCACGAAAGTGCACGTTGACCGAATCGTAGATGTCCTTTTCGCCTGACCTGCCGATCCCGAGCTTCTCCCGGACGAAACTCCGCGTTCCGTCGGCGGCGAGGACGTAGCGCGCACGAAATGGATTTGTCTGGCCGCTCACATGGTCCTTCAGCACGCCGGCCAGGCCGCCTCCTTCCTGCCGCAGGTCGCAGAGCTCCGTGTTGAACTTGATGCCATCGGGGGCCAATACTTCCGCATGACGGCGCAGCACCGGCTCCAGGACATCCTGAGAGCAGCCACAGTTGGCGACCGGCGACATCGCCTGGCCCATCGACGACGCTCTCCCCGGCGTGAGACGGTTGATCTCCTTCCCGGCAAGGCTTTCTGCCCAGAGTATCATTCCACCGAATCTCGAAGGCATCCCCGCAGCACGGATGTCGTCTTCAACGCCCATCTGCCTGTACATTTCCATGGTGCGGGCATTGATGCCGCGGGCCTTGGGCGCGACGGAGGTGCTCGGATGGCGCTCGACCACGACGTGCCTGACGCCGTGCTGCGAAAGAGCGATCGAGGTCGTCAACCCGACTGGCCCGGCACCGACGACCACGACGTCTGCTTCAAGCATGAATACCTCCCTTAATGTGGCGAAGCGCATCGCTTCGGGCGCGCACGTTCCGGTTCGGGGTCCGTGGCTATTTTGAAACTGGTGTAATTAGTGGAAGGACAATGTGTCAATATTAAAAACGAATGGTTCGGTATATTTTGTTGCGATTACCGAAAATTGGCGTATTTTTTGACATATCAAGCTTCATTCGGTACCTTTAATATTTATTGGTCTCATTGTTGGCTTGGTTTACGAATGTCTTTAGCGAGCGATCCGATGTCAGACACCCTCACTCTCCTACGAAGTGCGGCAAACACGCCCTCTGATTTGAATTTGCCGGATATTCCCGGGCCGCTGCGCGCGCTGATGGCTGAGGTCGGCCCGAAATGGCGTGACGACACCAAGGGGCACGTCGGCATGATGATTGCCGAGTTCTCGGAAGTCCTGAAACTGACTTCCCGGGACGGCGTGACCGTGCATCGTGACATCCCCTACGGTTCGCATGAGAGGCAGCACCTCGATGTGTTCTTGCCTGCCGGAAATCTCATGGCGCCACCTGTCGTATTGTTCGTTCATGGCGGCGCGTTTGTCAGCGGTCACCGTAACCGCACCGAGCAGATTTACTCGAATGTCCTGTGCTATCTCGCCCAACGCGGCATCGCGGCAATCAACGTCGGATATCGACTGGCCACGCATGCGACATACCCCGGTGCTACGCAGGACATCGCTGCAGCCGTCGATTGGGCTCGCGCTCATGCACATGAATATGGCTGGAACCCCGACAGGGTATTCCTGATGTCCCATTCGGCCGGCGCCGCTCACGCTGGAAGCTACGCGTATGATCCCGCGTTCGCATCGGTCGGAAGACCGCCGCTCGCCGGAATGATCGTCGTGAGCGGCAGGGTCAGGATCGACAATCTCGAAGAGAATCCGAACGCGAAGAGAGTGGAACAATATTACGGCACCGATGCTTCGCGGTTCGAAGGCTATTCTCCCGTGCATCACATCAATCGAGATAGCGTTGCGACGTTCGTCGCCTGGGCGGAGTTCGAGAACCCGCTAATCGACGTATACTGCGCCGAGCTGGTTTTTCGCTTGGCTGAAGCAAAGCGCAAGGCCCCTCCCATGATGTGGCTACCCGGTCACAATCACACGTCTGCCATCGCTCATATTGGCACATCGGACGACCTGCTTGGGAAGGCAATCGTGAACTTCGTAAGAACGTCTCGGTAGGGACCAGAACGGCCGGCTCCGACCGGCGTCGAGCAACCGCCCGCGCATGTTCGTTCGGGCACACACGATATCGCCGCAAGCCGGCCAGCGAAGTCATCGAAGAATGAACAGCGGATTGGAGCAGATCATGGGCACGCCGACCACCGACAGGCTGACGTTTATCAGCGCCATCGCAGTACACGCGGAGATCGAGGAGCTATTGCCGAAGTTCAAGCGTCAGCACGGGATCGAGGTCGACGTGAACTACGACGTGAACCCCGCCGTCGCCAAGCGCGTCATGGACGGCGAAGACTTTGACGTCGGGCTGACCAATCCCTGGTATGTCGACGAGATGATCTCGCTCGGCCGTATCATTCCGAGCATCCACGTACCGTTCGGGCGCGTTCCGTTGACGATAGGAGCAGCCGGGCCCGGACCAGAGGCAATCGACAGTCCTCAAGAGGCTGTGCGCAAGCTTTTGCTGAACGCGGATTCAATCGCGTACACGTCCATAGGAACGAGCGGGAAAACGTTCCTGAGGGCCATTGAAATGATGGGCCTGCAGGATCAGATCCGCGGCCGCTTGCGTCCAATGGGGGCCGGCGAACCGCCTGTCGCCGCCGCGAAGGGTCAAGTGCAGTACGCCATTGCTCCGCTATCGAGGATCATCGCTGCTCCGGGCATCGCGCCCATTGCGACCTTTCCGTCGGAACTGGGCCTGAACATCGACATGTCCATGTTCGTCCATCGAAATAGCCGCCCTGAAATAGCAATAAAGCTAATCCAGTTCCTGTCGGATCCCGAGCTCAACGCTTATCTTCGCTCTCACGGGGTTTATCGGTACGAGCTGTAGCGATAAGCGTGCGGGGCGCTCGACTGTTCAAACCAACTTAATCTAGATAGCGGTGGACGATCGTTACAATACGATGCGCCGCGGCAATCGCCGCATCTTGGTCCTGGGAACAGTTCAGGCGGACACTATCGTGGTGTGGGCCAAATTCGTTACCAGGCGTGACAATGACGTTCGCCTGGTGGCGGAGCAGCCGAACAAAATCATGCTGGCTGACGGCGAGCGGAGGCAGCGTCGGAAACAGGTAACTGCCGGCCTGTGGCGTTCGAGAGGCTATGCCCCCTTCACGAAACAGCGAAAGTAGATCGTCCCGGATTGCCTGGTGTTGCCGAATCCTCTCGTCCAGCCAACCGACCGGTTCGCTGAACCAAGTGTGAAGCACCGCTTGGTTGTAGCCAGCGGCGCGCAGAGAGACGATCGACTGCAACTTCTCCATGTTTTCGATAATTGATGGCGATCCGAAGGCGATCCCAAGCCTATATCCGCTTAAGGACTCGGTCTTCGATGGGCCCATGATGGTGATTATACGGTCCTCCGGGACGCCGCAGGCGCGGATGTGCGTGTAGGTCTCCCCCTCATAGAGAAGCCGTGAATAGAGTTGATCGGCGATGACCGTGACGCCGTACGCCTCGACGAGCTTGGCAATCTCGACCACCTCGCGCTCGGAATAGACCGCGCCAGTCGGATTGTTGGGGTTGGAAAAAAGAAAGACCTTGGCGCCAACATCAAAGGCCGCGCGTAATTGGCTGAGATCTAGACCGGCTTCGGATCCTCCGCCCATATAGGTCATCGTCACAGGGAGCACCTGCCCGCCGAAAAACTGGACAAGTTTGCGATTGGCGAAATAGTCCGGCTGGACGATCGCAACTTTGTCATTCTGGTTCACTAGGGATGCAACCGCCAAGAAAAGTGCGCCTTGCGTCCCGGGCGTGATGATCGTTCCGCGCTCGACCGAAATGGGCGCTCCGGTGAACGTGGCAAGCTTTTCGGCGAGCTCGGCGCGAATGTCGGCAGAGCCACGATATTCCGTGTAGGCCTGACGGCCTCCCGCGGCGATGGCTTCAAAAAATCGATCGAAGGCGCCGGGTGTGGGGAGGAAGGCGTCTATATCGCCGTGCGAAAAATCGACCAGCCGCCCCGCTATAGATTCCCCACATATCAGGTCGCCGATGTTTCCGGCGGCCTGACGTAACTCCTGACCGGGAGCGTTGTCGGTGGCTAATGAAGCAAACTTATCGGTCATTTGCATCGTAGCCTCATTCGTCCCGTCGGATTGCTCGGTGTTGTAGAGCGAGTTTTGCACTGTGCATGCTCGTCTTTAGCGACTGGCGTTTTTTTTGTTGATAGCTTGCAGTGTCAGGGCAACTGAGCGCGGGCATGATCTTTTAGGGAAAGCGGCGGTCTTGCCGAGGAATGAGCCCGCGGCCGCGGTCCTTATTCGGAGCCCCAAGCGGCCGCCGGCTTTTTGCGTCCTAAAGAGATATCGCTGCGTCTTCGGACGGCGTTGAAGCAGCCTGCCATGTTCTGTGCAGCACCACGAGTTCGGCGAGGGAGTTGACGGTCAACGTCGGTTCTGCATCAGCCGCCAGGGTTGCCCCCGTTCCCCTCTTGTCATGGCGTCGATTGACCCACACCGTTGCAAGGCCGAGCCTTCCCCCAGGAGCGATGTCGTGGTGCTTGCTTTGCGCAACGTGCAGGATCTCGCTTTTGGCGATTCCATGGTCCGCAAGCCGGCGAAGCGCAGTATCGAAGTGCGGCTGCCCAGGCTTGTAGGAACCTACATCTTCCGCGGTAACCGTGAACAGAAACGGGACGTCCAGCGCCCTGAGGGTGCCGGCAAGGGAGGTGTTGTCGACGTTGGACAAAATGACAAGCTTATAGTGTCGGCCAAGGTAACGCAGGCTTTCAAGCGTATCGGGAAACGGCGGCCAATGAGGAATGGACTGCGCAAATGCATTTGCATGCGCGGGGTTCTCATCCCAGCCAAACTGCTCTTCGATGTCTCGCCATGAGCGTCTAAGCACCTCGGGATATAGCAAGGCCGGACGGGTCTGCTGATGTCTGGCTTGCATCAGCGCGAAAGTCGACACGACAAGGTCCGGTGGAACCTGCGAATTCAATTCCCGAAGCCACGGCTGAACCAGCTCCGAGATGCCCGTATCCCAGTCGATGAGGGTACCGTAGCAATCGAATGTCAGCGCTTTGTATCGTCCAAAGTCCATCATTGTTTGTCGCCTCCGTTGATCTCTGCTGATCGCTGAAGCTGCTTCTGCACGCGATCCGTCGATTCAAGAGTCTGATCGACGATCAGGCGGCATGCTGCGTCGATGTCGCCGCTGCGGACGGTACTCACGATCAGCAGGTGACTCTCGACCCAGCCGGGACTAAGGCCGAAGCTCGACCAAGCGGGAAGAAGATAGCGGTTGATGCTCCGATAGAGGCCGGCGATCTGGGCGAGCAGCCGCGGCCGATCGGCCTTCTTATAAAGACTGCGGTGAAACTCCCAGTGCAGGTCTGCTCGCTCCAGTGGATCAGACGTTTTTGCCGCATTCATCAGGATGGTTTCCGAATGAGCGAGATCGACGCTTGTGAGCGCGGGCGCAGAACGTCGTAGTGCATGGGGTTCAAGCAGCGCGCGGAGTTCTGCGATTTCCAGAAAATCGTGTTCTGAGACCTGCGACACGGTGACCCCACGATTGGGGTGCAGCACCGCTAGTCCGTCTGCGATCAGGCGCTGGAGCGCCTCGCGCACCGGCGCGACACTCACTTCAAATCTGGCAGCGACCTCGTTCTGTTTGAGTTGAACGCCGCCGGCTATCGATCCCAGAAGGATCGCGCGACGAAGCTGCTCGGCGATCAGGTCAGGCGTGGAGACCTTTGCAGTCGCGGCGCTGGTGAGGGTGGCGGGAAGCATCATGCTTGACAATTCCATGACATCGCGAGATTATAGATTATCGATAATCGAATATTTGTTCCTAGTCAAGCGTTTCTCATCGGCGGCGTCCGCCCTTAAGGAGTTGAATCATGGTGGATTTTTCAGATGCGACTGCCGGCAGGCCAGCAGCGCAAGCGGACACGACCATCGCCCGCTCGGCCCTTGCAGCAACGGTGGGAACGACGATTGAGTGGTACGACTTCCAGGTTTATGGCTTGGCTGCAGCGCTGATATTCAACGCGCAGTTCTTTCCGAATTTCGATCCGATGGCGGGCACGCTGTTGTCGCTTGCGACGTTTGCCGTCGGATTCGTCGCGCGTCCGATCGGCGCCGTCATCTTTGGACATATGGGAGATCGGCTGGGACGAAAGTCGACCCTCATCACCACGTTCATGCTGACGGGCATCGCAACAGTCCTGGTCGGATGCCTGCCTAACTACGACTCGATCGGCGTCCTCGCCCCGGCGTTGCTCGTGCTTCTTCGCCTGCTGCAAGGGATCGGTCTTGGTGGCGAGTGGGGCGGTGCCGTCCTGATCATGACGGAAAGCAAGGCCCAGACTCGCCGCGGCCTGCTCGGCAGCCTGCCACAGCTCGGATCGCCCGGCGGTCTCGTCATCGCAACCCTCGTCTTTGCGGGCACGACCGCTGCGATGACGAAAGACCAGTTTGCCACCTGGGGCTGGCGCCTGCCGTTCCTGCTCAGCTTCATCCTCGTCGTGATCGGAGCGTTCGCGCGAATCTCGATGCCCGAAAGCAGCGCGTTTGCAGAAGCCAAACGCACCAACGCGATTGCCACCGTGCCGCTGGTCGAGACGCTCAAGACGCAATGGAGAGAGGTGCTGCTCGCCGCGGGGCTTTTTCTCGTTACAAGCGGAGGGTTCTACGTCTACGTGACCTTCATGGTCGCCTACGGATCAACGAACCTCGGACTGCCAAGGGACTTGATGCTCAACGGCGTGCTGACGTTCGCCATCACCGAGCTTCTGATCATCGTACCGGTTTGCGCATTCTCTGATCGCATCGGACGAAGGCCGGTCTTCATTCTCGCCGCTGCGTTTACAATCCTGTTTGCGTTCCCTCTATTTTGGCTCGTGAATACGAAGGTTACCTCCCTTATCCTGCTTGGCATGGCGATCGGAGGCATCGCAAACGGCGTCCTGTTCGGCATTATGGGTTCATTTGGCCCGGAGCTGTTCAAGACGAGCGTCCGTTACACCGGTGCATCGCTCGGCTATCAGCTTTCCGCGGCGCTGGGTGGCGGCCTGACGCCGCTCATCGCGACCGCGCTGGTCAAGTGGGCTGGCGGGAGCTATTGGCCCGCCCCGGCCTGGCTGGCAGGCCTTGCGCTGATCAGCTTGATCGCGGCTCTCGTTGCTCCGGAGACACGAACCAGATCGATGTCGAGCAAAGAACATACGTGAGCTAACACCTGCTGCAAGATATCGCAGATACCGAACCAAAGATGCCGACCAGCGTGCCAAGCCGGCGATCGCCACAAAGCGCCCCTTTTCTGTTAGCTTCATGCTTGCTAAACTAATGGTGATAACCTGACGTCTGATACCCTCGCCCGGCCGAGCTGGAATCGTATGAATGTGGAATTCGAACTGCTTCTAACAGGCGAGCGGCTCTGCTGATATGACATTGGGAATGTTGAAGCTCTCCTGCCTCTGCGGCCAAGTCCACATCGAAATCCTAAAGCGACCGGACTTCATCAACGAGTGCAACTGCACGCTTTGTAGCAAGTCGGGCGCCCGCTGGGCTTATTTCCATCCGTCGGAAGTCAGCGTCGTGGGAACGACGAAGGGATATAGCCGGGAAGACAAGGAAGACCCGGCTGCCGAAATCCATTTCTGTGCAAATTGCGGTTCAACGACACACTTTATTTTGACCGCAAGCGCCGTATCAAAGTTCGGGAACAGCCAGATAGGCGTCAATGTGCGCCTTGCGGATGAGAAGGACCTCGCCGGAATAGAATTGCGCTATCCTGACGGACGAGCTTGGCCGGGCAAGGGCGCCTTCGGCTATGTGCAGGAGGCTCGGATTATTGGCCGATGAGCGGGTTCGGAATGAACACTTTGCGATGAGTGTTGGTCGGTCTTGAACGACCGCAATTGAGCGCGAGCGAACCTCTCGCTCTTGGGTATCAAGTGTCAGATTTTGGCCACTAGCCTAGTGCGGCGAACGTCCGGATGCGCGACCAATTAGAGCCGGAAGTGTGCGTAGGAACGCATCAATCACGTCTAGGGCCACTTCAGCGGCCTCGAGCATGTGAATCAGCACCGGAGTGGGACCCCTCTCCAAATCGACCATAGCGGATTGACGTAGCTGGCAATTTCAGCCTCGAGGTGGGGTCCCGATCGGCGCCGATCGGGACCCCACCCTAGGTTCGTTTCCTAAGAAATATCAACTCTGTATGGCGAAATCTACGGGGGTCCCACTCCGGTGCTGATTCACACCCGATGCGCGGAGCGCCGCCCACGTCGTTGGTAATTCGTCCGGTGCAACAGCTATGTGCGTTTCTGGAACGCCGCATGACGGACGATCGCCGGCGCTCCAATCGCGTAGTAAGCGGCGAGGCCGAGGTCGCATATAGCACAGCCAATCGAAGAGGTCGGATCGAAGATGATAATGGGGTTGCCGTGGTAGTGGTGGACAAGGTCCCAGCATGTGTGGAGGACCCAGCCGATCGCGATATATCTGTAGTTGTCGAGTCCGCGGTAGGCCAGAAAGGTGATGAGCGCACAGAATGCAAACTCTGCGAGGCCGAGGCCGCCGCTCAGATATGCAGCGCCGGCGCCAGCCAGGAAGACTGCGCTGAACTTCTGGCGCCCCGGCTCCCTAAACAGAGAAATTACAAAGATGAGAACAGCGGCGACTAGCAGCGGCGCAAGAAGGATCGGCCAAGTGAGCGGGATTTGCGACTGAGGCGACAAGTACATGTTGTTACCGTGGGGCTGGGGTCATCGGGAAATCTTGGCGCCTGCCCGGCGTAGTAGCGCGGCGAAGGCAGCCTCCGCCCGCGGTCTTGCCTGCGGATCGCGCTGAAATCGGCTTGACGCGTGATGAGCAAGGTAGATGCCGGTGAGTTCCCAAACGATCTGGTCGGGATCGACACTTCGGTCGAGGTGGCGGCACTTAATGGCATCAATGGTAAGGGACCGCAGCAGAGATCGCCACTTCACGTCCAACTCAGCGACACAGTCGCGGACGATACCGCCCTCTGCATCGTCCAGTTCGAAGATCGCGGCCGCGACGGGGCATCCGCCGCGCAGACCGGCGCGTGTCGACCAGCCCAGCCATTTGGCAAACAAGGCGCGCAGGCGGGGCAATCCCTCTTGGGCTTGCATCGCGGGAGCTACGACTTGGGCGTCGGCAAGCTTCGTGGCTTCCTCAAGGAGTTCAAGTTGGAGTTGTTCCTTGGAGCGGAAATGAGCGAACAGGCCGCTTTTGGACATCTGGGCTTCGGCAGCGAGGCGGCCGAGCGTGAGGCCGGCCAAGCCTTCGGCACTCAGCGTGTCGAGACCGAGCGACAGCAGTTTGGAGCGCGTCGTGGTGCGTTTCTGGCTCATTTCTAACAAGTACGACCGGTCGTGCTATTTGTCAACATCGACCACGACGTACCGAGCGGTGCATCGACGGCATCGAAACATAAGCCACCGCGTGTGGCATGAAGAATCGAGCTAGTCTAGCTTACCCCAAGCGCTGGATCATATTCCTTTCTGGTCACCCTTCGATATCTTGGCTCTTGCCGGTTTCAGCGTTCTCTTCGTGGTCGAGACAGATGCTCGCCACAGCATGGCATCGGACGCTACGGCTCCCAATGTCAGCAACGCAATCCGCTCCGAAAGGAGGGCTGCATAGCTCCTGGCGGGTTTGCCACTGCTCGTCCCGGCAAGGGACAAGGTTACCGTCGAGCGACGGATTCTTTCGGGTTGACCTCCGTGCTTATACGGCCGCCGCCGGTTCAGTGGCCGACCATCGGAAGCATGCGCCATCCACCCACATACGGTGCATGATGACAGCCAGCTTGCGCGCGACGGCGATCTTTGCCTTCTTCAAGCCGCTGCGCTTGGCAAGCCGGAGGCCCCAGGCTTTGAGCGGAGACCACTTCTCGACCCGCGTTAGCAGCGTGCCGGCGGCCTCAAACAAATAGGTACGGACAAGGCCGTCTCCACATTTTGAGATGCCCCTATTGTGGTCGATTTCGCCTGATTCGTAGCGTCGCGGTGTCAAGCCGAAGTACGCGCCAACGCTTCTGGACTTTGCGAACTTGGTGGGATCATCGACCGCTGTCACGAACGCAAGGGCTGTGAGAACGTCCACGCCCGGAATGGCCATAAGCTGCCGGCACACAGCGCTCTCTCGTGCACGGCTCATCAGTTGGCGATCAAGCTGCCGAATCTTCTCCTTGAGGCAGGAATACCCGATGCAGTAACCTGAGGAACGCTGAACCTTTGAGGACACAATGACGGGCTTGTTTGATTTATTCCGGAGGAAGCCGGTATCGGTTTGGGATGCTTTGCAGTCCACGCCGGACTTCCAAGAGCAGAAAGAGCTTTTCAATGCAATGAGCGCGATGTCCGAGAACGGCATTGACGCAGATGAAATGCCGAACGGCGTAGCGAATTTGGTTTTGTGCCGACTAACCCCATACCGTGTAAGACGGTGTTCGGAAGCACCGCGTATCTCGGGCGATTGAGAGCGGCTGATGGTACGAAGATTGAAAATAGACGGCTTGGGAGCACGCAGTCCGATGCGTCTCCGCATCCCATTGACGAGTACGAAATAACGCACTCTACCGGCCTAGTGCTAGGAAAGTTGTACATCTCCCCATATCAAAAACGGATTTCTGCGAAGGCTCCACGGGGCTTCATGCTCGCAGAAACTTCATTCGCAACTGTCACCCCCGTCCAAGAGATCGTCACCGGGCCGGACGGCGCGCTCAAATATTTCAGTTGCGGGGTTTTACATCGAGACGACGGGCCGGCCGTTTGGGGAGATCGTTGATCTATTCAAGCCATACTTTCAGGAGCTAGGCATCTCAGGTCGATTTCGGGATCCGCTTGATTTATCTCGCCACTCCACGTCTTTCGTGGTTCCCTCGGGGCTCTATGAGCGGAGCGAGCGGCTTCTAGAAGTTCTGCTCCAACACGGCGTCAAGGACGATGACCATCTCAAGTATCCGTTCGCTTGGCTTGACGACCAGATCGACAGTTGCGCGGCCATCTTCGCGCGCGGTGTGTTCGAGTTGGCACCACCCTTTCTTCCCTCTCTTGCAATCGTCGACGAGCGCGGAACGCCCGCGCCCGCAAGAAGGAAAAAGTAGGTCACCGGACCTCGCGATCCGGTGTCTTCTGGTCTGTCTTACTCTGCGGCGGCCCGACGCTCCCCCACCGGCGACGGTATGCCGATCGGCGCGATGAACTGGCTTTCGAGCGAACGCGAGGTCGTCTCTACGCCCAGCAGCACAATCACGATCGCCTGGAAGATAAATAAACCGACCAGCGTGAGCGTCACTCCTGCCACGCCGTTTGACGCGAATAAAAGCGCGACCACCTGTGGCGCCACGATCGACGCGGCCCGCCCCGCCATGCTGGAAACGCCCGAGCCGCGCAACCGAACTTCCGTCGGGAATAGCTCCGGGACGTATGCACAAAAACCCATTGTCGAACTGAAGTAGAAGGCTGCGATGAGAATGCCACCTAGCACGGTCGTGCTTTCCACGGAGCCTGCATGCGCGTAGAGATAACCCAGGATCGCAGCCGCAACCGATGCGATAGCGACGCTGTACTTCCGGCTCCATTTATCCGACCACCAGCCGCCGGCTATAACGCCGAAAAGAGCCCCTCCCGAGATCAGCGCGGCGTGGCCCAGCGACGAATGCAGCGACAGACCCTGCTTCATAAGGAACGTTGGCAGCCAGATGATGAATCCGTAAAGCGCACTCAATGCGACGACGTTGAGCACCATTCCGGTAATTGTCGAACGCAGCAGCGCTGGCTTGAACAGATCGACGAAGGAATATTTGGCGACGCTCGGTTCGGCGGCCTGCATCGTTGGCGCAGGCAACGCGGTGCCGATGTCCTTCTCGACCTCAGCCTCGATGCGATCCAGAATCGCGTGCGCCTCTCTGATGCGTCCTTTCGACTCGAGCCAACGTGGCGATTCCGGCATCTGCTTGCGCATCCGCCACACGAACAGTGCGCCGATTCCGGCAATGACGAACATCCACCGCCAGCCGAGCGTCGGCACGATCAGGTAGCCGAGCAAGTTAGACACGGGGAACGCCGCCGTAGCGAAAAAGAACAGGATCGCGCTCCATTTGCCGCGGGTGGACGGCGGCACGAATTCGGAAACCGTCGCATAGCCGACGACGATTTCGGCGCCGAGGCCGATGCCCATGGTGAAGCGGAGGACAACCAGCCAGATCATCGATGGCGCCAGCGCTGCTGCGATCGACGCGGCCCCGAAAAGCACAAGGTTGAACTGGAAGGAGAAGCGCCGGCCGAAACGGTCGCCGAGCCAACCCGCAAAAAAAGCGCCGATCAGCGCGCCGAATGCGCCGGCGGAGGCGAACTGCGCGTTCTGCTCGACAGTCGCCCACCCGGAAGACGCCAGGGCAACCATTACGCTCGAAGCGAGGTAGAGGTCGAACGCATCGAAAAACAATCCCGCGCCGATCATCCACGCGATGCGCCGATGAAAAGCCGTTTCCGGCAGGCGGTCGAGGCGTTGTGCTGCAGTATATTCCATGGGTCGCGCTCCTCGGATTTCTTTATTGTTGTTTTAGTTCGGTAGGCCCTTATTGCGCCAGCGCGAGATTGCGTCTGGCGATCTTCAGGACGGCTTCGTCGACGAGTCCGCCATCCAGCGTGATTGCCCCCTGGCCGGCCCTTTGCGCAGCCTCGTATGCCTCGATCGTCTTGCGGGCCTTTTCGACCTCTTCCGAGGAGGGGCTGAAGGCGCTGTTGATTGGTTCGACCTGTTGCGGGTGGATCGCCCATTTCCCGGCGAACCCGAGCGCCTTTGCTTCGCGCGCGGCGCGGCCCAATCCTTCGAGATCAGCAACGACGGGGTGGACGTGATCGATCGCCTGAACACCCGCGGCGGCCGCCGCCGTCACGACGCGGCTACGCACGGGCATCAGGAGGGCGGCGTCGAACGCCATGCCGGTATCGGCCATGAAATCGCCGACGCCGAAGATCAGGGAGCGCACGCGCGCCGATGCCCGCGCGATCGAATAGGCGTTCTCTAGGCCCTGTGCGGTCTCGATCAGCGGCTGGAGCGAGAGCCCCTTTCTTGTTCCACGAAACTCAATCTGACGTACGAGCTGTTCATAGGCGTAGATATCCTCGGCGCGATTAACCTTCGGCACGATCAGCGTGTCGATGGGCAGCCCGTTGAGCGCCAGCAAATCGTCGAGACACCAAGCCGTCTCCAGACCGTTGATCCGGACGCCGAGTTCCTTTCCCCCAACTTTTACGCCAGAAAGCGCATTGCGCAGAATTTGCCGCGCCTCCGCCTTCTTGCTTGGCGGTATCGCGTCTTCGAGATCGATGATGAGGCTGTCGCAATCGGCGGCGAGTGCCTTGGCTATCATCTTTTCGCTCGCCGCGGGCGTCACCAGCTGGCTGCGACGGATGAAATCTCGTTCACTCATGGCCTTGCGTTCCTCCGCAGCAAGCGAATGAAAGTAGAGACGTCCGCTTCCATCTCGAGGGCGGCTGCGCGCGCGACGATTTCTTTCACGCGGTCCGCGCCGAACACCGGCGTCGCGAGGTCTCGGAACTTCCGCTTGACATGATCTGCATCGAGCGGCCGCGTGTCCTCTCCGAGCGGATCGTCAATCCGAAGGGTCAGCGACGGATCCGCGGTATCGGTCACCTCGGCGGCGGCGATCGGGAGCCGTTCGTCGGCGACGACTTCGATGCTGGACGCGAACGCATCCACATCGGCTGCTCCCAGACGCTCGTAGCTCTGCCAATTGCAGCGCCCTTCGAGCCAAGAGACTGCAACCTGGAAATACACGCTGAACTGCGCGTCGACGATGTTGCGTGCGCGAAGCTTGTTGGGAACGGCTTCGCCGACGATTTGCACACCTTTGGGTGAGAGCCGCACGCGCAATCGTGCATTGCTGCGCTGCTTTTCCGTCGCCCGTTCGCGCAGGAGGAGCGCCGCCTCCGTCGCCGTGTGTGTGAACCTGCAGGACGGAAACGGCTTCATCGCCGTTTGGCCGCTCGGCCACCAAGTTCCGAGGCGATCGGTCAAGGCGGCCGGGTTCGGGTCGTTAGTGTAGCCCGCCAGCAGGCCGTATCGTCCTTCCAGCGCCGCGTCCGCGCCGACGACGCCCGCTTGCGCCAGTCCCAGCGACAGCAGCGCGTCGTGCGCGGCAAAGCCCGGATGCAGGCGCTTGTTCCACGAACCGTTCGACAGGTATTGCATCGAACCAGCCGCCTTGCTTCCGGCGATGCCGAACGCGCTCGCCATCGTGTCGCCATCGATCCG
>Ga0182030_10006039_pt1 | contig 25606 bp, 19 predicted proteins | sample 812S3MmetaG_FD_121299 | JGI IMG/M metagenome (GOLD analysis project Ga0182030, IMG submission 121299) | Permafrost microbial communities from Stordalen Mire, Sweden - 812S3M metaG (Illumina Assembly) | ecosystem: Environmental > Terrestrial > Soil > Wetlands > Permafrost | place: Sweden...
CGATCCTAGCGCGGCGGCAACGAGCGAAATATCACCAAGTCACTCGCCGACAGGTTCTGGGCGGATGACGCGCTATCCGGACAATGGGCCTCCTCCTCGACCGCGTAGTTGGTTCGAAGTCCTCATCTGGGAAGCGTGCAGACCTTGCCAGTCACTTCGTGACACGCCATCCACGGAAACGCGGACCGCCCCCACGACCACGACGCCCCGCAAGCCCCCCTACCGCGGAATCTCGTAGCGCTTGATCTTTTCGTAGAGCGTGGAGCGGTCGATTCCGAGTACCGTCGCGGCTTCCTTGATGTTGCCGTTGGTGCGCTGCAGCGTGCCCACGATCAGCACTTTCTCCATCTCCTGCAAAGTCATCCCGGCGGGCATCGACCAGGCTTTCCCGGCGATCCCGCTGGTGGCCAGAAACGCGAACGAATCTTCCGTCAGCTCGTGATTCTTGCAGGTCACCATGGCCCGCTCCACGGTGTTTTCGAGCTCGCGCACGTTGCCGGGCCAGTTGTAATCCATCAGCAGCTTCAGCGCGCCCTCGGAAATATCGCGGATGTCCTTGCCCAGCTCGTGCGCCAGGCGTTCCAGGAAATGGCGCGCCAGCAGCGGGATATCCTCGCGCCGCTCGCGCAGCGGCGGGATGCGGATCTCGATCACGTTCAGCCGGTAGTACAGATCGTCGCGGAACTTGCCGTCCGCCACGGCTTGCTGCAGGTTCACGTGGGTGGCGGCGATCACGCGCACGTCCACGCGCACTTCCTGCGATCCGCCCACGCGGTAGAAGGAGCGCTCCTGCAGCACGCGCAGCAGGTCCACCTGGAGCTTGGGTGAAATGTCGCCGATTTCATCCAGGAAAATGGTGCCGCCGTCGGCCAGCTCGAATTTGCCGCGCTTCTGCTGGTCTGCGCCGGTGAAGGCGCCTTTTTCCGAGCCGAACAGCTCCGATTCGAGCAGCGTTTCGGCCAGCGCCGCGCAGGAGACCGAGATCATGGGCTTGGGTGCGCGGTCGCCGGAGTTGTGGATGGCGCGCGCGATCATCTCCTTGCCGGTGCCGCTTTCGCCCTGGATCAGCACGGTGCTGCGCAGGCTGGCCACCTCGTGGCACAACTCCAGAATGTCGTGCATGCGCGGGTTCTTGGTGACGATGTCATGCACCACGTACTGGCGGTTCAGCTTCTTGCGCAGGATGGTGTTTTCGCGCTGCAGGTTCTTCACCTTGATGATGCGGTTGACCAGCAACGAAATCTCTTCCGGATTGCAAGGCTTGACGATGTATTCCTGGGCGCCTTCCTTCATCGCCGTGATGGCCGTATCGACGGTGGCGTAAGCGGTGATGATGATGATCGAGGCTTCCGGGCGCAGGCGCCGGATCTGCATCATGGTCTCGATGCCGTCCATACCGCCCGGCATCTTGAGATCCACGAAATAGATGGCGTAGTCCCGCTGGCGCGTCTTTTCGATCGCCTCGTGGCCCGAGGCCGCGGTATCCACCAGGTAGCCGTCTTCGCGCAGCCAGGCGGCCAGCGATTCGCACATCACCTCTTCGTCGTCTACTACCAGGATCTGCCAGTGGGTCTTCATCTTCTCACTCCCTTGGTTCCCGCCGCAGCCGCGCCGTGCAAGGGGCGCAGAACGCGGCCTGCTTGGTATCGATCTGCCGGACGTTGGTGGCCAGCGACATGGCGCAAGCCCGGTCGGCGCAATGCACCAGCCCGAACATGTGGCCGGTTTCGTGCAGCGCCTCTTTGGCGGCGCGTTCCGCGAACACTTCGCGATTGATCGCGAGCCCGTAAAACTCCTGGCGGAGCCGCGCCAGGGAAATCACCGCCACGCGGCCTCCCAGTTGCGCCTGCCCAAAAACAAACGTCAGAACCGGGACGAACAAGTCCCGCTCGGTCACCGCCAACAGCTTCCCGGCGTCTGGCGGGCAGCGCCGCGCCAACATTTCCAGCACGGCGATGGAACCGTACTGCCGCCGGCCGGCGTCATACGCAAAGTCCACGACCGGGATCTCCATTTCGCGTACCGGCAGTCCGAATTCGCCCGCCAGCCGATCGCTCACCATCCGGCGGTCCTCCAGGCTCACTTCGGGCGACGCCGCCACGTACAGGTACTTCATTCCTTCCGCGCCAACTCGGGCAGCGGCAGTTCGCTTCCCGGGCGGGGCTGCAAGGGGAGCGACACCGTGAACGTGGTGCCTTCGCCCACCTTGCTCGAGACTTCGATCTCCCCGCCGTGCGCTTCGATAATCCCGTAGGAGACCGCCAGCCCCAGCCCCACGCCCTTGCCCTCCGGCTTGGTTGTGAAGAAGGGATGGAAGATTTTGGCCAGGTTCTCGGGCGCGATGCCCTCGCCGTTGTCGGAGACTACCAGGCGCACGAACCCGCCGCCCGCACTGGTGGAAACCGTCACCCGCCGCTCGCTTTTGCCGTGGGTGGCCTCGGCCGCGTTGAGCAGCAGATTCAAAACCACCTGCTGCATCTGCGATTGGTCGCAGGGCGCCGCCGGCAGGTCCTCCGCCAGCCTGGTGTCCACCTCCACGCTGCTCAGCTTCATCTTATGTTGCACCAGCGAGAGGGTCATGCGGACGATTTTGTTGACGTCGGCCGGCGCGCGCTGCGGCTTGGAGCGGCGCGAGAAAGCCAGCAGGTCGGACACGATCCGCCCCACGCGCGTGGTCTCGTTGGTCACCTGGGCCAGATACTTGCGGAATTCCGGGATGCGTTCGTGCGGGATGCCGTCGTCTTTCAACATTCGCTGCAGGAGCATGGAGAGGTTCAGCACCCCGGCGATAGGGTTATTGATTTCGTGGGCCACGCTGGCGGAAAGCTGCCCGAGCGACGCCAGGCGGTCGCTTTGCAACAGCTTCTGATGGGCCGATTTGAGCTGCTGCGTGCGGTCCTCCACTTTGGTCTCCAGACTCTGCGTGAAGGTGTTGATTTCCTCGAGCGCGGTGCGCAGACGGTCGCGCATCACGTCGAAGGAGTGCGCCAGTTCGTCCAGTTCTTCGCTGTTTCCGGCGATATCGAGGGGCTTGTCGAGCTCCATCTGGCTGATCGCCTTGGTGCCTTCGATCAGCCTTTCGATCGGCTGGCCGACAAATCGGCGCGTGAAGAAGACGATGAACAGCCCGATGAGCGTGACTTCCACCGCGGTGACCAGCAGCACGCGGTATTTCATGCTGGCGACTTCGTGATCGACGCTTTCCAGGTTCAGCGACAGGTCCAGCACGCCCAGCGTCTTGATGCCCTTGGGATGCGCGTGGCATTCCGCCTGGCTGCAGGAGCGCTCGTTATTGATGGACGTGCGCATGTCCAGCCGTCGCCAGCCGTCGGGCCCGCGGTAAACGTCCACGCGCGCATTGCCGTTCAGCTTCCTCAGGTCCATGGAGTCCGGACGATCTTCCTGGCTGGTGGAGAAGGTGAGGTGTCCGGCGCTGTTGAACATGCGGATGCGGTCGATCCCCTGCTTGAGCGCGATGGTCTGCATCACCTGGTAGGCCGCCTCGCGATGGTCGTCGAGCATGGCGTGCCAGGTGGCGCTGGTGATTCCCTTGGAAAGCTGATCGGCCCCCAGGAACACGGTGTTGAGGAGTTGGTTTTCCTCGGTTTTGACGTTGACCAGCCCGGATACCGCCGCCACGATGAGAACGATCACCGTGATGGAGAGGATCAGCTTGCGGGCGAGTCGGCGCGGCATAATCGGTATTTAGAGTCCGAAATTATTGTATCGTGTGGCGTCTTCCTACACAAACCCGAACCGCGCCGCGTTTTCGGATGCCGGCAGGCGGTTTGCTACACTGAGGGTTGCACCCGACCACAACCAGCAAACTGCGGGTTTGCGCGGTGAGCTTCCTCAACACCACTCCCTTGGTATGGGGCATGCTCCACGGACCGCAGCAAGCGCTCTTCGACCTGGATTTCCGCATCCCATCCGCCTGCGCCGACCAGATGGCCGGCGGGGCCGCGGATATCGGCATCGTGCCCTGTTTCGAATTGACGCGGCAGGACCTGGAGGTAATTCCCGGCGTGGGGATCGCCTGCCACGGGCCGGTGCGCAGTATTCTGCTGGTGTCGAAGCGGCCGGCGGCGGAAATCCGCAGGCTGGCGGTGGACAGCAGCTCGCGTACGTCGGTCCAACTGGCGCGCGTGATTCTGGAGCGGCGCTACGGGGCGGAATATGTTGCGGTGGTGCACGCGCCGGACCTCGACGCCATGTTGCGGGTGGCGGATGCGGCCCTGATCATCGGAGACCCGGCGCTGCGGCTGGATCCCGCGCGATTGCCCTACGAGGTCCACGATTTGGGCGGGGAATGGGTGGAGATGACGGGGTTGCCGATGGTGTTCGCGGTCTGGGCGGCGCGCGCGGGCGTGGGGACGCCGGACGTGGCGGCGGCGTTCCGCGAGTCGTGCCGCTACGGCCGGGAGCGCATGGACGAGATTGTGGCGGCGGAATCGGCCGCACGGGGATTCGCGCCCGCACTGGTGCGCGAATACCTGACGCGCCACATCGTGCACCAACTGGGACCGCGGGAGTATGCGGGGATGGACCTGTTTCTGCGCTACGCGCGCGAAAACCTTCGCGAAAGCCTGGTGGCGCCGGCGGCTCCGGTCCGGGCGGTTTGACCCGGAGGGTCGCGGTTTCCTATACTGAAGACACTCCTATGTATGCCCTGATACTGGCAGTTCACATAATCGTATGCATTTTCCTGATCATCGTGGTTTTGCTGCAAAGCGGCAAGGCGGCGGATCTGGCGGGCGCCTTTGGCGGAATGGGTTCGCAGACGGCGTTCGGCCCGCGCGGATCGGCCACGCTGCTTTCCAAGGCGACCACCTTTTCGGCGGTGCTGTTCATGGTGACCTCGCTCTCGTTGTCGATCCTGGCGACACGCAACGCTGGGCTGGGGACTTCGGTGCTGGAGACCACGCCGCAGAAGGGTGCGCCGGCGATGCCGGTTACGCCTGCTCCCGCGCCCGTGCAGTCCGCGCCGGCGCCGGTGCAGGTGCCGATGAACGTGCAGCCGTCGGGGAATCCGAACCAGGTCAACATCGATATGAGTAAAATCAAGCCAGCGGCGCCCGTGGCCCCGCCGGCCGGCAAGAAGAAGTAGCACCCGAACGCGGAGGTGGCGGAATTGGCAGACGCACTAGCTTGAGGTGCTAGCGGGAGCAATCCCGTAGGGGTTCAAGTCCCCTCCCCCGCACCACATTTTAAATGAGTTAGCTCATTCGGAAGATCTGGCTCCCAGAGGCTCGGACGAGGCATTGTAGCCATTATCACGTCGAGATCGGGCATAAAACCGCACTCGGCTCTCTCACCCACAAATGCTGCTACGCCACCACCGCACTATGAGGCTGCGGGAACGAACATCTGGAATTCACCCGGCTTCTTGTTGAGGACAGCGCCGCCAAAGCTCCGCTCGACATCGCGATCGAGTACGGTAGCGTACAGTAGGCTGACACTGACTGCCACTTGACGTCGATTTATCGAGTATAATCTTCAACAATCACACTCGGTGCATGGGCTGCTGGAGGGTATGCTTCGATGATCGCGAGACGGGTTGCCCGCCTATTTTGTTTCTGCGGATTGGCGATCGCGTGCAGCCACGCCACCACCTTCAGCAAGTGCGACGTGAACCAGGACGGCGTGACCACCGTCGCCGACGTGCAGAAGGAGATCAACCAGGCCCTCGGAGTTGCAGCGGCAGCCAACGACTTAAACGGAAGCGGCTCGGTGGATGTGGTCGACGTCCAAATTGTGATCGACGCCGTGCTGCTGCCATACTGCGCCGCCGACGGAACGTCTACCACCGTCACAGGCTTTAGCCCTAAAAACGGTCCGGCCGGTACGCTCGTGAGCGTTGCCGGATCGAATTTCGGCGCGGCTCCGCAGATTGTGATGTCGCAATTGGGCGGCGGCTCGATCAATCCGCCCGTCTCTACGAGTTCCGCGGCTTCGCTTTCGTTCGTCGTCCCCGCCGGCGCGGCAACGGGTCCCATTTCGGTCATGACTTCCGGCGGGAGCGCGACCACGTCGTCGCCATTCACGGTGACGCCGTCTACCGCCTTCACGATCACGGCAGCGCCCGCCTCCGCCACCGTGATACAGGGACAAAGCGCCGCGTATGCGGTGTCGCTGGCCAGTACGAACGGGTTCAAGCAGCTCGCGCAGCTATCGCTGACCGGGTTGCCTGCGGGAATCACCGCGGCCTTCAAGCCACCAGCCATCTCGGCGGGTCAAACCTCGGTTCTGACCCTGACCGCTCCCAACGGCCAGCCGATCGCCGCGTCTAATCTTTCGATTTCGGCCAGCGCGACCATCGACGGGCTGGCAGTGACCGAGAGCGCATCGGTGTCGCTCGCGGTCGCGGCCCCGACAACCTCGCTCGTGGGACGCACGGTGGTGGCGGACGCGACGGAGACGCCGCTGGCGGGCGTCACCATCACCACGTTAGGGAAAGACGGCAACGGAAACACTACCACTTGCATCAACTTCACCACGGTATCCGACGCCGCGGGGAATTTCGCCCTCAGCAATCTGCCGCTGGCCTGCACTGGCCCGCAGTTGGTCGGCTTCAACGGCACCACGGCCACGTCCCCGGCGGGGAAATACGCGGGTGTGAACTTGGTCTTCACCCTGGCGTCCGGACAGGTGACCGCATCGGCGGTGCTGGTTCACCTGCCGCGCATCGACAATGTGGAGACCTTCATGGTCACGCAGAACTCCGCTTCGGACCAGAGCCACTCATTCGCCTCGATTCCCGGCTTGTCGGTAACGGTCTATGCGGGCACCACCTTTACCATGCCGGACAACACCCAGCCCAACCAGTTCCCGCTGGCGGCGGTGCAGGTTCCGGTGGACCGGCTGCCGGACAACAAGCCGAATGTGCCGACCATGCTCCGCGTTTTTATCGTGGCGTTTCAGCCGGCCAACGCCACCACCAACCAACCGGTTGCGGTGTACTTCCCGAATGTTTTGAACACACCACCGGGAACCGACATGGCGCTGATGACCCTCGATCCGACCCACGGCACGATGGTGCCGTACGGCACCGGGGCGGTATCGGCCGACGCGACGCAGATTGTGCCCGACGCCGACCCAGCTCATCCTGGGCACCGGTACGGCTTGGTGCATTTCGATTGGCACGGTCCCATGCCGCCTCCGGGTTATCGGAACGCCCCCGCAGGTGACGGCCCGTGTAAGAAAAAAAATATAGTTCAGCCAGCGGGCTCGGGCCCGACCTGTGGGCACCCTATCGATATCGGGAGCGGTTTGGACGTCATGAGCACCGTTGACATCACGCTGCCAAGTAACCGCGGAAACCTGGAGTTTAGCCGCGTCATCAGGGCAAATTCCGTCGCCGGGGAAATCGCCTCCGATTCGGGTCCCTTCGGATTTCGCGGCAGCCATAACTACAACCTGAGCCTCGATACCGGGGAGGCCAATACGGCCGCCAGCATCAACCTGGTGATGCCCGACGGCGCGTACGTCCCCTTCTCACGCCAGGCTGATGGCACCCTAATCAACACCGGCAATCCCTGGGTCCTGGGAGCGATACTCACTACCAATCCGGACGACAGCGCTGCCCTACGATTCAGGGACGGCGTTACCTACGACTTCGTGCGCCTTACACCACCGACCGAGGTGGATATCACCGTCCTCTCTTCGATCGTCGACCCCAACGGCAACACCATCACGATCACGCGCAACCCCGGCGACGCCAACCAGATCACCGCGATTACCGACGCCGTGGGCCGGCAGTTGATTTTCACTTACAATGCGGCCGACCTGATCACCTCGATTACCGATCCCATGGGGCGGACGGTCTACTATACCTACACCGGCGCGCCGTCGGGCCCTGGCGGATTCCTCGAAACCTTCACCGACCAGAACGGCGGCGTCTGGCAGTATGCCTATAACGACGTCACGGGCAACCTATTGACTCTCACGGACCCGAGAGGGGTACTGGTTGAGCAGAATACTTACGACGCCAATTACCGGGTGGTGAGCCAGCTGCAAGCGGATGGCAGCACGATTCAGCTTAGTTATTCGCTTGTGAACCCGTTGGTCCCGAGCGCCCCAGTGATTTCCACGGTGGTCACCGACCAGCTTGGCCGCCAGTCCACATACCGGTTCAATCCTCAGGGATTCCTGGCACAGGTCACAGATCCCCTGGGCCAGACACGCGTCTTCACCCGCGCACAGGGCACGAATCTGCTGCTGAGCATGACCGGCCCCGGAGTTTGCGATGTCTGCGGCGACCCCACTGAGGGGGATACGTTCTTTACTTACGACAGCCTGGGAAATGTTCTCACTAACACCGACTCCCTGGGCAACGTCTATACCTCCACTTATGATCCGACTTTCAGCAGGGTGACTTCGCTTACAGATCCCACCGGCGCCGTCAGCACCTATCAGTACGACGGTAATGGCAATCTCACGGCGGTCACCGACCCGCGCGGCAACCAGACCACCGTCATGTACGGCGGTTTCGGCCTGCCCTCGAGCATTACCGATGCAGCCCATCAGACCACTACGTTCCAGTACGACAGCTCGGCCAATCTCACGAGCTATCAGGATCCGCTTGGCAACACCACCATGATCGCTTATGACCTGGTTTCGCGGCTGACGCAAGTGACGGATCCTACCGGGGCGCAGGCCTCTCTCACTTGGGATCCTCTCGACCGCCCGGTGCAGTATAACGACGCAGGCGGCGGGTCGACTTATTATCAGTACGATCCGGTGAGTAACCTGCTGAACCTCACCGACCCGCGCGGGTTCCAGACGGTCTTCCTGTATGACTCGCTATCGCGGCTCACGAACCGGATCGATCCACTGGGACGGGGAGAGATCTACGCTTACGACGCCATCGGGAACCTCACCGCCCACACCGACCGCCGCGGTCAGCTAGGCCACTTTACTTACGACGCCCTGGACCGGTTGGTATCCGAAACCTATCCCGACGCCACAGTCACGGGTTCTTACGATGCCAACAGCCGGCTCCAGCAGGTGAACGATTCGCAGGGCGGCGTCTTCAGCTACCAATACGACGCCGCCGGCAGGCTGCTGCACAGCGCGGCGCCGCAGGGCGCCATCACCTATACGCGAGATCCCTTGGGAAGGGCCGTGTCGCGCCAGGCCGCGGGCCAGTCGCAATTGACCTATCAATACGATCCGGCGGGCAATCTTACCCAGGCGGCCATGCCGCAGGCGTCGCTCTCCATCGCCTACGACGTGCGAAACGAGCCGGTGACGCGGACGCGCTCGAACGGGGTGTCCACAGCGTATACCTACGACGCGCTGGCGCGGGTCCTGTCGATAGCACACCGGGCCGGAAGCAACAGCCTGGCGAGTTTCGCCTATACGTACGACGCTGCCGGGAACCCCTCGCCGGCGGCAGCCAACCCGGCCCAGCCTCTTACCACTCAGGCGACAACCGGCACGTTCGATGCCGCTAACGAGATGAATTCCTTTGGCGGACGGACTTTCACTTACGACGCCAACGGCAACCGGCTGACAGATGCAGGCCCTGCCGGAACGACAACCTACGTTTGGGACGGCCGTAACCGGCTGCAATCGATTTCCCAGCAGAACGGCACGATGACGCGATTCACTTACGATTTCAGCTCGAATATGACGCAGCAGTCCGCCACCGCGAGCGGCGCGACTACCACCACCGGATACCTCAGAGACGACCTTACCAATGTGGTGGCCATCTACGGCGGCGCGGCGGGTACGCTCGCGTTGCTGACAGGCCAGAATATCGACGATCACTTCGCCACCATCAACTCCGCGGGGCAACCCGAGTTTGCGCTGACGGACGTTTTAGGAAGCCTGGTGGCAATAACCGGTGCCTCGGAAGGATTGGACGGCAAGGACGAGTATGAGCCGTTCGGGCAGACCACCGCGAGCGGCGCCGGCTTCCCGTTCGCGTTTACCGGCCGCGAGCCGGTAGCCGACAACATCTATTATTACCGCAACCGATTCTACGACCCGTCCGTGGGCCGATTCCTCAGCGAGGACCCGGTTATCCCGCTGGCCGGCAGCATGTCGCTATACGCCTATGCAGCGGACGCGCCCCTTAGCTTCATCGACCCGTTAGGCACCGATTTTGTGCCGGTTCACGTGGCCGTTGCTTTTGGCGCCGAGCCAGATGACTTATGGTTTGCTCCCAAGAAGCCTCAAAAGGACCTCTGCCTGACGAAGGTAGAAAAGGGCGTGCGAACACTCAATGACAAACAACTTGAGCAACTCAAGAAGGACATCGCAGCCGAACAGACGAAGAGGGAGGAGCTATCGAAGCTTCAGAAGCAATTGGCCGCCGAGCAGGCCCAGATGAAAGCCACCCAGGCGCAAATGCAGAAGGTCGCGGCAGGCGGGGGACTCGGTCATTAGAATCCTATGCGCCGCTTCGCTCCCATCCTACCCGCACTGATCGCGACCGCCCTGCTGGCGCAGAACGTCAGCTTCCACTATTTCTATGACAGCAACCACCGCCTCATCCGCGTGCTCGATTCCAGCGGCAATCTGGTCGAATACGTGTACGACCAGGACGGCAATCCCACGCAAATTACCCGCTCGGTAATTGCGGCAAACTCCCTAACCATTTTGAACATCGTTCCGCAGCGCGGCATCGTCGGCCAGTCGATTACCATTCAGGGGCAGAACTTCGGCGCCACGATCGCCGCCAACACGGTAAGCTTCAACGGCGTTCAGGCGACCGTCACCTTCGCCTCGTCCACGCAACTGACCGTCACCATTCCAACCGGCGCCACTACCGGGCCCGTGTCGGTGACCGTGGGCGGCTCGACCGCGCACAGCAGCGTGTTTACAGTTCTCATCAGCCTGTCTTCCATCGCCGTCAGTCCGTCGAATCCTTCGATCTCTCTCGGCACAACCCAGCAGTTCATCGCCACCGGGACTTATACCGATAATTCGACTCAAGACCTGACCGCGTCGGCCAGTTGGAACTCCTCGCTGCCCGCCGTAGCGACCATCGCGAGCGGTCCCCTTACCCGCACACCAGGGTTCGCGACCACGCTGTCCGTCGGAAGCACTACCATTTCCGCCACCGTAAGCGGCATTACCGGATCGACTCTGCTGACGGTGAATCCGCCGAACCTGGTGTCGCTCGCGATCACTCCTTCCGACCCGCAAATTACGATGGGCGGCACGCTGCAGTTGAGCGCCATCGGAACTTACACCGACTCGAGCACGCACGACTTCACCACGCAGGCGACCTGGAGTTCCTCGAACCAGAATTTTGCCACCGTGAGCAACCTCGCGGGCAGCCAGGGCCTGCTCACCGCCATCGCCGCGGGGGCAACCACCATCACGGCGACCCTGGGCGCGACCACAGCTCACACCACGGCGACCGTCATTCCGCTGACCGCGCTCCAGACGCCGCGTTTCCTCTACCTCAGCAACGTGAGCGACGGAATCACGGTCTATGCGGTGAACGCGTCCACCGGCCAGGTGCGTGCGATCAGCGCTACGCCACCGGGATCGCAGAATGTAACGCCTCCCGTGATCGTCGGGAATTTTCTCTATATCCCCGATGTCGCGGTGGCGCAGCGGGGAGTCATCGGCTACTCGATCAATCCCGCGGAGGGTACTCTCACCGCGCTGCCCGGGTCGCCGTTTTATGCCGGAGCAAGCGTGACCCAGCCGCTGGCCAGCCTGAATCCGATGGTGGTGACACCATCCGGCGCGTACGCCTTCGTGATCCTGCCCAACGGCACCTTTGCGCCGCCGCAGGTGGTTACCATGTCCATCAACTCCACTTCCGGCGCCATGGCCTTCGCGTCCACCACCACCATCGGTGGGGCAGGCACAACCGCGGGGAGCCTGACGATGGATCCGCGAGGCCATTTTCTCTACGTGGCGGACCCCAATAACGACGTGCTGCATGTCTTGTCGATCAACCCCAACACCGGCGCCACTACTCCGGTAACCGGATCGCCGTTCAGCTTCCCCTCCATAGGCAAGATTGCCCAAATCGCGGCCAGCCCCGCCAGCCCGTTCGTCTTTGTTTACGATCAAGCCAACGCCCAACTCGACGGACTCTCCGTGGACGGAGTTTCCGGCATGCCGACTCTGCTGGCGAGCGGGCTCGTGGCCGTCGGCCCGGTGAACATGAACGTCTATCCGGCGATGCGCTTCGATCCATCGGGCCAGCACCTGTATGTGGGCGAGGGGAGCGGTTTCGAGGGCTTCGCGATTTCGGATACGGGCGCTCTGACTGCCGTTCCCGGTTCTCCGTTCAGCCTGCCTAACGGCGATGATTTCCAGGTATCGCTCGATCCTTCCAATCAGTTTCTGTACTCCGGTTATTACGATTTCAACCTGGAGACCGGCGCGCTGGCGAGTTATCGGATCGCGCCCAGCGGGGCACTGACGCTCGTTTCCACCCGGACTGCGCCCAGCACCGATGAGGATGGCGGCATGGGCTTCCTGGGAGGAGCGAGCCCGCTCGATGTCGCGCCGGCGTTCGCCTACACGGCTGACGGTACGGGCAACGATCTGACGCTGTTCGCGGTGAATGCCGCCAGCGGCGGATTGAGCGCGTTGAGCAGCTCTCCGCTGAAGGGGACTACGACGCCGATCGCCGCCGCCACCGACCCGTTCGGCCAGTTCGTCTTCACTCTCGATCAAGGCGGGCTGGAGGTGTATACCGAGGATCCCTTCGCCGGCAGTCTCACGCTGGCTTCCGGTGCGCCGTATACGGCCGGGACGAATCCGAGCGCGCTCGCGGTGGATCCGCTGGACCGGTTTGTGTTCGTGGCCAACCAGGGTTCGAACAACGTCTCGGTCTTCCAACTCAACAGCGGCACCGGCGCACTGACGACGGTTCCGGGCTCACCGTTTCCGGCCGATGCGATGCCGTCCGCATTCGCCGTGGATCCCGCCGGGCAGGTATTGCTGGTTGCCAATGCGGGTTCGGCAAAAGTTTCCGCATTCCATGTTCTCTTGACCGGTGCGTTGCGAGCGGACGCCCCGCCATTTGCGGCCGGCACGAGCCCGGTTGCAGTAGCCATCGACGCATCCGGCCACTACGCGTATGTAGTGAATCGGGGATCGAACGACATTTCGATCTTTTCCATCATGCCTGACACCGATGTCGGTGGAGGGCCTGGGCTGCAGTCCATCGCAACACTGGGCCTGCCCGCCGGCACCTCGCTTCCCCGCGCAGCGGCGATCGATCCGGCCGGCCGTTTCCTCTACGTGGCGGGAGGCCCGGCGGCCACACCCGGAACCGTCTCTGCCTACACCATCGACCCCGCAAGCGGGAACCTGACATCGATTGCCGGCTCGCCTTTTGCGGCCGGGCAAGCGCCAGCCGCGGTGTCCGTGGACCCATCCGGCGCGTTCCTCTACGTGACCAACTCGGGTTCCGGCAACGTCTCGGTCTATGCCATCGACTCGACCACCGGAGCGCTCTCTCCGATTCCCGCCCCCACTTATCCCACGGGAGGGGCCAACCCGGTGTCGATGGCGATCTCGCCGCGGATTCATTGAGGCCGCTGCGGCCTTCAGATCCGGATCGTGGTCCCGCAGACCAGGCAGGCGCTCTGTTGGGGAAGTGCGTCAGAGGACCGAAGCCTTGTCCGCCCGATGGCGGAATGCCGGCACGTTTCGCATCATTCCCGTACATGCTTCCCGCGCCCATCCTTTACGTCCGGGAAAGCGGAAGTGTCTATCCTAAACCGTAACCACCGATGTAACCATCAGCGGAGGGTCCACGAAACTCGAGGATACCGCGTCGCGCCTGAAGTCATTGATTTGCATCTGGGCGAAACCGGGCGATACCGTGAGCCTTGGCTTGAGGTGCTAGCGGGAGCAATCCCGTAGGGGTTCAAGTCGCCTCCCCGCACCATTTATTTCAATAACTTACGGCGATGGGGCGCCGGCACGAACCAGGTTCCGAACCCCTGTCCGCCGGCTCTTGCTTCGCCAAACGTCAGGCCTTGGCCTTGAAGTTCCGTCGCCCACCAATCGCGACCTTTGGCTTTCGTGGCCTGTTCCCGCTGTGGTAAGCGCTTCGCAAGAATGAGCTTGGTATCGGCCGGGAACCTGATCCTCGTCTGTTCGGCCCGCGGCGTGCTCATGCTCTGTCATGTCCTCCACGATCGCAGAGCCACTTGCGGCCACTATGGAAGAGCCTCTCGCACGGCTGGTGGCTTTCGAGCCCACCACGTTTCCGGTGTTGAGCGTCTACCTGAACACTCAGCCGGATCAGCACGGACGCACACCCGACGCGGCGCCGTATCTGCATCGCGAATTCCAGGCTCTCGCGAGGACCTGGGCGCCGAGTTCCCCCGAGCGTCACAGTTTTGACCGGGACGTGGAGCGAATCGTTTCCTATGCCACTGACAGAATCGACCCAACGGCAAACGGGGTCGCCATATTCGCGTGCTGGGGCGCGGAAGAATTCTTCGAGGCAATCCAGTTAATAGCGCCCGTCAGCGATAACCGCGTCTACGCCTACAACCAGCCTCATTTGTATCATTTGGCCCATCTCGATGAGCAATACCCGCGGTACGCCGCGGTGCTTACGGACACGAATACCGCGCGTATCTTCGTCTTCGGGCTTGGCCAGGCGATTGCCGCGGAGCAGGTGAAAGGCAATAAGGTTCATCGCGTCAAGGTCGGTGGATGGTCGCAGGCCCGCTACCAGCGGCGCGTGGGGAACGCGCACCACGAGCACGCCAAAGAGGTCATTGAACGCCTGGCTCAGATCGTCCATGAAGACAAAATAAGTCACATCATCCTTGCCGGAGATCAGGTTGTGATTCCTCTTCTTCAAGAACAATTGCCTCAGGAAATGGTCCCGATGGTGCAGGTAATGAAACTCGATCTTCATTCTTCCGACCAGGATGTGTTGACCGCCACTCTCGCCAAGCTCCAAGAGCAGGAAGCCGGAACTGCCGCGGAAAAGGTGGACCGGCTGATGCAGCAATATCGTGCTCGCGGATTGGCCGTCGTCGGCCTGCAAGAGACGCTCGAAGCCCTGGCCAAAGGACAAGTCGAAGAATTGCTCATCAGCGGCGCGATCGAGGAGACCCATCCCCATCCGGAGGAGGTGCGAGCCATCCTGGCGCCGGAGATTCCCGATTCAGAGGGGGGAACGAAGAGCGAAGAGCCAAGGCAAGCGTCTGTGCCCGATCTACTGGTGACGAAAGCCAAGCAAACCGGCGCGACCGTGACGTTTATTGAAGACGGGGGTTTACTCGAATCGATCGGCGGAGTCGGTGGGTTCCTGCGGTGGCGCGAGTAAATCGGCCAAGCCTTCACCCAGGCCGGCACTGGGATCGTTCGCACCGCTTGCCGGCGAGGGCCACTGTGCGCCAGCGGTTGTCCCGCTGCTGGATAGGTTCAGCGCGAGAGCGGCCACACCGGACCGGCGCGACCCGTAGCCCACCATAGCCCATCGACTGAAGGGCCGGAACCGGCAACCTCTACGCCCGGGATTCATGGCAGCGTTACCGAGCCGCGCGCGTCAGCAGGCGGCCTTTGTCCTGTGACTTGAGTTTCGCGACAAGCAGACGCGCTTTCGCCGGCCGCCGGCCCGGCATTCGTACCAGCCGTGCGCAGGCCACATCGTGCCCACCGGGAGGCGGGCAAGCAAGGTCGCCGGGTGACGGCGTGCTGAAGCAGCGAAAAATGCACGATCGGGGACGTAATCTGCACTTGGACATGATGCGTCTTCCGCCGTCTTGTCTCGCCCGCATCGATCCATCGGGTGGCCATACGCGTGCTCACTGTGTAGCGATGGCGCCTAACAGAACCTGCGCTGGACCTGGTCGTCGCCCATCCGGCCGACGAGACGCTCTGGCGCGGCCACATCCTGAGTCATCCGGAGTTTCTTCGGCGCATCATGACCTTATGCAGAGCCGTGGATCCGGAGCACGCGCCAAAGTTCCGCCGGGTCGTGCAACGATTGGGGGCGGAAGCTGAGATGGCGGATCTCGACGATGGACCAGACCAATCGCCGCTGCCGGCTGAGCAGTTCAGGCAACCACCGCCCGCCTGCTGGCAGGCGCCAGCTACAACCTGATTCCGACCCACGGCCCGAAGGGCGAGTACACACGGCGCCGCCATTCGGAGTGCTGCCAGGGCCGGCGCGTGGCCGGATTGCCGCGGACCCAAAGGCGAACGAAGTTGTCTCACGGGAGCCGCGGGTAGTTCCTAGGAGTGGACGTATGAGAAAAAAATCGTGGCGTGGCTGGCCGATCCTGCTCGTGCTCCTTATTGTTCCCGGACTCGCGCGTTCGCAGGCCGTGGAGCAGAGCCGCACACTCATCGTCAATGGCCAATCGGGACCGGTGAAAATCATGGAGCTCGACGGGCGGTCCTACGTGGACCTGGAGTCGCTGGCGCGGATCGCGCATGGCACGCTGGGCTTCACTGGAAATCGGATTACGCTGACGCTGCCCAGTTTCGCCGCCGGGACAGAGTCCGCGGCCGCACCGCCAACACTGCCTGCCAATTCCGGATTTTCGAAAGAGTTCCTGCGGGCCAGCATCGAAGAAATGGCCACAATCCGGGAATGGCGAAGTGCGCTGGTCAATTCCATCGGGAACAATTTCCCGATCCAGGAAGACTGGGTGGACCGTTACCGCGACCAGGCCGCCACCAACTTCGGATTGGCGTCCGTGGCCGCCTCCACCGATTCGGATCGAAGCGCGGTTCAGTTGCTGAGCAACGAGTTCGACAACATGAAAACGCTGAGCGTTCAGCTCTTGGCCGACCACAAGAGCATGCAGCGCGTTTCTCCCGAACATCTCAACGACGATCCCCTGAACCAGAAGATCCTGACCTGCGCTCGCTCCCTCGCCTCGATGGCCGTGGGTGGCCAGTTTGTGGATGATGCATCGTGTCATTGAATCGTCAGAACGGGGTTCAAGTCCCCTCCCCCGCACGATGCATTCTAAAGAGTTGAAGGGCTCCGGAGCGGTCCGGGGCCCTTCTTCATTGGGAAGGCTGTCGCGGTCGATTCTCAACCGGATTCCAGCATCCGCCGCCATGTGTCTGCCTTCCAGAGCGCCGGGCAGCCCGATCCCGTACCGGCGTAACGGCGCCAGACAATTACAGATCCGTAACTATTAAATATCGTAGAATACGAGTTTATGAACACGCGTGCTTTGAAATGGAGCACATCGCATGCCGTGTTCGTCACGGAAATCGATGACGAACACAAGGAAATCTTTGAGGCACTCTCCAGCCTCCGGATGGTCCTTTCGAGCCACGGCCCGGCTCTGGAAATTCGTAGCCGTACCGAGTTCCTGATCGCTTGCCTCGCCAATCATTTTGCGCACGAAGAACGGCTCATGCGGGCGGCCCGATACGGCTCTATACGCTGGCATAAACAGCAACATGATCATGCCGGCAGACGGGTGGAGAAATTCGTCCTGGCTATCGAACAGGGAGACCCCCAGGCGGGACTCGCGCTCGTCGAGTACCTCACATCCTGGCTCCACGATCATACCCGCCTGGCAGACCGCATGATGGGCGCCTTCCTCCGCAACCAGCGGCGGTGCGTCAAGCTGACCTTTCGGGCTGGCACCAAACCAGTGGATGCCTGCGATTGGGTTGATTCCAAGGGCGGCAAATTCGACCCTCCCACCGCCCAAAAGGGCTTCTGACAATCCATCCGGGTATCGATGCACGCCGCGCTTACGGCGGATGCTCCCGGTCTACGCGCGCAACTCGGCTCCCTGGCTCACAAGGAGTCTTTGCAGGTCCTTGACTTCCAGATTGCGGGGCTGCACGCCCTTGGCCGCCGCCAACGCCGCGGCGCAACCCGATGCGTGGCCCACTGCCATCGCGGGCGCCATGGACCGCGCCGATTGAAACGCCCCCTGTTCGCACGAGATGCAGCGTCCCGAAAGCACCAGCCCGTCTACTGCCTTGGGCACCAGCGACCGGTAGGGGATATCAAACCCCTCATGCCCGAAGAAAAATCGGCTGCCGTGGTAATCGGGCATGGGATTCGAACTGATCGCGATGACATCGGCGAAGCGCTTCCCCGCAATCGCCTCCTGAGTGGCGAGCACGTGCAGGCCGACAATCCGCCGCGTCTCCCGCACCCCGATGTTGGTCGCGGTGTGGGCGAGATAAAGCGATTCCATCCCGGGCTGATTGCGAAGCCGGCGGACGTCCTCCCACAGTTGCAGGCGCGCGGCGACCTCGGCCCGCGTCAGGGTCTCCACATCCAGCCCATCGCCCGCAAGGCGCGGTCCCCAGCGCACCACGCGGCTGCCTATGCGGATGCCGCCGAAGGGTCCCTTCACACTGGCGGGCACGCCGCCCAGACCGTACATCAGGTTCATCGGCATACGATCGCCGGTTTGGGCCGGGGCCATGACCTCCGCGCCGGCGCGGGCAGCCACGTCGCCGTCCCCGGTGCAGTCGATCACAACGTCGGCCGCGATCGCCTGCCGGCCCGACTTGGACTCCACAATGACCCCCGTCACGCGTGAGCCGCTCATCATGGGAGCGGCCACCCAACTGTGCAGCCGCAGTTTCACGCCGTCTTTTCGGAGCAGGTTCAGGGAAGCTACTTTCGCGGCCTCGGCATCGAATGGAATGGTGTAGGTCAGGTCGCCATGCCGGTAGTCGTGCGGCACGCTCTCGTAGGTATCGGTGTCGGCCACGCCTCCCAGCCTCACCAGCTCCGCAATGTACTCGGCCGGAATTCCCTTCACGGTCTGTAGCGCGTCCGGAGGGTGCTGGTTGCGGAACCCGTTGTAGCAGGTCATCAGGCCGGCGGTCCCGTTGCCGCCCAGGAACGCATAGCGCTCGATCAGCAAGGTGTCCGCTCCGCTCCGCGCCGCGGCGGCCGCGGCGATCACCCCGCTTGGCCCGCCTCCGGCCACCACTACCTGGTAACGCGCCACGATGGGGGTATCGAGGGATTCACGATACCTGTTGGCGGGCGGATCGCCCTGCTGCGCCGCAACTCCAGTCACCGCGCCGCCGACTGCGGCGCCCAGGAACCGGCGGCGTCCCACGCCGCTGCTTCTTCTGTTGGAACGTATCACGATCTTGCTCCTGTGCTCTGTCACGGATACAGTACCGCGATGCACTGCCGTCCGCCAGGGCCAAAATCGCGAGGGAAACACTTTGCCCGGCTGGCCCGCGAAAGCCTCTGCGCCGCCCGCAGCGTAGACGCAGCGAGCATTTTTCATCATAAAACTCGCTTCCGAAGCGAATTTCATGGAAAGTACCTGATTTTCATGCGAAATTGGTTTTCATGGAGGAGTCGCATCATAAGCGAATTTCACAAACCGTAAGCGTTTTTCACGGACGGGTGCCACCCGAACGGGAAGCATCGCTGGTGGGGTATTCCGCTCTCATCAACCACTATGAACTGCCTGTGCCGCTGCCCGAAAAGCTGGCGCTGGTCAGCCGCCGGCACAGGCGGTACGACCAAGACGGCTGGGCCGTGTACACCCCGCGGCACATGCCCGAAGACTCGGTGGCAGGGCACCTGGCGTTCGCTCTGCGCTACGAAGGAGTGGACCTCGCGGTACTGCGCGCCCTCTACCTGCGCATCGGCGGCGCGGAAATCACCGACTGGGTGCGGCGGGAGCCGGTGGGCCGCTACGCCAGACGCGCTTGGTTCTTCTATGAATGGCTGACGGAGCAAACCCTGGAGCTGTCCGACGCGAGGACCGGCAACTTCGTCAAAGCGCTGGATCCGAAGCTCTACTGCGTGGCCCGGGCCAAGCCTTCCCGGCGCCATCGAGTGCTCGACAATTTGCCTGGAGTGCGCGATTTTTGTCCCCTGGTGCGGCGCACGGAGAGGATCGAGGCGTATCTGGCGTCGTCTTCGTCCACCGAAACGATCGTAAAACGACGCCGGGTTTCCTCGACGACGAGCAGCGCTTGTTCGGGCGGATGACGTCTTTGACCGGCAGAGCCGTCATGGTCGCGCACACTTCGGCGAGCGTATGCGCGGCGCAAGCCGATTTCCGTTTATGGGCGGCGCCGGCCAGCCTGAGGCTGGCTTCATGATGCGGGTGCCCGCCCCGGGAACGCTGCGATGAGGACCGATGTGTCGAAGAACTCCTTCATCCCTTCAACTCGCCCAACCGCTTCTCCCGTTCGCCATCGATCAGGCCGGGAATGGAAGCGCCGGTCGACTCACTCTCATAGACCCGGACGCCGCGCTCTTTTTTGAGGAGCGCCTTGGGGCGCAAGGCCAGGTCGAGAGTGATCTTGGCGGTCATGACGAGACGCCGCACTCAATCGCTCGCCGCGCCGACCGGCCACCCCACCTTCACCAGGACCTCGCGGGCCACCTCCGCCGTATTGGCGTGGATGGTCACCGTGTCCTCCACGCTCTGGGCGTAGCCGCCGGCCAGCACGATGGCCACCGGCGTGCAGTGCGTCAGCGCCGTCCAGATTACCAGCCGGTCGCGCTGCTTCAACCCATCGAAAGTGAGCGACAGCCCGCCCAGTTGATCTTCCATGTAGGGGTCCGCGCCCGCCACGTATATCAGCAGCTCCGGCTTGCACATGGCCAGCGCGGCCCGATACCCGTTTGCCAGGCGGTGCAGATACTCCGCATCCCCTATACCGTCCGCCAGGTGGATGTCCAGGCTCGAAGGCGGTTTTTCGGTGGGGTAATTATTGAACTGGTGGATGGATAGCGTGAACACCGAAGCGTCGCGCGCGAAGATGGCCGCCGTCCCATTGCCGTGGTGCACGTCGCAATCCACCACCATGGCTCGCCGGATGGTCTTCTCGTGCTGCAGGCAGCGCACCGCGACGGCGATGTCGTTAATGGCGCAAAAGCCTTCGCCATGGTCCGGAAACGCATGGTGAAATCCGCCGCCGAGGTTGAACCCCACGCCGTCCGAGAGCGCGTGCCGGGCGGCCAGGGTGGTGCCTCCGGCGGCCAGGCAGAACGCTTCCACCATTTGCGGCGAGTAGGGAATCTCCAACCGCAGAATGTCCTGGTAGGTCAGCGTTCCGTGGCGCAGGCGCGATACCCACTCGGCGTCATGCACCCGCAGAATGTCTTCGTCGGACGCCGGCTGGGGCTCTACGAAGTCTTCCGGCGAAGCGAAGCGGGTACGCACCAACCGGTCGCGCAGCCACTTGTATTTCTTGGATGGGAAGACGTGGTCCCCCAGGTGGAGGTCGTACCGCTCGGAGTAAACCAGCGGGAACGGGAGCATGGCATCATCCTCGCTCCGATTGCAGCGCCGTCACTACCGCTACGTTGAAAATGTCTTCCGCCGAGCAGCCGCGCGAAAGGTCGTTGGCCGGTTTCGCCAGCCCTTGCAAGAACGGCCCGATGGCCATAGCGCCGCCCAGCCGTTCCACCAGTTTGTAGCCGATGTTGGCCGCGGTGAGATTCGGGAACACCAGCGTGTTGGCGCGTCCGGCCACCTTCGAGCCAGGCGCCTTGGAGCGGCCCACCGACGCGGAAATCGCCGCATCCGCCTGCAGTTCGCCGTCCACGTTCAGCTCCGGCGCGCGCGCCCTAACGATGGCGAGCGCTTCCACCACCTTATCTACCTCGGCGTGCTTGCCGCTGCCCTTGGTGGAGAAACTGAGCAGCGCCACCGCCGGCTCCGCGCCGATCAGCACGCGCGTGCTCTCCGCCGCGGCGATGGCGATGTCGGCCAGTTGCGCCGCTGTGGGGTCGATCACCACGGCGCAATCGGCGAATGCCATCAGACCCTGGTGTCCCAGCGACTGGTCCTGCAAGGCCATGATGAAAACGCTGGAAACCAGGCGCACGCGCGGGTCGGGACCGACGCAGTGCAACGCCGCCCGCACGGTCTCCGCGGTGCTGTTGACGGCTCCGCCCACGCTGCCGTCGGCATCGCCCGCGCCCACCATCAGGGAGGCGAAGTACAGCGGCCGACGGGCGATTTCCGTGGCTTCCACCTGGGTGACGCCCTTGGCCCGGCGCCGTTCGTAGTATAAGGCCGCGTACTTCTGGGCCGCCGGCGAGCGGGCCGGGTCCACGAACGTCACCCCTTCCAACGGGCTTGCCGGCGCGGCGCCCAGGAGCACTGGCCTGGCCGCGCCTTCGGCTACCAGCCGGCTGGCGGCCTGGAGCACCCTGGGATCGTTCCCTTCCGGGAAAACGATGGTCTTCTTGAGTTTGCGGGCGCGCGCGACCAGCCCCGCCATGAAAAGCTGCGCAGATTCCGGAATGACGCCACCTCGTTCGAAAAACCTGAGTCTAACAGGTGGCGCGGCCGGACGTGATGGGTGTTTAAACGTCTTCGGGATTTGTGGCGAATACCGCTTCCTAACGGGCGCGGCTCGGTACGGTCGCGTTGATTTGCAAGGCTTACCTCTGGGTGCATTCCCGAAAACGCTTACGCACCCGGCGTGATATTCTGAGGCTTTCGATCGGCGCTCCCGATGCCTGTGACAACCAATCGGCGATCCTTGCTAAAGGCGGTGGCCGGAATGGGCGCCGCCGCGCAGGTAGCCGGCGCCGCGCCGCAATCCACGGCAACCGGCCGCGATTACTGGGTCGGGCTGCTCGCCAGGCTGGCGGAGCCCGTGCTGGTCAATCTGGCCGCCGGCACGCTGAAGCGCAATATGCCCGTGGAGTGCGCCGCCGGCACGGAAGCCTCCCGGCGCAAGTTCACCCACCTGGAGGCCATCGCGCGACTCCTGGCGGGCGTGGCGCCGTGGCTCGAAGCCCCGCTCGCCGGCGGTTCGGAACGCGACCGGCAACAGCGATGCGCCGGCCTCGCCCGCGACGCCATCCGTTCCGCGACTGACCCCGCTTCGCCCGATTTCCTGAACTATTCCGATGGCGACCAGCCGGTTGTCGATTGCGGTTTCCTGGCGCAGGCCCTCCTGCGCGCCCCCAGCGAACTGTGGGCGAAACTCGACAACCGCACGCAGCGCAACCTGGCCGCCGCCCTGCTGTCGTCGCGGGCGATTACTCCGGGCTACAACAACTGGCTGCTGTTCAGCGCCATGGTGGAGACCGCGCTGGCCATGATGGGCGAAAAATGGGACGGCATGCGGATCGATTACGCCGTGCGCAAGCATGCGGAGTGGTATGTGGGTGACGGCGTCTACGGCGACGGCCCGCAGTTCCACTGGGATTACTACAACAGCTTCGTCATCCAGCCGATGCTGCTCGACGTGCTGCGCAACATTGCGCACCAGACCGCTCGCTGGAACCGCTTTTCTCCCGCGGTGCTCGAACATGCGCGGCGCTATGCGGCCATCCAGGAACGGCTGATCGCTCCGGATGGAACGTTCCCCGCCGTGGGGCGCTCGATCGCGTATCGCAGCGGCGCGTTTCAGGTGCTGGCGCAAATGGCGCTGCTGGGCGAACTGCCGGCGAACGTGACGCCGGCCCAGGTGCGCGGCGGATTGACCGCGGTTCTGCGGCGCTCGCTGGAAGCGCCGGGGACATTCGACCAAAACGGCTGGCTGCAAATCGGCCTCTGGGGCCATCAGCCGCACCTCGGCGAAACCTACATCTCAACCGGAAGTTTGTACCTCTGCTCGGTGGCGCTGCTGCCGCTGGGATTGCCCCCGTCCGACAATTTCTGGACGAGGCCGCCGGAAGACTGGACGTCGCGCAAACTCTCGGCGGGGCAGGATCTTGCCGCGGACCACGCCATCTGACCCGGTTTTCCGACGCCCGGGCGCCGGGGAGGGTCTCCGCGCTCACACTCGTGCGGGGCCTGCGGCCGGCGATGCGGAGAAGGTCTATCTGAGCGGGACTTGGGGTTCCCTCGAGGCAGCCAATTCGCGTGTTTACGCGCCCGGAATTGACAGGAATGGGCGACATGCTGCTCTGCGGGACGCGCTCACCGGCCCCAGCATCGCGATCCAGCTTGCTATCGGTGTAGCGATAGACGGCGCCCATACCGCCTTCGCCTATTTGGACGCGATTCGGTAGTGGGCAAAACCGGAGGGCGGGGTCATGAACCATTGGCATGGTAAGACTTCCAGACTTAGTGGGGTGGCCTCCTGGCATGCCCACGAGCTTTGCGCAGCATTCGAGGGTGCCCGGCCTGGCATTACGCTATCATTTATGGGTGGCGGCGCCTCGGGTGGTAATCGACACGAACGTCCTGGTTTCGGCTGTGTTGCGGCGCGAGAGCTACAATCGGAGTGTGTTGCGGGCGTGCTTTGAAGATCGGCTCAAGCCCATGGTCGGCCATACCCTGTTTCTTGAATATGAGGACGTGTTGGGGCGCGGGGCCTTATTTCAAAAGTCACCTCTCTCGAAGCTTGACCGGCAACGTTTCTTCGAATCGTTCCTGAGCGTGTGTGAGTGGGTAAGGGTCTACTATCTCTGGCGGCCAAATCTGCGGGACGAAGGCGACAATCACATTCTCGAACTGGCCGTCGCCGGCGGCGCCTCGATCATCGTCACGAAAAATACAGCGGATTTCAGTGGTGCGAACCTCCGATTCCCGGACATTCGCGCCCTGAGCCCCAGGGATGTTCTCAAGGAGCTGGCATGAGTACACTCACCATTCGAATCGCCGAAAACAAGGAGGCCAGGTTGCGCAACCTCGCGAAGGCCAAGGGCGTCAGCATCAACCGGCTGTTCGACGAGTTGACCACGCTGGCACTGGCGGAATTCGACAGCGAAACCCGCTTCCGGATCATGGCTGCGAGGGGATCGAAGCGGACTGGTACGGCGCTGCTGAATAAACTGGACCGGGCTTTCGCTGGAAAGCAGTAAGTCCCCAGTGGGCCACGAAAAGCGATGGCCTTTCCCACCTGCGCAGGCCAGGAGGCCTACGCCACCGGTACACTCAGCTTCATCCCTACAGATGCCGCTTTCCGCCGGACCTGCCCGCTGCCGCGGCGCAGGACCGGGAGCGGCTCGCTCGATTCGAGCGTGAAGCCGAGGTCCTGGCGTCGCCCGATCATCCGAATATCGCGCAGATTTACGGCATCGGGAAATCGAGCTCGGGCCGTGCTCTGGTGATGGAACTGGCGCCTGGGCAGACGCTGCACGCTCCGCTTAAGCAGACGGAAGCTCTCCGCATCGCCGTCCAGATTGCCGAGGCGCTGGCACCACCTCGTGCTCCTGCTTGGGCGCTTCCGCGGCTTCCCCCGGCGCCGCCACCTGATGCTCCTGAACCTCTTCCACGATGGCTATCGAAGAAGGGCCTTTGGGCATGGCGGATCGGGGGAGAAAAACCGCCTTTCCTTCCATTGACCCTGGCCGGGAGCGCAGCGGTGTCGCGGTCCGGCGTAGTTCGACAGCAGCCAACATATCATTCTCAACTCGCAAGGCACTCGCCAAATCCACGAATTCTGAATTGGTTTGTTTCTCTATTGGATGTACCGGCGCAAGCTAGTCTCGCGGATCTGAGCGGTGCTTACGGAAGTGGCGGGATGGTCGCGGGGCCACCTTCTTACAGTCTGCCCGCCCGTGCGTAACGCAGAAACGTTGACGCCTTCTCCCATAGCCCAGGGGAGCGATTGCACAGCGAGGCGCAAGGCCGCCGGCACTCCCGGATCGCACGACGTACAGCACGAGCGCGTTCACTCCTCCAGACTTGCCGAACGGGACCGTCGTCTACATGCCCGAACGCGGTGTGCCTGACATCGCACATATAGAGGATGCCCGAGGGATCGATCTGCA
>Ga0182030_10006040_pt1 | contig 25604 bp, 21 predicted proteins | sample 812S3MmetaG_FD_121299 | JGI IMG/M metagenome (GOLD analysis project Ga0182030, IMG submission 121299) | Permafrost microbial communities from Stordalen Mire, Sweden - 812S3M metaG (Illumina Assembly) | ecosystem: Environmental > Terrestrial > Soil > Wetlands > Permafrost | place: Sweden...
AATGTGCAGCAGGCCGTCCGTGCCGGGGAAAATTTCGACGAACGCGCCGAAATCGACGATCCGCACAACTTTGCCCAGATACGTCTTGCCGATTTCCGCCACCGCGCAAATGTCGGTGACCATCTGGATGCAGCGATCGGCCGCGATGCCATCGGTGGAGTAAATCTTCACCGATCCATCGTCCTCGACGTCGATCTTGCAGCCCGTCGCTTCGACGATGCCGCGGATCACCTTGCCGCCCGGTCCGATCAGCTCGCGGATCTTGTCGGTCGGAATCTGCATGGTGAAGATGCGCGGAGCGTAGGGCGACATCTTTTCGCGATGCGCGGAAATCACGGCGTTCATCTTGTCAAGCAAGAACAAACGTCCCTTGCGGGCCTGTTCCAGCGCTTCGGTCAGAATGGAGTGCGTTACGTTCGGGACTTTAATGTCCATCTGCAACGCGGTGATGCCTTCCTTCGTGCCCGTCACCTTGAAATCCATATCGCCGTAATGATCTTCGGCGCCCGCGATGTCCGTGAGAATCGCGTAATCCTTACCTTCCAGCACCAGGCCCATCGCCACACCGGCCACGGGAGCCGCGATTGGCACACCGGCGTCCATCAGCGCGAGGCTGCCGCCACACACCGACGCCATGGAGCTCGATCCATTCGATTCCAAAATGTCGCTGACGAGGCGCATGGTATACGGAAACGCTTTGTCGTCCGGCACAACGGCGCTGAGTGCGCGTTCGGCCAGCGCACCGTGTCCGATTTCGCGACGTCCCGCGCCGCGCATGAAGCCCACTTCGCCGACGCTGAACGGCGGGAAGTTGTAGTGCAGCATGAAGCGCTTTGAGGTTTCCGACGAGTCGAGCAGTTCAATGCGCTGCTCGTCGTCCTTGGTGCCGAGCGTCGCCGTCACCAGCGCCTGCGTTTCGCCGCGCGTGAACAGCGCGGATCCGTGCGTGCGCGGCAGAACGCCGACTTCGATATCGATCTTGCGGATCTCGTCGAACTGGCGGCCGTCCGGGCGGCGGCGGGCCTTGAGCATGTCGTCGCGGAAGATGCGTTCCTTCAAGCGATCGAACAGCCCCTTGGCTTCGCCGTGCTGCTCTTCGGGGATGTCCGCCATCGCCTTCTTTTTCGCGGCGTCAACCAGCGCATAGCTTTCGAGCTTCTCGTGCTTCTGCGTGTTCAGCGCGTCCTGCAGATCGGCGCGCGACGCCTTGGCGATCTGATCGTACAGTGCTTCGTTGACGGCGGCGGGCGTGTACACGCGCTTTTTCTTGCCGGCCTTCTTAACCAGTTCATTGATGCCGTCGGCGATCTTCTTGCAGCAATTGTGGCCGAATTCGATGGCCGCTAACATTTCCACTTCCGTGGCGTGCTGGGCGGCGGATTCCACCATCACTACGCCTTCCGGCGTCGCGGCGACCGTCAGATTAATCTTCGAAGCCTTCGCCTCTTCATAGGAAGGATTCGGGATTAGCTTGCCATCCACCATGCCAACGCGAACACCGGCCAGTACGTGATCGAACGGGATATCGGAAATCGCCAGCGCAGCGCCCGCGCCCATGATGGCAAGCGGAGCGGGATCGCGCAGAGGATCGGCCGAGAGCACGAATGCAATGATCTGCGACTCGTTGGTATAGCCTTCGCCGAACAGCGGGCGGATGGGACGATCGATCATGCGGCTCGTGAGCGTTTCTTTTTCGCTCATGCGGCCTTCGCGCTTGATGAAGCCTCCGGGAAAACGCCCGGCGGAGTAGGTGTACTCGCGGTAATCGACAGTCAGGGGGAAGAAATTCGCACCCGGTTTCGGGTCGACATTGGAGCAGGCGGTCACCAGGACCACCGATTCTCCGGAACGGACGATGACGGCGCCATTCGCCTGTTTCGCCATCTTGCCCGTTTCAAGGGTCACGACCCGGCCATTGCCGAGATCGATTTCAACAGAATGCAGCATGTTAGACACTTTCCTTTAATCAAGACCGGCGCGTACCGCTATTCGGCGCGAGTCGGCCTGCTTTGATTCAGGGAAGAGACTTTGGAGGGATTTCGTCTTGCCGGTTACGTTACCGGTGTTCGAGAATCGATTTTTCGATACTGGCACTGCCTAGCCGTCAAATTAACGGCGGCTGTTAAATTAACGACGGATGCCCAGGCTGCCAATCAGCGTCTTGTAACGCTCCGGGCTCCTGCTCCGCAGATAATCCAACAAACTGCGGCGGCGCGCCACCATCTGCAGAAGACCTCTGCGCGAGTGGTGATCCTTCTTGTGGGATTTGAAATGCTCTGTCAATTCCACAATCCGCCGGCTCAGAATCGCAACCTGAACTTCAGGCGAACCGGTGTCCTTTGCATGGACCTTAAACTTCGCAATTACAGTACTTTTTTCCGCGCTCGCCAGTGCCATTCGAGAATCGATACTCCTCGTCTATCCTTTAATCGTTTTGTTTCAGTTCATAGAATAGCACAGGTGAGCAAGGCGCCGGGCGTTTGTTATGCGGAGGGATGAACTTCCACTTCACCCGCGAAGCTCGATGGCGGAGGAATCGGCAGCCCTTCTTCGCGCATGCCTTCCAGGTGAAGGTCGATGCCTCCTGGATCAGGGTTTAATTTGTTGCAGGTCGATCGCGGCCGACAGGATGCTGCGGAAGGTTGCCCATCCGCAATCGATTCCCGAAGTGGTGGGCACACAACCCGGAACGAAAACCTTGTCGATGCCGGGCGGTGAAGCGAGGGTGAGCCGCGCTAACTCGTGCATTTGGTCGAGCGTCTGCGCGATGTAAAGGACTTCAACCGAGTTGGTTTTCGTGGCCTCATCGCGCCATAGGCGGAATACTAACGATCCACCCGGCGGTGTATCGTCGGACTGATAACCGGGAATGAGCCAGGAAAGCTGCAGCAGTCCGGAGATGTGAGAAATATTCGTGTCGTGTCCTGCCAGCACAAGTACGCGGCTGGCCGGTATGCCGAGCGCACCCGCTACGGCCTTGCCGGAGACCGCTTGCTCCAGCGAGAGCAGAATATGCTGCAGAAGATTCGACCCCTGAACGCGGGCGAGGTAGGGCGTGCGGCGGGCGATATCCGCATAGGCCGTGTGAATGGCCATGATCTCGGTTAGCTTCGCTGCGTCCAGCCGGCCCCATCCCAGATCTTTGCCGGTATTTCCGTTCGCGTATTCCAACAGAAGATTCTCCGCCATCGTCGAGCCCGTGCGGAGCGGTCCGCGGATGTCGGCCACACCGTCGGCCGTGCTTTCGATGGTGCTCTGGATGAAAGAAGCGCCACCGGGGAGCAGCGGTTTTCCGAGAACTGCGCCGAGTGTTTCGAACGCATGCTGGTAGGGCGTAGAGAGCGCCGCGGGATTTCCGCCGATCCGGCCCGCGACGGATGCCGCCGCCAGCTTGCCATCGGCATGCGCGATGCCCGCAGCCGCGGCGTGAAACAACGGATCGGAACGGCCGCTTGCTAGATGCACCTCTGGCGCGCAGTCGGGAAACATACCCTGGGCGAAGAGGCGACCCGATTCTCGCGTTCGCTGGTCCAAATCGGCGCGAACATAGACGGAATCGGAGGCCTCGCAACCCTTATCTGGGAGGAGACCATCATGGGACAGCCACGCGCGATACCAGCCGCCGAGCATCGTCATCAGCTTGCCGCCGTGCTCGGTCAACTCTCCCGGCGCAACCCCAAAATCGGGCCACGAGTCGCTCGCGTATTGACGAAGATCGGCGATGGCGGCAGTCGGGGAGCGTACGCCGTGACGGCTCAGGATCACAACGTATTGGAGCTTCTGCGATGACGGCGCCGTCGATTGAGCCACCGCGGCGGTAGTCAACAGCGCGCCGAACAAGAATAGGTTCGCGAATCGCATGGGACTATTTACGGTACGTTTTTTCGAACTGGTTGCGTTCGTTACGCACGGTGAAGGTCCCGTCCATCTGCGCGGTGACTTCAATCGCATAGCCCTTGTCGTTTTCCGCGGAAGGGTTGGCGATGAACTGTTCGGCGACGTTGTGCTCCTGGCCGCCCTCGTTAGAGAAATGCAGTTGCCACAGGTCTTCCAGACCGGGCGAGCTTTCGGTCGCCGTCCAGGCTTTGATCGAGCCGCCTTTATCCGCGCCGTTATTCATGATCGCGACGCGCGGATGCAGGGCGTGGACCATTTGCGGCGATCCGGAAGTCGCGGTGCCGTGGTGCGTCGTCATGTAGAGATCGACGGTCCCCAGTTTGTTGACAGGGCACGCCAGTTCATGTTCCTGGTTCCAATACAAATCGCCCAGGTCGGAGATACGCAGATTGCCGAACGTGATGATCATCGCGAGCGAGTGAGCATTCTCGCCGGGATCGGGTTTCAGCGCTTCATAACTGGCGCACAGCGGATTCGGCTGGCCCGCGCCCGCCAGCGGCGTTGAGATCGCATCGCCCGCGCCCCCGACGACCTCCACCTTCAGACCTTTTACGGGGATCGTATCGCCGGGACGCAGGGTTTGATGCGGATACTTCTCGCGCAACGCGGCGAAGGGCTGGAACACGGCCTCGGTCTTGGCATTCGATTTCTCGAAAGAATCGCCATGATCGAAAATCTTGCCGATGGGCATCTTCGCGGCCAGTTGCACGATGCCGCCCGCGTGATCGCCGTGATAGTGAGTGATGACGAGATAGTCGATGCGCTTCACGCCGGCCGATGCAGCGGCGGCCACGATGCGGTTGGCGTCGCGGTTATTATTGCCCGCGTAGCCCGTGTCGATCAGCAGCGATTCGCCCGACGGCGAGACGTAGAGCGTGGACTTGCCGCCTTCCACGTCAACCGCGAAGATGCGAAGAGACTGGGCCGAAACGGCGGCCGCGAAAGCCAGCAGGAGGATGGAAAGTCTGCGCATGATTTTCTCCTTGTATGGATCTTTTTAGAATGTCACTTTCGCGCCGAACTGTAACTGGCGCGGCGGGAGCTGGCTGTCCACCTGCCCGAAATCCGGAGCATTAATGATGCGGCCGATCTGGCTGTAATTGGGCGTATTGAAGAGATTGAAGGCTTCGGCGCGAATTTCCATGCCGACCCGCTCCCGAATGCGGAAGCGCTTGCTGAGAACGGTATCGATGTTGAACAGTCCCGGCCCGACCACCGTGTTCCGCCCCAGCAGCCCGAAAGTGTAAGCGGGAGGCTCGACGAAGGCCGCCGTGTTGAACCATTCCGCCGTGCTGCGTTGAGCGGCGGGAAGTTGGGCGCTCTGGCCGGGAACCGGATTGGCCCGGATCAGGATTCCCCCGCTGCCTCCTCCAATGCCGGCCGTGTCACCGGTAAGATTGATCGTGAAAGGGAAGCCCGTCTGCATCGACATAATGCCGGACGCCTGCCAGCCGCCCAAAACGTGCGACAGAAAGCCCCGGGTCAACCACGGTCTGCCCGCGCCGAACGGCAGGTCGTAGACCACGGTGTTCACCCAGCGGAACTTCGCGTTGAAAGCCGCAAGACCGCGCTCGGCGCTGAGGTCGTAGCTGTTTTGCGGCGGCGAATTTTCCGAACCCGTCGCGCCGCCGGCGTTGCGGAACTGCGGCGCGTTGGTGATGGCCTTCGAGTAGGTGAACGAGCTCAGGTAAGAGAGCCCGTTCGAAAAACGGCGCTCGCCGCGAACGTATCCCGAATGGTAATTGGACTGCGCGCTGTTAGGCAGAATGGCGATGGTTCCGCCACCGACGCTGGTTCCCTGCACATTGATGTAGGACGGGAAGATTGTGCCCGGCGCGAAGATGGCGCCTATGTAAGGACGCCGTCCCGCCACTGCGGTCGAGCCTGGAAGCGCGTTCGACACCTGGACGTTTTGCTGCAGGTGGATTCCCAGAGTCCCCAGGTAGCCGATCTCAATGACCACGTTCTTCCCGATTTGATGCTGTACAGACGAGGACATCTGGATCGCGTAACTGGTGCCCTGGTGCAAATCGAGCGAGTACAGGTTCACGCTCAGCGCGGGTCCGACCACCACGTTCGGGGGAAAGACGCTGGCCCCGTAGCCCGAATAAATGGGCGCGAACGAAGAATTGGTGAGCGTCTGCGCAATATTCGCCGGCAGAGAGTTGGTGAGCCGCGAGATGGAGCTGAAATCGGTCAGGCTGTAATAGATTCCCGCGCCCATGCGGAAGACCGTCTTCGGCTCCGCCTGCCAGGCGAGACCGAAGCGCGGCGCGAAATTATCCTTGTTCGTGTAGGCGCACCCTTTCGGGTAGCCCGCCTGGCCGCAGATGAAAAATGTGGGTTCGTACTTCCCGGTCTGTCCCGTGGCGAAGATCGACTGGGCGGAGGGCACGTTGGAAAAGTCGAGGCCCATGGTTTGTCCGCGCGTGTCGTACAGCGGCGGCGCGATTTCGTAGCGCAGTCCCAAGTTGACCGTAAGCGTGTTGGTAACCCGGATCTGGTCCTGCACGTAAGCGTCGAAATTCGGCTGATGTCCGTCCATGCGTCCGCCGCCGAGCGAGCGGCTGGCCGTGGAGGAATAACCCAGCAGGAAACTCGCCAACGGGGAGCCTGTGCCGTCGGTGGCGGAAGACAGCGCGGATTGTCCGGCAGAGAACTGATACGTGCCGTAGGCGTTGGGCGCGGTGATCGGAACATAATCGAGGAACATGTACTCGACTCCGGCTTTAATGAGGTGGCGGCCCGTCCGATAGGACCAATTATCGTAAACCTGCTCCGTGTTATCGCGCGTGTAGCTGGCGCCGCCGCCCGCGCCTCCCATCGGGGCGTAGTTGGTAAGTTCGAAGTAGGGGAGCGGAGTTTCGGTTCCGTTGACGTTGAACAGCGGCTCCGGGACGCCGGACGAATAATTCATCCTGTTGAACCCGGCACGCAACTCGTTCACGGAACGCGGACTGAGCACCCACGTCACTCCATACGCCGCGTTGTCGGGCAGTGTGACCCCAATCGCCGAGCGGCCGGGAACCAGTCCGGGGGTTACGTCGTTTTCGCGCGTGGTGGAGTAGCGTCCAAACATGTTGATCGCGGAGCTCATCACGTAGTCGAACCGAATGGAGTAGTTATTGGAATCCTGCGTCAGGACTTCGCTGTTGTTGATGTACTTATTGTTCGTGCCGGGGACGTTCGCCAGGGGCAAGGCATTGATGGCGATCAGGGCGAGCGGATTGATGCGATTCGCGGGAATCATATCGCCGGCAAAAGCAGTGCGCGTAAGCGGGTCGTAGATCTGGGTGTTCGACGCGCTGAAGTTGCCCTGCCGTTCGAGCGGCGTGGGTACGGTGACCGTGGTCAGGCCTGCGGCCGCCTGCCGCAGCGACAGGCGTTCGTAGCCGCCAAAGACGAAAAGCTTATTGCGGCGAATCGGACCTCCCATGGTGCCCCCGAACTGGTTCCGTTGATACTTGGGCAGAGCCGAGAAGAGATTGAACGGGCGCGAATCGAAAACGCGATTGCGTACGAACTCCCAGCCGTCGCCATGCCAGGCGTTGCCGCCCGATTTCGTGACAACGTTGATCTGCGCCCCGCCGGAGTGCCCGTATTCGGCCGTTACTTGCGCCGTCTGCACCTGAAATTCGGAAAGCGTGTCGAGGATCGGCGTCAAGCTCAGCGACATATAATCGAGATCCAGATTGCTGACTCCGTCGAGCATAAAGCCGTTATTGTTGGTTCGATTGCCGGAGGCCGAGAAGCCTCCATCTTGATTGAGACGGACTTTGTTCTGCTGCACGGAACTGCCGCCAATGGTGACGTTCGGCGAAAGCAGCGCAAGGTCAATGAACTGGCGGCCGTTCAGCGGCAGGGACAGGATCTTCTCCTCACCGATGACCGTTCCCAGGGCCGCCGACTCGGTATTCAATAGCGAAACCACGCCGACCACTTCCACGCGTTCCGCCACGGTGCCGACGGGAAGTTGGATATTGAGACTGGCGGGCGCCGCGACATCCACCTGGACTCCGACATCGTGGAAAGTCTGAAAGCCGCTTACCGAAACTTCCACATCGTAACGGCCGGGTTTGATGAGCGTGAAGTGATAAGCGCCGCTCGCGTCGGACTGGATCCTTCGTTCCGCTCCCGTGGCTTGATTCGTGAGGCGGATTTCAGCGCCACTGACCGCCCCGCCTTGCGGATCCGTGATCCGGCCATCCAGAGAACTGGTATCGGTTTGCGCCAAGGCCGGCGTAGCCGCGAAAAAGACCGCCATTGCTACCGAAAAGACTAGGAAGAAGACCGCAGAGTTGAGCCGCATGAGCGTACGCCTTAAAATGAATTCCGCATATTACACACGTGTGCATACGGCGGTAAGAGCATTTTGACGCGGGTTTGTTAACGCTTGATGAACTCAAAATGAATCTACTTCCCGACTGCCTTCCGTACGGCTAAGGGAGCCGTGGACTCACGAACAATCAGGGTTCCGGTAGTCACGCGGCTGTCGGGCTTTTCGCCGGAGAGGAGTTGGAAAAGCATCTCCCCCGCCATCAGTCCCATTTCTCTCTTCGGCTGGCGGATCGTCGTGAGCGCCGGTTCGATGAAGGAGGCGAGAAACAGGTCGTCATAGCCGCAAATCGATATATCCTGCGGGACCCGGAGCCCTCGCTCCCTGACGGCCCGCATGGCGCCGATGGCCTCGCGGTCGTTGTAACAGAAAACGGCGGTGGGCGCATCGGGTAGCGACAAAAGTTGGTGCATCGCCACCCGCCCGGTCTCCGGGCTTCCGTCGCCATAGGCGATCAACTCGGGGGCGAAGCCGAGACCCGCTTGTTCCAGGGTTCGCCGATAACCCGCGCAACGGTCCGCATCGGACTGAAACCCGAGCCGGTCGCCAATATATCCGACACGTGCATGCCCAAGGCCAACCAGGTGACCGGTAGCGGCCTGGGAGCCATCGAAATCGTCGATCCGCACCGAATGCACGAATTCGCCGGGGTGATGGCTGTTGATCAGCACGATCGGAACCTTCATCTCCGACAGCATGGGAACATACATCGCACCCACCCGTGAGGACATCACGAGAATCCCATCCACCCGGCGCTGGTGAAACGAATTCACCGCGTGCAGCTCGCGATCGCGATCGGAATGACAGGCTGCAAGAATCACGGAATAATCTTTGGGGAGGAAGAATTCCTCAATGCCGCTCACCACTTCGCCGGCGAACGGATCTGCGATTGTTGTAACGACGACACCGATCGTATTGGTCCTACGATTGACCAGGCTGCGGGCAACCGCGCTTACCATATAGCCGTTTTCCCGCGCGATTTTGTGGATCAGCGCGGTCGTTTCGGGGTTGACCAGGGGACTGTTGCGGAGGGCCCTGGAAACCGTGGAGTGCGAGACCTGGGCCGCACGCGCGATGTCTTTTATCGAGACCATTGCAAACGTGTTCAGAGTTTCAGAAAAACACGCTTCTGTCAACAGGATTCTGAAATCACGATTCTGACATCACGATTCTGAAATCACTATGAAAAGCGCGTGCGACGCCACAGGAGACTCCCTGCGATTCCTAAAAACGCGGCGCATAGAGCCACCAATACTGCGATCCATCCGAGATCGGCGGAAATCGCGGGACGTTTCACAACGAGGCCCAAGGAAACAAAAACGCCAATGGCGGCCGCCACGATAGCAAGCTCCCACCAACTGCGAGTCGATTCTTCGCGCGACAGCGGGTCTGTGCCTTCTAGGCTGGCAGTAACCTGTTCCACGTCAAGGCCATAGCGACGGCATTCCCGGTCTGCGGCGCTTCTCCAGGCCGCCCGTTCGCCCTCCGGAGCTTCTGCTAGACTGATGGCCCACGCGCCCGCCAGCATCACCAGCGACCCAGTTCCGATCAGGAGCTCGGTGACCAGCCCCGCGCCGTTCATCTCTCCGAGCACAAGAGCTCCCCACGCGAGGCCCCAGATCTGATTCGTGTTCGACAAGGGAATGCCGCGTCCGATCCCGACGTATTTGGCGGCGTAGTGCTGGAAGAGATCGCCGATCACCCAGCAGAACCCTCCCAGGAAGAGCCAGAAAAGCACCGGGCGCACTCTGAGAAGTTCGGCCGCCAGATGATGGATGCCGCCCTCGAACGCCAGTGTGAGCAGCAATACGGTAGCGGTTTGCCCGAACGCGAAGATGGTGACAAACGACAGCGGGTTCATCCCGCTCAGGTACGCTTTGCGGTAGGGGACGTACATCGTGCCCCACAATAACGCCGCGCCGAGAGCCGCCGCGATGCCCGTCGCCGCAGCCCGGGGCGCAATCGAAGCTTGCCACGAGGTCGAAAAAGCCAGCAGACACGCGCCCACGGCCATGGCGGCGGCCCCGCCCGACACTCGGATGATATGCCGGCGATCGGCGCCGGCGAGTTCGCCGAACAGCAGCCAGCCCCACAAGAGGCCGATCAGACTATTCGTGTTCCACAGCGGGAATGCAATCGAAAGACCCACGTCCCGAATCGCGAAGACAGTGAGAGTATTCGCCACTGCCCACAAGGCGCCCGCCAGAAGCGCCCATATGATCAGATGCGGTTTCTTCTTGATGTCCACCCACACGTAACCGGTACCCTTCAGCGCCATCGGAACGGTCCAGCGCGCCACGAACACGCCCAACACGGTGCCCAGCGAGATGACGAATGGGGAAAAGCCGGCAGTGACCAGTTTGGTGGGGGCTTCGGCCGCTCCTAGCCACGCGCCGGCAGCGAATCCGCACGTCACACCCAGACGGTGCAACGAGCGCGGCGATATCTTGCCAGCCGGCTCCGACGGGGTGCTCATGCTCTGGCGAGAAAGAACAATAGTCCCGTGCCGAATGCAAGCATGGCCACAGGCAGCCAAAAGTGGAGATCGGTCAGTATCGTCCGGACAACCGATGGCGTGGAATGGCGAAGCGAATTTCGTGGCATGGGACGCGTTGTCCAATTTTAAAGCGCCGAGTCTGGAATGTCGAACGCTTTTAAAACCCTGCGGTGGCCGATGAAAGCTCCCGCCTGGTGGATGCGGCGCGATTGCCATTCGCGCGCAGGTTTCCAACCCGCCCCACGTTATCGTTTCAAAAATAACGATAGTGCCATGGCGAAGCCTACGGCGATTACGATCCTCCGGACCATGGGCCGCCCGATCCTCCGCGCCAGATGCGCTCCGCTGAATCCTCCGGCGATGGAACCGATCCCCATAATCGCGACATACGGCCAATGGACCATGCGGTGCCAGATGAAGTAAATCGCGGCGATGCCATTAATAGATCCGCCCAAAATGTTCTTGAGCGCGTTCATCTGGTGGATGTCGGTCATCCCCAGAATCGCGAACGCCGCCAGCATCATGATGCCGATGCCCGCGCCAAAGTATCCCCCGTAAAGGCCGACAAAGAGTTCGAAAAGCAACGCGTAGGCGAACCACTTCGCGGTGTGGTGGGCTTCCGGGTGCAGACCTGTGAGCAGGCGCTGGATCGGTTCGTTGGCCATGAAGAGCAGGGTCGCGAACAATATAAGATACGGCACGAGCTTATCGAACGTCGCGACGGAAGTCAGGCGCAGCAGCAGCGCTCCGGTGAATCCACCGAGCGCGCCGGGGACGATCATGAAGAGCATCCGCCGTTCGATGGCCATCGTTTCGCGCCAATACCCAAGTCCCGCGCCAATGTTGAAGGGCCACAGCGCGACGGTGCTGGTGGCGTTGGCGGAAATCGAATCCAGACCCAGCCAGATGAGCGTAGGAAAGGTCACCAGTGTGCCTCCGGCTGCAAGCGCGTTGATGACTCCGGCTAAGTAGGCCACGACCAGAGCCACCGATCCCTGCCACAGAGTGAGCGACTGCGCAGGATGGGCGGTAGGAACAGCGAGCATGAAGAGAAATCCCAACGTAACATAACCGCCCCAAACGCCGTGCTACTGTGCAGTGAACCGCACTGGACAAACGATGAATCCGGTAAACCGAATGCCACTGGGAGACGTCACATAACCATGTTGACTCGACGCGATTGGATCCGTCTGGGGCTAGGTGTGCCCGCTGGCCTGGCGGCCATCCCCTCGTGGGGATTCGCTTCCAAAGAATTTTGGGACGCCAAGCCCTACTCCGAATGGAGCTCCTCTGAAGTGGAGCGCATGCTGACGAAGTCGCCGTGGGCCAAGGAAGTGACGATTTCCACGGGACAGAACCCTTATTCCAACAACCGCCGGGGCGGAGGATATCCGGGCGGCGGCGGTGGATATCCCGGCGGCGGGGGCATCGGCTTCCCCGGTGGGGGCGGTGGCATTGGATTCCCGGGCGGCCGTTATCCGCAACAAGGCGGCGGATATCCGAACGGTGGAGGTTATCCCGGCGGTCCGAACGGCGGCAACTATCCTCAGGGCGGAGGGCCTCAGGGCGGAGGGCGAACCTATCACGCCACGCTACGGTGGGAATCCGCGCAATCGATTCAGGACGCGCTGCGGCTGGGCGCGGACGACAAACCCAATCCGGACTTTGCGAAATATTACGTCCTCAATCTGATTGGCGATCTGCCGGATGTGAACGATCGTCCACGCGGCTATAACAATGACGATCCCAATAACCCGTATCCCGACGATGGCAGCTCGCGCAGTTCCAGTAACTCAAGAAATGACGACGATGACGACGATCGTCAAAAACGCCGCCGCCAGCAAATGTTCAAGGACTTCACCAAGCTGGAGCGCAAGGACGGCTTCCTGCGGCTGGAAAAAGTGGAAGAAGGCTCGCGCTTCGGCTCCAGCAGCCCCGGGACTGCGTTTTATTTCTCGCGCCGCGACAACATCACCGCCGAGGACAAGACGATGTCCTTCTATACGAAGATCGGGACTGCGGAAATTCGCGCGAAGTTCACGTTGAAAGAAATGATGTACCAGGGGAAGCTCGCGCTATAGGCGCAGGATTTCTTTTCAGTTCCAAGCTGACGCATGGGGCTCCCCCTCGCGAAGAAGTTTGCTACGCTACAGCCCAGATGAACGCCGTCCAACACTATGCCTACTTCGATTCGCCCATCGGACCGCTGCTGATCGCAGGAGACGCGCAGGCCGTCACGCGCATTTCGTTTGCGAAAAACGGAAAGCCCGTGAAGCCGCAACCGGAATGGATGGAATCGGCGAAGGGTCCCGTGGGTGAGGCGATTCGGCAATTGAAAGAATACTTCGCGGGAAAGCGCCGGGATTTCGACTTGCCGCTATCGCCGGAGGGCACGGCATTTCAAAAATCCGTATGGCGGCAGTTGCAGGAGATCCCCTACGCGCAGACCATCTCGTACGGCGAGCTTGCAAAGCGCGTCGGGAATCCGAAAGCTTCGCGCGCCGTGGGATCGGCGAATGGAAAAAATCCCATACCGATTGTGATCCCCTGCCATCGCGTCATTGCAGCGGGCGGCAAGCTAGGCGGCTTCGGCGGAGGCTTGCCGACGAAAGTCGCGCTGCTGGAGTTGGAGACGAAGGTTGAGGCGCGCTCGGCGCGCGCCTGACGCGTCACTAATTCTTGACGCCCTGCTACTGCGCCTGAAATGAATCGCCGGAAATGGAGCGGTTGCCGATTTCCGTATCGATCACTTGCGCGGTACCGTTCCGATTGTAAGTGGCCAGCACGGTGGGAAAACTGCGCGACATCCAGTAGAAGCCGATCAGTCCCGGCTTCTTGGCCGTGGCATGCGCTTCGTACGCCAAGCCGTTGGCGTTAATCGTGTAGGTGTAATTCGGGTCCATCTTGGGATCGAATTTCAGATGCCCGGTGCGCGCGCGGTCGGGTGCCGTCACGCCAGACATTACTTGCGCCATGGTGCAGGCTTGCTTGAGGTGATCCTGGCAATCGCTCTCAATCTGCTGAATCCCCGATAGGAACATGATGGCGATTTCTTCCTCGCGCCGCAGTTTCACCGGACCCTTTTCGTCGCCGACTTCGACCTGCGCGGTAGTAGTGATCCCGCCCGATCCGCCATTCGCGCCGGGAGCGGCACTTGTCATACTTACTCCAGAGGTTGTTCCCGTAGCAGGAGCAGCCGCGTAGATCGATGCCACCTCCGCCGCGCTCAGCGCTCGATTCCACAGCGCGACTTCGTCGATGCCTCCATTGAAGAACCGACCTCCGAATACGGTGCTCGCGCCAATAGAAAAGATGCCCGTCTTCCCCGCTCTTCCGCCGCCTTTATCGGTCGCGACGGATTTCCCGTCCCAATAGATGGCGCGCGATTGCGACGCCGCATCCATCGTGACGACGATCATATGCCACTGATTCACCAGCGTCGCTGCTGGAGGCGCATACGCTAGATTGCCTCCCGAGGCCGTGTAAAAGCGGAGCACGTTGTCATTCTCGAATTGCATGTCCAGATCGTTACCGCTTTGCGATTCGCCGGCGACGTAAAAAAAGTGCCGCTCGGTTGAGGGAAGGCTGGCCAGGTTCACCCATGCCATCATGCTCGCCGTAGTGCCGACACCACCCGCTTGCGTCGTGACGATAAAGCCGTCGCGGCCGTTGAACTGCGCGTACGGGCTATTGCTCACTCCGGGTTGGGCGCTGGTCACGCCGCCCATCGAGGTATAAGTCGTCGCGCCCACTTCACTCTTTCCGTTCGCGGCATCCAGCCGGTAATAGGCGAGCGGACGCGTGCCCGTCACCGTCGTGGGAAAATCCGCGGCGGACGCCGGGATGCTCATTGCGGCGCACAGCGCTGCGGCGATCGCGGCACTTGCCCAGGGCCGGCCGGCACGGATGTGCTGGTTGTGATTTTCTTTCGTCAACGCGGAAGTCAACATCGACATGCTCTTTCCTCCTCGGCGGCTCGCACCAACTTGAAGACAACTCTTGAAGACAAGCCTTGAAGATTAGAATAGCCGGATTCGAGCGGCGCTTCCGCCTTGCCAGCGACATTCAAGCGGCGATGGGGCCTTCGGTGGTGGAAAGCGCGCTGATCATACGTTCCTTCCTGTTCTCGGCGGAGTCCACGGCGGAGTTCAGCGCGATGACATAGGTGGTGGCGCCCAGAATCCCGTCGATGGCCAGCACCGCGAAAAAAGCCGCTTCGCTCTCGAACGCATAGCGCGCTGCATACGCCAGCGCGATCGGAGAGAAGACCAGGGGATAGAGCAGGAACATGCTGGCCTGGACACGGCCGGCGGCCGCGGTGCGGAACGAATTTGCGGGATTGACGCCGCGGGCCTGATGGATCGATTGAATATTTCCGGCGCTCACCAGAAACAGACTCATGATCCCCGCCACGGCCACGGCCTCCGCCAACTTCTGCCCGCCCATGGGAAGCCCCAGCGTGACGCATACCAAAGCGACGGCACAGATTTCGGCGCCGACAAAGAAGATCGACGCGATATTCTTCGCGATCAACACGGTCCGGAAGGAAACCGGTGCCAGGAAATAGAATTGCGCGGCAGAGCGATCGAATCCAAAAGCGTTCCAGAAACACGTCTCGCTCAACAACAGAAGGGAGTAGACACTCACGACGGTAAGATAATTGCGCGCGACGAACGGCAATCCGCCGGCGCCGTCAGCCAGGCCGGGGCGATGCCCTCCGTAGCCGAGCGCAATGGGCAGCCAGATCATCAATCCGAACGTAAATCCCATGAGAAACACAACGCGGAAGCGGGAGGAACGCATCAGCGTGCGGAATTCCTTCTCGATCAGGATGCCTAACGGATCCGGCAGCAAGACGGATGGCAAACGATAGAAGCGTTCCATCAGGCCACGGCGCGGAAGCGGAGCGTGAGCGGTGGCTGCGGCGGCATCGGCGTCGAACCGCAGAGCGCGCGAAAACTGCCAGCGGCCAAACAGCGCGGCCCACCCGATCCAAAAAACCATGACGACGACGGTCGGCAGCGACCCCTCGCCTTCGAGCAAGCGAGCCGCGGCGGCCCACGGCCAACCGCGCCAGGATTCGCCGCCCATCGCACCTAACAAACGCACGCCGCCGTGCAAATGCCGCGCCAGAAACAGCTGCGGAAGCGCGACGCACATGGCAAAGAAGAGAAATCCCACTTCGCGTACGCGCTTGTTCGCCACGATGCGCGCCACCAGATCGCGCATGCCGATGGCCAACAGCAGATTGAAAACAATGTAGGCGGGAATCGCCGCGACCGACCATGTGGGATACGCGGGATTCAGCAGCACGCCGATCCCGATGCCCGCGAGCAGCAGGATCATTTCCACGCCGGCGGTCGCGCGGAGCATCGCTTCGATCCAGAAGAGTTGCGAATCCGGAATCGGGTACGCGCGCAATTTGCGCATTTCGAGAGACGCGCCGGTGGTGGCCATCAGCAGAGGAATCACCTGCCAATACAGCGTCACCATTAACAGCGTGGCCGGCAGCACGGAACGGATGACCTGCGTACTGGCGCTTTCGCTGAAGATTTTTCCCAGGATGGCCGCCGCCAGAATCCACGCCGCATACCACACGGCGCTCGCGATCACGGTCCAAGGGCTTCCACCGCCGCGTCCACGACGGTTGCGCAGCGTTCTCCATTGGGCCCACAGGATGGCGGTGGCGACAGGCATTGCCTTTCCGATGACTATAACCGAGTTCCCATAACCAAGCTTCTTCTATAAGACCAGGCTTCTATAACCAGTCTTTTATAACCAAGCCAAGGTCTCGGCGCGACCGGCTCCCACGGCGCGCACAAACGCGTCTTCCAAAGACTCGTCTCCGTGACGGAGATCGTCGATGCTGCTTTCCGTCACCAGGCGTCCATCGTGAATAATGGCGACGCGATCGCACAGGCGTTCGACCACTTCCAGCACGTGCGAGGTAAGAAAAATAGTCGCGCCATGGCGGACCTGTTCCTGTAGGATATCTTTCATCAGGCGCGCGCCAACGGCATCGACGCCCTCGAAAGGCTCGTCCATCAGGAACAGTTTCGGGCGATGGATGAGAGCGGCGGCCATAGCCACACGCTTGCGCATTCCCTTGGAATATTCCGCGATGAGTTTGCGGGGCGCCTGGCTCAACTCGAACAAATCGAGCAGTTCGGCGGCGCGTGCGCGAACCATTTCGCGTTCCAGGCCATAGATGCGTCCGGCGAACTCGATGTACTCGGCGCCGGTGAGGTGATCGAACAACAGGGACTCATCCGGTACCAGTCCGATTTGTTTCTTGACCTCGAGCGCATTCTCGGGCATCGCTTGGCCCAGCAGCTCGATGCTGCCGGAGGTGGGCTGCGCGAGTCCCATCAGCATCTTGATGGTGGTGGTTTTGCCCGCGCCATTGGGTCCGAGAAATCCGAAGAAGCAGCCTTGTTCGACGCGCAAGGTGAGGCCGTCGACGGCGGCCTTGTCTCCATAAGTCTTGCGGAGATCCCGAATGTCGATTGCCGCAGGCGCCGTCATGTTCCTCCTTCTCTATCGTAAGGGGAATCGGTCTCGGTGTCTGCCGGAGAATGCTGGAAAATTCACCCTAGGTCCCGATTAAGTAATGGGTCGCGGACATAGATCGCGTGCGCTGAAACGCTGAGATTCCCGTTGCTGCGGCGCGGTCAGGGACGGGTGGGTCAGTAAGAGTAATTCACCGCGACAGATTCCTGGGTATCCGTGGAGGGTTCATCGGTGCTTACGCCGCCCACGGCAATTCCGCGGTCCGGGGCGGTCTGTACATGACCGTCGGGAAGAACGGCGCTGCTCCAACCTTCGAGCAGCGTGGACAGCAACCGTTGCACCTCAGCCAACGGCGGCTCGGTCTGCTGCGAGTTCGCTTCGAGAAGCTTGGTTTGCATATAGGTATAGAGAGCGGCAAGGTTGCGGCTGAGATCGCCTCCTGCGGCATGGTCGAGCGTATAGAGCAATTCATTGACGATGCTATAGGCTTTCATGACTGAACGCGAACGCTCCCCGATGTTCTTCTCCTGCACGTAACGCCGTGCCGCGATTACCGAGTCGATGGCAGCCCGGTACAGGATTTGCACCTGCTTTAGGGGATCCTGGGTCAGAAGTTCAGCGTGAAGATACTGTTGCTGGATTGGATTGGCCATGCGTGATTCTTCAACCTCCGTTTAACTCCTCGGCCATTCGCAACACATCTTTAGCTGGAATCTGGGCCACGATGTCACCGGTATCTTTGCTCACCTGGCGAATGACGGGTTCTTGCGTCGCGCTATCGCGCACCTAGCTGAGTCTTGTATCCGGTCCGAGCAATTCCGCAAGATTGACGGTTCTTACGGCTTGGAGGAGCGCGCGCTGGTCGGCGCTCACCGGCTGCGGGAGCCCAGGACCACCGGAAAGGTTGCTCAAGGAGTTATTGATCGACGAAATAGACATATCGCCACCTCGAGGGAGAAGCACCGCTATCTCTCCTGGTGGTGTGTCGGCGAGGGACGGGAAAGTATGAGGATCTTCGTCGAACAATGGGCGTCGAAAAATACGCCCTTCCCCGTCAAAATCCTACAGGTTCAAGAGCTTCGCGCCGACGTGCGTATCCTGCTCGATTTTCTTTTGCAGGAGCGTGATGGCGTAGATCAATTGCTCGGGTCGCGGAGGGCATCCCGGGACGTAAACGTCCACCGGAATCACCTGATTTACCGGCACCAGAGCGTAGTTGGAGAAAACGCCGGTCGAGGTGGCGCAGGCGCCCATCGAGATCACCCACTTCGGTTCGGGCATTTGCTCATAGAGGCGGCGGATCACAGGAGCCATCTTATTCGAGACGCGTCCGGCGATGATCATGAGGTCGGCCTGACGCGGCGAACCGCGCATCACTTCGGCACCGAAGCGCGAAATGTCGAAGCGCGAGCCGATCATCGACATCATCTCGATGGCGCAGCAGGCTAGGCCGAAGCTCATGGGCCAAATGGCGTTCTTGCGTCCCCAGTTGACGGCTTTGTCGATGGTCGTCAGGATCAGGTTCTCGCCGAAGGGATCGACCTCGGGTTCGTCGTCAACGCGCGCGAAAAGTTCGGGGGGCTGGCTGAGATGAAATTTAGGTTCCGCTTCCACGCCCTTATTATCTCACGGGCGCGGGCTCGTCGACGCGGTCCTACTCGGTCAGCCAGCGCTTGGCTAACGCGGCGGCATCGTCACTTTCAAGATCGAAGGGCGCGCGGCCGGTCTCGGTGCCGTCCACGGAGAATACAGCGGTGACGCCTTCCGCAGTCGGCATCAGCTCCAGGCGCTTCTGCTGCGCGTCGAGCCGCAGCGTTTCCCCGAGCCAGGTAAAGCGCACGAGCATGCGTTGCGCGTGTCCGATCGTCCGGCATTGCGTGAGCAGTTCGTTGGTGAAGGGCGAGGTCTTCAGCTGCTCGGCGTGAGGCGCGCGGAGCAGGGCGGCGTTCTTATCGGCCTCGCGGCGCTCGCGGTCGCGCTGGACTTTGACGGGATCGCGCTCCTCCTGGTTTTCCAGGGCCTTAAGGTTGTTCTCCAGATTATCGAGGTAACTCATATTTTTTTCACTAAACGATTGCCAATAGGACCAACGGGGTCGAGAGACGGAAAGATCGTGCCGGGCGGGACTCGAATCGCAAAACCTCTATACGTGGCTCTAATGGGAGTTTAACACTTGCCGATTCCATTGCCGACTCCTAAGAGCAGATGGCTCATGAGTTCGGGATGACAAGGGTCAGGATCGGGAGAAACGGTACGGGTGTGGCGCTGCGCTGCAGTGTCGTAAATGTTATGATCGCAGCCGGATATTCAAGGAGGAGTTGCGATGCCCATTTATACAAAAGGTCCCGTTCACATCCACTATGAGGAAGCCGGCAAGGGTTTCCCTCTGCTGCTGCTTCCCGGCGGAGGATTGAGCGCGGTGGTCTCATGGTTCGGCAACGGCGCGCCTTTCAACGCGATCGAGGAGTTTAAAAAGGAGTACCGCTGCATCACGCTCGATATGCGGACCGCTCCCGACGGCAAGTCCTCCGGGCCCCTCGAAGTCGATCGCCCCTGGGACTCTTTCACCGACGATCAGCTGGGGCTGATGGATCATCTCGGCATCGACAAATTCATGGTGATGGGTTTTTGCATTGGAGGGCCGCTGATTTGGAACCTGCTAAAGCGAGCGCCGAATCGGGTGGTCGCCGCGGTGCTGGCGCAGCCCAGCGGGTCGCGTCCCGAGGCGCGCGATCTTCCGTACAAAACCAACATGGAGGGATGGGCTCCCGCGTACGTCAAGCGAAATCCCAAGGTCACGATGGCGACGGTCGATCAATTCCTGACCAAGATGTATCACACGAATCCCGACTTTGTGTTCACGGTGACGCGCGATTTCGTGCGGAGCTGCCAGACGCCGGTGCTGATTCTGCCGGACGATATCCCGGCGCATCCTTACGTGGTGGCGATGGAAGCCGCCATGCTCGCGCCGCGGGCCGAAGTGAGCATTTTCCCGTGGAAGGAACCGAAAGAACGGATCCCTCTCGCCGTGCGCCAGATTCGCTCGTTCCTGAAAGCGCATCAGCCTACGTAAACGGCGGCGCTTACTTTCCTTTGTACGAGACGTGCCAGATCTTTTTGCCGCCGTCGTCGCTCACAAGCAGACTTCCGTCGGGCATTTGGAGCAAGGCCACGGGCCGGCCCCACACTTCGTGAGCTTGCGGAGAGTCCGCCCAGCCCGTCAGGAAGTGCTGCGGCGGTCCACTCGGCTTCCCTTTCGCGAAAGGCACGAAGGCAACCTCATACCCTTGCAGCGCCGAACGGTTGGTGGATCCATGCCACGCCAGGAACGCGCCGCCTCGATATTGTTTGGGGAATTGCTTGCCGGTATAAAACGCGAAGTCCAGCATGCTGACGTGCGCCGGCAGGAGGACGTCGGGCGCGATGGCCTTCGCGACCAGATCCGGGCGCTGGCCTTTGAAGCGCGGATCTTCATGCTTGCCGATATAAGAGTAGGGCCAACCGTAGAAACCATTTTCCTGAACATGCGTGAAGAAGTCTGGGACCAGGTCGTCGCCGAGCGCGTCGCGTTCCTCCACGCCAGTCCACGGCGTGTCCGTGCCGGGATACATGTGCAGGCCAACTCCATTGCGCAAGCCCGCCGCGAAAATCTCGTGCCCGCTGCCGTCGGGATTATATCGATTGATGGCCGCGCGTCGCGGATCCTCACCGGTTTCCGCATCCGCTTCCATGGCGATGGAGACGTACATCTTCGCGCCGTTGCGATCGAACAAAACGGAGCGGGTCGCTGGGCCTTTGCCGAACTCTTTCAACGAGACCACTTCTTCGCCGGGCCCCGCGGTCATCGTCTTCGCATCGTACTTATAGCGTTTGATGGATGTCGCTTCGCCGACGTAAAGATAATCCTTCCGGAACGCGATGCCATACGGGCGATCCAGCTTCTCGAGCAGCGCCTTCTTCTGCTTACCTTGCACCAGCCAGATCACGCCGTCCGCGCGGTTGTCGGCGATCAGCAGTTCTTTGCTCGGCCCTAGCGCCATGTAGCGAGGGCGCTCGATCCCATCGAGATACTCCTCCACCACGAATCCTTCCGGAACTTTTAACTGAGCCGCCGTCGGCCGCGGGACCACCTTCGGCGCATTCTTGGCCGAGGGAGTTGCAAAAGGCTCGGGCAGTTTCACTTCGTTCTGGGCTGCCATCACCCCGACAAAAACTCCCAGCGAAATCGCGCAAGACAACAGGATCAGTGGACGCATCGCTCTCCATCATACATTGAGTCGCGAGCCGGCCAAGCACTCGGCAAATCGCAATTCCGCGCTATTTCTTTTCGTCTTCGCCGGAAGCTCCCGGAGCGGAGCCTCCCAGAAAGAGTCGCTTGCCGTCGGTAAAGGTGAGATCCTTGCCCACCGCGCGATTGGATCCGTCCTTGGAACGGTAGCCGTCGACGACGATTTCCGAACCCACCGGCAGCGCGTCACGCGTGAAACCTTGCCGGTAGAGAGCGTTGGGGCTGCCCCCTTCCACGCCCCAATTGGTGACGCTGCCATCGGCATTCTTCACGTCGATGTGAATCCAGGAATGGGGGTTGATAAACTCCACTTTCGTGACTTTGCCCACCAGTTTGATCGGCTTCTTGTCGTCAAATTCCGCCGCGAAAGAGTGATGCGCCAGGGCCGGCAGCGCGGCCGCCGCAGCTACGCACAAAGCGAGTGTCAGTCTTAGTTTCATTTCAGTCCTCCGCCCGAGCCTCTGTTGGCTTCTTCGGCGCGGGCGCCGCTCAAGCTGTTGGCCAATCCGTAATTGCCTTCGTGGCAGGCGTATTCGTAAATTTGTCCCTGTGCGGGACCCATGATGAGTTGCGCCGTCCACGGCTTGGTCCATGTAGCGGGATCGTCCACGGTGAATTCGTAAACGATGGTCTCCGCGCTGGTGCGCGTAAGTCGCTCCACCAAGTGCAAGTTCTCCGAAGCTCCGCGAAAAGCCGTCTTGCCGGTGAAATTTGTCGTATCCACGACCAGCGTCTCGCCTTCCCAGTGTCCTCGGGAATCGCCGCGCCACTGGCGAATTCCACTCGCGATATGCGGACGGCCATCGAGCGGAATGAGACGCGTATCGTGAATCAGCTCCGTGAAGATCGCGACAACGCCGGGGCTTTGTACGATCTCCAGGTTGTTGTTATACGTCGCGGCCAACATCGGCGGACCTTCCTGCGCCCACATAATACAGCGCTCGCCCAGCGGCCGATTTTCGGGGCCATCGAACTCGTGCCCTTTACTCTTGGTGGCCAATTCCGCATTCCGTTTCCGGCCCTCCGGCGTCATGGGCGGAATGCGGCCTTCCGGCCCCACAATCAAGGACGTCCGCAGGTTGGGAGCGAAGCGCGCTTGCGTCGGATCGATGCCGAACTGACTCATGTCGTAATGGGCTTCGGGCAGTGGATTGCGATCTCCGCGAAAGCCCTTATCCACGAACGCAGCCATCTCCTGCTCGGTATAGAATTCGCGCGTCCCGAGTTCCTTGGGGCGTTCCATGGGAATATTGGTCGCATTCGTCCAGACGCCTTGCAGATCCGGCTGACCGTCTGCAGTGCGTGAAGTTTTCCAAGTGTTAGCGCTTGGCGCGGCGGAGACCTTCGCCGCTGGATTCACTTGCCCGGATGCAGTGACAGAGATCGCGACGAGAAGCGCACATAGAAGGCGGAATCGAGTCACCGTTTACTCCCCTGCTCCGCTTTACCCTCGGCGGCCTCTTTCTCTACGGCGCGCGCTCCGCTCAGATTATTCGCGAGTCCGTAGTTGCCTTCATGACACGCGAATTCGTAAATGTCGCCCTGTGCCGGACCCATCACCAGCTCTCCCGACCACGGCTTGGTCCACGTTGCAGGATCCTCCACAGTGAACTGATACACGATGGTTTGCGGACCAGTGCGCGTGAATCGTTCCGTAACCCGCAGATTTTGGGAGGAGCCGAAAAAGGGCGTCTTGTCCGTGAAGTTCGTCGTTTCGACCACCAATGTATCGCCCTCCCAGCGGCCTCGCGAATCTCCGCGCCATTGCCGGATGCCGGCGTCGATATGAGGACGGGGTGAGGCGGATCGATCCACCGGAATCAGCCGCGTGTCGTGATACATTTCGTTCAAAATGGCGACCCATCCCGGCGCTTGCACAATTTCCATATTGTTGTTGTACATGGGAGGCAGCATCGGCGGACCTTCCAGTTGGCCGTAGACAAGGCAGCGTTCCATCAGTCCGCGATTCTGCGCGCCATCGAACTCGTGTCCCTTCGCTTTCGCGGCACGCTCACTGTTGCGCTTCTGGCCTTCGGCGGTAAAGGGAGGAATGCGCCCTTCTGGACCAGTCACAATGGATGTCCGCAGATTGGAGGCAAAATTTGCCTGCATCCCATCCATGCCGAACTGCGCGAAATCGTAATGCGCCTCGGGCTTCGCGTTGCGCTCCCCGAGATACCATGTCTTGGACACCTCGGCAAATTCCTGTTCCGTGTAGAATTCTTTCGAGCCCAGCTCCTTCGGCCTATCGATGGGTTTATTGGTGGCGTTGGACCAGGTGCCTTCGAGATCCGGGTGCCCGTCGGCGGTGCGGGGCGCGACCCAGTTTTTCGCCACGGGTTTTGAGGCGGCCTTCGCATTGGACGGCGCTTGCGCGGATGTCTGGCCCATCGCGGGCAAAACCACGTTGGGCAAGACCAGGATCACGAACGAAGCTGCACTGCTTAAACACCGAGCCGTTACTCTCATAGCGTTTTCTCGTTTCATGGTCCCGTCTTCTTGCGGAGGTGACCGTACATCAGCTCCTCTACGAACTCCACACATTTGAATTCGAGCAGTTGGGCGTTCTTCTCCAGATGCCGGTACAAAGGCATGCTGATCTTCCACGGCTGGGAAAATGTTTTCGGATCTTCCATCGTCGCCTCATACAGTAGCGCGTCGGGACTGATGGGCGTGTAGCGCTCGACGACATGCAAGGCGTCGCTATGAAAATTACCGGCGCGGTCGAACCAGGTTTGGTCGTTCTGATTGGTGACATCCACCACCAGCGTGTCGCCTTCCCATCTGCCGTTCGACCAACCCATCCAGAAATTATCCGGCGCTTTCGTAGGCTTGCCCATGTTGATTAAGCGGGCGGCGCCGGCATATTCATAGGAAATCAGAATTCGATTCTGCGACTGCACGATCTGAAACGGATAAGGCATGTAGGTGGCGCGCGGAACTCCCGGCAAGTAACATTTGACTTCGGGATCCAGCTTGAGCCGGTCCGCAAAGTTCTTCGTTCTCTGCGCGGCGGCTTCCGGAAGATACGGAATCTTGCCGCCTTCAACCACTCCCACTCCCGCCGGTGTTGCGCCGATAGCGCCGAGTTCCAGGATGGGACCCGCATGCGCGGCGTGCCCCTCAATATTCCAATTCGCACTGTTCAGTGCTTGCCAGATCCCGTTCAGATCGGGCTTGCCATCGGCAGTGCGAGCGAAGTGCGGGGCGTCTTTCGCGGTGGGCGTTTGCGCGCCTAAAGACTGGATTCCGAGCAGATAGAGACCGAGCGCCGGAATTTGAGCCAGCGCGCGTACACGGGATCTGATCGATAAAGGGAAACTCCGGCGAACGTCGCTTGGCACGAATAAATGCTAGCTTCGCCCCGAACGGCTGTCAAGCGGTTGACTGCCCGGCTTCGCTGGCCTATAGCGATTTGCTGTAATTTTGGCTGAAGAGAGCGGTAATGCAAGTGCCGCGGTTCAAGGAATGCGGGTTGCTGGGACGACGCAGCGGGAACGCGCTATCTGAGCAACCCGATGGTGTATTCGAGCGCCGAATACTGCGTCTGATAGTCGTACTTGGCGTTCAGGTTCTCGATCTCCGCTTGGGTGAGATTCAACTCCGCCTGCGTCAGCTCGACGATGGAAGACAGCCCGAGGTTATAGCGTCCCTGTGCGAGGTCCAATGCGAGCGCGGCCTGGCGAAGAAACTGCGCGGTGACGTCCATCCGCTGATAGGCATCGTTCGCGCTGGCCCAAGCTACGCGGACATCGCGCGCGATGCGCTGTTGCTGGTCGCGCAGACGCTGGTCCGATTCGAGGGCACGCTCGACGGCGGCTTCCTTGCGAGCCGAGAACAAATGTCCATTGAAGATAGGAATACTGACATTGGCCGCGATACCCTCGTACTCGGCCGGAATGGGCGCGGTGGCCGGCGTATTGATGAACGGAAGAAATCCACCCACGGCGATCGCGCTGACCGTGGGACGCGAGAGGTCTTTTTCGGCGTCGGCGAACTTGTACGCTGCATCGCGCGTGAAACGAAGACTCGCCACCTCTGGCCGATTGCCGAGGGCTTGCGCGACCAGTTCCTCG
>Ga0182030_10006041_pt1 | contig 25604 bp, 17 predicted proteins | sample 812S3MmetaG_FD_121299 | JGI IMG/M metagenome (GOLD analysis project Ga0182030, IMG submission 121299) | Permafrost microbial communities from Stordalen Mire, Sweden - 812S3M metaG (Illumina Assembly) | ecosystem: Environmental > Terrestrial > Soil > Wetlands > Permafrost | place: Sweden...
CTGGCGGCGGATATGGGCCTGGCGTATTACATTGTTCCGCGCCTCTGCGGAGTGAAGCTGTGGAGTGAAAAGCTGGGCATAGCCACCTCGATTTTGTGGAACATCATCATCCTCAGCGCCATCGTGACCCTGCTGGGCGGATACCAGAAAGGCCTGGAATACGCCGACCTGCCGACACCGGTCGCGGTGCTGGTGGTGATTGCCTGGGTGATGTTTGGCGTGAACATCTTCGCCACCATCGCCACGCGCAAATACAACCAGATGTACGTATCAACCTGGTATCTGATGGGCACTATCCTATGGACGGCCTTTGTTTACCTGACCGGCAACTTTGCCACATTGCTGCCCGGCATCACCGGCGTGAACCAGGCCAACCTGACCTGGATGTACACCCACAATGCGGTGGGACTGATCTTCACACCTGCCGGCCTTGCGGTGGCCTACTACTTCATCCCCCGCGCCTCGAACACACCACTGTTCAGCCATAAGCTGTCCATGGTCGGCTTCTGGTCGTTGGCCTTTGTCTATGTGTGGACGGGTGCCCACCACATGATCCACGGGCCCATCTCGCAGTGGTTGCAGACCATCTCCATCGTCTTCTCAATCATGCTGCTCATCCCGGTGTGGGCGGTAGTTTACAACTTCATCGCCACCATGAAGGGCGAGTGGCACCAACTCAGCGACAATGTTTCATTGAAGTTCCTGATGTCGGGCACGGTGTTCTATCTGCTCACCTGCTTCCAGGGGCCGATGCACAGCCTGCGCTCGGTAAACGCGATCGTTTCCAAGACGGATTGGATTCCCGGCCACGCGCACATGGCGGTTCTGGGAACCTTTTCCTTCATCGCCATGGCGGGCGTGTATTACGTGATACCGCGGGTCTTCAAGACCACGCTTCACTCTGAAGCCGCGGCCAACTGGAGCTTCTGGCTCTTTCTCGTCGGTGGGCTCGGCATGTTTACGGCGCTGTGGTTGGGCGGGTTCTGGCAGGGCTGGCAGTGGAACAATCCCTCGATCCCGTTCATCGACACGGTAGTTGCTCTCAAGCCAGTGTGGATGGTGCGATTCCTCTCCGGAATCCTGATCTTTTCCGGAATCGTGCTGTTCCTATACAACATTTGGTCCACCGCACTGGGAAGCGGCAAAGCCCAGGCCGAGCCTGTGCGCTCGTAGGCGAAGGGAGATCGTATGCTGCACAAGACCGATTCAAATGCAACCTGGTTTGTGGTGGCCGCTCTGGGCCTGTTTTTCATCGGCGGGCTGCTCACCACGGTGGTGCCACCCTTGATCGATAAGAGCTGGGGCAAGCCCTTTGCCAACGCCGACCCATCCAAGGGGCCGACCGGCAAGCTGGTGGATTACACCGAGCAGGAGAAGCGCGGTTACGCAATCTACATTCGCGAAGGCTGCAAGTATTGCCACACCCAGCAGACGCGCACCTTGGCCTCGGACGTGATTCGCTCTGGATGGAAGGGTGTTCCTTCTCCGGTCTCCACCCCCGACGAATTTGTCTACGATTATCGCCAGACCTTCGGCACCAAGCGCACCGGGCCGGATCTTTCGCGCATCGGAGGCAAGTACAACAAGGAGTGGCATCGTGCACACTTCCGCAATCCGCGGGACTTGGTGCCGGGTTCGATCATGCCGCCGTTCCCGTGGATAGCTGACAATGCGCATGAGCTCGACGACCTGGTCGCCTACCTGCAAACGCGCGGCCGCGCCAAGGACTGGCGGCCCGACAACGACTATGAGAAGTGAGGCGCGGCTATGACTGATTTCACCTATCCGAGCGTGTACTTTTCCTACTTCCTGTTCGTGCTGCTGGCGGGTGGGGCAGTGTTCTTCTTCGTCCGCTCGCTTAAGGACGGGTACCTTGGCCCCAACAGCGAGGAGCCGAAGTATCGCATGCTCAAGGACGATCCTGACGATGTTGAAACGCAACCAACCGGCGCCGGCGCGCCGCGGAGGCCTTGATGAGCACTGAAGGTTCCAAGCCCGAATTGAAGGAATATGCCGACGGATGGATCACGGAGCGAAAGGGAACCGGAGTTCCCGGATTCCTGAAACTCGCGTTTCCCATCATCGGTGCAGCGGTCGTGATTTACCTCGCCGTTTTCACGAATGGCGAAATTCATCATTCAACCCGCGGCCCGCTGGTGCAGCAACTCAACGCGGTAACCGGAACCGCCAACGGCTTCATGTACGTGGTGGGAGCTCTGATCGTGACTTACCTGGTCATTCTCCTTGCCTTCCTATTCAAGAAGCCCGGGCACGAGGAATAGCGGACGGAACATGGCGCAAACAGGCGGACACTTCGACGTGATCGGCGGGGCAGGCTATTGGATGGAGATGGTCAAGTGCCAGGATGCCTGTCCCGTGCACACCGACGCATGCGGGTATGTGAACGCTATCGCGGAAGGTCGCGACGAGGACGCATACCGCATGGCGCGCGCCACCAATCCGTTTGCCTCAATCTGCGGGCGAGTGTGCGGCGCACCTTGCGAAGCGAATTGCCGCCGAGGCTCCCTGGATAGTCCGGTCTCGATTCGTGCTCTGAAGCGATTTGCGACTGATCGGTTTGGTCCGGAGAACGGAGATTTCAAATCCTACCGCGAGGGCTGCAATCAGCAGATGCTGCCCCAGAATCGCGGCGACTATGAACCGGTTGCGGTGGTCGGTGCGGGAGTGGCCGGCCTGACCGTGGCACATGACCTGGCGCAAGTGGGATACAAGGTCACGGTATTTGAAGCTTACTCGGCGCCGGGAGGCATGCTGACCGCGGGAGTGCCCGTCTTCCGCTTGCCTCGCGACCTGGTGATGGCGGAGATCAACGCCATCCTGTCGCTGGGAATCGAACTGAAGTGCAATCAGCGCCTGGGCCGCGATTTCACGATTGAGAGCCTACGCGCCCAGGGCTTCAAGGCCGTCTTTCTTGGCGTCGGACTGCCCAAGGGGCGCAAGCTGGATCTGCCCGGAGCCAATCTCAGCGGCGTGTACGACGGGATGGATTTTCTGCGCGCCTTCAACGAAGGCAATCCACTGCCGGTGGGCAAGCGCATCATCGTCATCGGCGGCGGCAACGTCGCCTACGACGTGGCACGCTCCGCGGTACGCCCCCTGGAACTCCTGGGACACACCGACACCATGGCAGACATTGAGCGCGGCGAATCTGTGGCCTACGACGTAGCCCGTTCCGCGATGCGAATGAGCGGCGACAAGGAAGTGCACGTAGTCTGCCTGGAAAAGCGTTCGGAGATGCCGGCCGACGAGATCGAGGTGACCGAGGGCGCGGAAGAGGGACTGGTGCTGCACAATTCGCGAGGCCCTCGTGAGATTGTAGGCCGTGACGGCAAGGTGGCGGGGTTGCGCACCGTGGAGTGCTCCGCGGTCTTCGATGCTAACGGCCGTTTCAACCCCAGCTTCAATGAGGCCAACGTCGAAGAAATTCCTGCCGACACAATTATCTTTTCCATCGGCCAATCTTCTGACCTTTCATTCCTGCAGCCGGGAGACGGTGTGGAGTCGAACCGCGGACTGATCAAGGTGGATCCGGAGACCTACCAGACCAGCGCTCCCGACGTCTTTGCTTGTGGCGACATCGCGCACGGTCCGCGCCTGTTCATCAACGCGATTCGGTCTGCGCAGATCGCGGCCCGTTCGATGCACGACTTTCTCCGCGGCACGCGCAGCGAAGAGACGGTGCGCTCGTCCTGGTCCCCGGCTGTTTATACCATGCGGGAGGGCTGGGACCAGTTGCGCCGTCATCATCCTCCAGTGGTCGACGCGGCGGAGCGCGCGTCTTCTCTCCAGGTAATCGAGGATACATACCCGGCAGATGTGGCACGCGCACAGGCGTCGCGCTGCCTTCGCTGCAACGTCAACACCGTGTTTGACACGGCAATGTGCCTGGCTTGTACCGGTTGCGTGGACATCTGTCCCGAGAACCTGATCCGCTTGACCGGCATGGCAGAAGTCTGCCGCACGAGTGAGGGACGCGACTGGGTGGCAAGCATGTTGGCAGTGGCGCCGGCAGATCTGGACAAGTATGACAAGGCGCAGCTCGACAGCCTGGGCGGGGTGATGATGAAGGACGAGACCACGTGCATCCGCTGCGGTCTGTGTGCCGCACGTTGTCCGTCTCATGCCATCACCATGCAGCGTTTCGATTTCCATCGCATGTGTGTGACGTTCCCGGGGCTCAACCCGAAGTTAAAGCACGGATCGAATGCGCTCGAGGTTAGATCCGAGGAAGGGAACGGCCAAGTCAAACAAAAGAGCCATGCCCAGGAAAGGCCATGACTCCCAGCGACTTCTATCTCGTATTGGCTTTCGGATTCGTCAGCAGCCTGCACTGTATGCAGATGTGCGGACCTATTGTGCTTACATACAGCGTGGCCGTCAACACTGGAGCCGCGAGGCGGTCCTTGTTGGGGCTGCATCTGGCGTATAACTCCGGCCGCACACTCACGTACATGTTGCTAGGCGCGATTGCCGGGCTGGCAGGGGGGACCATGGGATTTGTGGGCCGCCTGGCTGGAGTGGAAAATTTAGCCGCGATTGTGGCCGGCGTGGCCATGGTAATTGCCGGCTTGGTTTTGCTGGGGTTGTCGCCGGGCATGAAAGAGTGGCGCGGATTCGCGCTGCCCTCGCGGCTCTTGCGCCCGGCAGGAAAGCTAATGTCGTCGCCGTCCGCGGGCAGCAAATTCACACTGGGTACGCTGATGGGCTTTTTGCCCTGCGGGCTGGTATATGCGGCGCTGATGAAGGCGCTGGGCGCGGCCACACCCCTGGGCGGGGCGTTGACACTGCTGGCATTCGGCATGGGCACAAGTGTGGCTCTGGTGGTAGTGGGACTGGGATCGTCGGCGGCGACGCGGAAACTAGCGCGCTGGGGAACGACCATTTCCGCAGTTACGGTTCTGGTAATGGGGGCTCTCCTGATTGCGCGGGGAGCCATGGCCGGTCCTGCGATGCACTGTCACATGCAGCACATGGGGTCGATGTAGGGGTTAGCATACGATGGCGACTGACGCAAAGATCAACGGCGCACCGGAGCGCACGCGGATGATCCTTCTGGGCACGAAGTTTCATCGCGTGCGCAAGACGGTGCAGCTGATCTGCTTCATCGTCTTTATCCTGCTGCCGCTGTTCGACGTGGTACGCTTCGACCTGCCCCGCCAGCGCTTCTACTTTTTCGGCGCGGAGCTCTGGATCAGTGAGTTTTCCATCATCTTTCTGTCCATGATGTTTCTGTGGATCCTGGTGGCCGCCATGGCCATGATCTACGGACGCTTCTATTGCGGCTATCTCTGCCCGCAAATGATCTTCAGCGAGGCTGCGAACACGCTTGAAAAGCGCATCACTCGTCTGGTCAACCGGAAGTTGTCGAAGCGCGGACCCGGCTTGCGGCGCATGCTTGCCATCGCGCTCTTTTCAGTCGTGCTGCTGCCCGCCTCGGTTTTCGTAACATTCGTCTTTGTCTCTTATTTTGTTCCGCCCGCGGATCTTCTTCATCGCCTGCTGACGCTGGACATTCGCACCGCGGGCGGAATTGTGGGGGCCAGCGTGACCCTGGTTACGCTGCTCGATTTCGCACTTCTGCGCCAGCGCTTCTGCACCGCGATCTGCCCTTATGGCTATTTGCAGAACATGCTGGCCGACAAGCACACATTGCAGGTGCATTACCAGGACGAAGAAGGCAAGTGCATCCACTGCGAGAAATGCGTGCTTGCCTGTCCCATGGGCATCGATATTCGTCTTTCTTCCCACCAGTTGGAGTGCACTCATTGCGCCGAGTGCATTGATGGCTGCTCCACGGTCCTGGGCCGGATGGGAAGAGAACCGCTGATCCATTACGCGTGGGGCGACGCGGGTAAAAGCGCGGCGGAGGAGCGGTGGTATCGCCGCATCGGACTGCGCGACGGCAAACGAGTCGCGGTGCTGGCGTTGCTGCTGATCTACGCGTCGGGGCTCTCCGTCGCCATCAGCATGCGGCAGCCGGTGATGGTGCGCATCATGCCCGACCGCATCACCCTCTACACCAAGGGACCGGATGGCCTGATCCATAACCGGTTCCGCCTGCTGGCGTCCAATCGCGGCAAGAGTCAAGCCAGGGTGACTCTCTCCCTCGCCGGCTTGCCTGCATGCAAGATTCTAGGCGTGGAAGATGGGGTTACGTTGCAACCAGGCGAAACATTGCAGCGCGAGTTCGATATCGCCGCAGCCGCCGCGGCTGTCAGCCCCGGAGTAAACCACCTGAGCATTTTGACTCACGTGGAGCCGGCGCAGAAAGACGGCTTGTTCGCGGAGACCTTTATCGCACCCATGGAAACGCATCCGCCGGGTGGGCCTGTGGACAAGCAATAGTTGTGCGGATGCTGGGCTATCTGCTGCAGCCCTGAGATTTCATGAGTTGTCTAATGCTGTCACGTAAGATCTTGGCCCGTAGAAGGAGCACTGATGGATTTGAACCAATGCAAGGTTGCGACGCATTCAACGCGCCGTCCCATTGCGCCGCTCACTGTGGTGCTGGCGGTGGTGTTTGTGGCCTTTTGCGGAATTCTTATTTTTGTCTTCGTGGCCACCAAGCGCGCCAATCCAGTGATGCTCGATCAGCAGGGCAGACCGATCGGCCAGAGTTCTGAATTGGGTGGAGGCGGAAACCGCTGACCATGGAAACGAGCGCAACCTGCGGGCTATGTGAGCTTCCCTGCGGGAAGCAGCCCTTGGTGCGCACCTGCAATGCACGAGAGATTCCGTTCTGTTGTATGGGTTGCGCCAACGTCTACGCCATACTGCTTGAGAGCGGAGTGGTCGCCAGCGGCCAGAATATTCGTGACACTGAGGTCTTTCGCCGCAGCCTGGAGTTGGGGCTCATCTCCAATCCGACGGGCGAGAATGAGCCCACGCCGCCAGCCGCAATCGATCCCCGCGCCCCCACGCAGGAAGTGCTGTTGCAGGTAAGCGGGATGTGGTGTTCCGCGTGCGGGTGGCTCATCGAGCATGCATTGCGCACGATGCCCGGCGTGGTTGAGGCAGATGTGTTCTTTGCTTCCGATCTGGCAAAGGTGAAGTATTGTCCGCAGTATCTTCCCCCGGACAGTATCACGGCGCGCATTACCAGGCTCGGCTACCAGGCGGCAGAGTATGGCGGGGAAAACACTATCGGTAAATCGGAGGCTCGCGATCTGCTGTTGCGCCTGGGTGTGGCCGCCTTTCTATGGGCCAATATCATGGGTTTCAGCACCATCCTCTATGTAGGCTATTTCGAACAGATCTCCGCCAGCGCCAGCCGCATTCTGCCATTCTTCCTTTTGTCGTTGTCCACTCCGCTGGTGTTTTACTGCGCCTGGCCCATTCTGCGTGCCGCTGCTCTGGGATTCTATAACCGTCAGATTCGCATGGAGACGTTGCTGGCAATGGGCATTCTTGCTGCCTATTTCCTCAGCGCCGTGCAAACCATACGCGGCCAGACTCACGTCTATTTCGACACTGCAGCCGCCATCGTCACGCTGGTTTTGGCGGGCAAACTGATCGAACGCACGGCCAAGGACAGGGCCTCGCGCAGCATCGCTCTGCTTTACCGGCTGATGCCGAAGAAGGTGCGCATCCTCAGCCGTGCAGGCGAGCGCTTTGTCTCCATCGATGCCCTGGCGCCGGGACAAGTCTTTGTGGTCAAGGCCGGCGAGCGCGTGCCCGCAGATGGAATTGTGGTCGAAGGCGAGACCTACGCCGATGAATCGCTCCTCAGCGGAGAGGCCACACCAGTGGCCAAGCGGACCGGTGACGTGGTGGTCTCCGGGAGCCTGAATGCCGGGGGAGTCATCCAGGTGCGCGCAACCAGAACCGGAAACGAAAGTGCGCTGGCCCAGATCATCCGGCTGGTAGAGCGGGCATTGGCCAGTCGTGCTCCCATCGAGCGCACAGTGGATCGTGTGGCTCGCGTCTTTGTGCCTGTGGTAGTGCTGCTGGCCGCGTTGGATTTTGCCGTACTGGCTGGAATGCACGCCGGCATCGTCGCTGCCATGCTGCGCGCCACCACGATCCTGGTCATTGCCTGCCCCTGTGCACTTGGCCTCGCCACTCCATTGGCAATTACTGCGGCTGTGGGCCGCGCATCGCAAGAGGGCCTGCTGATCAGCGACAGCCGGGTGCTTGAAACCCTGGGCAAGATCGACGTAGCGGTGCTGGACAAGACCGGAACCGTAACCCGCGGAGACTTTCGTCTGGTTGAGTTTGCCCTGCTGGAATCAAAGGTTGAAGCGCTGGCGATGGCGGCTGGCGGCGGCGGCGCGGAGCCGCTCCATGCTGAGAGCAATAATGAAGAGCTGCTTCTTGCGGAGTGGCTGCCGATGCTGGCGGGAATTGAAGCCTATTCCGAGCACCTGTTGGGCCGCGCTGTTGTCGAGTACGCCTGTGCGCACCATGTTCAATCTCTGGATGCAGAGTCCGTTGAGATTTGCAAAGGGGAGGGGATCAGCGGAACTGCCGGTGGGCGCCGCGTATTTATCGGGAACCGGCAAATGATGTCGACGGCTTGCTGCGAGATGGACGCCGACGTGGAACTGCGCGCCCGGGAGTTGCAGAAAGCCAGCCGGACAGTTGCGTTTTTTGGTTGGGATGGAGCGGTTCGCGGAATGCTTGGTTTCGGCGACGAGATCAAGCCCGGCGCGGTTGAAATGGTGGAGCGCTTGTGCGGGCGTGGCATTCGCGTGAAGATGGTGACAGGGGATTCCTGGCCGACAGCCGCCGCGGTAGCGCGCCAGATCGGTGTGGACGACTTCACCGCCGAAGCCACTCCCGCCGCTAAGGTACGCATCATCCAGGAATTGCAGCAATCCGGGAAACGAGTTGTACTGATTGGCGATGGGGTGAATGATGCGCCCGCGCTGGCCCAGGCTGACTTAGGCATTGCCCTGGGAACCGGTGCCGACATTGCCATGAGCGCTGCCCCCGTGGTGTTGGTCAGTGGATCGCTGGCCAGGGTGGAAGACGCTTTTCGACTCGCTGCCAAGACCACGCGCGTGGTGCGGCAGAACCTGTTTTGGGCGTTCATTTACAACGGCCTGGGCATTACCCTGGCCTTTACCGGGGTGTTGACGCCCATCTTCGCTGCGGTCGCCATGTTGCTGTCCAGCACATCGGTGGTGGCCAACTCCATGCGACTCACGCGCCAGGAAGGAAGGTAAGCGCGATGCATGCAGCGCAGACCCAGCGATGCGAGTTCCCACTATAACGGTGTTCGGTGTTTCGGTCCGCAATTTATGCTATAGGTGGCAACAATATGGAAAAGTTCAGTTCATCAATGCAGTTGACGCGTGCGGCCGATTACGCCGTGCGAGTAATGATTCACCTCGCCACTCTGACCGACAACGAGCGCGCAATGCTGCCGGCGCTGGCGGATGCCACGGGTGCTCCCCACAGCTTCCTTTCCAAGGTTCTGCAGGCACTGACCCGTGCGGAGCTGATCTCTTCCCGGCGGGGGCCGCTGGGCGGATTCGAGATTCTCGCTCGCGGCCGGCAGGCATCAGTTCGCGAAGTGATTGAGGCCATCGATGGGCCAATCATGCTCAACGTCTGCCTGACACATGGGCAATCCTGCAATCGGAAATCGTGGTGCCCGGCGCATCCTGTCTGGGTTAAGGCCCAAAGGGCCATGCTCGATGTGCTGGACGGAGCCACAATAGCTGATTTGGCCCTACAAGCCGCAGCTCCTTCTCCGTATCATCTTGAACTCAATTCGTCGACGGTGGACTAGCAGTCGCGGGACCAACGATGAATAGATCGCAAGTGTCGAGCCGCGGTAGCCAGCTCGCTGCGTTGGCGAACTAGATCGGGAGGCGGGCTGAAGACGGGATCGGAAATATTGGGGGGCCGACCACAGGAGTGATCGGCCCCCGATATTGTTCCAGCGGTCTTACTTTCCAGTAAGGCGGAAGGAATACTCTCCAGATCCCACCTCAAAGGCAAAGTTACCGTCTTCCTCCGTCGCACTGGTAACGCCCGGATCTCCGGGAACGAAGTGGCCTTTCTCCCAAACCACGTGGCCATTTTCCTCCACCACAACTCCCGACATCTCGTCTGCCTTGGGGATAACCACGTGAGCATCGGAACCGACCGGAATTGTGACCTGCAGCGTCACGGCGCCGGGCTGGTGATTCCACGATGAAGTGACTGTGCCGCGAATTGTGTCCACCGTGCCGCTGGCCCAATGCAGGTCGCGCACGATCTGGGGCTGGATGCGGAGATGGCGGTATCCAGCTCCGCCTTCGCTCTGGTTAATGCCCGCCAGCCCCTGGTAGAACCACGCTCCCACGCTGCCGAACATAATGTGATCCTGGGAGTTCATGCTCCGTCCGGATTTTTCCTCCCACAGTTCCCACAGCGTGGTGGCGCCGCGTGAAACCATGTAACCCCAACTAGGATAGGTTGTTTGCACCGCGAGGTCATAGGCCAGGTCAGAGTGTCCCGTCGACGTCAGCGCCGGCAGAAGGAACTTGACGCCAATAAACCCGGTGGTGACGTGAGTGTCGTGGAAATAGAGAACATCGTTGGTCAGATTATCTGTAACTGCGTCGCGCTGGTCCTTTGGCACCATGTCCAGGAAAAGCGCCATGGCGTTGGCTGCCTGCGTGCCATTGGCGTACTGGCCCGTGTCGGCGTGGAAATAGGTGCGGTTGAAGGCATCGCGGATATCCGTGGCAAGCCGGGCATAGGATTCCGCGCTGGTCGAGTTCCCCAGCGTCTTTTCAATTCCGGCCAGTGTCTGGACGTCGTAGTAGTACCAGAAGTCGGCAACGTAATCGTTGGGAGTGTGGGCCAACTCCACCCAGTCGCCTTCGTGACCAAGTTTGTCGCGCATGACATTGTCGACCGCATGGCTGCGCAGGAACTCAACGTACTTCTTCAAGCCGCTCTCGTTCTGCTCCAGAATGCGGCGATCGCCGTACTGCTCCCACATGTACTTCACCAGCAGCGGATAGGCTGTCTCCCAGCCGAGATCGGCGGGGTACATGCCATACTTGCGCGGCACCGTGGAAGGCAACGCGCCGTCGGCTCCCTGGGCGTCAGCGATGTCGCGGATAAAGTTGGTGTAGAAGGCCGCCATATCGAAGTTCATCATGGCTTCTTCCGCGGTAGCCTGCGCATCGCCCATCCAGCCTTGGCGTTCATCGCGCTGGTCGCAATCGGTGGGAACACTGAAGAGGTTGGTGAGTTGAGACCAGCGAATCAGCTTTTGGATATCGTTGAGAATCTGCTTTGAGGCCATAAAGCTGCCCACGGTGTTGACCGCCGAGTGGGCCACGCGCCCGCGCACCGAATCAAGGCTGGGCGTTCCCGGGAAGCCCGTTACCTCAACGTAGCGGAATCCGTGGTAGGTGAAGCGCGCCTCGTAACTTTCCTGCTCGCCACCGCGAAGAATGTAAATGTCGCGGGATTTCGCTTCGCGGATGTTTTCGCGGTTGATCATCCCGTTGTCATACAGTAGCTCAGCGTAGCGGAGCGTTACCTTGGCGCCCGTCGGTCCTTCCACTTGCAGGCGGCCCCAGCCGCTCATGTTCTGGCCCATATCGTAGACATACACTCCCGGCTCAGGACTGGTGAGCTTCACCGGGACGATGGTGTCGACCACGCGAATGGGTTGCATCATCTGCGAGGAACGAATGCCTGCGGAGCCTTCCACCACCTGCGCCGCGCTCCATCCGGCGTCCGCAAACCCCGGCATATCCCAACCCGGTGTTTCGCGGCGTGCGTCGTATACTTCTCCGTCGTAGACGCTGGCGTCCGCGATCGGCCCCGCAGTTGTCTTCCAGGAGGCGTCGCTGGCTACGCTCACCTGCCGGCCCCCGGCGAGTTCGGCATTCATCTGCACCAGTAGCGCAGGCGAATTGTAATAAACATCCGAACCATTCACCTTTTGAGTCGCCCAACCGCCGCCGAGCATAACCGCAATCACATTCGGCCCTTCCTGCAGGGCGGAGGAGATGTCATAGGTGGAGTAGAGCACTCGCTTGGGATACGTGGTCCATCCCGGATCGAGCACATTGTGACCGATCCTCTTTCCATTCACCCGTAACTCGTAATACCCCAGAGCAGTGATGTAAACGCGGGCATCGGCAACCTTGCCGTTCAGGGTAAATTCTTTGCGAAACTCGTTGCCGCCGGTGCTGCCGCCGCCGATCCAGGAACCCTTCCACTCCGCCTGTGACAACAACCCCATACCGAAGTGCGCCGTCCGGCTATACTCGCTGGACTTTCCTTCTTTATCCCAGGCGCGAACCTTCCAGTAGTAGGTTTTGCCGCTTTGGAGCACCTTGCCGGCGTAGATAACCTGGGTCGATTCCTCTGAGGCCACCTTCCCGCTGTCCCATTGGTCGCCACTGTCGTGGCCCAGCAGGTCGGGCTTGGTCGCCACCAGCACCTGGTATGCAATTTGCTTTTCCGCGCGCTGCGAATCTTGCAGCACCCAGGAGAAACGGGGCTGGGCAGTGTCGACCCCCAACGGGTCCGGCAGGTACTCGCAACGCAGGTTCAGAGGCGATCCGGGCCCGGCCGGCGCCTGTGCACGCGATGAACGAAGACCACAACTGACGGTGAGAGCTGCAATCAGGAATAGCGAAGTAAATGAGGCGCGGACTTTAGACATGAACGATTCCTCTGGATTGGACATTGAGAAAGTGGATCGGCCTCAAACTGAGGCGGACAGTCAAGCGGAAGGTCGGGACTCTGCCAGACGCAGACAAGGATGCTGGTTGATGTGAATCTCATTTTTCAGAACGAATTCGCCCGAATTATACCGCTCTCCACGTGTGTCACGAGATGTATGCCAAATCCACAATCGCGAAGTGAGGCTCTCCCGCCGCTTTCGCCCCGAGGAGTAAACTGCTGGATCATCCTTGGTGGGGAGATTCCGGTGCAGCAGCGAGGGCAGGGAGCATACGCAGTCATGAATAGAATTGGGCAACGCAGAATGAGGATTCTAATGTCACAGATATCAACTTTGGTCACCACAGGCGCCATTGCGCTCACTTCAGGTTCACTGCGCGCCGAGCCTGCCGATGTGGGCTTCGGCCCCGCCAACCCGTTTTACGCTCCCAGTTCTTTGCCTTTCCATGCTCCGCCTTTCGACAAGATCAAGGATGCCGACTATCAGCCTGCAATCGAAGCCGGTATTGCCCAGCAGTTCCAGGAGACCATCGCGATTGCCGACAATCCGGCGGAGCCCACGTTTGAGAACACCATCGTGGCCATGGAAAGGTCCGGGCAGTTACTCAGTCGTGTGATGGGCGCTTTCAGCGGAGTTACCGGCGCCAATATGAATCCGGTGCTGCAAAAGATCCAGGAGACCGAGGCGCCAAAGCTGTCCGCCTTGCAGGATGCCACTTACCTGAATTCCAAATTATTCAAGCGGGTGTCCAGGATTTACGAACAGCGCCATTCGCTGCATCTCGATGCCGAATCTCTGCGCCTGGTGGAATATGACTACGAGCAATTTGTGCACTCCGGCGCGCGGCTTTCTGACGCCGACAAAGCCGAGTTGAAAAAGCTCAATGAAGAGGAAGCCAATCTCTCCACTGCCTTTATCTCCAAGCTGCTGGCCGCCACCAGGGATGGGGCCTATGTGACGAAGGACAAAGCCGCGCTGGCGGGATTGAGCGAGGCCGAGTTGGCTGCCGCCGCGCAGGCCGCCAAGGACCGCAATGTCGATGGCTGGGTGATTTCCCTGCAGAACACAACGCAACAGCCGAGTTTGTTGTCTCTGAGCAATCGCTCGACCCGCCAGGCTCTGTTCCAGGTGTCCTGGAATCGTGCCGAGCGCGGGGGCTCAAACGACACGCGCGACGCCATCGCCCGCCTGGCTCAGTTGCGTGCCCTGAAGGCCAAACTGCTCGGCTACCCGAATTACGCGGCATGGAACCTTGAGGATCAGATGGCGCACACGCCCGCAGCGGCGCTCAAATTCATGGATGCGCTGGTGCCCGCGGCAACTGCCAGGGCCGTGGGTGAAGCCAAGGAGATCCAGGCGCTTATCGATGTGCAGCAGGGTGGGTTTGCCCTGGAACCATGGGACTGGAACTTTTATTCCGAGCAGGTAAGAAAGGCGAAATACGATCTGGACGAGGCGCAAACCAGGCCCTACTTCGAGTTGAATAACGTACTCCACAACGGCGTGTTCTATGCGGCCCACCTGCTTTATGGCATCAGTTTCAAGCAGCGCAACGACATTCCGGTCTACAACCCAGACGTGCAGGTATATGAGGTTATTGACGCCGACGGCAAGTCGCTGGCCTTGTGGTACTGCGACTACTACAAGCGCGACAACAAGAACGGCGGCGCGTGGATGAGCAACTTTGTGAACCAATCCCGGCTGTTGGGCCTGCTGCCCGTGGTGTACAACGTGGCCAACATCACCAAGCCCCCGGCCGGTCAGCCGGCGTTGATCAGCTTCAATGATGTGACTGGGATGTTCCACGAATTTGGCCACGCACTGCAGGGCATCTTTGCCAATACCGAATACCCCAGCCTTTCCGGAACCTCAGTGCCCCGGGATTTCGTTGAGTTCCCCTCCCAGTTCAATGAACATTGGGCGAGCTATCCGGCGGTCTTTGACCACTACGCGAGGCACTATAAAACCGGTGCACCGATGCCGGCGGAACTGGCCGCTAAAATCAGGAAGGCAAAGGCATTTAACCAGGGTTACGAATTTACCGAACTGCTGGCCGCCGCGGAACTGGACATGCAGTGGCACAGCCTGGCTCCCGACGCTGCGCTCCAAAATCCCGACACCTTTGAAGTGGAAGCGTTGAAGAAGACGCACCTATGGCTTAGCGCAGTGCCGACGCGCTACCGCTCCAGCTACTTCTTGCACATCTGGGGCAATGGCTACGCCGCCGGCTACTACGCCTATCTGTGGTGCGAAATGCTGGATGATGACGCTTTCCGATGGTTCGAGGATCATGGCGGTCTGACGCGGGCCAACGGCGATCGCCTCCGCAAGATGGTGCTCTCTCGCGGCTTCACTGAGGATCCTGCCAGGATGTATGCGCAATGGCGCGGTGCTGAACCCAGCGTTGAGCCGCTGCTGAAAGAGCGTGGACTGGAACTGGCAGCACCCTCAAAATAGCCGCTCGCTAAGGGTGAGGATCCTCAGAGCGGCGCCGCGCGATCTGATTTGAATTCATAGGCATACGCAAGCTGCTTGTGAAGCCGGGAATGGTGAAAATCGGCAGGGGAGACAACCCACCTCCGCAGCAGCGATCCCGTGCTGCCTATCACTGACGGGCGGGTCCATGTGCGGTATATCAAGGTTGACCGATTGTGGCCACCCGTATTCGGGGTCCAAGGGGTAGGAACCATGCGCAACGAGCGCACCGCGAGCCGGCGGGATTTCCTGAGGAACTGCCTTGCGGGAGCCGTGGGTCTGGCAGTCGCTGATCAGCCGGTTGCGCTCGACGCTGCCGAACCCGTCACTTCGCTGGGTAAGTCCAGGGTGGTGATCGCGCAGGATGCGCAAATGCGCGGTGCAGGAACGGGCGTGGATGGGGGCCGTGTGCTGAGCCTGCTCGATCACGCAATGCAAAGGCTCTTCAACGCTCGCGATCCAATCCAACCCTGGATCAGGATGGTCCGCCCGGGGCAAATGGTCGCAGTGAAAGTGAACACCCTTGGCGGACGCGGGCTGAGCACCAACGTCCAGCTAGTGGAGGCAATTTGCGAGAGGCTGCAGGCCGCGGGAATCCGTGCGCAGGACATCGTGATCTGGGATAGGGACAGCGCCGAGTTGGAGCGCGCCGGATTCCGCGTCCGCACCGGCGCCAGTCAAGTGCAATGCTTCGGCACGGACCGGGTGGGATTTGAAGAGGATCTGGTGTCGTATGGCAGCGTCGGGAGCCGCTTGTCGAAGATTCTCACCCAGCGGTGCGATGTGCTGATCAACGTGCCGGTGCTCAAAGATCATGACGGTGCCGGAGTATCGATTGCTCTCAAGAACATGTATGGCGTCATCCACAATCCGAACAAGTACCATCCCAACGGTTGCGATCCCTATGTTGCGGACGTGAATATGCTCCCGGAGATCCGGTCCAGGCTGCGCTTGCACATTTGCGACGCGACGACAGCCTGCTTTGAAGGTGGACCCGCATTCAAGCCCCAGTTCGCCTGGCAGCAGAACGCCCTGATCATTTCCCAAGACCCGGTGGCGCTCGACACCATCGGCTGGCAGACCATTGAGCGAAAGCGGGCTGAAAAGGGCCTGAAGACGCTCGCAGCCGAAGACAGAACGCCGCGCTACATTGCCACCGCGGCCGATGCGGATCACCAGCTGGGAACGAACGATCCACGGCGCATCGAACTGGTTGAGACGCGTGGGTCCTAGAGGAGGCGCGCAATGCAATCCGATTACTCGTTACCGCATACTGAAGAACCGCGAGTTCCAATTTCAGCAGTGAAGCGGGATCCTGCATTCTCTGCGCTCGACCGCCGTTCCTTCTTGATGTGTGCAATGTCCGCCGGTGCGGCAGGCAGCATTCATCAGCTCGCCCGGCCGCTCAAGGCAATGCCCGTATGGAATAACGAGCAGAAGCAGGACGATGCGCAGTTCACCGTCGAAGCACAGTTCTACCAGAAGCTGCCGAATAAAAAGGTGAAATGTAAACTTTGCCCACGCGAGTGTGCGGTGGGAGACCGGGAGCGCGGGTACTGCGGTGTTCGCGAAAATCGCAACGGCACGTACTACTCGCTGGTGCACTCGCGCGTATGCGCCGCGCATGTCGATCCCATCGAGAAAAAGCCGCTCTTCCATTATCTTCCCGGGACAATGGCGTTTTCGCTGGCCACGGCCGGGTGCAATGTGAATTGCAAATTTTGCCAGAACTGGAATATTTCGCAGGCGCGTCCGGAGCAGGCTCCGGCACAGTATGTCCCACCGAAGAGGGTGGCTGAACTCGCCGTGCAGTACCGGTGCCCAACCATCGCTTACACCTACAGCGAGCCGGTGGTATTCAGCGAGTTCCTGATGGACGCTGCGGATGCGGGTCATGAGGCCGGAATCCGAAGCATCGTGGTCTCCAACGGTTACATGCAGGAAGAGGCGTTGCGGGCAGCTTACGGCAAGATGGACGCGGTAAAGATCGATCTGAAGTCATTTTCCGAGTCCTACTACCGGAACGTCGTCACGGGTCAGCTCAAGCCGGTGTTGGACTCGATTGTGACCTTACGCAAGTTGGATAAGTGGACCGAGATTGTCTACCTCGTGGTGCCGACTCTCAATGATAGCGATGTGGAGTTTCGTGGCCTGGCGCGGTGGGTAAAGCAGAATGTTGGTGCGGACGTTCCCTTACATTTCACGCAGTTTCACCCCGACTACCTGTTGAAGAATCTGCCTATCACGCCCATTCCCACCCTGGAACGCGCCCGGGATATAGCCCTTGCCGAGGGTTTGCATTATGTCTACATCGGCAACGTGCCTGGTCACCCCGCAGAGAACACCTACTGTCCGCAATGCCGGCGCATGTTGGTAGAGCGCGTCGGTCTTGAAATCCGGCAAATGCTTATTCACAAGGGCGAGTGCCCATTCTGCAAGCACACGATTCCAGGAGTCTGGCACGTTTGATCGCAGAAGAACAGGATTTGCGCATGAATCGTAAAACGCGCTTTGGAAGGTACGTGATGTCCGCATTGCTCATTGGAATTGCAGCGATTGTGACCCACCAGGATGTGCATGGCGCTGACCAGCAGAAGGTGCGCGCAGCGGGAGTGGCGGGCAGCTTCTATCCCTCCGATCCCGCCGCCCTGACAGCCATGATCGACGGCATGCTGGCAAATGCCTCAACCCCCGCAGTCAATGGACCCATTCTCGCAGTGGTTGCGCCGCACGCGGGGTATCAGTACTCCGGCCCTGTGGCAGCCTTCACCTACGCAGCCTTGAAAGGGCACAAATACTCACGCGTAGTAGTGATCGCTCCCTCACACTTCGAAGGATTTGATTTCACGTCGGTCTACGATGGTGACGCCTACGCGACTCCGCTCGGCACAGTCTCCGTAGACAAGGCCTTCGCGCAGCAACTGATCAGGCAGAATTCGTCAATCAGGTTTTCCGGGCGCGGTCATCTTCCCACCTCGCAGGGCACGGAGCACGCGCTTGAAGTGCAATTGCCGTGGCTGCAGCGCGTGCTGGGCAACTTCACGCTGGTGCCGATTGTCATGGGAGATCAAAGCTACGAGAGCAGCCGTGCACTGGGAGTGGCGCTGGCCAAACTGATCCGGGGCGGTGATACCTTGATCGTGGCCAGTTCTGACCTGTCGCACTATCACACCTATGACGACGCCGAAAAGATCGATCACAAGACGTTGAGCGCCCTTGAGTCCTGGGACTACCTGAGCATGTCGCGCAACTTTCAGTCGCGAATATGGGAAGCCTGCGGAGGCGCGCCGATTGTAGCCGCAATGATTGCAGCAGAACGGATGGGAGCAAATCGGGCACGAGTGCTCAAGTATGCGAATTCAGGCGATGTCACCGGCGATCGCTCTCGCGTGGTCGGCTACAGTGCGGACGTCTTTTTCAAAGCCCAGGACGCAAAGACGAAGGAACCTTCATTCTCGCTGAGCGACCGCGACGAAAGCGAGTTGCTAGCCCTGGCCCGCAAGTCGGTGGAGCACGCGGTGCAGGACAGGCACGCGCTGGAACCTGGAGCGAGTGCGAGCGACGCACTGAATCAGGAGCACGGTGCCTTTGTCACCCTGAAAGAAGGTGGAGATCTGCGCGGTTGCATTGGTTACACCTCTGCGGTAAAGCCTCTCTATTTGACGGTGCGCGACACTGCCACGCTGGCTGCTTTGCGCGATCCGCGGTTCGGTCCGGTAACGGCTGAGGAGTTGTCAAAGCTGGAGTATGAAATCTCAGTGTTATCGCCTTTGCGACGCGTGCTCGACGTGCATGAAATAGAGGTCGGTCAACATGGGTTGCTGATGAAAAACGGCGACCACGAAGGACTTCTGCTTCCCCAAGTTCCCGTGGAGCAGCACTGGGATCGAATGAAGTTTCTTGAAGAAACCTGCATCAAGGCGGAGATGCCGCCGGATTGCTGGAAGGACGAGAATACCGACATCTTCCGGTTTACCGCGGTCGTATTTGGCGAACATCGAGCATCGGTTCAAAACTAGAACTGGGATCGAAGCTTGCCCGTGCGGCCAGGAGCGCCGGCGCAAGACTCACCGCGGCAGCCAGACACGCAACCGGCCAAAAGCCAAACAGCGGGATGAGGAATCCGGCGAGCAACAATGCGCCGCCGCAGCCCCCCACCAGATCGAGGGCATAGAGAGTGCCGGCGCCTGACGACGCCTCGTACTCGCGAAGATATATCTTCGCCGCAAGCGGGAATTGGTACCCTCCCGGCATCGCACACAGTAGCGCCAGTCCGGGGAAGACAAACGGGGCAATCGACACCGCACCGCCGGCAGAACTGCGCGCGAGCAGACTCACCGCGACGAGCAGCAACGGCGCGGAGATGGCCAGCAGCAACTGATTCATTGCCACGGCCCGCAGCAGCAATTCCTCACGACCTTTGCGCATGCGCAGAATTCTGAGCCAACTGCCCAGCGCAATACCGGCCATGAACATCCCGATCAGCATTGCCATTTCCTTGTAGACATAGCCGTAGACAGACTGGAATGCGAGCAGCAGAAGAATCTGAAGCGCCATCAGCGTGTAGCCCGTGGCGGCCACGGACCACACCGCTGCGGCGCGGGCTCGCACGGGCGGCTTGGGCAGCCAGGCAAGAATCAGAACCAGCAACAAAGAGAGCACGGCCACGCCGATGACGATCCACGAAAAGGGAATCTGCTCCGCACTCACCAGTAGTCGCGCATAGTTCCCCTTGAACTGGGCGCTCCAAAGCACCGCGCCAAAGTAATACGCAATAGGCTGGAAATCTCGATTTACGGGCGTCTTTTCAAGCGGCCTCAGAAGATCGTCAACCTGCTTCATACGGTCAGGCGCCATGCGATAGGGAATGAAGTATTCGCGCACATAAAGTGTGTGGAGGTTGCGGCTCTGTAGCCTGGAGATCAGGACTTGTGGATCCTCCGTGATCACGTTGGAATCGACGGCGGCGAACATGTGGATTGTGTCGCCGGGGATGACGGCGACATGGGGAAACTCTCCTTGCAGCGTGTGATGAATGCTGCGAAGAAGCTGCGCCAGCTCCGGCGCGATGGCGTCCTCCGACGAATGCAATTGAAGCGCGAGCAGCCCTCCCGGGGCCAGGTGATCGCGAGCGGAACGAAAGAACTCCGCTGTGTAGTAGCGGTTCAATTGCGCCGTTTGGGGATCGGGAACGTTGACAATCAGAACGTCGAAGCGGTCGTTGGCCGTCTTCAGATAGAGCCTGCCATCCGTATGGTGCAGGTGCACGCGAGGATCGGAAAAAGCCTGCGCAGATTCCGTGGGGAAGAACTGCCGGAACATGGCTGTGAGCGCCGGGTCCAGTTCAACGTAGTCGAGCCGCTCAAGCGTTGGATGTTTCAGCGCTTCTGCAATGCCGCCGTTCACGGCGCCTCCTATGAGCAGAACCCTTCGCGGAGCGGGGTGTTCCAGTAGCGCGTAGTGCACACTTTCTTCGGCCGCGGCTGGGTCGGGCACATTGGCCAGGATGGAGCCGTTGTCATATATGCTCCGCATTCCACCTGCTTCCACCACCGTGAGCCTGCCGTAAATCGTGTCGCGAGAGCCCAGCACATGGAATCCGGTCCACAGACGCTGTTGCGAAGACTCTTCCAAATGTGGCGCAACGTAGGTCACGAGCGGGACGGCCACAACCAAAGCCATAGCAACCACGGCCACCATCCGCTTGCAACGCATCTTGAAGAGCAGGCTCAATGCCACGCACGCATTCAGCAGGACGACAATCGCCGCGATCTGGAATGACGAGAAAAAACGCAGCAACAGAATGCTGGTCAGGATTCCGCCCAATGCGGAGCCGGACGTCTCAAGCAGATAGGCATAACTGGTTGCCAGCTGTCCGGAGACGGCGCATGTCTGCTGAACCCACTGCGCAGCAAGTACGAAGAGGCATCCTAAGAGGCCGCAAAATACGCTGACGCAAGCCACAGAAACCAGCGCCATGGGCACCGGACCAAGCAACTCGCCAGGCACGGCCTGGAACAGGACCCTGGCTCCGCGAAGAACCCAGACCGTCAGCGGCAAGCTCAGGCCGCACAGGCATTCGACGGTTGCGATTGCGTAGCGGGTGTCGGCGACATTTCTTGCCAGCCGGTCCGTCAGCGCGCTCCCCGCCGCGGTCCACATCAGCCAGGTTGCCAGCACGACTCCCAGGGAGAGTTCGTTGCCGTTGAATAGAACGATCAGTTCCCTCATCAGAACGATCTGTCCAACCACCGCCGTGAACCCAACCAGGGCAAGAACCGCTTTTGCGGCGTACGGTGGTTGTGTCACCCACGAATTGGAGTTGGGTTGCAAGGGTTCTGCCATCGGGACAGGTGGAACCGAGCGCTGGGGCACGCCACCCTGGAGCTTACGCTTGCCGGCGCTTTGGAGTAAATGCTGCTGTGCAGAAACAGACCAGGGTGCGCAGTGAGAGAATTCATATCGGAGTTCAAGTCATCTCGAAATGAAGAGGATCGGATGAAGACTGCAGCGTCACTTCTGACTTTTTGCTTCGCTTTCTGCCTGGGCGTTTGCCCCGTCATTTCACAGGAGAGAGCGCCGGCGACACCGCTCATTACGCACGACCCGTATTTCAGCGTCTGGTCTACCACCGATCGCCTCACCGACTCCGACACCAGCCATTGGACCGGCAGCCCTCAGCCCATCAGCGGGATCGTGCGCATTGACGGTAGTCCGTTTCGCTTCTTGGGTCACCATCCCGACGCCGTTCCGGCAATGGAGCAAACCGGCCGATCGATCACGCCTACGCATACGCGTTACCAGTTTCGTCAGAACGGCGTCGCGCTGGAACTCAGCTTCTTCACTCCTGCAATCACAAGTGACCTGGATTTGCTTTCGCGCCCGGTTACCTACTTGGCGTGGAGCATCCAAGCTACGGATGCGGCCAGGCATCAGGTCTCGGTTCTTCTCGATGTCGATCCCGTGATTGCAGTCAATGATCGCAGCCAGAAGGTGCTCTCATTTCGTAACCAGACCTCGTTGCTCAATGTTCTCTCGGTGGGATCGCGAGATCAGGAAATTCTGAACCGCTCCGGAGACAATCTCCGCATCGACTGGGGTTATTTCCACTTGGGAGTTCCGAAGGACGAAGACGCGACTCTGGCGATCACGCCTCATCCTGCCGAAACTTTTGCGGCCCTGGGCAAACTCCCGGTGAGCGACTCAATCGGCATGCCCGAATCTGCCTTGCAGGAGAGCCCCCACCTGGCCACGATCCTGGATTTTGGTTCAGTCGGCACACAGCCCGTGACGCGTCACCTGCTCCTTTCCTACACCGAAGACTATGCCATCCAATATCTGCAGCGGAATCTGCGGCCGTACTGGCAACGCAACAATAAGACAGTCGAGGAAATGCTCGATTCCGCCGAGGGGCAATATGCAGCCCTCGAACCACGCGGTAAAACGCTGGATGCGGAGTTGACTGCTGACTTGACCAAGGTCGGTGGAGAACACTACGCCGCGCTTGCCATCCTGGCCTATCGGCAAACCCTGGCGGCGCACAAGCTCGTAGCCGATGCGAATGGCGATCCAATGCTCTTCGCCAAGGAGAATTTCTCCAACGGCTGCATCGCCACGGTGGATGTGCTCTACCCCTCCGCTCCATTTTTTCTGTTCTTTCAGCCAAAATTGCTTGAGGCTCAACTTCTTCCTGTCCTCGAATACGCATCGCTGGCGCGTTGGCGGTTCCCGTTCTCACCTCACGACCTCGGTCAGTATCCCCTGGCCAATGGGCAGGTTTACGGTGGCGGAGAACTGACCGAAGAAGACCAGATGCCGGTGGAAGAGAGCGGCAACATGCTCATTCTCGTCGACGCGGTGGCGCGCGCTGAAGGCAACGCCAAGTTGGCAGAGCGCTACTGGCCTCAACTCACCAAGTGGGCCCAATATCTGAAGGAAAAGGGCCTCGACCCGGAGAACCAACTGACCACTGATGACTTTGCCGGCCACGTTGCCCATAATGCCAATCTATCCATCAAGGCAATTGACGCCTTGGCTGCCTATGCTGACCTGGCCCACCTGCTGAGGCACGACGCGGAGGCCAATGAGTACAGCGCGACCGCGAAGACCATGGCAGGTAAGTGGGTCGCCATGGCAGTTGAGGGTGACCACTATAAACTGGCGTTCAACAGTCCCGGCACCTGGAGCCAGAAATACAACCTGATATGGGACCAGTTACTCGGCTACGACCTGTTTCCCAAAGCTGTGCGCGAAACTGAAATGACTTATTACATGGGGAAGATAAACCGGTACGGTCTCCCGCTCGACATTCGCGCAGACTACACCAAACTCGACTGGTCGCTCTGGACGGCCACGCTGGCGTCAGACCCCGCGCAGTTTAACGCCATCATCGATCCCATCTATCGCTGGATAAACGAAACACCCACCCGCGTTCCTCTCACCGATTGGTATGACACTAAGACAGGAAAGCAGATCGGCTTTCAAGCGCGTAGCGTAGTGGGAGGTGTATTCATCAAGGCCCTCTCGGACAAGCAACTCACAGCCAAGTGGCGCGCCCAGGCTGCTCAGCAGTAATCGCATGGGCATTCAAGCCTTTTTTGCCCGCGCGCCTCGCCAATACAAGATGAGGCCCAGCAGGATGGAGGCTGCCGTGCCTGCAACCAGTTTCAGTTCAAAGCCCAACTTGTTTGACGAGTCGCCGGGAGGCACGAGAGAAACCGCAATGCCGATCAGTACGACGATGAATCCCAGGCTGCCGGAAATCCACACCCCTGTAATCCCTCCGGGAACCAGTACGGCGTGAGGATTCTCGTTGCGATCGCGGCGGCGTGCCAGCTTGATGACGGCTGCGAACATGTAAAGAAATGGAATGAAGTAGAGAATAATGGCGGCGTCAATAAGAAACTGGTAGGCGCCGCGTGTGGTTTCATTCACCTGGCTCCCCAGCAGAATTGTGCCGGACACAACCGCCTGCACAAGGATGGAGATATAAGGCGTCTTCCAGCGCGGATGAATCTTCCCAAAGGCGGCGGGCAGGTAGCGGTCGATTCCCACTACGAATGGGACGCGCGCAATGCCGGCCACGGTGCTGCCCACGCCGCCGGAGTTGCCCACCGTAACTAGGATGGCCGCCAGCACTCCCAGAAAGCCGATGCGCAGGGCCACGGATCCAACTGTGATGGCGTTGAACACGCCGCTCTGGGGGTCAATGTCGGCAGCGGGCACGAGGGCCAGAATTGCAAACGTCCCGGCAATGTACATCAGGGCAATCAGCGCCCCGGCGCCAAACACGGCCCGCGGTAGCGTCCGCCGCGGGTTGCGCACCTCTTCGCTCATGGCGGAGACAAGCTCCAGCCCGGTGAATGCAAAGGCGATCTGGGACCAGAAGTTTACCGTGTCCCAGTTCCATGCGGGCATCATGTTGTGGACGGTAAAGTGCGTTGCGGATCCGTGCCGCGCGCACACCAGCGCCGCGATTCCCGCCAGCATCAGCAGAGGAACGTACGTTCCCACGCCGCCGGCATTCTGCAGCCACTTGCCAATGTTCAACCCGACGATGTTCAGGAGCACTGCAACCAGAAGCATGGCAAGGGAAACTGACAGCAGAAATGTCCGGTTCTGCGCCAGCGCGGCGCCGCGGCTGCCCATAATGTATGCGGACATGGAGGCGCTGGCCAAAAGCAGGCCGGGGAAATAGAAGACCGTATAAATCCAGTAGGTCCACCCGGCGATGAATCCGTGAAAAGGTCCAAAGGCTTCTCTGGACCATGCGTACAGCCCACCCTCTTCAGGAAATCGCGAGGAGAGTTCATTGATGACCAGCGCGCCAGGCACAAAAAAGAACACCGCGGCCAGGACCCACAAGCTGATGGATGAGGTGCCGTTGTGTCCCGCGGCCGCGATCCAGCGAGGCCCAAGAACAGTGGCGATGTTGAACAACAGCACATCCCAAAAGCCCATCGTTTTGCGCAACTGCGATTTGGAATCGAGCGAGGTGGGCGCAGCAATAGTCATAGTGTCCCCTGACGTGCGGGAAGGCAGGCGTGGTGCATTGGGAAATCATAAATGGATGGGGCATACACGGATTCTCAAACCTCACTCGAGAGAGTGTCACCTCAACCCTTTTGGCCCACGCACCTGCTATTTGGCCGAGTCAGGCAGCAGAGTGGAATGCAGAATGAGCCTATTGTTCCCGAGTGCTCTTAAAAAGTGGGTGTGAGTCCAACAGGCTCACCGCAAATTATTGAGAATCATTGTAGACGCGGCTGAATTCGAACCAGTGACCAGTTCCACGGCGGCTCTCATTGCTACCGGCCGTGCAATTACTACGGGGTGGAACCTGTTGAAATCAGGAAGAACGGAGTCGGAATACAAATATCTGTCCGGGATCGTCATCTCCCCATGTTGCTCGGTCGGTAACTTGAAAGCCTCCGGCAGCGAAGAGTGCCATGAACTCGGACTC
>Ga0182030_10006042_pt1 | contig 25604 bp, 27 predicted proteins | sample 812S3MmetaG_FD_121299 | JGI IMG/M metagenome (GOLD analysis project Ga0182030, IMG submission 121299) | Permafrost microbial communities from Stordalen Mire, Sweden - 812S3M metaG (Illumina Assembly) | ecosystem: Environmental > Terrestrial > Soil > Wetlands > Permafrost | place: Sweden...
CCGTCCCCGTCCCCGTCCCCGTCCCCGTCCCCGTCCCCACCCTAAGTCCCTTCTTTTTCACGCTTTCCCTCTCCCCAGTCTTTGAAAAACAACCCCTAATGACCATAAAGCCGGCGTTATCCACGGTGATTTCGAGAAAGGCTTCATAAAAGCCGAAGTCGTAGCCTACCAAGACTTCCACGATCTCTGCGAAGGTGGTAAATCAATGGGTCCTATCAAGGCAGCTGGGAAATATAGACAGGAAGGGAAGACGTATGTTGTTCAGGATGGAGATATTATTCATTTTCAGTTTAGTAAGTTGTGCCACTGATGAGAAGTGTCATATAGGCGACGGTGTGCTGATTTTTGTGGTTATAGATGTTGCTGCTAAGAAATAAGAGGCCGAGGACTGACTGTTTGTGGAAGTATTCTTAGAATAGAACTGTAGAAGTCAGGAATCAAGATACAGAATTCTTTACATTATCTACTTCCTCTTTATGTGCTAATTACAAGCGCGATTAGAATACTACTTCTAGACTACGCGCTCAACGGCAGCCGTCAAGAATTGAAATGCTCCAAACGCCCCCATCAATAGCCGGTACCTGACTTCTTTATGTTCTATCTTTACCAATGTACGAAATAAATCTAATGAGTGTGGCCATCATGTTCTGAATGATCATGTTGAGCTTCCGCAGCTGGTGGAGCACAACATCCTCTCCCTGCACAGTCGTCCACACACTCCAACAGGCACTCATCGTCATCCAGACGACACCGTGCTTGTCCAACGATTCCGTCGAGCCCCATGGACGCTCCGTCGACGTGATCATGATCCTTGTCAAGGCAGAATTCTGGCTGTAAGGTTGCGCTGTGGATTCCATATGCATGCAAGCACTTCCGGGCTGCCTTTGCGAGCTCCATGTATTTCTCACCACTGGCTTCGCTGATCGGGAATGCTACTTGAATGTGCATAGATGCTACGATCTGCGTATCGCTGAGCTGCCAAATATGTACATGGTGGCAACTGATGACACCTGGAATATCTTGGATATCCTCCTTGATGTCATTGACGTCGATATGATCGGGTGTTGCTTGAAGGAGGATCTTGGCTGTTGCGGATGTCAGGGGTATGGTGGAGCGGAGGATGATCAAAGTGATGAAGAGAGATACTGCTGGGTCTGCGTAATATTTGCCAGACCAAGTGGTAAGCCAGATTATCAGTGCCGAGACAATGACTCCAATATTTCCCAAGGCATCACCGATGACATGTAGAATCATGGCATTCATACCCATATCAGCATGATTATGGCCGTGACCTCCTTTTGATGCTTTTTGGGGCTTGTTGTGATTGTGACTAGCATGCCATGATTCATGTCTTGGCTTGGGGGGATGCGAGTGGTGGTCATCACCATGACTGTGATCATCTGTAACATTTCCATTCGATTTCCTATTCGAAGGGAGGAGGGGCGAATTTTCTGTAGGAATATTTTCATCATCGGCAATAGCCTCCTCTTCTGAACCTGTGTTATCCTCACTGTCGATGCCGTCGAGCTGAGATCTGCTTGCTGCAATGATATCTTGCCTGAAACTTGCAGGATGGATGCTAATATCCTCCAAACTGGTAAAACGACCACTAGTCCGTCTTCGATGTTTGCTGCGCGGAGTTGCTCTGCCTATAGACCTGTTCATGGAACTATCTCCGTCTCTCATTGTACTCGCATCTTCAGCTGATCTCGAAAATCGGAGATGTTGCCCTGATCTCGATTTAATCTTGGCCACAACAGCTTCCGGTAGAACCTCCCCCACGTTCCCTTCATCGTCGTGCGTCGCTTCACTGCCAATACCCTGATATTCTTCATTGTGATTATGACCTTCTTCCGCTGCTCGAATATCCTCGTCCTGGCCATGTCCTTCAGGCCCATGCGAATGACCATGGCCTCCTAAAACGAGAAAGCCTGCAAGATTCGAAGCGAGACCCAGCGAACCGACTATAAGGATGAGCATAGGATTGCTGATCTCAGGAGGATCGATGAGACGTGTAACAGCTTCGAGGACGATAGAGAGGCAAAGAGCGATGAGGAATACAGCGTTGAAAAATGCGCCCAGAATCTCTGCTCTTAACCACTATCATCTTCGTTAACCAGGTCCCTAGTTTCAGAAATACCTATACTGACCCCAAAGGAGTATTTGTCCGTTGAAGATTTCTGTGAAGCTTTGACGGCCCAGAGTCCAACAACCAGTGAAATAATATCATTCAGCTTCACGAACATTAGCAATAGCAGCCAAACTCCAGATTGCATGAGCTCCAACCATATGGAAAGCATCTGCCATTAATGCCAAAGATCCAACAACCAGTCCAACCCCAAGCTCCAGAACGAAGAATGCGGCATCAATCGCTAGCATTATCGTGATCCGCGTTGACTTTGACCACCCCATATTGGTGACAGAAGGGTTAGACCGTGTAGAAATGGCAATTTTCTCGCGTTCTTGGGGATTGGTAAGGGCAACCACTGCGCTCACACAGAAAGGGCAAAGGTTGTACGGTTGTCACGAATTATGTGATGGAAGCTCGTTTGACAATAGAAGAATCGCGGACGGAGGAGACATTCATGGCTTCATCGTGCTTAAACATTACACGCACTCCACTTATGATGGCGTCGCCTATTGGAAATGGAAATTTTAGAGCTTTGTCCGAAGCGCATTGTCTTAGTCAGCGTTCAACATCTCTCGGGTCACAACATGTGATTTCGTGACTATCAAGCCTCACTTTACCTATGATAGCATACCTAGCAAAGATCCGTTCAGCTACCAACCTAGCCTAGAGACTTCAGGGAGCTCAGAATCACCCGAGGAAGAACTCCTATCTGGTGAAGTCCATTGCGACTAGGGTATTCATGACTGACCTCGAGAATTCTTTAAACACTCGACATTTATTTAGTCGCACACGTTCATGTTCAAAAGCAGTGATATGATCTGCATGACTGACGGTGTCGGCAGGCTATATGAGTCTGCGGTGGATTTTGGCTCAAGTAGACTACATGCAAGGTACTCGATATCTACCGCCTAACATCTGCCGGTACAGCGAGATCCAAGCTTCAAGATGCACAGCACATGCTTTCCTCATGAGCCACCAAACTCACATCGCGTAGCGCAAACATTCCCAGTACGCCAAGAGATGTCTAAAGTGTTTCTCTCTCACTCCACGGAGCAGGCTTGTTGGCTCGTTGGCTTCCTCTTGCAGGACACGGGAAAACCGGCTGGTAGTTGTTCGGATGGCGTTCCATAGTGCCTCTGATGCCACCCCACCGTTCGCCCGGGGCTTTCAGAGACATTCAAGCATTGCGAGGGCTCGTCGGCTATCACTGCCTATCTTCAACCATTCTTGGTCACGTATTCTTTTTCGACATCCACTGCGATGAGAAGGACAAAGAACATCAACACTATCTGAGACGAATTAGCTATAAAGTCCAATCCAAGTCTCTGGGAAACAGGCCCTATTACAGCGAATACTCCAAGGGCTAGCAAGATAATCTCAAAGCCTCCAGAGATGGCTTTGCCCCTAGCAATCGCATTTTGAGATCTCCAAGTTCTGAAAGCGCCAATTACTAAGGTGTAGATCGCTGCACCTTGGCAGATGCATGCAAGCGGTTTCCCAAGTACGAAAAATCCAAAGATCAGGCTTGGAGTAGCGTTGTGTTGAAGTCGGCTATACAAGATTAGCATATATCCATGCGAGTAGCATTGAACAATTGACTTGCAAGAGTTGTGCAACGGTGACTCCAAGAACGGAAAAAGCTAGGGAGGTTCTGAGGTATCCAAGGAAGGTTCGTTCAATAGCTATCCAGGACGATCAGTTAGAGATCGCAGAGAGATTGAGAAAATCAAGAATATGAGGGGCAATTGCCGCATTCGCCTCACGACTGTAAATGAACTTAGATGCAACTGTCGATTTTGCAAATGATTTTGTGAAACATTGGTATAAAAGTACCAGATGACATTTTGCATCACAGGGTTTCTTCGGAATGCATCCTCCGGGGGCCAGAAAAGGAAATTCTCAACGTAATGATTTATCTGAAAGATATCGACTGCGAGAGAACAAAGAGGCATGCTCATACCTAAGTGATCTCTGCATGATTCGTGAGCAACAGTAATACTAATCTGACGGCGCCAAAACTTTGAGATAGGGTAGGTTAGACGTTCTAGAAGGGTTGTTGGTTTTCCAGAGGTAGTACTAGACCCTGGCCGATGGTAAGAAGAGGCGCGACTATACTGGCCTCTTACTCTTGCGAGTGCAATAGATTCACGCGCGTCTGATCCTGCGGGTGTGGGATCCGTGGGACCCGTGGGTCCTGGATCTTGGTGGGGATGAGAATGGGGCTCTTCCTCTCTCAGGGGTGGAAGGGTGCCATCTAATGTTTCAGCCATGAGGATGCAGTCGTGCAGATCTAAATACGATATGGGGGTACTCTCATGGATGCTGGCTTCGTGTGCATGATGCTTGGGAGTGGAGTCTCTTTTGTCCTGCTGGCTAAAATCCACGCACAGTCGACGTGATTGACGGTCAAGAATCTCTGATTAGATAAGATCCTCTTCCAGGAATGGAGGAGGTGGTTATGGCTAGGTGCCTAGTCTGTCGTCCCCAAGATTAATCACGGGTTTCTGACTTGATACGACACTATCAAGTCGAATTTTCTGAAGCATGAGGGAGGCATGAAGTAAGGTGGACCACTAGTGGCCTGGGGCTTGCCTTAAGGCTAGAAGCAGACCCGTGACTTGGGCAACAATGATGTCCTACTGGGTCTTACGTACCTTAGGTAAGGTACTAACTAGTAGGTAGCTAGCGAGAGGTACGGTACTAGTAGGGTACTAGTACACCGTACTAGTACCTTACTATACAACAGAAAGTACCGCAGGTGTAACTTCCTAACAAAGCCAGCAACATCTTCTCCTCGATAAGGAAGACGCAAATACAATCAAGACGAGTATCTCCTGCAAATGAACTGCACGCCTCCTCACTATGAGCTTATATTGGTGGGTAGGCGGTGATTGGCCGTGAGAGACAATATCCCGTTATTTCGGCCCGGAGGCCCGTCCGCATGCCAGCATATGGGCTACTAGTACCGATCACTCAATTATGAAGCATCCTCCCATGGGCTTGTCATAGGCTTGCCATAGGCTTGTCATGGAGGGCATTCGAAGGGAGGCCTTCTCGCATGAGATCTGCATATGCACCCGACTATACCTCAACCTGCTGTACTGCTGTACCGCTGTACCCAGACATGGCCGGCCCAGGCCCTCGCTCCCGTTTGCATGCATTTCGCCTCCCAATCTCGACTCGACGCGTCCTGCCAACCCTTGAAATCATGATCTTTAGAGACTTCAGATGATCTTATGTCTGATTGCAACTTTTGATTGTTCGATCGTCGACATATGTTCGCCCCACAGGGCCTGACCAAGGCCGTACCGTTGTCCCTGATGAACGCTCCAGCTTCCACGCCTCGAGGACCGTCTTCACGGACCGTTCATACCGCGGTCTCTATCCATTAATCAGACGCCGGTCACTTTCTGCCTGCCTAGCCTGCTTCTACATTGGTCTACATTGGCCTGCAGAATCTTTGCCCTGGCTTGCCGGAGAGTTCGTCCCCACAGGGTGGCCGGTCTAGTCGGCTGCTTATGCAGCGTATCAAGCTAAGTAGCCTGTGAGCAACTCTTGCTACTCGCCAGGTAAGTCCCTCGACCATTTCAACGGTCTCCAATTTTTAAAGTATCCCTCCCCATCCACCCCCAATTCAGCCGCCACGTCGTGAAGATGGACTATCCGTCCACGTCCCATGGTACCTTACTCTCCCCATACATACGCGCGGAAGCATGGCTCTTTTATCCGTTTAAAGATCGGGTCAGAGATATATCACCCAGGAGGCAGCTGATCCGCAATGAATCTTCCTTTCCTCTTCATCTAGCATCCTGATATATAGAATGCCGTCTCGCACTCTGTGATTATTTTTCAAAACGACCATCTCTCACTTTCGCTTTGGTGGTCTATAGACTTCACATCAGAAGATCCTCATCTCCGTCTTTCCTTCACCAGATCAGTGTTGGCCCATCTATACATTTCCCGTAGCTATAGCCGACAGTCTTTAAAACCAGGAAGAAGTGACAATAGACTTCGTGTAGCCGACGGCACTACCTTTCATCGACCATGTCAGACTCTCCCGATAGCCAAATACACGATCCTATATTTGACAGATATGGGGAAGAGTCAGAGGAACGTACGACAGCAGATACGAGCAGAACCCCCAATTCCGAATTATCACCTCCAGATAGTCCGACCAGTAAGAATGCTGCGTTGACCAAGGCTGACGACCGCGTGAGGGTCCGTAGCCTTGCAGCGTCACTGTCCTTGGAAGAACAAGTTAGGCTCTCGACGGCACTGACCTGTTTATCCTTGTACTGATACCATTCAGGTCTCTCTTCTTGTTGCCGGCGACTTTTGGAGATCAAAATCTATACCTTCAAAAGGCATACCCGCATTCAAGACCTCAGATGGCCCAAATGGGGCCCGTGGGGGAATATTTTCGGCAGGAACCAAGGTGAGCTTTAAATGTTCCCATAATCCTGAGACCCTGTTTAACAATGAATCAGGCGGCTCTCTTCCCGTGCGGCGTGTCATTAGCAGCAACATGGAACAAAGATCTGCTTTTCCAGGTCGGTCAGCATCTCGCCGAGGAAGTCAAGGCGAGATCAGCCCAAGTACTGCTAGCTCCAACCGTCTGTTTGCACCGTGGGCCACTAGGTGGACGAAATTTTGAATCTTTCTCGGAAGATCCATACCTGACGGGCAAGCTTGCTGCATCTTACATAAAGGGTCTGCAGGAGAAGGGAGTCGCAGCAACCATAAAGCGTAAATTTTCACTGCGTCTGGCTTTGTACCCTCGACTAACATTTTTCAGACTTCGTCGCCAATGAACAAGAAACACATAGATTTGACATAGATTCTATTGTGCAAGAAAGACCTCTCCGAGAACTGTACCTCCGTCCGTTTGAGATTGCCATCCGGGAAGCAAACCCTTGGGCGGTTATGTCCTCGTATAACCTCATCAACGGTATTCATGCGGACATGAATGAACTTACTCTCAAAAAGATCCTGCGAGGCGAATGGAAATACGATGGGTAAACTTTCATGTAATTCCAGCCTACTATTTTCTAACTTATTGTAGCACGGTCATGTCCGATTGGGGTGGGGTCAACTCAAGTTTGGGATCTCTCGAAGCAGGGTGCGACATTGAAATGCCCGTATCTACGAAATGGCGCGGCAGAAACATCGTCACCGCAGTAGAGAATGGTAGATTGAACAGGGAGGTTGTGGAGAAAGCCGCCGAGAATGTGTTATATTTGCTTGAGCGAACGAAAGGATCAGACATGTCAGCCGAGCCGGCAGAAAGGGAGGACAACCGCGAAGAAACACGCAATCTGATACGAGATGCAGGGGCAGAGGGTTTGACGTTGTTGAAGAATGAGGGCGCAGTCTTGCCGATAAAGCCGTCACAAACCAAGATTGCTGTTATCGGCCCAAATGCGAACAGGGCGATCGCTGGAGGTGGTGGTAGTGCTAGTCTCAATCCATATTACCACACACTGCCTCTTGATAGTATCAAAGCGGTCCCTGGAAAGGAGGTAATCTATGCAATGGGCTGCCATACTTACAAGTGGTTACCCTTGGCAGCGGACTACTGCTCCACAGAATCGGGAGAGCCAGGCGTCATGTTGGAATTTTTCGCTGGCGATAAGTTTGAGGGCAAGCCGGTAGTGATCCAGCGAAGGCCGAATACTGATCTGTTCCTTTGGGATTCTGTACCTCAGGAAGTCGAAAAAATCCCGTGGTCAGTCCAAGCAAAGACCAAGATCACGCCAGTGACGAGCGGATTACATACAATCAGTTTCTCATCTGTAGGCCCTGGAAGGCTTCTCGTTGATGGAAAACTTATGGTTGATCTTTGGGATTGGACAGAGCAGGGGGAGGCGATGTTTGATAACTCTATTGATGTCTTGATTGACATGCAATTGGAGGCCGGCAAGGCAATTGAGCTGATAGCTGAATCGACAAATGAAATACGACCAATCTCGAAACAAAAGCCCGGGCGTACTCACGCGTATGGTGGTGTCCGTATTGGTTACAAGGAGGAAGACAGGGTAAATTACTTGCAGCAGGCTGTCGACGCGGCCAAAGCTTCAGATGTTGCAATCGTAATTGTCGGGCTCGACGGAGAGTGGGAGTCGGAGGGTTACGACCGTAAGACTATGGACCTACCAAAGGATGGCAGCCAAGATCGTCTCGTTGAAGCAGTGGTTAAGGCTAATCCAAGGACAATCGTTGTTAACCAATCGGGCTCACCAGTCGCGATGCCTTGGGCGGATCGTGTACCTGCTATCATTCAGGGATGGTATCAAGGACAAGAAGCCGGGAACGCCCTAGCTGATGTACTGTTCGGTTTCAAATCCCCGAGCGGAAAACTTCCTGTATGTGCACACTCTGTGTTTGTTGCAGACAATTATCTAATGGTATTTCTAGACCACCTTCCCGAAGAAACTTGAAGACAATCCAACGTATCACAACTGGCCGGGAGAGAATCTGAAGGTGGTGTACGGTGAAGGCCTCTTCATTGGGTATCGTCATTATGAGAGAGCTAATATCGCCCCTCTCTTCCCCTTTGGTCACGGTCTCTCATACACCACCTTTGCCTATGGTAAGCCTACAATCAGCAGTACGACTCTACCAGAAGTTGGTAGCATCACAATCACACTGCCTGTGACAAACACTGGTCGTGTTGAAGGCGCGGAAACCGTTCAGGCATACATTCATGACAAGAAATCCCGACTACCCCGGCCAGAGAAGGAACTTCAAGCGTTTGACAAGGTCTTCCTCAAGCCAGGCGAGACGAAGAATGCAGTGTTGGTTCTAGACAAATACTCAGTTGGGTACTATGACACAGCTTTGAAGGAAGGTGAGGGAGCATGGATCGCAGAGGAAGGTGGTTTCGAGGTTCGAATTGGGGCGTCTTCCGCAGATATTAGGTACGTATACACAGCATCTGTTACCTCTCTGGGGATTGGCGTGGACTGACAGTGTGTTCTAGGGAGACTGTGTTATTTGATGTTGAGGAGTCATTCACCTGGGTTTTTTAAGGAATTCATGACGGTTAGATGAGACTTGGATAGGCGGATACATTGCTGTTGGACAGCGATCTCCTTAGGATTCTTGCCTTGGGGATTCTCCTCCACTAATTTCCCCTTTGCACATGAGGAGAATTCGCTTTTGCTGTTAGAACAAACAAATCCTGATTTTTGATTCTGAAACTAATCCGCATCGATCGTGAACTCTATGAACTCTATGGACGCTACGCACTCCATATAATCTCAACAACGAGCAACATGATACTGTAGATTGAACATCACCGTCTTTCGCAGAGTGAAGTTTTGGCGTGCTCAAGCACCTGCTCTGCCTTATTTTCAGGGAGTCATGCTCAAATTTCCTTTCAAGGAATATCATTGGGCGGGGCGCAGATGAGCGATTCAAGCATTGATCCCTGAAAAGAACCGTTCGCTAGCAAGTCAATTTACCCCCTCATGTTAATTTTTCTCTGCTCTCCTATTACTCTCCGTGCTCATGTAGATATATAGAGGCCACGCGTTCTAAAATACGTATCCGACGTTCCAAACTTCACCTCAAGCGGAATGGCAGCCCATCAAAACCATGGCACCTTCGTATTATAGCACCTCTCACTCTACGCGCGATCACTTCGTTGAACCGCCTTCAATCCTCGAACGCGTCATCTCTGGATTACCCAGCGGCTTGGGGGTGCAAATGCAGAGACTGTGGGATCGCCAGAGCTATGAATCGATTTCGACCCATCCTTCAAAGATACCGCGGGTGCTGCGACGGGCGCAAAGTGATTGGAACGTAAGGAGGTTATTGAGTCTACCGCATCTGCTTGTCGTGGTCTGGGCTTTAGTGTTACTCTGGGGGGAACGATGGGTATTTCAGAGCAGTATTGAGGCGTGTGAATGGCGCAAGTGGGAGAGATGGGTAGGACCTGCGCAATTCTCCAAAATGCAAGAAGAAGGTTGACACTTTGTAGCCCAAGGAAGCAACACCACATCATCTAGTATTTCTCGCAGATCCTCAACTCATTGATCCGCATAGCTACCCTGGCAGGCCATGGCCGATGGATATCTTCACAATCCTACACACCGATAATTACCTCAAGAGGTCGTATATCCAGCTTCAACAATGGCTGCATCCAGACACGTTGTTTTTCTTAGGTGACCTTTTTGATGGGGGTAGAGAGTGGAAGACGGCGCATGGAAACACCCAAGATCCGTCCTGGGCGAATGGTCTTCGCCCTTCTGGTGAACAGGCCTTTGTGGAAACATGGGGCAAGAGATACGGCGAAGATTTCTGGTTACATGAATACGACAGATTCGGGAGGATATTCTACAAATTTTGGAACCTAGGAGGAGACCAAGCAGGCCAAGGCCAACGAGGAAGGAAGATAATATCAAGTCTTCCTGGGAATCACGACTTGGGTTTTGGGGCACAGATCAAGATTCCTGTGCGGAACCGGTTCGAGGCGTACTTTGGAGAGGGGAACAGAGTTGATGTTATTGGAAACCATACCTTTGTTTCTGTGGACACTGTTTCGCTGAGTGCAGGAGCATCAGAACATTCGACAGAAGCGCTCATCAAGCCAACGGAAGACTTCTTGGCAAGTGTCCAGGGTGCCAAACGGAGAGCAATCGCTCGCGAATTAAGTCTTCAAGCTGGGGCCGAGAGGACGCTCCAATACACCCATGTTGTGGAGGATTTGGAAGGAGCGGACTACAAGCATCTCCCAACGCTTGATCCAGGACCAAGTTCTGCGGATTTCCCAACAATTTTGCTCACTCATGTTCCATTATACCGAAGCCCCGGTACTCCATGTGGCCCCAAGCGAGAGCGCTGGCCACCAACACCGCCACCAAAGGGTCAAACAACACCTGTAGTGCCTGATGATCGGAATGCCATCTCAGTATCAGCAGGCTACCAGTATCAAAATGTTCTTGGCGAGGGAGATTCCATCAAGCTTATCGACAAAATCGGCAATGTAGTCTCAGTCTTCTCAGGCGATGACCACGACTACTGCGAGATCGTCCATCCTGAAAACAAGAACCACGCTCGAGAAATAACAGTCAAGAGTATGAGCTGGGCCCAGGGCGTCCGAAAACCGGGCTTCCTCATGCTCAGCATGTGGAATCCAGTAGGACCCGATGGTCAACCCTTACACTCCTTCAAAACGGGACATGGAGACGCTTCCCAAGCACCAATGACCACCGAAAGCCACCTCTGCCTCCTCCCCGACCAAATCAGCATCTTTATCCACTACCTTACTCTCCTCATCATAACCCTCATCGTGCTCATCATCCGCGCAATCCTAGTCCCAATCCTCAATCTTGAGCCCTTCTCCTCCAACCGCCCAAAAACCAAGATCGAGCTTTCTCCCCTCCCCACCTCTGCCAAAGATCTCGATGAAAGTCCCGAAAAACACATCTCCAAATCCTCCACATCCTCTACGAGTAGCAACAATAACGCTAACCTCGCACCACGAGCCTCAGCCGCTAGAACCAGGAGCGTAAGTCCTGCAAACGGATACGGTCTACCTTCTAGCCAAGTGCGATTCGCTACGCCTCCGCTCATCAATAGTGCAGGTTATACCGGTAATGGTAACCACAACAGCAGTCCAGAGCAATGGGACCGCGACGAAGAGTTCAACAGAAACAAATCTGGTGCCTATGTGTCAAGTGGGAAAACGAAAAAAGCTACAGGATTGGCGTTGATATGGAGGGAAGCATGGACAAGCATCTGGCGTGTGGCTTGGATAGTGCTGAGTGTATATTTCTATTTGGTTTACTATGGTTGAATTGGGTAGATGGGTGTATCATAATGTGATAGCATTGAAGGCGTTGGGCGTTCAAGGGGCATGATTGCATGCCAATTATACCTACAGCTCGAAATACAATTCTGTTCATATCCATCATCGTTGTCGATCATCCCATAAGCATGTTACTACAGCGTGACAGTAAGGCATTAGTCACATCCAGGGAATTAAACAACGGAACTGTGTAAGAGCGTATCGCATTTATTCTATGATACAAGCAATGTCAACCACGCTGAACCTCAAACTATTAATGACCGTAGCCCAGGTCGAATATTGCCAGTGCAGCGCAAGGCCCAGCCGCAAGGTATGTAACAAAGGAAAGCAAATGTAATGAAATCCTGCGCCAGCTCAAGTTGATCTTTGATACTGAGCAGTCATCGTGAGGCCCAGCCGTAATTCATATCAAACAGTACACAGACAGCAACCACTACGTCACCTAGGATTCAGAGTCATCTCACAACATGGCCTGGTCGATGACAGCATCTGCTTGGGGAGCCGCACTGCCGGGTAAGGTGCCCTCGTCAATCCACTTCTTGCAATCCAAGGTAATCTTCTGTACCTGATCGTGATCAAGACCCTTCATCCAATTGGCGTTCATGACGAACTTTTCGCGGAATCTCTGGGTCCTGGCGTCCTCGAATTTTTGCAATCTGTTTCTGGCAGCGCCAGTCGTGAGAGGCTTATCGGCGTAAATGAAGTACTCCGAGCCACCGGTGGTCCAAATCATCTTGAGAGTGTTCATACAAACTTGGAACCCTAGGTTTTCTTCGTAGATGAGCGCCTTTCGACTGTTGTAGGACCCCTCCTCAACCCCACTGGCAGGAAGATTGCGGAGTAGGACGCTCTTTTGTAGGTGATCGCGGTCAATACCTTCAGTGGGTTCAACGCGTTCGAACGAAGACATGTAGTAACCCCAGCGCTCTTTACGTCCCATAACATCGAGGTCGAATGTGGTCTCATTCTTCTGAATCCATTGCGCAGTTGCCTCATTCTTGTTGGGAATCTGGAACTTGTTAGCGATATATTGGCAGTGCGATGAGAAGACATACCCATCGGATCAAAAATAGTTCGCCATCCTTGATGTATTTGTCAGCTTGCTTTCGGAGATTGATCTCGCTGTTGTAAGTCGTCTCCTTCGAACCCCTATCGCGATAAAATTGCTCAATGAGATCAGGGGTCTTGTCCTTGACATCGTTAGTAGAGCAAGCAGCTCCAAGCTTGCAAAGTTGTTTAAGGAGCTCTGTAACAGTGTAGAGTTGCCAGCCTTTCTTCAGGTAATAATGTCGAAGGAAATCCTGGTACTTGGCCTCTTCGAGCTCCCCATTGACAAAATCTTCGACTAATGCTAAAGTTCTAGAATAGTAGCTTTCATCGTCTGAAGGTCCAAAATAGTCGTTCTTATCATCTATAAGACCGATGTCTTTCGCAGGTTTGGCCGTTCTGGCGCGAATACCTTCTAAGACAGCCTCTTGTTCGCTTTCCTTGATCTCCTGGAATCGCCGATACAAAGTTTGGAAGATGCTGAAAAAGACATAGATAGTCTGGTTGCCGTATAGAGAATACCATTCGCGCTTGAAGGGCCGATCGGCTTTCATTTCGAGATCTTCAGCATCAAGAGGCCTAGTTCCCTGCACGGCCACGGCACCCGGTACTGTTGCCCACCGCTCGTTAGTGACTTCAGGGGCTTGATCCTCGACAGCGTCGCCTGCGTCGTCTTCAACAATTGATTCGACATCTGGGGTCGATTCCTTGCTGCCTGTTGCGCTGTCTTCCTTTTGACCTCGGCCTCGTGTTCCATTTCGACCTCTGTCAAGCACGCCTCGGCGCAGGTCATTTTTCTTCCCATTGACCGGTCGTCTGCCTCTACCATTTGGTAGTTCCATTGGTGTCGAGTCATCTAGATCATCATCTGGGGTTCCACGATCAATGTCACTTATACGATGAGTGACAAGTTCATCTGAGAGATCGAAGAAGACTGCGATAAACTTCTCAAAGAATTCTGATATTCGGCGCTTCTCGGAGCTGTTATGCTGACTGGCCGTCGTAGCGTACAGGATCATGAAACGGAGAACATCCGCAATGATGTTTTGGTCATCGAACTTGAAGGCGAACTGGTACTTTGGGGCCCTACCCTTGGTGCTTCGCTGGCGTCTTTGCTCCTCGTGTTTGGTTTTGATCGAATCCACGAGATGCTTTTGGGCAAAATACTTCTTGTCTTGTGATTTCACATGAATACCCATATGATCTAGACTCTTCAAGTACATCGATGTGGTTTGTGCATGCCAAACTTTCTCCCATTCGCGCTAATGATTGTTAGTGAGGTCAACTCTAGATTAGTTGATCAGAATACGTTACCTGCGAAAAGCGCCATTCTTCGTCTTTCTGCTTCAATCGAGCCAAAACGATGGGTAAAACAGCACTTGGGTCCTTGAAAAGATCTGCCGCAACCTCTTGGCCCTTCTCGCCGTAGATCTTCTTGAGGACACGCTTGTAAATTGCTTGGCTGCTCCCACCAAGACCAGGAGGGATCCGATAATTTTCTCTCTCGATAGGATCCATCGCTAGAAGTTGTTGTCCGAAAGGTTCCAGCAATTGAATCACTTTCGCATTAGCTTCAATGTTGAAGTCGTAATCATGTCTTTCCTCTTCGATTCGATGCAGACTTTCTTCGTAGATGTTCTTTCGATGAGCAACAAAACCAGAGTCTTCAGACGCCCATGTTGGGTGAGAGGCCCAATCGTCGTTGAGAACATCATGGCACATCTCGTCGCGGCCACTGCAAGGCTTGAGGCGTTCCTGGGGTGCAATTATATCAGCAAGTTCAGCCAGCCAACTTTTCTCGTTTTGCGGCAACTCAGGTTTCTTGGCCCTCTTCGAGGCCTTGCCCAGGTGTTCTTTGGCCTTGCGTTTTAAAGTTGGAATATGAACATAGGCACCATTTCCTAATATGAGTCCAGGATGAGTGGATTCGTCCACATATCTATGGAACTTTCCATTATCCTCGGACATCTCCTTGGACTGCATTTTGGACGAGCTGAGATAATGTGGAGAGAATCAAAAGGTTCAGGAAGATGTCTAAGAGCATTTCAAAAAACAAAAAAAGGGTCGAGGAATGCCATATCAAGTGCGAAGAACACAAGAGTTCGGGCCATGGAATACCACAATAGTAAAGCTGAAGTCTGATATATTGTCCTCAATAGGTAACTTCCTATTGTGTTGTGTCGAAGCGAGTTTCTGGTGTTGGGTGAATAGTCGAACATCAGATGAACAATAGGTCTAGGCACTTTCTAGGCCGTTCATCATTTACATTGAGACAGGAGGTAATGAAGCAAGTTCTGTCATCGCTTGATACAGCTTGGATGCTTTCGTTTTTGCGTTGAGAATACAAGACCACCGCTTGGAAAAGGGATAAGATCACGTGATCAGAATATCACGTCTCAGTGTATGATCCACACTGACGGACGAACGAGCCAGGCCAAAATCAAAGTGCTAGATAAGGAAATCCTTAACTCACCCGCTTTGGTAGGAGACGATAGCTAGGACCGAAGCCTCTGCAATTGCTCAATGCGACTCGACCTGTTGGTGCTTTTGGCCGATTATCGATGACTTCGTCAGCGCCCTCGTAGTTGACAAAGTGCTTGAAAAAGTCCATCAGCTCCGGACTTGCGCCAATGAAACTGCTGACTTTATGGATGAGGGCGTTGCGGTCAATAAGATCTTGAGAGAATAAATTGCAGAGTTTAAGGAATTCATTCATGGTCGCTTTGTTGGCGATGAATTTCTTCACTCGATCGAAGAATGCAAGTTCTTCTTGAGAAGCAGTTGAAGTAGACGTTGGAGCCAATGGCTCGGGGATGATGGGTGTCAGAGTCGGGGACACTGCTGGAGCATCAGAAGCAGTAGGCTTATTATGATGAAGTTTGGGTCTCTGTTTGTGTTAGCATGATGATTTCACCAGTTACAATTCGAACAATTCGATTCCTTAAAATTTGTCGAGGATAGGACATAATAACAAAGATTCATACCTTTCCACCTGGAGCTAAACCCCTAGAAGAGCTTTCAGCAATGGCATTGGCTTGCGTACCAGAAGTATTCGACGGGTGATTGCGTTTTCGACTCTTGTTCTCCTTGCTAGTGCTGGCAGGAACAGAGAAGTTGCCAACAGGAGGCATCTTTGTCTCTCCACGCCCACCGTAAGAGCCTTGCGGAGTTTGGGCGCTGTTTGCTAAGGCCGCGACTTCTTCCGCAGCTTTCGCTGCAGCAGCAGCCTTTGCTTGAGCGGCAGATTCAGGTAAAAATTGTTTGAAGTCTTCAAGAAGGTCGGGGGCAGTGTTGAAGAGATGAGTGACTTGAGCGTAAACGTCTTGGATAGGTTTTGATTCTCTCTGATAAGTTTGAAGGATTTCGAGAAATTGTTTGTAGATTTCTGGTCTGTCTTGGAATCGGTTCTATGACTCGGTTAGCCAGGTCCCAAATAAGTCCCAAATCGCAGTCCAGATTTCAATTCACCACAACTAACCTTAATCTTGTTGACATAACTGATCGCATGGTTAAATTCAACTGGTCCCCTTTTTTCGATGCCTTGCTGAGAGCTACCGCCATTCATACCCGACTGACTGCCGGGGGTGGGAGTTTGTGTATTTCTAGGAGGGTGCCCTAAAGTTGCGACGGCATTCGTCAGCTGGGATACGCCTCTCTGTTGCTGCTGATGAGCAGCGGCGGCTTGCTGAGCTTCATATGATGAATGAACTTGACTCTGTCCATATGCCGGGCCACCACTTTGATTTAGCGGACTAAAAACTACTTCGGGACTTTCAACGCTATGTTGCGGCTGCTGTGGCCAATTCGATGGGCGTTGACTTCCAAAATATGCGTTATTTGCACCTCCTTGGCCCATGACACCATCAACCAGAGGAGGGCGACCTCCAGTGATAGATTGCACAGTTGTTCCCATGGGTGTTGTCACTCTGATTGTATTGGGATCGCCACCACTTCCGCATTCAATGCGATAACCGGGGGGTAGAAACGTGTTGAACCCTTGAATGAGATTGGGATGGCCGGCAAATAATTCAGAGACGCGATTAATGACCCCTGGGGTGTCAATCCTAGAAACTGTTAGCATTCACCTCACCAGTCATTTGGTTCGTCTGCCAATTTTGTGTCTGAAGGCACACTCACGCTTGGCTTTTAAAATCCTTCATAATGTCAAGGAAACGGTTGTAAACGTCAGGTTGGTCTGCGAATTGAACTTTGACTTGATCAAGATAACTCAGAGCGTCCTAGGAAAGGCTGTTAGTCATTCGCTCTGCTCAAGAACACATGAAAGAAATACAGAGACCCATTTTTTATAAGGGCGTTGATGGGGATACATGTTCAAATTTAAACGGTTGCCATTGACAGGTAGCCAGGAACTTTTAGTAGCGAAACGCTTCTAAGATATGGCTGCTGTCAAGCGCATAGTTGCGGAAGCACCGGTTTTGGAAGAACCAGCGAGAAGATATGAATGATGGGAGGTATCGCCGTCAACAATTGCGCGAGCGCATATGTCAAAAAAGAGCTATTTGCGGGGATAGACAGATCTGAAGAAGGGCATCGAGCCTTCCCAATCTCGAAAATCTAACTCACATTCAAAATAGGTTGTTGACCGCCTTGTCCCAACGCAGGTGCACCCGGCATTTGATGTGCCGGTGTAATAGGGGGGCCAAATGGAATCTGCTGCAATCTCGATGCTGCCTCTTGTTGCTGCTGTTGCTGCAATGAGCCTCCGAATCCGACTCCGCTCCCACCAGGAGCACCAAGGCCGACATTCGATGATGGGGCATTGTGATTTAGTATACTTGGGCCGAATCCTTGCTGATGCTGTAGCTGTGGACCCGATGGTTGTGGATTATGTTGAAGAGGACGATTGGCATCACTATGCAGAGGTCCACCAAAGGCATTACCAGGACCACTTGGAGCACCAAGCGGACCAGAAGGAGGAGCACTCCCGTGGTTTGCAAGAAGACCGCCGGGGCTATGTATAGCACCTGGCAGGCGTGATGCTACGGGTTGGTGTATTGGGATGGAGCCAGTATTGTTCTGATGCGGCGCAGCAGACCCATACTGCTCTCTTTGCTGTCGGTCTCTTTCCTGACGCTCGCCATATTCCCGCTCCCGTTGTGCCAGTTCTTCTTGTTGCTGTAATGCACGCTGCCTCGCATGCTCATCAAGATGCTGCTCGCGTTCTCTGTCAAACGCCGAAGGGCCTTGAGGCGGTGGTTGGCTATTCATGTCCGTAGAAGTCGTGAGTGACGGCGAGGAACGTTGGATAAAATATATGGTTCAGAGACAATGGTTTTCCAAGTATAGATTAAAACCCCAGATTTAAGGAATCGAAAGCGTGTCGTGCTTTTCGTGGAACTCAGGGGAGATTGGCCCGAAGGCGGAAGGGCTTCGAGTTACTTATCGATATAGAGAGATCTATATCAGCGGGCTTCCAACATCTTTACATACAATGTTGGCAGATCGAGTTGGTAGAGGTCGTTCTGTTAAACTGAAAAAGCTATCAGGCGTGGACGATGACAAGCTCCTGAAGGGAGCCGACGGATGTTGCCGGCTTTTGCCCGACGAGGCTGAGTTGTGATGCAAGGCTTGGTCGATGTGAATACTCTTTTGCTCAAATACTTAGTTGACACAGACAGCTTCGGCGACTCTGTTATTGCTTGAAAAATTCATTATAAGTGTAAAAGAGCTTCGAAGAGGTCTTCCTCATCTACTTCCTCAGAAGTGCGGCACAATATGACACCATCGAATTCCTATTGACCAGCCTTACTGTTCCCTAGGACAATACTCCCAGTTACTTGGTGGGGTGACAAAAATGCAATCAGGAAGAACGATAACTATATCTCTTTTTGTAACTTCAACATCTCTCTGATTTATTGAAAAAGGAACTTTCGTTGTTAGAGATCGCTTTGGATAGTTGAATTGGGTTGACGATTGTTCGAAGTCGGAACAGAGACCAACAGTAAATTGAGCTGCAAGTTTTCGCGTCCGAGAAACGTGAAATATATGGGTAAACAGATCGGGCAAATCTCGAAATCATCATTCATCGCTATGGACATCTCTATTGCTTGCTATTCATTATAAACCCGTAGCAGACCCTTTCCCGCCTCCTACCTTAGATACCAGTGCATCAAGCCTAATATTCTAACGCCAAAAGCGCAATTCATATCAACCATATTATCTTCTTCTCTCATTATGCGTAATTCCTAACTCCTTTTAATATCCAAACCTCCCCGTTATAAACCTTACTCGCGATGCTGTTGATTTCAATATTCCCAGGTTGTATCTGCCAGTAACGTCAACGACCGAGAAAACAACAGTACCAAGAGCAGTATTACCATCTTGACACCATTATTCATCTCCCACCATGTTTCACCTCCGGCCAGAGTCTTGAGCTTGTCGCCTTCCTTCCATGGACTGGCGGGAACAACATGAGCCTCCACAAATTTCTTCACATTATTGCGAGCTCTCTCTTCCCCATCCTCTCCTTTATATGCGTCCATGCCCAGATTATCATAGTCCTCTGGGTCTTCCCAAGGCTTCCTGGGGAGTGCCATGATTGCGGAGTTGATGGGGGCTAAGATCGTGGTATTTAGAGAGCTGTCTTCAAAGCGTCGTGTAACCGTAGCAAAGTCTCTGGTGAAGCCAGCGAATATGTTGATTGAGCGATCTCTTCCCAGCACGTCAGAGAGGATAACAGTATCATCGTCTGCGGGTTTCGAGGTGGCAGGTGAGTCTTCTGGTTGAGGCATCGCGGGTCTGAGGTGATCGTTTACGAGAGGTCTTTGTTGTTGGGTTATCTCTGAGGCACTCGATGTCGCTATCAATAAAGCGTAGAAGATATTTAAACATCGCATTTTGGATGGTTTGTGAATGTGAAAATAGTACTGCAGATTTGGTGTTGATGACGTTCCGGAAGTGGTTTGAACTTGGTTCGCTAAGATCTTCCTTCAGTGTACCAGCTTCGTATGTAATTTCTCTTCTATAGGATTTAACCAGAGATCCTTAAAGGCATTTTTGGAATGTAAAGGTGTGCTAAATATTCAAGGATCAGCGGCATATTTGCCTACTGTGGGGTTTCTCGGTGGTTATTCGAACTTTATATATTTTCAGCTCCTCTCCAGCCTCGGAAGCTCGAATTTCTTTCTAGAATCATACCTATCTTGCTCTATTTCACACTGTTATTAGCGCTATGAAAGTTATACTCACGGGCTCTACAGGCTTCATCGGCAGTGAAGTTCTCAACCAGGCTCTCGCCCATCCCTCTATTACATCTCTTATCTGTATCACTCGACGAGCTCTCCCAGACTCCGTCACCAGCGAGCCGAAAGTCAAAGTTATCATTCTTTCTGACTTCACAAACTATCCATCGGAAGTATTGACACAATTGAGCGGATCTGAAGCTTGTATCTGGTCCGTATCTTTCTCTCTCATGTCTTAGAGTGGAGTGATAACCACGCTTCTGTAATAGGGCGTTGGGTTTGCCGGCTCACAAAAATCCGGATCTTGAGGAAAGCAAGAAGGTCGAGATTGGATTTACTCTTACGGCTGCGAAGGCTTTTACACATACACTCGCACCTGTTTTGAAAGAAAGAGGGAAAACCTTTAGATTCGTATATCTAAGCGGTATGTTCGCGAATAGAGATAAAGACAAGAATCTTTGGTTCTTGAATGATGTGAGAAACATTAAGGTAAGCTCGTTCTAGGTAGTGTTTCCCCTTGAGACCATATATCTTGTAGGGTACAGCGCTAATCGGGAATGATGAAGGGAGAGGTTGAAAATGGCTTGCTCCGCTTGCAAGAAAACGAAGACAATAATCTCGAGGTATCCATTATGAGACCAGGAGGAGTCCTGGCCAAAGGGAGCCCAGTTCCAAATGTCCTGGCGAGAATTGCACTGTATATCAAAGTTGATGAGTTGGCTGGGGCGATGATACGTGAGGTAGTTGGCAACGTCAAAGGGACGCGGACATTGGAAAATAATGCTCTGAGAAAGGAAGGGAAACAGTGATGAAGTCGAGAGACGTTGGTCCATTGTGATAGCTTTTGTACGACGACTTTATCATCACTCTATGCATGTCACATGAATGTCGAGGAATTGTGATATGAATTTCGATTTCGCCTTCTTTCACATGTCAGAGGGTTTAAATGAAGGTCCTCTGACATGAGCTGACAGCAGATACCATTTTCATCAGTAATTTTGGATCATCTGATGCCGGCTAACTACAAGTAAGACCTCGAAGTCTGGGGCTTAGTCGCTGTGGAGTGTAAAGTACTAGGTAGTTCTAGTACTGGTTCTAGTACTGGTTCTAGCACTGGTTCTAGTACTGGTTCTGGTACTAGTTCTGGTACTAGCTCTTGTACTGGTACTACCTTGCCTAGGTAGGTAAGGTAGTACCCAATACCTACTACTTACCTACCTAGTATCTTCACATGCTTTGAAAGCTGGAGAGGCTCGTGACTGCTATGACATGAGACTTTCAAATTCCATTTGCAGATGCTTCTGTCTACCTCATGCGATTGATATACACTTGCCCAATTTTTACTTCTACTTCCCAACTGCTAGGACTTGTTGTTCGCCATTGTCTTCCAGACTCATTGTCTCACAAAAATCCCCACAATCCCAAATTCCAGATCGATCTTTTTTAGAGCGAGTTGAGGTAGAGCTAGATCGACGGGACTTTGCTGAACTTCAAGTCAGTCGCGATTGGCTCAAGCTTCGAGCTAACTGCTTAAAGCCGTTGTGCCTCGGCTTCTCTCCACAAACTCGGGGTGACTTGTGACGGGCTCACAAAACCCAAACAACATTCCTACGAGTCTCCTTCATCCTGATCATTTCGCAAAAGTCCTTCTTTCTTGCTCAATCCTCTACAAATCAATCAAGATGGCCCCGAGAGTCATTGTTGTAGGCGGCGGCTGTAAGTTGAATGTATCCGACCCTACCCCACAATCATCTGCTGACGGTAATCAACAGTGTCCGGCCTGAGTGCTGCTCACACCATATACCTCGCTGGAGGCAACGTTATTGTTTTGGATAAACAAGGTACGCATGATCGAGAGGCCTTAAACGTTATTCGACTTCGTTGGAGTCTTGCCGGCCATATGGGGGATCCCCGGGTATAAGAGGCAGTAAATGTACTAACAACATAATCTAGGTTTCTTCGGAGGCAATTCCACCAAGGCAGTAAGTCTTCCGCAATCTGCTAGTTGGAAATTTACCACATACTGATATTTCGTAGACTTCCGGTATTAACGGAGCTCTTACTCGGACACAGGTGGATCACAAAATCGGGGACAGCGTTAAGCAATTCTATGATGATACCCTCAAGTCTGCCAGAGACAAGGCTAGACCAGATTTGATCAAGGTCTTGACCTACAAGTCTGCAGCTGCTGTTGAATGGCTGCAAGACGTTTTCAACCTGGACTTGACTCTGGTTTCCCGACTCGGGTATGCTTCTCTGACTGGATTCACAATTTCACATGCTAATTGGTATTCATAGTGGACACTCTCAACCAAGAACCCACCGTGGACACGATGCTAAATTCCCTGGTATGGCGATCACATATGCTTTGATGCAAAGACTCGAAGAGCTCGCAGAGTCAGAGCCAGAGCGGGTTCAAATTATCAAGAAAGCTCGCGTTACTTGTCTCAACAAGGAGGGAAATAAGGTCACTGGTGTCTCATACGAATTCGGTGGAGAGCCAGCCTCAGTCGATGGACCAGTTGTTCTTGCTACTGGTGGTTACGCTGCTGATTTCGGAGAGACATCTCTTCTAAAGAAGTGGAGACCAGACACGTTCAACCTCTCTTCTACAAATGGTGTACATGCAACTGGTGATGGACAAAAGATGGTTATGGCTATTGGAGGTAATGGCATTGACATGGACAAAGTCCAGGTTCATCCCACAGGTCTTGTAGACCCCAAGGATCCAGGCTCGAAGTGGAAGTTTTTGGCTGCCGAAGCTCTTCGTGGTGAAGGCGGTCTTCTTTTGAACGGGGACGGGGACCGTTTCTGCGACGAACTTGGCCACCGAGACTATGTTTCTGGAGAGATGTGGAAGGAGAAGGATAAGGGGAAATTCCCTGTACGCCTCATCCTCAACTCCAAGGCTTCTAATGTCCTTGATTTCCATACCCGTCATTACTCTGGCCGTGGCCTCATGAAGAAGATGACTGGGAGGGAATTAGCAAAGGAGATTGGTTGCACTCCCGACCATCTCCAAGGCACTTTCCAAGCATATAACGATATTGCTTCTGGAAAGAAGAAGGATCCATACGGCAAGAAGTTCTTCCACAACGGTCCAGTTGATATCAACGATGACTTCCACGTTGCCGTTATGGAGCCAGTTCTTCACTTCACAATGGGTGGAATTGAAATCAATGACCAAGCCCAGGTTCTCAACTCCGAAGGCAAACCCTTCGAGGGTCTATACGCCTGTGGCGAGCTTGCAGGAGGCGTCCACGGCGCCAATCGTCTTGGTGGATCATCTCTCCTCGGCTGTGTCGTTTATGGTCGTGTTGCTGGTGATTCTGCAAGCAACTATCTATTCCGAAATGCTCTTAAAGGCACCCTTGGCGGAGCCGCGCAACGTCTTGGTCAGATCTCTCTACACATTGATCCATCACAACCTGGGAAGGTCTCCGTCGAGTGGGGCAGCCAAGGTGGCCAGTCTAGCACTGGCACAAAGCAAGATCAGCAATCACAGGCCTCGGCTGGTCCAGTCATGAGTTCTTCCGCTGACTCGTCTGACCCAGGCAAGGTCAGCAAGCCAAGCAAACCTTCAGAGTTCAAGATTCCTGAAAAGGAGTACTCGATGGAGGAGGTCGCCAAGCACAACAAGAAGGAAGATCTCTGGGTTGTGGTTAAAGGTATTGTTATGGATGTTACCAACTGGCTTGACGAGCATCCAGGTGGACCACAAGCTCTGATGAACTTTATGGGGCGGGATGCCACTGAAGAGTTTGAGATGTTGCACGATGATGAAGTTATTCCCAAGTATGCTGCTAGCCAGGTGATTGGACGGGTAAAAGGGCAGACGCCAAGTTTGGACTTGTAGATGGCGATACGGAGCCTTTGTATTGATAGCATAAAATGTTTTGGATAGTCCTGTCTGGCATCTATAAAAGTGAACTTCTCATAAGGTCGATCCAATCCCCCCTCCAATGAAAGGAACGAATTACCATATGGCGCCGCTTGCTGCATAGCAATTTGCGGCGACATCTTCGTCGGCGCCCGAAGTACGACGTTCAATATTCCATACCTCCGTAGCACAGCTGGGGCTGGTACAAGCCCAAACCCAAGTACATTCACACTTTCCCTCATGCAATCCGAGTGCTGGGGCTCTAGCTGTCCATGGTCAGTCGGAGTCGGCCTCGTGAACAGCCTCGGTCAGGAACTTTCAAGGCTGCTGACTTTACACCTGTCAAATGTGTGACAGCAACGTATATTTCTTAGCTCATTTGACAAGCTGTGGTTTAGAGCATCATGAAATTCGCATTTCTTGGAGACCCCTTTTCAAAGAAAAGATGTTGCTAAGGTATCCAGTACCAAACAGCCACCACATGGGTTTGTATCAAAATTGCTGAAGATACGCCGCTCTCGCAAGGCAGATGAAATTGAAAACCAAAGCCTGCAGGCCTGTACAAACCAAGAATTGGAAAATGTGGCCAAAAGCCACGCTCAATATCGAAGTACCAGGCTCGTCATACGGACGTTCCCTTTCTCAGGCTCAGTTAATCTCCTCCATAGAATCAAGGCCAATCCAGAGTTGCAAGGCAGCGGGACGATGCCTTTCAAAATGCAAGCCACAATCACGCTGTAATCCTTACGATGTGTGTTCGTGCTGACCGACAACTCCTATTTTTGCCACTCTCGACCCTTTTTTTTTTCTTTGGCACATGTGCTGTACACGACTCAGGCCGAGATACTAGTATACTGGAAGGGAATGTGTTGATTTGAAACCATCTATAGTCTCACACAGAGATTCATGACTGGAGAGGCTACCGGCGACTCCAGAACAACGTTTGAGATGCATCGGTAACTTAACACCTGGTCTAACGCAAGCGGTGTCCTCCTGGTGCGATTTCACTGCCCATGGCAAATCGGAAGCGGCACGAGATGCGCCAACCCTGTGCTCAAGTGCTGCAAGCGCAAATCAAGTATGGAGCCTGTTCCCAGCTGTTGCTTCTGCTGGGGCGAGGGGAAAAGAGAAGAAGTTGCTTCCAGAAGGCAGTGCGACCGTCTCTTGTCAACAAAGACATGCAAATATGCAAATAAAATAGCCTTAATAGATGGGAATATCAATGCCTCAATTATTATCACTCGTTTCAAGATGCACTACATGAGAAAAGGGAAAAAAAGAAAAAGGGCTCCCTTTCTGCGCCGCAGCAGTGCATTTATATTTGGACTTTAAATTTCGTAATAGAATCGGTCCCTATTTCGGACGTGCCACGGTCACTCTAGCTTGACACTGACAGCCGGCTTTCTCCAGGGTGCGACACCACCAAATATTCTCTTCTCAGCTCAGCTCACACTCACACTCACGCTCGCAATCAGACGCTACTCGATCCCCAAACCTTGGGGCTGGCGCTTCTCCTGGCCTACCGCCCCCTCC
>Ga0182030_10006043_pt1 | contig 25604 bp, 18 predicted proteins | sample 812S3MmetaG_FD_121299 | JGI IMG/M metagenome (GOLD analysis project Ga0182030, IMG submission 121299) | Permafrost microbial communities from Stordalen Mire, Sweden - 812S3M metaG (Illumina Assembly) | ecosystem: Environmental > Terrestrial > Soil > Wetlands > Permafrost | place: Sweden...
GGTTCCGGGTGGCCGGCCATAGGCGGCGAGTTCCCCGTTCCTGCCTTGAGGCAGCGTAAGTTCGCCGCGGTCTTCGATCTCAATACCTGAATAACTGCCTGATTGATGAACAAGAGTTGACATGTGAGACTTACCCCAGATTGTAGAATTCAAACCCGATCGTATTCGCCAGCGCCCGTTACCGCGACGATGTATCCGTACCGGCAGGGTTAATGGAGAGATTTCATGGACGGCCGCAACGGGCCGGCGCGCTCTCAGCGCAAATTCAGTACTTCGTTGAGCGACCCCTGCCGGTATCCTTCCAAATCCAGTGTGACGTATTTGAACCCAAGCTCCTTGAACACGGCGGTAAACCGTTGCGCCATATCCAGGCTCAAGGCCCGCTGCATTTCCGCGGGGCCGATCTCAATGCGGGCCATTTCGCCGTGATAGCGCACGCGGAATTGCCGGAAACCCAGCGACTTGATACGCTCCTCGCCGGTCTCCACGGTCTTTATGATCTGGATGGTGACAGGCGTCCCATAGGGAATTCGCGAGCTGAGGCACGCGGAAGCCGGCCGGTCCCACGTGGGCAGGCCAGCCTGGCGCGATAACTCTCGAATCTCGCTCTTAGTCAACCCAGCGTCCGCCAGAGGCGCAGCCACCTTGTGTTGTCGCGCCGCGTTCTGGCCGGGCCGGTAGTCCCCCAAATCGTCCAGGTTAACCCCGTACACCACGTAGGGAATCCCGCGCTCGCGTCCCAATTCTTCCAGCCGGGTAAACAATTCGTCCTTGCAGTGGAAGCAGCGGTTTGGATCGTTACGTGCGTAATCCGGATTGTCGAACTCGTGGGTCCTGATATATTCGTGGGCGATACCGAATTGACGGACAAATCCTTCAGCATCCCGTTTGTGTGTTTCCGGAAGCGACGCCGAGTTAGCCGTCACTGCCAGCGCTTTCGCTCCCAGAACCCGATTGGCCGCCCATGCCAGGTATGCCGAGTCTGTGCCGCCAGAGAAAGCCACAATGACACTGTCCATCGTCTGCAGGCTGGCGAATAATTGATCTTGTTTCTCTTGCATGGCGAGACCGGCCCAAAGCGGGCCATACGTTCAAAATAATCGGTGGCACTATCTGACACAAGTAATTAACCGTATCGATACGTGCTAGGGAGGCTTGGAATCGTTCGGATGCGCTGGGTGGTATGGCGCAGAATTGAGCGAATACGCCCATAAATCGGCGCTATATCTATGAATCTTCAATATATTAATATGTGATTTTCGTTTTCTTGGATCATGGAAAACCGGTTCGACGGCCTGTTTCAGGATGGTCTTTCAGATGCAACAAATATTAGCTGTTTCCAGAGCAATATGACATCGTCCAAGAACTCCGTGTACCGTCTTGCGGCTGGCCTGTTCCTCTGCTTTTTTGCGACTGCGGCCGGCCTGCCTGTGCTGCGCCAAGGGTCGCGCAGGATCATGGGCACGACTTGCGATATTCAAGTCTATGATTCCGACCCGGCGCGTGCCGAACGCGCCGTCACTCGTGCTTTGGACGAAATGCAACGCGTGGATGGCGTGCTGAGCAATTACAACCCCGCGACGGAATTGAGCGCGATGAATCGCGAGGCGCCTCGCTCACCGTATCACGCCTCGGCCGAACTGTTCGACTTCGTCGAGGCCTGCCGGCGATACCACGATGAGACTTCCGGCGCATTCGATCCCACGGTCGGCCCGATTGTGCGTGCGTGGGGATTCTTCACCACGCGTCCGGCCAAGCCCTCCGATGACGTGATTGCCGCGGCGAAGGCCAAATCCGGATTCGACAAAATCACATTGAATGAACGCGACAGGACGATCTCCTATGCAGTTTCGGGGCTCGAGCTCGACCCGGGGGGCATAGGAAAAGGGTATGCGGTGGACAGGGCGGTGCTGATCCTCAAACAGGCGGGAATCCGCTCGGCGCTGGTGAGCGCCGGTGGCAGTTCGATCTACGCCCTGGGCCGGCCGCCAGGACGGAGCGGCTGGAGAATCGCTATCAAGGATCCCGCGGACTGGCAACGGGCCGTCGCAACCGTTGACCTGCGGGACAATTCGCTATCCACGTCGGGCGTTGCGGAGCAATCCGTACAGAGCGGCACCCATCGTTATAGCCATATCTTCGATCCCCGCACGGGCGATTCGGTGGATAACATGTGCCAGGTGACCGTGGTTGCGGCCACCGGCACCGACACGGATGCCCTCACTAAAGGCGCCTATATTCTCACCCGCGAAACCGTCACGGAAATCGCTGCGCGACGGCCCGGCATGCACGTCTTGCGGATGGAAGGCGCTTGTGGCCCCGGAAGCGCGATCTGGATCACGCCCCGGTCGGGATCCGTCTTCCGTCAGACTCAACTGAAGTCCACGCCGGCCTTACAACAGTGATCGCCGTTAACCCACCAAAATTGCTGAGCAGTTGAACCGGGCGTGATAGAGTGAGGAAGGATTAGTCCAAACTCCAGACTCGAGGAGTAACAGCGCCGGCCCGGCACGTTCGGTTGCAGGCCCGCACGACATCATGGCATTGATGGAGCAATGCGCTTAATCCGGGACGCAAAGAGAGAACCTACATGAACCAGCGAAGCGACTCGCCTTCGCCTGCCGGAGTTGACGCAGGCATGGTTGGCAAGAGCTACCCCAGCACGAAGCTTTCTTTGGCGATCTGGGGCATCGCCGCACTCTTTTATCTCACGGTGTTCTATCAGTTGGTCGCCCCCGCTATGATGCGCGTGGAGCTGATGCGCGATTTCGGCGTGGATGCGGGCGGCTTTGGAACCATTCTGATGTGGTATCTCACCATCTATGTTCTTTTGCAGATACCGGTCGGCGTTTTCATCGATTGTTGGGGCGCGCGAAAGGTCCTGATCGCCGGCGCTGTCTTGTCGGCCGCGGGCAGCTTCGTTTTTGGCTCCGCCCCGACATTCGGCGTGGCCTGTTTCGGCCGGGCGATGATTGGAGCGGCCAATGCAACGGGCTGGCTGGTGCTGATGAAACTGCTGGGCGCATGGTTCCCCGCCAAGAGGTTTGCCATGCTTACCGGCTTAGGCCTGCTGTGGGGCAATTTGGGCTCCGTCGCGGGACAAGCGCCGTTGCGCATCGCGATTGAGCACTTCGGGTGGCGCCCCGTGGCGTTGGCCTCGGGCGGCGTGATTCTCGCCATCGCCATCCTGGCCTGGGCTTTCCTCCGGAACGATCCTTCGGAGCTGGGATATCTGAGCTATGGCCCTAACCTGGCGGGCAAACCGAAGAAGGGCGCTCTCGAAGGCCTGCGTGAAGGATGGGACGGATTCAAGGGCGTTTTCCGCTACAAGAACACCTGGCTGATCTTTTTCGCTCAAGGCGGCATTGTCGGCCCGATCCTCACGTTCACGGGAGCTTGGGGCACTCCGTACCTGGCGCTCCGCTACGGCCTGGTAACAAGGAGCGGCGCATTGGTTTGTTCCGTGATGACGATGTGCTGGGCGGCAGCCAGTCCGCTTTTCGGCCAGATGTCGCAGAAAATCGGCCGGCGGAAGCCTTTCTATATCGGTGGCGTCGTGGTGGCCTGCGCCGGATGGTGCACGATTTATTACACCAACGTTCCCCTGGCCGGCTTCGTAGCGATCGCAGCCGTGGCGAGCCTGGCCACCAGTTGCGTGGTCATCGGGTTCGCGCTCGGCAAAGAATCCGTCTCACCAAAGGTGCTGGGAACGGTCGCCGGCGCAGTTACGATGGGCAACATGATCGGTCCGAACATCCTGCAGCCGGCGGTTGGCCGCGTACTGGAAATGCAGTGGACCGGCAAGGTGGCGAACGGCGTTCATGTGTATGGATTGGCGGAGTACCAAACCGCGTTCCTGATGCTGATCGGGTGGTCTGTCCTGGCGATTATCTTACTCAGCCTCACCACGGAATCTCACAACAAACCGATGGTTCAGGATAAGGCATAGGCCCGGAAGGCGCCGGGTGCGGGCTCGGCACGACGGAGTGCGTGCCGAGCCGCATTGAGGGCTTACTTGGAAATGGCGACTAACGGATTGTTGGATGCCTGGCCGGAGATGGTGATTACCAGTGGGTGATCGCCGGCGGTTACTTGGGGAACTACGAAGTTCGCCTGGTAGAGGCCGATGGAGCCGGGCGTCAGACCGATGTAGTTGACGGTTGTGGCGGCGACGCCGCCGAGGGTCATGGTGTAGGAAGCCGACAGCGGCGAATACCCAATGGGGGTGCGAGCTCCGGAAACCAGGGGACCGGCGGCATTCACCGGTCCGCCACCGGTGAAGTAGGCCACCAGAGTGTCGCCGACTTTGGCGGGACTGGTGGCGCTATTGAGGCTGCCATCCTGATTGATCACCACGGCGCGATTGTCGCCGTAAACCGCGATTCCCGGAGTTCCTGTGGCGGGAACCATCACAGCAACGGCATTGCTGCTGGACGTTCCGTTGGTAACGATTACGGTTGCCACGCCGGGCTTGATATCTTCCGGCATTTGCGCGTTGATCTGGGTTCCCTGCACGTAAAACAGTGGAGCCAGTTCACCATTGACCGTCACCTGAGTAGTGAGAACCTTAGTGGGCAGTGGAACGATGGTGGGCTGGCCCACGGCGGTTGCGAGATCGGAACCGAAGATGGAAAAAACGCTGCCCGCCGGAGTGCTATCGGCAAGGAAACTGGCGCCATTGTCGACAGCCTGGCCGGGATTGACGAAGGCAGCGCGTCCTGCGCCGGTGAAAATCAACTGCGCATCCGCCATCACCAATTCAAAATTATTTCCCGCCGCGCCGAACACGGTAGTACCGCCGGAATACTTGTTATTGGATGTGTCCGTCAGGGCGATGGTACCTTGACAGACAGCGTTCACCGAATAAGTTCCCGTCACTGTCACGGCGGCCGTGGTGGTGTTGGACGCCTGGGTCCAAGTGCCGGTCACATTGCCTTGTCCGTCAAACTGCAGTACGCCGGCCAGATCCAAAATGCCCGAAGTGCTGGACCCGGAAAGGGAGTTACCGGTCCCGCTGAAAAGCCATTCGCCAGAAAGCGTGCTGACGGCGCAGACGGCCGGCTGAACAGTGCCGCCTCCGCTGTATGCGTAGGTGGCGTCGGTGCCGACCAGCGTGAAAGCCTTGGCCTGCATCGTGGTGGCGTCGATGGCGTAGGCTACCGTGGCGAAGGCCGCAGTATCTCCGGCTGTCAGGTTGATGGCTCCTTGGCAATTCGGTTGCACGGAGTAGGTTCCCGTGTAAACCAGCGCGGTTCCAAAGGCGGGACTGCCATTGAGACTTTCAGCGGTGAGGGCGATGGTTACTTTGCTCTGGCCGTCAAACACGGCCGAGCCATCCGAAGACAGTAACTTCGTAGTAACTCCCGCGGGGGCCAGACGTCCGGAGAGATTGATTTCATAAGTGCCAGTCAGCATGGAAGCGGAGCACCCCGGGGTAACCGCGACTTGTGTGGCCGCGCCTGAGCCATCAAAGAGCAACTGGGGGGAAGTGACTGCCAGTGCGAAGGCCGGCGAGGTGGAGTCGATGACCAACGAGACCGCGTATTTGTTACTGGACGAGTCGGTAAGAGTGGCCGAGGCAGCGCAGGTGGCGCCTACGGTATAAGTTCCCGCGGCGGTGACCGTGGCGGTGACCAGGTTCGACACCTGAGTCCAGTTAGCCGTGACATTGCCCTGGCCGTCGAACGCCAGCACACCCGCCACATCCAGCACACCGGTTACGGTGGCGCCGGAAAGCGTACTGCCGGTTCCACTGAATTCGTGGATGCCGGTCAGCGTAGTGGGGCACGTGGCGGGCAGAAGAGTTCCGCTGCCGTTGTAGGCAAAGTTAGAATCTGACCCGATTACCGCAAAGGTCTTTCCCGAGTTGTAGGATTCCAGCGTGAAACTGGCGGTATCTCCGGTGGTGATGCTGATGGAACCGATGCAGTTGGACTGCATGCTGTACGTGCCCGCGTAAACCAGCGGCGTTCCAAAGGACTGGCTGCTGCTGACGGTATTGGCGGTGATGGTGAGCACAATCTTGCTGAGGCCGTCAAAATTGGCGGTACCGACGGCTTGAAAGAGCTTCGTCGTGGTTCCGGTGGCCGTGACCTGGCGCCCGCTGAGGAGGAACTCATACGCCCCGCTGAGGGTGGCGGAGGAGCAAGTGCCGCCGCCGATGCTGGGCTGCGCAACCAGCGGGACGGCCGGGAGGCAAAAAAGAGTCAGCAGCAAAGTGGTGTATCGTCGTTTCATCGTCAGGTCCTGTTCTTCAGCCGGGTAAATGCCCGCTTGAGTTTGACACCATCGGAATTCGTTAAGACCAGACCGGCGGGATCGATCCGTCTTGTATGTCTAAACACACCAGGCGAATGGGAGTTTCGGATTTTCGTTCCTAAGATTGGCAGTGTTTTGGAGAAGGGTTATTCATTACTTTGGTAGAGAGCGATTGGTTGACTGAGCTGAGTGGTATCGGCGGGACCGGAAGAAGTATCTTTGACGCGGAGCCCTTGGCAGGGCGGCATGGCGGAGAGAAGTCAGGAGGCCTGCAGGTGCGGCAGTGCCGTAACAGGGTGAAACAGCCACGCGGCGACAGGAGCACGCGCGCCACGAAGGGCTGCTTACTCCGAGCGCAGGACGGTGTTCGGATCTACCAGGGAGGCGCGCCGGGCCGGAAGATAGGCGCCTAGAGCGGCGGCGCCTAACAGACCGGCGCAGACTAGTGTCAGAATGGTGACGTTGAAGGAACGCGCGCCTACTAACTTCATCACGGGGGCGCTGACTAACAGGAAGACGGTCAGGCCGATGGCTACGCCGGATCCGGCTAGAATCAGGCCTTGCCGGAGCACCATCCGCAATACGCCGAGACGATTGGCGCCGACCGCCATGCGGATGCCGATCTCACGCTGGCGCAGGCCCACTGAGTAAGTCATCAGGCCATAGAGGCCCACCAGCGCCAGCGCCAGACCGAGCAGCCCCATGCCGCCGAGTGTCTGGATGAGGATGGAGAGCGTTTTGCGCGCGCGCTGGTCGTAAATTTCTTCCATGGTGCGGATGCCAATGACGGGCTGAGCGGAATCGAGCGAGCGGACCAGATTACGCAACGGCGCAGCGAGCGTGCCGGGCGGCGTGGAGGTGTGCAGCAACAGCGTCATGCCGCTGCGAGGGGTCTGCGCGAGCGACATGTACAGGTAATCGAGTGGTGGTTCAATGGGGAAGAAATACTTGCTCTGCCGGGCGACACCAACGATTTCGACGGTAGGGCCGCCGAGGCTATCCAAACGGAAGCGGCGGCCGACGGCGCTCTGGTTGGGATAATACTTGCGGGCGAACAACTGGTTGACGACGGCAACGCGGGGCGTATCGGCGCGGTCGGTTACGGCAAAAGGACGTCCTTCGACAATCGGGATATCCATAGTGGCGAAGTAATCTTCGCTGACGGCGTCGGCGATCACGCTGGCGGCTTCGGCGCCGGCGGGAAAACGGTAGCCGTCGGGAACCACGCGAGTGGGCGTGCCGCCCTGCAGAAACGGCACCACTTCGGTGAGCGCCGCGCTCTGGACGGTGCTGAGGCTGCGGGCGCGGTCGAGCAGGCGGCGGTAGAACTCGGAGGTTTGGGCGGGCGTGTAGCGGGCCAGCGAGGGATCAAAGGTAGCGGTGAGCACATGATCGGTGCGGAAGCCGGCCGGCCCTGCCAGCAGGGTTTCGACGCCGCGATAGGCCTGGGTGGCGAAGATCAGCAGGAGCAGGGATCCGGCCACCTGCCCGATGACGAGGGCGTTTCTTCCGAAGAATTGCCGGCGCTTGCCGCCATCGGCGCTACCAGGTTTCAGAGCGGGTGTCAGATCCGGGCGGGTGCTGCGGAACGCGGGCGCGAGGCCGGCCAGGATGGCGCTCAACAGCGCGGTGGCGGCCGTCAAGGCGAGCACCCGGGGATCCACATGGAAGTCTAGAATGATGGGCACATCCGAGGGAATGCGGAGCTGCGAAAAGAGGTCCGCGCCGGCTTGCGCCAGGATCAAGCCGAGGAAACCGCCGGCAGCGGCGATGATGAGACTTTCCGCAAGGAACTGGCGGATGAGGCGTGCGCGGCTGGCGCCGATGGCGAGGCGCACGGCGATTTCACGGGAACGCGCGCGCCCGCGGCTGAGCATGAGATTCATCACGTTGGCACAGGCGATTAGGAGCACCATGCCGGATAAGGACAGCAGGGCGAGCGTGAGTGTGACGTCGAGCGGATCCTGGAGAGCGCGCGCTTTGAGTTCGCCATCCGCAACCAGGGTGCAGGTCCGATTGGTATCGGGGTAAGCTGCGGCCAACTGGCCACTGATGACGCGGGCCTCAGCGGCTGCCTGGGCGAGGGTGACACCGGGGCGCAAACGGCCAAAGGCGAACATCACGCGGTCGGCGCGCCGGTCCAGACTGTTGGGCGCGGATTCGCCCGCGAGACGGTGGCTCATGGCCAGGGGGACGTAAATGCTGGCGAGGATGAGCGGCTGCGGTCCGGTGAAGGATGCGGGCACCACACCGATCACAGTAAATGGCAGGCCGTTCAGATAGATGGTCTTGCCGAGGGCGGCAGGACTGGCGGAAAACTCGGACTTCCAGAGATCGTAACCGAGCATGACTACGGCGTCGCGGCCGGGAACGCGATCTTCGTCGGAGCGGAAGTCGCGGCCGGCGGCGGGCGGGACGCCGAGGAGGCGAAAGAAATCGCCAGAGACCTCGGCGCCGAATTTCATCTGCGGCAGGGCGTTCTGATCGAGAGTGAAACCGAAGGGAACGTACTGCGAGGCGACGAGGCCAGTGTAAGACTCTGAGCGGCTCCGCAAGTCGAGGAAATCGAGATAGGAGACGGGTGAGTATTGCAAGAGACCGCCCAGCTTTTCGCCGCGCATGACGGACTGGACGGAAACTACGCCGGAAGCGTCGGGCACGGGGAGCGGACGGAAAATCAGACCGCTGGCCAGGCTGAAGATCGCGGAATTGGCGCCGATCCCCAAGGCCAGTGAGAGGACCGCCACCGCGGTGAACCCCGGCGCCTTGCGCAGGGTGCGCAGCGCATAGCCAAAGTCTTGCAACATGCTTTGATGAAAGCACGCCTGGGGCCATGCCGGCGGCGGCGCCAGATGGTTGCAAGCAGATGGGCCGCGGGTGAGAGCTGGAACCGGCAGTGTCCGTTAACGGGACACGGGCGAACGGGAGCGGACAAAATCGCAGCGTCTAACGGGCGGGTTTGCGGGCGTAAAGGAGCACCCTGACGTTGACGAACTGATTGGGGAATAGAGCGCCGTCCTGGTTATCGAAAACGGCCTTGAGTTTCGCGGTACCGGTTTCGTTGTCAATCTGATTGTCGACGGCGATGAGGCGGCCGGAGGCGATTCTGGACGTGTTGGAACGGTTCCAGGCTTCGACGGGCGGCGTCTGGCCGCTGCGAAGGTGCGCCAGCACACCAGGCAAAACGTCCTCGGGAAGGGTGAAGACGACCGAGATGGGCTGGAGTTGGTTGATGACGACGATGCCAGTGGAATCGGAGGCATGAACCACATTGCCGGCGTCGACCAGGCGCAGGCCGGCGACACCGGAAATGGGCGCGGTGATCTGGCAGTAGGCCAACTGCAGCTTGACGCCATCCACGGCGGCTTGACCGGCCTTCACTTTGGCTTCCATTTGAGCAACCACGGTGGCCTGGCTGTCAGCCTGGGACGCAGGAATGGCGTTTGCTGTGGCCAGATTGCGATAGCGGGCCAGGTCTATGCGCGCGTTGGCGAGCTGCGCCTGATCCTGAGAGAGGTTGCCCTCGATCTGCACGAGCTGCGACTGATACGGGCGCGGATCGATGGTTGCGAGCAGCTTGCCGGCCTGTACGAGTTCGCCTTCCTTGAAGGACAGAGAGAGGATCTGGCCGTCGATTTGCGGCCTGACGGTGACGGTGGCGGCGGTGACTGAGCCCAAGCCTGTCAGTTCGGACGCGTAGGACGCCGCGGCGGGTTGGTCGGCGACGGGCGAAGCTGCCTTCTTCGTCGACGACGTGGGCGCGGCGGAGTTCGTAAGACTTACAATGGCGCTTCAGGAATCTCTTCCGAGTGCAGGGAGAGTTCTGTTTTCCCTTGACAAGTCCTTATCATGGATGTCCCCACCAGTAACTTGTTCAGCAGTTTGGCCACCGTGCGATTGATGAACTCGCTTCCGTTGTCGGAATGGAAGCCTAAGATTCGAAATGGAAACTGCCGCAGCATCGCTTCCAGCACCGGCAGGAGCCAGGTTTCGCTGATGTACGCCGTTGCTCCCACGATCTGCCACTGCGTCACCTCGTCCACCGCATTCACGTGGTACACCCCCTTGACGCCCTCCAAGTCTCCTTGATGCACTGTGTCGATCCGCAGGTACCCAGGCCGACCTTGCGGGTCCGGCCGGCGCCGTTCTCCAATCGTCACTTTCACCGGCCGCGTCTTCTCAAAAACGATTTTCCGCTCCCGGTACACCCGGCTCTTTCTCAGGTTATAGATATGCGGCGCCGATATCGTTGCCAGCCGCTGATACCGCTTGTCAGCGTAGTCGTGGAATTCTCGGTAGAGAATCCTTTGCGTTGCCGGCCCGCTCAGCGTTTCATGCGCTTCGTCCACCGCCGCCAACAACTCCACATCGCTAGTTTGAAACTGAGTCGTGAATCGGTTCCGGCGGTACTTTCGCTCCTTCACCATCCCGCTTTCCAGATACTGCCCGACCAGCCGGGTCACCTGCGCCCGGCCCAGGCCGGTCATCTTTCCCACGTACCTCCTCAACAATCCTTTCGCTTCCCGCTTCTGCACCCCGTACTCTTGCTCCACCAGCGTCCGCGTTACCCAGCCGTATACTTCCTCCCGGTTGTTTGCTTCAAATCGAAACTCCTCGCTGGCTGCCAGGAATCCGCCAATCTGTTCCAGGCTCAGCCGTTCCCCATTCTTCATGCTGACGATCAACCCCCAGCATGCGGGTTCCCCACCCCTTCAGGCTCATCCTGCGTTAGAAACACGCCCCGTCTCCAGGCTCATGCTGCGTTATACAAGACTGCTTGAGAAGTGGGAGCCATTGGCGGGTGTATACTGGCCGGAACCAGCAATCGTAACGGAGGAAATTGGATGGCAGAGAACCGACCAGAAGGCGGGTATACCCGCCGCACGGCGCTGACGCTGGTGGCAGCAGCGCCATTGTGGCCCCACTCACAAGAAGCCACGAAACCCGAAGGAGGGAAAATGGGAAACCCGGTTGTACATTTTGAGATCGGATGCACGGACCACGTCAAGACGGAAAAGTTCTTCAGTGAGCTGTTCGGCTGGAATATTGGAGCGGGCTCGACGATCGACACGGGCAGCCCGCAGGGAATTCAGGGACACATCACTTCGCTGGGCCACGAGCCGCAACACTACACGACGTTCTACGTCGAAGTGGAGGATGTGCAAGCCGCCCTGGACAAGGCCGGCAAGTTGGGTGGAAAGACGCTGGTTCCACCGGTGAAGATCCCGACGGGAACCTTTGCCTGGTTTGCTGACCCGGATGGCAACATCATCGGACTGTTGAAGCGCGGGTAGCCGTCTTACTGCCTCACGGTAATCGGGTCGCCAACGGGAGCACGATCGGCGCAGGCCGAATTCGCCGATTGCGGTAGGGTATTTCCCGACGCGCGGCGGCGGTCAGGCGCGAGTAACAAGGCATCGAAATGTTGCGCCGATCTTGTAACTCCCATCGGATTGACGGAACGGAATTAGCGCCTCCGCGTGAGCTAGGTCGACCGCTTCCGCGCTGGAGTTCTCGATGGCCCGCGCAGCGACTCCCGAGGAACGAAGACCCCGTAATGCGGTAGTTAAGTCCGCGTACTGCCAGGGCGAATCGACGTCGAACACCTCCAGGGGTTCGAGATCTGCAGCGGATGCGAAGGTGCGTAGTGCAGTTTCATCCGATAGAGCGAATGGTCCCGGTGCACCGGCCGGCGGCGGCGGCAGCAATGGCCGCAGGGCGGCGACAAGTGATGCCGCCTCCATCCCTTCGGGGTTGCCCCAGTTCATCACGACAACGTTGGCACCCCGCCTGGCGACTCGCTTGGCCTCCGTGAGCGCGGCCCCGGGGTTTGCAGCGTATTGGAAAGAGTTGAAGCCCGTGACCAGATCGAATGAATCGTCTGAAAAAGGCAGGCTCTCTAATTCGCCAATGTGAAAAGCGCCCTTTGGCACACGATCGCGAGCAATCGCCAGCAAGTTCCCGGCTGCATCCAGGCCGGAGACGCGAGCACCCCTTTCGAAGGCTATCTGGGCGGCCATTCCAGAACCACATCCCACATCCAGATAGTGGGCTTCCGTCCCCAGGCCGACGCGGTCGAATGCAGCCATGTAGACAGGGCGACAGGTTTGCTCTTGGATTGCGGCCCAATCAGCGGCAGCTGAACCCCAGAATCTGCCGTTCACCGCGGAACTGGTTCGTCTTTCTCCCATGGCAACGCGGTCCCCTTTCAAGTAAGTATATGCGACATCGGAGCCGCTAAGCCGGGACACCGGCACGCGTTGGCGCGTCTGTGACACAATATTTAGTGGACAAGGGATTGAGCCGGTTTACCGTGCTGGCGTGCGCCGGCGGTGTGCTCTCTGCCATGGGACACATCAACCACGGGCTTACGGCGAATCCTCACTTGTGCAAAGCGCTTAGGGGATCACGCTGGTGAGCGTGGCGGGCGGCGCGCGCTCAAGCTGAAAGACGAACTCAAATTTCGATTCGACATTGTCGCGCGGAAGCAGGAATAAGGATATGTGCCTGGCGATTCCCGGAAAGATCGTGGAACTGATGGAAGGCGACCGCAGTCTGGCATCCGTGGATGTGCTGGGCGTGCGCCGTAAGGTGGACCTGGGCCTGTTGGCGGACGAGCGGCCGGTGACGGGCGATTGGGTTCTGATCCACGTGGGCTTCGCCATGAGCAAGATCAGCGAGGCTGACGCCCTGACCACTTTACGAATGCTCGAGGAGCTGGGTGAAGCGGATGCGGCGCTGGAGGAAGCGCAAGGCTACGGCCTCGGCGAAGCGGGCGAAACCGGGAGCAGGGCGGGACCATAAAATATTGCGGGGTTGAAGACTCGATGGAAGAGGCAAGCCATGCGATTCGTCGACGAGTTTCGTGAACCCGAGTTGATTCACAGGACGGCCGAGGAGATCCGGCGACTGGCGGATCCCGGCAGGCACTACCGGCTGATGGAAATCTGTGGAGGGCACACACACTCCATCTACCGGTTTGGGTTGCAGGATATCCTGCCGCGGAATATTGATCTGATTCACGGTCCGGGATGTCCGGTGTGCGTGCTTCCAATGGGAAGAATCGACGATGGACTTTCCATCGCGGAGCAGCCCGACGTGATCTTCGCGGCGTTTGGGGACATGATGCGCGTGCCTGGCACGCACGGCAGCCCGCTCGAATACAAGGCGCGCGGGATGGATGTGCGGATTATTTATTCGCCTTCGGACGCGCTGAAACTGGCGAGGAACAACCCGGATAAGCACGTGCTGTTTTTCGCGATTGGCTTTGAGACCACGGCGCCCTCCACAGCTTTGACGCTGATGCGAGCCAAGGCGGAAGGGCTCCGCAACTTCTCGGTTTTTTGCAACCACGTGACGATTATTCCCGCCATCCGGGCGATTCTGGATTCTCCGGATATGCGCATCGACGCGTTTATCGGCCCCGGCCACGTTTCCACGGTGATTGGATGCCGGCCGTACGGCTGGATTGCGAGTCAGGAAGGCAAGCCGATTGTAGTGACCGGATTCGAGCCGTTGGACATTCTGCAGTCGATTGTGATGCTGCTGCGGCAACTCAACCAGCGGCATTGCGCGGTGGAGAATCAGTACAAGCGCGCGGTCCCGTGGGAAGGCAACTCCGCCGCGCTCCGTGCGATGGCCGAGGCGTTCGAACTGCGGCCATTCTTCGAATGGCGAGGCCTGGGCTTCATCTCGCAATCGGCTCTACAGATTAAGGAAGGTTACGCGGAATGGGACGCCGAGCGGCGCTTCGCGGTCCCTGGCATCAGAGTGACTGATCCGAAGGCCTCGCAATGCGGGGAGGTATTGAAGGGCATGCTGAAGCCCGCGCAGTGCAGGCTGTTCGGGAAGGAGTGCACGCCGGAGCGGCCGATCGGCGCACTGATGGTCTCTTCGGAGGGATCCTGCGCCGCCTATTACAATTACGAGCACCGCAAAGCCCAGACCCTGACGAAGTTGGCATCCGCCCCAGTGGGGGCATGACGGGAGCGTACCCATGACCAGCGTCGAGACGAAGATTCGCTTCCGCGATCCGCAGGTGGAGATGGCCCACGGAGCCGGCGGCCAGGCCAGCAGGAGGTTGATCGATGGACTGTTCGCGCCGATTCTCTTCGGATCGCGCCCGCCGCCGCTGGGCGATGCGGCGCATATCCAGATCAATGAAACCTGTGTGGCGTTTACCACGGATAGTTTTGTGGTGAGGCCTCTGCGTTTTCCGGGCGGCTCGATTGGCGAACTGGCTGTGAACGGCACGGTGAACGACCTGGCGGTTTCCGGAGCCAAAGCGCAGGCGCTGGTGGTGAGCTATGTGCTGGAAGCGGGGCTGCCGACGCACATTCTGGAAGCGGAGGTGCGCGCCATGGCGGCTGCCGCACAGACCGCGGGAGTGGTGATCGCGGGAGGCGATACGAAGGTGGTGGAGCATGGCAAAGCCGACCAGATGTATATCACGACTTCCGGTATCGGCCATTTGATTCCGGGACTGAGCATCTCTCCGGCGGCGGTGCGGCCGGGTGATAGGATTCTGCTATCCGGTCCAATTGGCGATCACGGGATCACCATCCTTCTGGCGCGCGGCGACCTTGACCTGGAGGCGGACCTGCGGTCAGACACGCGGCCGGTGCTGCCGTTTGTGGAGGCGCTGGCGGAAGCCGTGGGTCCGGCTGTGCATTGGATGCGGGATCCGACGCGCGGCGGCGTGGCGACTTCGCTCAATGAACTGGCCAACGACTGCGGACTGGGTATTGTAATCAGAGAAGAACTGGTGCCGGTGCGGGATCCGGTACGCGGAGCCTGCGAACTGCTGGGCCTGGATCCACTGCACATCGCCAATGAAGGGCAGTTTCTAGCAGTAGTCGCCGCCGAAGCGGCGGAGGCTGCGCTGGAAGCTGTGCGCGCGGTGCCGGGCGGCCGCAAGGCGGTATTGATCGGGGTAATCAGCGAGCAGCCGGCAGGAGCGGTGCTGGTTACGACCCCATTCGGAGGCAGCAGGATTGTCGACATGCTGGTGGGCGATCCGCTGCCGAGGATTTGCTAGGAGCCTGGTTTTCTTTTATGGCTAAGTTTGAACTTTTCGGGACCAAGAGCTGCCCGTACACGCGGGAGATGCGCGACTGGCTCGAATGGAAAGGGCATGAGTACGTGGAATACGACGTGGAAACGGATCACGCTGCGCGCGCCCGGATGTTCGCGATATCCGGAGGCCAGCGTACGGTGCCGATTCTGACGGAGGACGGAAACCTGGCGCAGATTGGCTGGCGGGGACGCGGCTGCGTGGTGGCGGGTGTCTAGGTGCGGGTCTGACCGCATCGCCTTCCAATGACCAGCGCGTGCGATATTCGAGTTCGCGGTGTGGTGCAGGGAGTGGGTTTTCGCCCCTTTGTGTTCCGCCTGGCGCAGGCCAATGCTCTGGCCGGGTGGGTGTTCAACGATGGCGATGGCGTGGAGATCCACCTGGAAGGATCGGGGACTGCTCTCGACGATTTTGTTCGCGCCTTAACCGTGGAGCGGCCGCCCACCGCATGGATTGACGCGATTGACGTGCGCGCGGTGCCGCCGGCGGGATTTAAGGCGTTCACCATTCGGCACAGCCAGGCGAGCGGGCGTCCCGGTACCCAAATCTCCCCGGACCTTCCCGTCTGCGACTTGTGCCTGGCGGAACTCTTCGATGCCGCCGACCCGCGTTATGGCTATCCATACATGAATTGCACGAACTGCGGGCCACGCTATTCGGTGATTCTGGGTCTGCCCTATGACCGCGTGAATACGACCATGCGGCAGTGGCCGCTCGACGGCGGGTGCGCCCGGGAATACGAAGATCCTCTGAACCGGCGCTTCCACGCGCAGCCGGTGGCGTGTCCGTCTTGCGGCCCGCATCTGATCCTGCGCACGGGGAACGAAACGGTTACCGGAGACGATGAAACCATCCGGCGCGCGGCTGGATTACTGCGCGGCGGCAGGATCGTCGCGGTGAAAGGACTGGGCGGCTACCACCTGGCTTGTGATGCCCGAAACGAAGCCGCGGTGCGGGCGCTGCGCGAACGGAAGTTTCGCAAGGAGAAGCCGTTTGCCCTGATGGCGAGGAGTGTCGACACCGCTCGAGACCTGGTGGAACTCTCAGCCGAAGAGGAACGGCTGATGACTTCGCAGGCCCGGCCGATTGTGCTGGCAAAAGCCAGGATCGAACTCGCGGGCGTGTCTCCGGCGAACCATGACCTGGGCGTGATGCTGCCTTACACGCCGGTGCATCATCTGCTGTTTGCCGCGGGGGCGCCGGAGACGCTCGTGATGACGAGCGCCAACCGGTCGAGTGAGCCGATCTCTTATCGGGACCAGGAAGCGACGGAACGCCTGGCGGGAATCGCCGATGCGTTTCTGGTCGGTGAGCGGCCCATCGCACGGCGGGTTGACGATTCGATTGCCCGTTGCGGAGCGTACGGTCCCGTGATTCTGCGGCGCTCCCGAGGCTATGCACCAGCAGCCGTCACCAGCATTCCGATAGCCGTGCCGGTTCTGGCTACGGGGGCCGACCTGAAGAATAGCATCACACTGGTAGTGAACGGCCGCGCGCTGGTGAGCCAGCATATCGGAGATCTGGGCCAATACGAAGCGTTCCAGGCGTTTCGGGAGACAATCGACGATCTGACGTCGATGTACCAACTCTCCAAGGACCATCTGATTGTCGCCTGCGACGCGCATCCGCAGTATCTGTCGTCGATTCATGCGCAGGGGTTGGGCGGCGCAGCGACTTACGCCATCCAACACCACCGGGCCCATGTCGCGTCGGTGCTTGCCGAGCGCGGCGCTTGGGAAAAGCGGGTGTTGGGAGTGAGCTTCGACGGAGCGGGCTACGGAGACGATGGGACGATTTGGGGCGGTGAGTTTTTCGTGGGAAGTCTGCTCGAAGGCTTCGAACGCGTGGCGCATTTGCGGCCGGCGGCGCTGGCCGGAGGCGACAGCGCTGCCCGTTATCCGGTTCAGGCCGCGGCTGGATTTCTGGAACAGGTGGCTGGCTTGCCGGATCTGGCGGCGGCGCCATTCCGGTTTCCGGCGCGCTACGGGAAATCGCGCGAGATTGCGCGAAAGGGCTTGCGAACATTTGCGACGACATCGGTGGGACGGCTATTCGACGCGGCAGCGGCGCTGTTGGGCTTTACACGGGAAGCGACGTTTGAAGGCCAGGCCGCCATGTGGGTGGAGCATCTGGCGCGCGCGGCAGGCCCGGCCGAACCTTATGAGTTCCCGTTCCGCGACAGAGAGATGGACTTCCGTCCGTTGCTGAGCGCGCTGGCGCTGGACCGGCGGAGAGGAATGGAGCCGGCCGATTGTGCCCGGGCCTTCCAATGTGGGGTTGCGAAGGGTCTCGGCGATGCACTGGGAAGCTTATGCGAAACCTACGGGACCGGCACCGTGGTGCTTTCCGGCGGTGTATTTCAGAACGAGTTACTGCTGGAAGACCTGAAGCCACTGCTTGCCGCTGGACGGCTGGAAGTGTGGACCAATTGCGCGGTGCCGCCGAACGACGGCGGCATTAGTCTGGGCCAGGCGGCACTGGCCGCGTTTCAACACGAGGTGACTTGTGCATGAACTATCAATCGCGATGAGTGTTGTGGAGATAGCGGAGGAAGAGTCAGTGAAACGCGGCGGGGCCAAGATCCTGGCCGTGTATCTGAAACTCGGCGAGCTATCTGGAGTGGTGAAGGACGCGCTGCTATCTTCCTACGAAATGGCCTGCGAGGGGACAGTCCTCCAGGGATCGCGTCTGGTAATTGAGGAACTTCGGGTTGTGGTGAATTGCCCGAAGTGCCTGGCGCCGCGCACGCTGGCTTCGGCGCAACGCTTCCTTTGTCCCGAATGCCAGAGTCCCGTGACGGATGTGATTCAAGGGCGTGAATTGCACGTGGCGGCGGTAGAGATAGAGACGGCGGAATTGGAAGGATTGGAGGTGTCGTCATGAGCCTGCACCCTCGCCTGGTGGAAGTGCGGCAGAACGTACTCAAGCAGAACGACATTGTGGCTCGCGAATTGCGGCAGCGCTTCCATGACGCCGGAGTATACGTGGTCAGCCTGGTCTCTAGCCCCGGCTCCGGCAAGACGGCCTTCCTGGAGCAGACGCTGACTCTGCTGCGACCGAATCGCCGTGTGGCGGCGCTGGTGGGAGACCTGGCGACAGACAATGACGCCGTGCGGCTGGCGCGCTCGCAGGTGCCGGTGAAGCAGATTACGACAGGGACTCTTTGTCACCTGGAAGCGGCGATGGTGCGGAACGCTCTGGATGGCTGGGATCTGGAAAAGCTGGACTTCCTGTTCATTGAGAACGTGGGGAACCTGGTGTGTCCGGCCTCTTACGACATAGGGGAAGACCTACGCGTGGTTCTGCTTTCCGTAACGGAAGGCGAAGACAAGCCGCTGAAGTACCCGGCGATTTTTAATACCGCCGACGCGGCGGTTCTTACGAAAATGGACCTGGCGGAAGCCGTGGAGTTTGATTTGGCCGCGGCCGAGCGAAACGTGAACCTGGTGCGGCCCGGCATGCCGCTGCTCAGGGTTTCATCAAAGACGGGGACCGGGATGGAGGAATGGCTGCGGTTTCTTTCCTCGTCATGCGCGCTGCGGGAACCAAGCCCGCGATAGGTAGAGACGGTAGTCCTCATCGGGCCGGGAGAGCCAGCTCCGCGTGGGGGCGAACGCTCGGCAGTCACGCGCGAATGGTGAGAAGCGCCGTGCGCACGCGTTCCGCCGAAACGCTCAGCACGGACTCTCCACGCGAGAGCCGGAAACGGATGATCGCCCTGCCGTTATACAACTCCAGTTGCCGGGCGCCGCTGGTGGTTCCCAGGTTCTGAATCATCTCGCCGTCGCCCGCCAGGCGGAAGCGTACCACGTTGCGCGCGTCCAGACAGCACACGCCCGCGGCATCAAGCAGGCTGGCCTGCAGGGTGATGATGGAGCCGGCGCGGCTGATTTCTTCCAGCAACAACGCCTCAGGTTGGCTCCACTTTTGCGTCTGATAACGGAAGCGGATTTCATCTGCGACTTCCGCGCCACCCTTTCGCGCGACGACGCGCAGGTGGTTTTCGCCGGGATGAAACGCCAGCAGCCAGCGGAGGCCGGCGGCGGGGAAGTTCTGACTATTGCGTTGCTTTGTTCCGCAGGATTTTCCATTAAGAAACAACTCCGCTGCAGAACAGTTGGAATAGACTTTGACCATCTTGCTTTCCCCCGGTTCGCCCCAACGGATGGGCCAGGAGTGGCCGTAGATGCGGGCCATCGGCTTCTCTGCCCAGTACGACTGGAAAACGTAATAACCTTCCTTGGGCGTAAGGTCGCGCTCGATCAGGCCCTTCTGATTCACGCGCGGCAACGGGTTATCGGGACGGCCGGGCGCGGAGAAATCCTTGAAGATCCACTGTGCGGCGCCGGCCAGCCAGGGCATGTTCTCGTGTTCTTTGAGATACCAGTCGAAGAGGTTGCAGATATACGTCTCAGACCAGTCGCCGTCGCGTGACGCGCGCGCCTGGCCGCCCGTCAGCAGGTAGGCGCGGTCTTTTTCGTCAACGCCCTGGCCGGTGGAAATCTGCGCGATGACCTTGTCGGGGTCTTCTGAGTGGCGGCCGGCGTGACTGTCACCGCCCCACTCGATATGCAGCATGCGTTTGATTGAGGCGGCCTCTTTTCCAAGGGAAGACCGGTATTCCGTGTAGCGGCCGCTATACCAACCGGCCCAAATGGAAGGCGAATAGACGTCCGTGACATCGCCGGCAAACGAGCAGCGGCGAAGGGCGGTCATGCGCGAGGCATCGGCCTGGTGCGCGATCTCATTGAGTTCGGTGAGGAAAGCGCGGATGGCCTCCTGGTCGAATACCTCGAAATCGCCAGGCCAGTCAATCTCATTGGCAAGGCCCCAGAAGACGACGGCGGGATGGTTGCGATGCTGATCGATCATGTTGCGCAGCATGCGCCGCGCCTGCTCCTGGTAGGCGGCGCCGCCCAGGCCGCCTCGGCACCACGGAATCTCTTCCCAGACCAGCAGCCCCAACTCATCGCACAGATCCAGCACCTGGCGGGATTGCTGATAGTGAGCCAGACGGATGAAGTTGGCGCCGAGATCTTTGATCAGTTGAAACTCCTGGCGGGTCACGTCCGGGGTCATGGCAGCGGCCATGCCGGCGTGGTCCTCATGACGCTGCGTGCCGCGCAGGAAGAGCTTCTCGCCATTCAGACTGAACAGATCGTGCGGAGGAAATTCGAACCAGCGAAGGCCAAACCGCTCTTCGATCAGTTGCTCGCTGTCCGCGGACTTTAGCGTCACGGAGCAACGGTAGATATTGGGAGTCTTGGGCGACCACAGGGCTGGGCTGGGGACGGGGAAGGCAGCGATCTCCAGAGGACCATGCCATGGCGTTGCTGTCCTGGTCGAAAGGTGAACTTCGCGGTTGTCTGGATCGGTGACGCGGATTTCCATCCGCAGGTTGTCTTTGCGGTTGGTGGGATTCCACAGCCGGGCGCGCACGGCTACGGCCGCCTTGCCGGCGGCGACACTCGTATCGACGAGGAGGCGCTCCAGAGAAACCGCCGGGGCATACACCAGGTTCACGCTGCGATAGAGGCCCCCGTAGCGATTGAAATCGCTTTGATCGGAAGGAATCGTCTCGACGCTCCGGGAGTTGTCGCAGAGGACGGCCAGTTGGACTTGCCCGTTGGCATTGGGGCGGGCCAGGCAGCGGGCGGCGGCATCGGTGATGTCGATCGTGAATTCGTCGTATCCGCCGACGTGGCTGCCGATGCGCTCAAGGCCGATGAAGACTTCACTGCGCTGGCCAGCGCCTTCAAAATGGAGCAGCGTGCGTCCCTCGGGATATGGGTTATCGAGAGCGAAGGTGCTGCGGTACCAACCTGGACCCTGGTAATAAGGCTCGTCTGGATCGACGGCGTCCCAGGCGTTGAAGCAGTGTGGCATAGCAACCTTGTCCCAGGCAACATTTGCCGCGGCTGCCTTGCCGCGCCAGACCTCCCAGATGCCGCCGAGCCCAGAGCGATAGTGCTCCCAACCCTCGGAGAGCCGATGCCCGGTGGAGGGCACACTAGTCGCGGCACCGGTTCGCGAGACCAGCGCTGCGCCCGCCAGCGCGGAAGCGCTCTGAAACAATTCGCGTCGTGTGATCATCGGCTTCATATCCAAAGTAGCGGCTGGCGCACCGGGAAATTGCGCAAGACTTCTTCCACTGTGGGGTCGGGTTCCAGTCTGCGCCATAGCGCCAGGTATTCGGGTTTGCCGAGCGCGAGCCCCGCAAACAACAGGCAGGGCTGGCGCACCGGCCACTCTTTGTCGTACGCCACATCCGGCGGCAGCCGCCATTTATTCTTATTGGCCAGGAAGGGATACATGTATTCCATGGCGCGTCCCATGCCTCGGCCGTCGGGGAGATGCCACTTCCAAAGGCCCAGGAGTTGCGCGATGATGCCCAGTGCATCCAGATTGAAGATGGAGTACGAGTACGGTTTAGTGCGCTGCAACTCCTGCGGAAAACTACCGTCCGGCGCTTCCTGGTTGGGAATCAGCACGCCCTGAAAACGGTTGCGGCTGAACGCGGTCAACTCCGCATTGCCGGTCAGTTCAGAGAAAGCAGCCACCTGCGCCACCCAGCAGGTGCCGTGATTGTTGGCGGCGTCGCGCTCCGCAATCCCATAAGGATGCTGGTTCATCCATTGGACGTAGGCCGCAAACCAACTCTTGACGCCTTCCAGGTCGCCTGCGGACAGGCCCAATCGCCACGCGGCGCGCGCCACTTCCACCAGGTGCAGTGTGTCGATGATGCCGATTCCTCGCCCCGAAAACCGTCCTCTGACGGCCTGCGCGTATTGCAGGTTGGGGTTCATGCGAGTGGCGTCTTCAATGAACCAGGCGCGCAGATGCCGCGCGGCGTGCTCGGAATATTTGCGCAGCCCGGTGATCCGGAGGGCCGCTGCCAGCGCAGGAACAATCATGCTCAGCCGGACCATCGCCCGCCGGTGCTCCACAAAGTTATCCGGGTTGCTCAGGCCGTCGCGTTGAATGTAGGGCCCGTCGGGATTCTTTGGGTCCGGCCACCAATAGTCGCCTTCCGAGAAGAAATCGTGCCTTCCGCCGGCGCTCCGGGCAGAGGTTGCCGCCGTCACCGTGACCGGCAGTTCCGCCAGATACCCGTCCGCCAGACGCATCACACGCGCGTGCTCGATTCCGATCAGGTCCAGCTTCTCCGCGGCGTTCAATCGGGCCGCGGAGAGCACCATGGCGCCAGCGACAAACTCTCTACGTCGCACAAGTTGCTCCGCCCGCCGACAGCGGCCTCACGTGACCATCTCCCATTCAAGGTCCGCCATACGCCCGGGCGTTTAGAATGTGAGTCGCAGGCCTAGCTGCACCTGGCGCATGGTGCCGGCGGTGCGGATGGTGCCGAAGGCCGCGGAACTGAGCGTCAGGGTTGGGTTGCTCAAGCTCACAAGATTGAACGCGTTGGTGAACTCGCCGCGGGCCTGCAGCGTGAACCGTTCCTTGAACTTGAAGTAGCGGAACAGGCCCATATCGACATCCTTCATGCCCGGTCCACTCAACACGTTGCGTCCCAGATTTCCATCCGTGCCGGCGGCCGGCGCGGCAAACGCGGCTGTGTTGAACCAGGCATTACTTACGTCGGAACGCGAGCGGTGCGGATCCAGATAGGGGTTGCCGATCAGTTCGACCCGGTCGTTGGTGACACCGTCCAGATTGGTGTCGCTGCCGGTTGTGAGATTGATCGGCAATCCGCTCTCCAGCGTGACAATCGCGGAAAGCTCCCAGCCATTGATCAAGCTGCGCAGGACCGGATTCACGTGGTTGAAGTAGTCCATATCCCAGATCATGGACCCGCTCATCACGTTTCGGCGGTCGTTGTCGGAACGGCCGCGTTCCAGCGCCAGGTTGTGATAGTCCTCGGCAAGTCCGTTGACCGTGTTGTTATCGAGCTCCGCGTCCTCAATGTCCTTCGCGAAGGTGTAAAAGCCCTTGGCGCTGAAGTGGTGCGAGAGCTTCTTTTCGACCGTAATCTGCAGGCTGTTGTAGTTCGCATTCATCACGGACTGAACCGAATAAATGTTGGACAGGATGCCGGGCTCAATCGGCCGGCGGTTGTTCACATTTCCGGTGGTGGCCGTGCTGTTGTAAGAGGGATAATTCAGGTCCTCGGCAAAAGGCAGCCGGTGAGTCAGTGAACCGACGTATGCCACAGTCACGAAGACATCTTTCGTGAGCTGGCGCTGGACGGACGCATTCAATTGGTAAGTGACGGGCCAGCGGAAGTTCGGAGCGATTCCGTAAATGGCCGCCGGAAGGATGAACTGCGGCGACGCCGGGTTATAGCTGTAAGGAAAGGGATCAGCGCCGCCTGGCAGCAGACCGTAAGGAGTGGTGAGAGACTGCACGTTGTTGAACTGCTCACGAACGGCGAAGGGCTGATAGTTGGAAGTGGAGTTCCATTCATTACCGGAGACGCTGCCGTAAAACAGCCCGCCCGCCGCGCGGATGGATGTCTTCCCGTTGCCGGCGGGATCCCAGGCCAAACCAACGCGCGGCGAGAAGTGAAGCTTCTGCGTAGCTACGATGCCCCGCGGTATTCCGGGGTCGCCCGCTACCAGTAAACCCGTCGGTACGTTCGAGCCCTTGAGCAGCGTGGACTGCACGCCCTGTTCGAAAGTGGCTTCGCGATTGAAAGGATCGGTTGGCGGCGTTTGCAATTCATAGCGAAGGCCCAGGTTGAGAGTCAGCCGGGAGGCGATCCGATAGTCGTCCTGGATGAATAATGCGCCGGTCCAGAAATCGTCCATGGCCGTAATGGGCGCATCCTGATTCATGGTGACTGGCAGCCCAAGCACGAAATCGGCCAGGGCGTTGCCCTTGTAAGCCGCATTCAGTTTGGTGTTCGCGGTCTTGGTTCCGGTGAAAGAGAAGACGCCGTAGTTATTCAGCAGGGTCTGCTGGATGTCTTTGTTGAGTGAGATTTCGCCGCCGAACTTCAAGGAGTGACGGCCTTTCGTATAACTGAACTGATCACGCGTGGAATAGAAGTTGGTGCCGGCCACGGGCCCAGAGATGGCCTGCGTGAGCGTAAAATCGCCCGTAACTGTGATCTGCGGGAGCGAGGGAGTGCCTTGGATGCCGAAGCTGGAGCCAAACGCGGCCAGCGACTCTTGCGGTGTGTTGAGGCGCCCGCCGAAATTGCGCGTATAAGTAACCCAGTATTGGTTCACGGTGTTCGGGCTGATGCTGAAGGTGTCGCTGATGTTGACGTTCTGCTGGCGCCAGTCAAAGTTCTCAGTGGACCAGGGGATATTACCGCCCGGTGAGATCGCATTGTGCCCGCTGGTCTCATAGTAGCTGCCGGAGAGCCGGTTGCGGTCGCTGAATGAGTGATCGATTTTGACAAGGTACTCGGTGGTGTTATACGGGCTGGGGATGGTGCCCTGCCAGAATCCGCCGGAGACGTTGGACAAGGGGATGTTCTGGTTCAGGATACTGAGCGCCGTGGGATCGAGCCGCGTTTTGGGAATCATATTGTTTGGGAAAGGCGCGCTGGAAGTAGGATCGATGGGGACCACCTTGGACTGCGAGAAATCGCCGGTGCGCTCCAGGGCAGTGGGCACAATGGCCGTATTCAGAAAGGAACTGGTAATCTGCTTCAAACCGGAAAAGGTCCCGAAGAAAAACGTCTTGTTCTTGCGAATGGGGCCGCCGATGCTGCCGCCGTATTGGTTCCGGTGCAGCGGCGAGGTGGTGAGAGATCCCCACGGATAGGCGTTCAGGTCGTTATTGCGGAAGAACTCAAATAGTGATCCGTGCAACTGATTGGTGCCGGAGCGCGTGATGATGTTAACCACGCCGCTGGCGAAGCGGCCGTATTCGGCGCTGTAGCTATTGGTGATGACGCGGAACTCCTCCACGGCGTCCGGATTGGGGGCGATGTTGCCAGTGTTGCGCAGTCCGGTCATATTGTTGCCACCGTCCAGATAATAATACACCGATCCGGCGCCGCCATCCACGCCGCCATTGATCATGGTGCGCTGCTCCGGGTAGCCCAGCACGATGCTGTTGGCGGAAGATTCCACTCCTGGGGTAAGCTGCAGCAGCGAATAGACGTTGCGGCCGACAATGGGAAGGGTGGTAATTTCCGCTTTCTCCACGGTGCGCCCAATCTGGGCGTTATCGGTATTGACTTGGGACGCGGTAGCAGTGACATCAATCTCTTCAGTCATGGTTCCAACGTCCAGCGTGGCGTCCGCTCGGGTCATCACGTTGATGTCCAGAGTGATGCCCTTCTGCACAGACTTCTTAA
>Ga0182030_10006045_pt1 | contig 25597 bp, 27 predicted proteins | sample 812S3MmetaG_FD_121299 | JGI IMG/M metagenome (GOLD analysis project Ga0182030, IMG submission 121299) | Permafrost microbial communities from Stordalen Mire, Sweden - 812S3M metaG (Illumina Assembly) | ecosystem: Environmental > Terrestrial > Soil > Wetlands > Permafrost | place: Sweden...
GCAACAACAGTGGGATGAACGCGGGATTTTACAAGGATAAGACACTCTGATCTACAGGGCTTATAGAGAGTTGTTGTGCTGTGGCGTGGCGTGCCAGTCACTGCAGCCAATGGCACAGGGGGCTTTAGTGCTTACTTTATTTATTCTGTTACAGGGTCTGATAGCGTCTTTACAGGGCTTGCCCACTAAATTCCCGTTATTTTTCACCGGAACCTCCGTACGCAGGTGTTTAATCCTTGCAACAGACTTCCCCCGCATAAGTGTACCCGCGTCCTGAATTATACGAAGAATACCACATATCTTGCTCGACAGCGTATATAGAATTGTTTCTCTCTATATAGAAAGAATTATTTAGATTATTTCAAAATTATCAAGGATATGTATTCGCAGTATGTCTACATGTTGATAATCTTTTTAAGTCATAATTCCGATATTTTATCTTTAATATTTTTGGGTTTACAAGAAGCAGGATTTTGGTAGGATTCGGTATGTAGAGGCTTATGCGGGCTGGTTCGTAAGGCCCAAAGGAGTATGCCGAGTACCTTCCTCCTGCCGTGAGACGATATGTACCCTCATTTCGACAGTTACACTTCAATGGCAAGATGGCCAACGCCTCTTGACGGGGATGGAAAGAAGGACCCTGGTAGGGTTAGAGCTGTGGTTTCGTCTCCGAACTTGTGGAGTTGATGTCGACTTTCATCCCATCTTAGGTGTGAACCATTGGTACGGATTCCTTCTACGCAGTGTGATGCATTTTCTCGACGGCAGCGTGCAGCCTGCAGGACCGTGGCCGAAATCCGAATTCAGATGGAAGCTCTATGCAGTCATCCTGGTCGAGAATTCCGTCAACCTGGCCCATGGCGTAAATTCGTATTGGCCAACCGGGGTCATCTTGATCTTGGACTCAGCATCAGCCCGTTACTAAAAAGATGTAGGCAATCGGCCAATCAACCCATCTACATTTTTTTCCAACCTCCAACTCACCATATCCTGATGATTTGGATGACCTGAAAGTTGCAACGACCTATGCATGTGAAGCTCTCGTCTTCCGGATTTGTTATCTTTGGGCTGTTACCTATACAAGCCGCTGCACCAGATTCACCTCGAGGAGGAATAAGCTGGAACGCCTCTTGGGGATGCGTTGTCATCCCAAGAACAAATCTTAACAATTCTTTAGAATCGTGGAAAATATCACAGACAACCTTTCCTATTTCTGCTCGAGTGTAACCTTCATCCCATGTACCCCTGCCGCGTGGCATCCTCTATCTGGTTGGACTATGATCTCATTTAGTAGTTGGACTGAAGTCAGCTAATATTTCTTCTTTCCAGTAGTGCTAACTCTGAAGGATTCGTTTCCATAAGTATTAAACTCATTCCATTCAGCCTTCCCCAATCTTTTTTTTATATCAAGAATCAAGTAAACACTCAAAACTCCGTATTACTGAAAGTGCTCATCACTCAAATTCATTATCATGCTTCTCATTACCCTTATCACCTTGTTCTTGCATTTCCAAACCCTGAACTGTCAAGCTTTGGATCAAAATGGCATCTCACTTACCGAGAAAGTCCTAGAGATTTCACGGCTGATGCTAACGGCCGGAACCATAGACTTCCAAGTTGCTCCTTGCGAATTCCTCTTGAATGGACCTCCTCCACCAGATTCGGGAGACCAGGTATGCCTCTTCTCGTACTAATTTTATCATTCTTCTTGCAATCTCAAGTGTTAATTTACTGGGTAGACTTCAGCCCAATGGGTAAGGACTGTTTTCCACGATTTCATAACCGCAAATGTTACCGCGGGTACTGGGTAAGTAAACTGCTTTAGTGCTGATTAGTGATATTTACTAATAGAACTAGTGGCCTTGATGCATCTGTTGGCTTTGAATCACAGCGACCAGAAAATCTTGGGATAACCGAGTTTGATAAAGAGAACTTTATCGACAGAACAATCATTGGCGTAAGTCAACGTTAAGAAGTTGCCTACTTAGAAGCATAGCTAACTTTTTGTAGTTTAATCTATTTTCAACTGTCTTTATATCTACATCTGATTTTATTGCATTGGTAGGTTGGATGAGATTCAAGTTGTTCAAGTTAACAAAATATATAGGGATTAGCCGAGGCGGTTTTATCCTGCGACCCAAATTCTCCAATGATAGAGCTCCGTGTTGGACGCATAGATGCCACGGGGCCTGGCCCATTTGGCGTCCCTACGCCTTCAGAAAGCTTTCCACAACAGCTCGCTGCTTTTACTAATGCTGGTTTCAGTCAGACTGACATGATTCAAGCAGTGTGAGTTGTAAATATTGATGGAATTCCTCTCAGATCTAATTGATTATTTAGAGCTTGTGGACACTCACTTGGCGGGGTCCATAATGTGAGCTTTCCCCAGATTGGTTGGTCTTCCTACTCCAAGGTATTCCTCAAAAGCTAATGATTTAAAGTTGAGGATCAGACCCCTCTAGTCGGGTAAGTGATGCGTCCTTGGAACGAAAAGGCGGTGCTAATAAAATATCAAAACAGCATGAGTGGTGTTGATTACTTCGATGACACCCCGTTTATATTCGATAATGTAGGTGTCTCAAGATATCTCAGTGGTGTCGGCAAGGCAGGCGGGCCTTTAGTTACCACAGACAATGCTGCTTTCCAATCTGATAAGAGAATTTTCGAATCCGACGGCAACGCCACTATCAAAGCTATGGCTACCTCCCAGCAATCTTTCGAGAACGCCTGCTTTCCGATATTTGAGAAGATGATCAACACGGTGCCGAAAACCGTCACCCTTTCCGACCCCATTGGTCCTAGCCCATGGCTTACGATGTTTGCCTTCCTAGATCTTACGTCGACTGGCGTTGTGACATATTCGGGGGCCATTGCAACCTACGGAAAGACTGCTGCACCGGAAACTGCCACATACAGTTATGCGGTCAACCATGGAGGATATATTGGCCCGAAAACTAGCCAACCCGGAGGTGGGTGCCTGGCCTGAATATCCATTCGGAACTCTAACTAACAGATCACAGTGTTGCAAAGTAATCTGTTAGACGCGACAAATAACGCCACCAGATTTCCATATTTTGGCAATGTCACCTTCTACAACTTCAACGATACCTTCAACTCTCCCGCCGATCTTGGTATCGATGCGATCAATATCCAAGGATATTCAGAATTGATCAACCAGAACCTCTTCGTTGTACCCTCCTTGAGTTTTGTAAATTCTAATGCTTCACCACACATATACCTCATCCGTGCTGCAGTGAGTTTAGCATCACCTGTTTTTTTAATTTCAACTGACCTTGGGCAGTTATTAACTACACTCTACACTCCGGGACTACAATTGACAGGCACCCTATATTACCCTACAGGGCAAAACGGCACATTCTCAATTGCTTATAAGCAGGCAACAACTTCAATGACCAAATATACAACGCTGGGTGCATACACGATCTTCCAGAGTTATATTACGCAACCTGTCCCGGAGATCCCTCCAACCAATGGAGGCGGAACCCACATTGATGTGAAATTAGGTACAACCCTCAGAAGTGCAAAAGCTCAGGCGATTTCCAACGTCGGCCCCAACCTGTTTAATCCATGTCCCAAGCAGGACTTAACCACTTGTTAAGAGCTGACGAGGACGTGAACCGTGAAGTGTGAAAAGGGTCCGAGGAATTTTTGGATGTGAATTGTGCGTCTTGAGCTTGCTTTTTTTAGTTGCTGAATTTCAATCTATTTCTTGAGTTGGGAAATGTTCTAGGATCAATAAATTGCTATTTTACTTGGATTATAACACATCCGCTTTTACGCTAGGAATCTGTAGAAATGTCTGAATACAAAGATGATTCTGCCTTGCTCTCTTTCCAACTATAACTACCTAGCTGGAGAGTGCTAGTGTCCGGGAAAGGAACAAACATCCACATTTGCAAATACCATCACCAGCATCGACAACAAGGACGATATCCATGCGCAAGATTAGGTACACATGAATTTGTGCCTCAAGTTCAGTGAACCTGACCTTTGCAGAATTGCCAAGTGCAGCCAGATCGAGTGGCATCAATTGATATTAGGAAGTCAGTCATAGCGCTTTGTGCTTGTCAAATTTTCGATAATGAATACTAAATCAGCTTTCCCATTGTCCTACCGTCCGACAAATATTACCCTGAGGTAAACACAAGTACACACCCTGAATTTCATTTCGAAAAGGTCTTCGATAAAACTGACATCTCAGCATCAGCGATTAATCGAGCTGGGCGTATTGGCTGGAAAGGTTGTACAAGACTTTGGGACTTATTAGGCTTCGTTCTTCTCGTGATTGGTCGTTGTTCGTATCTATTCTGTGTCATCTTTTTTCTATACGCAGTCGTTCTTAACAGGCTTTCTGGATGCCTGGTGTAAATGCAAGAAATATGTTAGGGGGGCGTAAAGCTCTATAGTATGGTTCATGAATATATTAAGGAATGGTGGTGCCCTAGAGACGTAGATAGTCTATATATACTGCCTAACGAGTCCCGTTACAATATAGCTTTCCACGTTCCGTTGAAGTTTTGATGTTGTAGCATATCACAGCTTAGAGATCGATTCTAGGGGGAAATCTCATGACAAACAGGTAGGATGCGAAAAGCTCTGCAAATTCATCTCGCAATAGCAAAGAAATAATTACATCCTACGGCCCTGGAAGTTCCGCTTTGGCGTTGGTGCATGTTGAAATGCATTCATATTTTCTCCTTGCCGATTCTGCCAAATCTGCCACCGGGGGGTCATCAGGGCAGCTTCGCCGTCCGACTGCATTGTTCAAACAGAAACTCATTTGTTTCATTGATGACAAAGGTTGTCACAAGTGCAACTTCGGTAGAGTTGACCGAGTTGCCTCAATTGAAGCGGCACAAGCGCTGACGCTTTCAATTAACCTTAAATATAGCCCACTCCACTCAAGGTCTGCATTTTATGTTATTCGTCTGAACTTGTTAGATAGAAAGGTACCGTCAGCACTTTCTTAGGTAGCCACGCTATTAACCGCAATCTGCCGGTATAGGCAGTGCCTGGCTCAATGCTTTCTATTCTCTCGGCGCATACTAAAATGGGTCATAAGGCCCGTACAAAAACCCGGGTATCGAATACGAGATACAATTCTATCATAAAGTCGAGACGGTGGACATCCTCGTCCCTCTCGTTATCGCCTTCGTCGTACTTTCTTCGCTCCATCATGTTATCCCAATACCGTACTCCTCTCCTAGTCAGCATCCTCTACCTCATTGGTCGTTCCATCGGATATGGCATATCTACAACTTCCATACTCACAATCTCAACTACACCTACACCTACACCTACAAAAGCACTTACAACTCTATCAACAGTTACAACTCTAAACACAGCTACTACTATAACTGCCTCTACATGCTCAGGCCCCCCTCAAGCACAATAGTAAGACAGACCAGTAATAAGAGGTACCACTTTGATTAATATTTGTTTTTTAGTTCCCCATGTGGATACGCGGGCTATACTGGACCAACTTGTTGCGAGGAGCCGTATGAGTGCATAACATATCTCCCCCTTGTCCCTACCCCTTTCCTCACTTGTGGAATTCCCGAACCATCTTATACTTATACTGCACCCGCCACCCCTACTCCCACGCCATGTGCACCCGAATAGTAAGATCCAGCAATTCAACAAAAGGCGATGTCTTGTACTGATACTTGTTTCACAGTGCCCAATGTGGAGGTGTCGGTTGGCCTGGGCCATTTTGTTGTCAGGAGGGACTCACTTGTTTTGTCAGCAATGAGTGGTTCCACGAGTGTTATTACTCTGATGGGGTATGTTATTCTACTTTATTTCTAGAGCGAAAGCACCTCGCTGACCATATTTATAGAACCAGCCGACACAAACCCCTGGGGCTCCTGGTTCTGGCCCTTATTATAATTGAAAAGCAACATCGGTTTGAAGAGAGGTTTAAGGCTTCATTTGAGAAACGGCCCCGTGTAATATAAAAGCATGGTTTTGTAGATGTACATATTATACTACAGAGACATTCAACATAACTTACACTCAATCGGATTTGTTTAAGTCTCTAATAGCTCAACTATTTGGTGTACTGGGTCAAGCTGTCAGGCTTTTAGCACTGATTCATTCTGAAATTTACTTATTACTAACAGTGCTTAGATTTACTTCTCCTCGAGGATATGGGCGATTAACTAGGGACATTGAATGCGGACGGTCCACTAGTAAAAATTTGGTTGCTTACATATTACACTGGAAAATAAAACACTAACGCATAGTAGGCTTTGGAGGATGAAGAAATATGAAGGTGGCGCATTCTCTAAAAATTCTACCTTATCGAGCAAAATCATGTTGTGAGATGAGCTCTCAAACCGGGGGAATTGGTGATCATATACTACATGTTAGGAAAGGACGACAGGATCACAGGCCCAGAAAATGGATTGGAAAGATTTTCATCTGAAGGCAAGTAAAATCCCTCCCCCTAAGAGCCTGACAGCTTGACCAGGCAGCCATCGGGAACATTCTTCTTGCGATACTGCTAAATCTAATAAACTTCACCCCCGGCCCTCAACCTCACCTCACTTAATTCAGCATCAGCAGCCATAAATTGAATCTCCGCCAACACCTTCTCCGGAACAGTACTCTGCACCCCAATCCCCGCCCACGCCGGCTTCGTCTCCCCAAATAATCTCCCCTGCTCAACTATCCGACTTGAAAACTAGCTATATTTACCACTGTTTCCCATCGTTCTTTTTGCCGTAAGTTTGGCGGGGTGGAAGGAAGAGGGCATGGAGAATATGTTGCCGAGAAGGGGGTAATCGTGTTTGGAGACTATTCTTTGCATTTTTCCACGACGACTTCTTCTTTCAGTAGATTTCTTTGCCGCTTCTTCAAAGTCTCCAAAGATTACAAAACCATCAATTGATTCGCTAAAAAGCAGCCACGTTAGTTGCTGAATCATCCTCTTCGGCTGGGCTTTCGGCGGATGAATTACAATTGAGAGCGCAAGGACATAAAGGGGAACTTGCTCGTCGATTCTCGGCATTTTCAAGTCTGTCGCTGACATTCTCTCTGATCCCTGGATTGGGTACTTCGCAACCTTTGTTTTCCCACTTTATGCAGGAGGTGGTCCAACAGAGTTCTTCGGGTGGATCGTGACCGCGTTTGCTCGCTCCTTTATTATAACTTGGGTGAACTGAATCCAGTCGAATGAAGCTAATCCTTGGGACAAGCTGTGGGACTGGCTGAACTTGCTTCAGCGTACCCTTTAAGATGAGTAATACCACTTCGCCTTTATAGTTGCTCCGGTGAAGAATCGTGCACTCATTGCATTTGTGATGGGATGGTTTGGGTCTTGACTTCTACCTTGACTGCTGTGGTCTGTGGTGAGTAAAGCTGGTTTAGCTAATGCCTGATCTAAGGATCATGATCGGCAGCATAAATCTGCGGAAATATAGTATCATTTGGCCTGTAGAGGTAATTTTCATTAACTTCAACAACACGAGTGGACGGCGCGATGGGACGGCTTTCATGCTTGGAGTTGGGAGTTGCATGTAGGCATTTCTAACGACCGATGGGGCGACGCATATCACAGAGGTAAAGCTTCACCCCAATTTCATCTTACAACATCTCATTAATCCCCTGTAGGAGCTCCCAGACACGGGTCGGAATACCCCTCGAGCATTGTAGCTCACAATAGTGATCGGAATCACCACTGTCTTGACATGGAAACTCGCGTTCATGTTCTTCCCAATGCTCAAAGTCTACTACAACCAAGCCCTCGACTCACGTGCCGGAGCAACGCTGTTCACTCGGAAGTGGATTATGGACAATTTCTCATATTCAATGCAATTTAATTCCAAAGTGCCCGCTGAAAACAAAATGTATAACCCATCCTATAATAGCCCCACCAACAACTAAACGCCTATGAAAGGTCAAACCTATCCGGCAACACAATGGGTGCCACCAGCGTCCAGGTATAAATAGCATAACAAATCCAGGCACTAACAATCTTCACCCAACTAGCCCAATAAGTTCTCCCAACCGGCTCGAAGTCCTGAGATGGAGGACCGCTGTCATCGGCCTTGAATTTTTGGGTCAGGAGTGTGGCGACCCACATTGTTGCTAGGAGGAAGATGAAATGGAATAGCGCGTAGCTGTATTGGGTAGATGTTCGTTCGTCGTCTTTGGCGTTATTCCCAGAATCGCTTTCGTCGTCATCGTCATCCATGAGTGCGTCGGCTGGGAGGCTGCCTTCTTCGACGGCTTGGCGGAGAGCTGCGGCGCGCATTTCGCGGCGGCTGTCAGGTTGTTGGGTGACAAGATCGTGTTCATCATCGTCTGGGAGTTTGATGCTCTTTCCTTTTCCGCCGAGAGCAACTCCTTGTGTGGCAGCTCGGGTTGTCGTGTATGCTACTGTAAGCATGGTGACAATGGCACCAATGACGATGGATGTTGTACGTGTACCTTGTGCTCGGATTAGTGGATTGCAGTGGTTGTGGTCAGGCTCCATAGATACTGCGGACATTGTGAGATAGGTACAGTAAACGGCCACCATGGCTGACTGAGCAAGCCCTGCTCTAGGGTTGTATTCCTGGACAGCTGGATGGACAGAAACGGCCGAGACAGCGATGAGGAATATGAAATTGAGAGTAATGGCGGTCTGGTTCATAGTGCAGCCGCTCGATGCGAAGAAGATGTACTGGATGATGGTCATTGCCAAGGAAGCGGCATACATCCCCAAAGTCGAGCCAATCAAGACCCCTCTCCAAGCTCGGGAATCATATGCCTCAATCTGCTCAAGACAATATTCAGCCCATGTATGTGCGAGGTCGACCAGGAGAATCAATCCGAGGAGAAGGAAGAGAGTAGCTCCAGTAAACGCAATGTAGTTCCCCCATATCATGAAGAACTTATCCGGAATCAGGAAGGAAACAACAATCAGGGCCAGCCATGCAATGATCTTGGGGCCCCAAAATCCATTTTGTATAGCAGCGCGGGGGTTCTTCGACGAGTTGACACCGAGTAACATGAAGCCCATTATTATATGGAAGATTCCAAGCGCCCAGTTGATTCTGTGAACTGCTACCCATCCATAACATTCTCCTTCCGGACAAGTGATCGTCATGTAATCGAGAGTCAGTCCTTGTAGCTTGTTGATTGCCCACGGCGTGAGCATTATCCATGATAGTATCGAGTTTACGAGGAGGATGAGGGCGTATGCAATACGTGTGGCAACGCTAGCATGGTGTTAGCATTCAAGATATGAGGATTGAATCACGACTGACCTGTTACCACATTTCCCACACGCACTACATACTGCAGAGCAGGTTGCAGCACCACAGCAACTTGCGGCAAATGTGAGAAGCTGGATAAGTCAGTAATCTGTTCTCTTTAAGAAGGATCGTATGACGTACAGTACCCATGCTTGGCAGAGCCAGCAAGGGCAGAGAGAGGAGAGCGCCCATATTGGCGGGCACTGAAGAAGTAATCTATGCGTGAGAGATGTATATCAAGCACTAGCTGTATGAAAGTATCGATGAGGTTGAAGGTTCATGAGGAGTTAGAAAGAGCACGAGATGATCCTAGCCTGGTTCCTGGCATCCGCGCGGCTGAGTCAAGTACCTTGCCAGCGCTACTTTGTAGCGTGATTGTCTCAAAGGGCCACCGTAAAGGTGCCTTGCCAACAACCGTCCTTGCGATAACGCAATGAAACTCGAAGGATTGGCTATCTGAATGATGCAGCCCACCTTCGCCCAAGCATTGTCACATTTTTATTTGGACAACAACATGTTTTGCGTCGCATGAATCCTCAATGATTTGAATCAAAACCTCATCATCCTCCAAGCTCACACAATGATCAAGAGATAACTACTCTATCATACGACACTATCATGTCGGAAAGAACCCTTCATACAGCTCGGATTATCTCTAGCATTGCAGCAACATTTATATCGTTAGCATGCGGAACGAACGTATGTTCATGGAAGCTCTTCACAATTCAAAGCTGACGGGATTAGTATGTCTATTCAGCATGGGGCCCTCAATTCGCAGAAAAGCTGCGACTGTCGTCAACACAGCAGAACCTCATAGTAAGGTCCATAATCCCAATTGAGCTATACTAGCTGACATCTTCAGGGCACCTTTGGTAATTTAGGGATGTATTCAATGGGCGTACCAGTCGGGTTGTTAGTGGACTCGAAAGGACCTCGATCTGCAGTTATACTAGGCGCAATATTCCTGGCCGCAGGCTATTTCCCCCTTCATCAAGCATACGATAGGGGCTCTGGACCCATACCGCTTCTCTGCATGTTCTCATTCTTCACCGGCCTCGGCGGCTGCGCTGCCTTTGCTGCTGCTATCAAGACCTCTGCATTGAACTGGCCACATCACCGAGGAACAGCTACAGCATTCCCACTCGCCGCTTTTGGATTGAGTGCCTTCTTTTTCTCCATGTTCGCACAGTTTGTGCTTCCTGGAAATACGGGCCACTTCTTGCTACTGTTAGCTTGTGGAACATTCGGTCTGGTTTTCGTTTCCTTTTTCTTTCTACGCGTACTACCGCACCCCCATTATACATCCCTCCCAAGCCAGGACTTACGCGGTGGATCAAACCGCCTCCATCGAACTAAATCCGACGAGAGTAAATATCGTGCGGAGCAAGCACTTCTAGAACCAGGTATGTCAAGCTTTGGAATTACACAATCCGACTTGGGAGACGTCCTAAAGTGTCAAGACGTAGAAGCAGAGGCACCTGCGGTCGTCATTACGTCCGAGACAGACGAGACCTCCTCCTTGATATCAAGTCCCACTTCCTCGACTCCTGGAGATGTTCCTGAAGAAGCTGTTATTAAGGATCATGCTCATCGTGTAGATATAAGAGGCTTCAAAATGTTACCTCTGATTGAATTCTGGCAATTATTCTCGCTCATGGGAATTCTCACTGGCGTGGGATTAATGACTATCAAGTACGTCTTTACCTTTAAAACCTCCCCCTTTCACCAAACTTATTCTGACTCGAAACAGTAACATCGGCAACGATGCCACCGCGCTCTGGCGCCACTACGATGACTCCGCCACCGACGACTTTATCATGAAACGCCAAGCCATGCACGTCTCCATCCTCTCCGTCTGTTCCTTCAGCGGACGCCTCCTCAGTGGCGTCGGCTCCGACTTCCTCGTCAAAATACTCTCCGCCTCCCGTCTCTGGTGCCTCACCATCGCCTCCCTAATCTTCCTCGCTGCCCAGATCTTCGCCCTCAACATCGAGAACCCTCATTTCCTCGGCCTAGTCTCCGGACTCACGGGTCTCGCGTACGGGTTCCTATTCGGGTGTTTCCCGTCCCTGGTGGCAGAGGCGTTTGGGATTCATGGTCTGAGTACGAACTGGGGGTTTATGACGTTGAGTCCGGTCTTGAGCGGGAATGTGTTTAATTTGTTTTATGGATGGGTTTATGATCATCATAGTATTGTGAAGGAGGGTGGGGAGAGGTTATGTACGGAAGGGTTGGCTTGTTATCGCACTGCGTATTTGGTGACAGTTGCGGCGTGTGTGTTGGGGTTGGTAGTTAATTTGTGGAGTATTAGATATACGCACAATTTGAGGGCGGAGGAGGATAGGCTGAGGGAGTTGGAGGAACGGGAAGCTTAGTTTGATTGCTATCGGGAAATGTGATGATGGGATAGAGGCGTTGGATAGATGGTGGGACATGATATACATGACGGCTTCAACTCGTCTCTCATAGTATAGAAATTTCATTGCTTTTGTTGGGCAATACTAGCGAATACCACGACATTTCGGTCACCACTCCAATATCTCTCCATTTCTCATACAATTAAAATTCGAGGGTTCCTTAAACCCCCCGCCCACCATCAACTTCCAAACAAGTTCCCGTAATAAATTTCGCCTCATCACTTGCCAGAAACAAACAATAATTGCCTACATCCTCTGGCTGCGTGAGTCGTCCCAGCGGGACATTGAATAGGAATTTCTTCATGTTTTCTTCCGTATAGGGAAGGCCGGAGAAAGTCTCAAATCTGGGATTTATCAGCTCTTATCTGAATTTAAGGATTTGGGGGTATAAGAAGATGGGATATGAGGTTCGGTGATTGGGGGAAATGGTACGTACAAACCAGTATTACAAAGCAACGGACAAACACTATTAACCCTAATATTCTTCTCTCCATATTCTGCCGCGAGGCCCTTGGTGGCATTCGCGACAGCTGCTTTACTGGCGTTGTACCAGACAAGTCCTGGACGTGGTCTCGTAGCGCCGATGGACGCGATGTTGATTATTGAGCCGCCAGTGCCTTGGTTGATGAGGTTGGGGACGAAGTGGCGGACGGACTAGGGGTAGTTTAGTTCAGGGGTTAGGGTATTGGAAGAGGTGGGGATGGGAAGGGGAGACGCACGTGGAAGATGGATTTCACGTTTACGGTGAACACTTTGTCGAATTCATCTTCGGTTACTTCTGCTGTTGGCTATTATCACTTAGCATTTGTCGATGATCTCCCCTCTTTATCTCCCCCGAGATATTGGGATCCTGGGGTCCAGAAGCACACGTTCAAAACTACCTTGAAAAAGAGCAAAGAAACGAACCTTATTCTTGTAGCTCGTACCAGCATTATTAACCAAAATATCCACGCGTCCCCACTTCCCTAAAGTATTCTCAAGGACACTCTCCCAATCCTCCTCTTTACTAACATCCATTTTCATGAAAATCATGCTTTTGGGGTGCGCTGCAGCGACACGTTCACCCCCTATCGGGTCCAGGTCTGCTACGACGACTTGACAGGATTCTTCAGCGAAGCGAAGGGAGATGGACTCGCCGACTGGGAATTGTTAGTGATTGGGGAAATAGGAGGGGAAAGGGGAAATGGAGCAGCTTACAGCCTGAGCCCCCACCTGTGACCTGGATCTGGGGTTAGTTTTGAGGTTGGTCCCGTTTGAAGAGGGGCATACAATTGCTACTTTTCCCGCGAGGCGGGTGCCGAGGACTTTGGGTTCTGTGTCCGTAGCCATTGTAAAATTGTCAAGGTATTTTGAACGTTTGAGTTTTTGCAATTGAGCTTGTTTTGGGGAAGTTGATAGTTATAATTGAAGTAAGAATTATCAGGTGATGGCTTGAAGATTAGGAAGGTCCCCCCAGTGGAATGGAGAAGATTCGAGTCAGGAGTTAGTAGAAATCAAAAGTTCAAAGCAGGAAATCACAATCAGGGAGTAACGTTGAAAAATAGGGAGCTCTTGAGATATTAAGGAGGAATATGACTTTCACATTGATCGACGGTCTTGCCTCAGTGGGGCGACGACGGATGGTGGTATGAGGGGTAAATCACGTGTTGCGGGGAGGACATCTCGGCCCCTATCATTCCAAACAACTCTCAATGACCAAACTGGGGAAGACATGGATATCCTGCCGTATATGAGAATAATATCTGCTGTGGACAGCCATGCTGTTTCATCTTGAAAGCAACGCATGAACTTGACGAATTTGTATACGCCACCCATTCCTCGATCCTATAACTCGTGCTGAGCCTCTGAGTTGTTGATAAGACTTCCAATTTAGGTCTTCTCTTAGCTTGCTATTAATAGAAGGTTTAAGGTAAGCTGCAGAGACTCCACGTGTTCGGGTCTAAGAAGTAAGGTAAGAAACTCAATTCAGTCGTGGCCCCGCATACTAAGAAGTCCCGTCTGCGGAAACGCGTCTTCTCACATAGGGAACGAACGCCACAACATGACTAGAAGAATTTGACTATATTTCTCTGACGCGTCTGTTCGTTTTAAGTACAACTCATGCACAGATATCGTGGCTAGTCAGGATTATTCGAGCTCGAGCTGGCCATGCATGGAACAGAAATGGTCAGAAGCGCCGAGTCTTGTGCCAAAGTCTTTGAGAAAGAGAAAAGATAAGCTCGCCATTTTGAGCCTGACGATGCACAAAACATGGCAAAGTAGCGGGAGCTCATGCAAGAATGGGGTAGAAATACTGTAACGTCATGATGGACCTTATGCACGCCACAAGTTCGTGAGATCGCCATTGTCAGGAAGCGGCAGGTGGCGGTTGGCGATGTTATTGGATCGTGGGATTGCGATGGAACGTATCCTGGAGCATAAGGCTGGAAATGATTTTCTTTGAAGGTGTATCTTTGTTTCTCTTTGCATGATCTTTCGGACCTGGTGGACTGGTCCCCAGGCGCGAGCAAGACATGGCATCGAAGTGGATATTGAAGGATTAAGCATTCATCCTTTTCGGAGCGACTCTGAAGCTAGAAACCAAGGTATTGTGAAGTTCTGCAAGTGCATCACACTTCTCATGCAGGCGATTTTGGCCTTCGCCTCACCTCATGTTCAACTCGCCGCAGATACAGCACTCGACGAGGATTTCTTAGCGATCGTTTGCTTGTGATACTCAACCTGCGGTAGCCAAATTCAGAATCAGGGTCGATTTTAGATTGAGGTAATTTCACTCAAGCCTCACAGCGCCAACGAGCCGAGTTTAACCCCCCCGAAGCCCAGCCTCTTCTTAAGGATGACAAGCTTCTGGAGCCCGGAGGAGTAACCACAATAAAACGGTAGAGCCACAAATAAAGTGACGTGATCGAAAAGGTAGCAATCTGCATCGCCCAGCCATCTTCTTTTGAAGATATCTCCACTCTCTCCATCGTTGAAACAGTGGATCAAGTTGTTGAAGAATCTGGACCTCTTGGTGGAGTTTGGGTTCACCAGGTTTCCATAAACATCCTGGAGAACCTTTGATGTTGGAATCGATCGAATCAATATGGTTTCCCGTCATGCGGTCTGCTTTTCGTGAAGTCTTCCCGTCTGCCCCTGCAGATACCCCCTTCGAAGCTTCTTCAATCCTTGGTCCACACTCAATAAAATATCGTCAGACCAGCAAATCAGCGATCTTGCGCCGCTTGCTTCGGCGAATTGACAGCACTAATGTAGCACCTTAGTCCAACCACAGGGGGTCATGCCTAAGAGTGCTGCAGAAGTCGCCTGTAAAGTAGCAGATAGCGCTGCCTCTTCATAGCGTATTCACAAGTGACATACTGTATCTCGGAGTTCTCCCTCTCGAAAAAAAAGAGACTATTCTCCTTCGAGATCTGTACTTGCAAAATCAGCGACCATACCATGGTATCGTGGATCCTATCCTTAATCTGCCTTGTCCATCCTCTCTCCTCCACAATCCCCACTGTCGCTTGCTTCCACACTCGTTCTTGTTATCATAATCATAATAATAATTGTTTGCTTGCCCCTCCGCATCTTGAAACATTTTGTGCTGATGGTTTCTGCACAATCAGTGTGAAGATCGGTCCGCCATTCGTTAGTCAAGGTACTTATCCGTCAGCCAAGATTCGCTACGGCCGAACTCTGAGCCTTCGCGACTCCTATGCCTTACCATCCGAGCATCAAAAGTCGACAGCGCGATTGAACCGTCGCAACGGAGTTGGAGAGTCGTGAAAATCATTTAGATGCGGAGGCGATCGTCTGGATCGGCCGCAGAGGAAGAAGGCGACGATTCAGCATCGAATGCAGACATAACATCGACCTTCGAGGGAGCAGGGGGACGCTCCAAAAGCGAAGAATCCATTTCAACAAAAGACTCCAACGTTCTTCAAACAAAATCAAGGCAGTCAATTTCCGATCATTCATCACATGAGCTCGACAGACGGAAAAGTATCGACACAAGACCCTCTACAGCCAGAAGTAGGCTGCCGAATAGCACAAATTGGAAGCCAACGGAATCACGAAATGGGCAGATAGAGAAGCATCGATCTGCGCAACCTGCTGTTATCTCTGTACCTTCAAAGGGGCCTATTGAAGCTGATAAAATGCCCGATTCTCGACAAAATGCCCGTCGCTCGAGGCTCCGAAGCCCTTGGTCTTGTTCCCCACTCACTCTCGTTACAACACTCGCAGCAACGCTTTGCTTGGCTGCCATAATCCACTCCTTTGTCAGTCGACAATTGGATATCAAAGGATGTCGCATGTCATATATGAGGCCGTCATTTGCGAAGCTTTCCGATTTTGATACAGAACATACCCGGTTCGCAAGCAAATATTCTGTATACTTGTATAGAGAAGGAATGGTAGATGAGGATACCAAGGTAAGGAAACTCAATTCTGAAGTCTAGAACTACTGACTGAGTCCGCTTCAGGTCAAAGGAGTTCCGGTTCTTTTTATTCCAGGAAATGCAGGAAGTTACAAACAGGTTCGACCCATTGCGGCAGAGGGCGCTACCTATTTCCACGACGTTCTAAGGCATGATGCTGCTGCGATCAGTGCTGGGGCTCGAAATCTGGATTTCTTCACGGTTGACTTTAACGAGGATATAACTGCTTTCCATGGGCAGACGATGTTAGACCAGGCGGAATATCTCAATGAGGCGGTTGCATATATTTTATCTCTGTATCATGATCCTCGCAGATCTGAACGAGACCCCGATCTGCCAGATCCTACATCTGTTATAATAGTAGGTCATTCAATGGGAGGAATAGTTGCGCGAACAATGCTAGTCATGCCGAATTACCAGTCTAATTCCATCAATACGATTATTACGATGTCTGCTCCGCACGCAAGACCGCCAGTCTCTTTCGATGCTGAGATTGTCAAGACATACAGAGAAATAAATGATTATTGGCGGCAGGCGTATTCACAAAAATGGGCGAACAACAACCCATTGTGGCATGTTACTCTCATTTCGATAGCGGGAGGAGGACTCGATACAGTGGTTCCATCAGATTATGCAAGCTTGGAATCTCTCGTACCAGATACGCATGGCTTTACGGTATTTACATCATCAATACCGAACGTATGGACTGGTATGGATCACCAGGCGATTCTCTGGTGCGATCAATTCCGAAAGGTTGTAGTGCGCTCACTATACGATGTAATAGATGTCAACCGGCCTGCACAAACCAAACCTAGGGCAGATAGGATGAGAATCTTCAAGAAGTGGTATTTGACAGGGATGGAAAGCGTTGCCGAGAAAACTTTGTCCCAGAAAGAGCCAACTACTCTGTTGACATTAGAAGATAATTCGAATTCGATAATCGCGCAGGGAGAGAGATTAACTCTTCGAAAGTTTGGCCAATCACATAAGCCAAGGGCGCATCTCCTACCTATTCCGCCGCAGGGATCACCAGGCGGTAAGAGGTTCACACTCTTGACAGATCAGAAGTTGGATAAGCCAGGCGATTCGGGAAAACTGGAGGTTCTGTTTTGCAGTGTGTTTCCTCTACATCCAGGGCAGTCGGCGACTTTGTTCTCTATGAATATGGATCTTTCGGGAGATAGCTCTGGCTCTACAAGATTAGCATGCAAGAATGCTGCTTCCGACGTCATTATCCTACCTGCGTCCACGAGGACCACGAAACGGCCTTTCTATCTTGATGAAGAACCAGAAGTTGTTCCGTTTTCGTACTTGCAGTATGACTTGGAAGATATTTCGGATCACCAGTTCGTTGCTGTAGTAGATAAAGCGGTTGATCCGACACCTGGATGGGTTGTCGCTGAGTTCAGTGATAATGTACAATCCCATCGTGTCCGCTCATTGGGCTTACGGCGCCTCCTAGCGTTTGGGATGAAAATCAAATTACCGCCGAATCGACCAATGGTTGCTGAGGTCAAAATACCGTCATTGCACTCGAGTCTCTTGGCGTACAATCTAGAGATGGGAAATCAGGTATGCGGGGAAGACTCGGAACTGTTCACGCCGCTACTACGACAATATCTTTCGGAACCCTACGAATCAAAGTACTTCGTGAACGTCAAACAAGCAAACATCAATCTTCATGGAGTCTCGCCCTTCATGCCACCAGCTCTCAAGCACAACGCAATTCAGGATGGATTGAGTCTTCAGTTTTGGACAGACCCAACCTGCAACTCAAGTATCAAGATCTCCCTGAAAGTGGACATCCCTGGAAGTCTAGGAAAGTTATACATGCGGTACAGGACCATCCTTGCCGCGTTTCCCCTTCTGGTTGTCGCCCTAGTTCTTAGAAAGCAGTTCAGGGTGTATGACGAAACTGGACTGTTCATGTCCTTCACAGAAAGTCTCGACCTATGCTTACGCCAGTCATTACCCCTGGTACTTGTTGCGCTCACGTGCCTGTCTATTTCATTGGCACAGGCGAGCTCGGTGCCTCCGACAGGCTCAAGTGGTTTCTGGGCCTGGGGTGGCAATGCTACTGAAACACAGGTCGATTTTACGAAGAATGATCTTCTTGTGGGTTCTCAAGATCCATTCTTTTGGTTCATGGTACCCTTGATAGGTCTAGTTTGTGTTGGAGTCTGCGTGATAATCAATTACGCAGCCCTTGCGATCACTCATGTATTCAGCATATTATATGGTTGGATGAGTGTTAAACCAGCGTGGATGAGGAATGGTGATAAGCGAAGGGCTGCATCCCCTGCTTTTGCACCGTCTACTCCTCGACGCCGGATCTTAACCACCGCAATCCTCCTATTCTTGGTCTCGACTGTCATCCCGTACCAATTCGCCTATCTTGTGGCATGTCTCGTACAGATAGCGACTTGCACTCGCGCGCTTCGTTTCGCTAGAGAAGCTCGGTCCAACACCAACTACAACTTCTACAATTACGCTCATTCGATCCTCATCCTCATGCTATGGATTCTCCCTGTCAACCTTCCAATCCTGGTTGTCTGGGTCCATAACCTGGCCGTGCATTGGCTTACACCTTTCTCCTCTCATCATAATGTTATTTCCATTATGCCTTTTATCCTCCTCGTTGAGACATTAACCAGTGGAAAGATGGTACCGCGTGTCACGTCTCGCCTCCGCCATTTGACGAGCGTCTTCTTTTTCAGCATCGCTATATATGCTGCAGTCTACGGTGTGACATATGCCTATATGCTGCACTACCTCGTCAACTTCGTCGCTGCCTGGCTTGTGGCGATCCACTCTTCAACATCATCCTGGAAACTAGCAGGGCTAAGCTCGATGTTCGAGCCTGAAGGGCACCAGGACCGCAAAGGTGGGAAAGCGCCCTGAGTACCACCCCTACATGAACGAACGATTCACATGATTCGATGTCCGCATGCATACATACATACGGGCGTTCTACTTTCGAAATTTATTTCCTCGCTAGATTCCCCATTCATCGGCGTTTCAAACCAGCATACAATGAGCGTTTTGTTTTCGCGCTCTTCTTTTAGATTTTCACACAGGGATCTGCATTTTTTGTGCACGCTGTACATAGGGTCTTTTCATTCTCCTGCATAGTATACAACAGTCTTCCTTCTCGCCGGTGCGAGTTCTGTTTGGCATGCATACAATTTTCGCATAGGTCGTTTTCTAGCCGCGCTTACTGGCTATATTTAATGTTTATAATCCAACTTACTTCGGTTGAAGTAGAGGACGGGTGGGATCACCGGGATGGCTTGTATATTGATGGAAAGAGAGGTTTTGGGGGCTGGATCCACTGCTTTGCAAAGCAGGAGAGGGATGAGTTTACGAGACTGCTGTTGAGTTGAAAGGATGGTTTAGAGAGTGGTGGTGGTCCGCTGGCTGATAAATCATATGCAGCTTTCGGAAGAGCATAGGAATGGAAGCTTTGAATATAGACTGTGTGTATGTTTATACATACACTCGATTATCAATTCTCTTGTGTATGCCATATTTGATCTGTGATTTGTGACTTCTGACCTGTGGCATGGGTGACATTCAGATTACGACATTCGGACTTGAAGAGGTATAGGAAGAGTGCGGGGAGGAGGACGGAGTGGAAAGATAGAGGAGAAGATGGCAATGGAAGAAGATTTGAAGTGAAATGAAGATGAGCTGAAAAAGATAGAAATAGAGACAGAACCTAGAGATGAGAAATGGGAGACAGGGCCAGAGGTGGGGAGCTAGAAATAGATGTTGAATTGATAAAGTAATACAAGTCTTTCTAAGAGCGCGTTCAGTACAGACTTTGTATTATGGCAAATCAAAAATTAGTACAAATGAATTTAGATAAAATTAAAGGCCGATTTTCACAAATATATTTCTACTAATATAAATAATCATAGATAAGGAACGCAGATTTCTAGGTAATACGACTTAAAAAAAAAGAGATCAAAAGACTATATATTTACGCAAATATATTTGCGTAAATCGGGTGGAAAAGTTTGTAACGAACACACTCTAAGGTTGATAGACTTCATAGACTCAAAGATTTTGTGGTGAAGGCAGATCAAAGCAGGGAACAACCTTTAAAAAACATAGCGCTTAGAGTAGCCAAAGTCTCCATCCTGTGTTGCTCAAAAAGTCACAAAGTCTGTTTCCTCATCCATGATGGAGTGGTAATTTGGAGGAATGCGCCACCTGCATATTTCTTTTAAAATCCCCTGCCTCTAGGGCCGCGGATTTTTATTGTTCAGTGCAATATGCAAGCCACCGATCTTATAATTACTACTTGCCTATGGAGGGGGGTTCACAATTAATAATACAACCTTCAGTTGAAGTACTTGTATTTTTCTCCCGGGCCAAGGTCCTGGGGAGGTGTGAATCTAGGCACCGTTATTGAAGAGTTTATCTTGGAATGAATTAGAAAGGTAAGAGCTTAATATCCTGACCATTACACCACAAAACTAAGCAAAATTTATCCTTTATTTCTTATTTCGATTAATATACGTACTAGTGTGGTAGCGCTCGCGAATTTTGTCGCTCTCTCGCTTATTTAAGGGGTTATACTTTTCTTTTTCCCAAGTTGCCCCATTGGAATAAATAATCAGAATCCACAACTCGAAGCTCCCTCCAAGCCTTCTCTTTTATTCATAATACATAGATGAGTGTCTGCTTTGCATATTCTAGACTATTGTGAATTTAATTTGTGACCATTCTTATCGGTTGCAGCCAAATGAGACCTCCGATTTGTGAATCTTATAAATGTCACTGTGACAGAGCTACGCGGCATAGACGGTAAAAAAGCAGTAGACTCTATACTTAGAATAATAGATACAGAAGAAGGTGCTACGACAGCGTAGAACGAGCTTAAAACTATGAACCTTACATAAGCGGGCTAGCCGTCGTAGACTACCTACGACTTTCCAGCTGACCACCCAGTCAGACAACCAGATCGATCAAGATAACAGCCCTCAAAACGCCTCATGGTCTCTACCAAGTCCACCCAAAATAAATTCTGAATTCTATGACGACAACTAATTTTCAATGAAAGAATCTTTGTGGACTTGCTACTTCATATGTCTCTCTGAAGAAGAGCTGGGTAGCCGTTCAGAATATCGAAGAATTAGTTCTCAAACAAGCGTGAACTTTTGCAATTTCAAGCCTTCTGTCCGCAGCTCTCCTTGCATCATGCCCTCAATATATGCTGGACATATCACTTGCCACTCTTCGGGCGATTCTCCATTAGGTCGAAGTATCATCGGTTGATCAACACCTTCTACGAGAACAATAACATCATTGTCTCGAATAGATTTGTAGGCAGTCCCCATATATCCGTGGCGTGTTACAAAGAATGTTTTATCCCTCATCATCATCCAAATAATATGGTGTATATGGGCAGTACCAGGATGATGCTTGAGCATACATAGGGTCTGCCAGTCCTCGTCCTCAGTAAGGTACCTCCTCTCAGGGCTACCATAGAAGTATTGTTCGATCCCAGCTTGTTTTCTCGCCTTCTCCAGTGCTGACATCCGATCACTCTGCTCGCCCACTCCTAATAGGAGATAGAGCCAAAAGCCGACTGCCACGTTGTTTTCACGCTCAGTCCCGAGTCGAAGATTTGACAGCCATGTCATCCCGTGAGTTAGCGACTGAGAAAATGCCAGGATTCCAGAGTCAAAATCGCCGTAGATAGCCAGGGAGCCATTGGTTTGGAGCACATGGTACCAATCTCTAAATGCTCGTATGCTCTCTGCATAACCTTCTTCGAGGTTGACGAAGGGGCCATCTTCTATAATGGAATCTGCGGTGCTGGGCAGCCAAACAGTTTGTCCAGAGGACTTCCGAATAACATCCACGGTAGTTCCATAAGTGAATAGTTTTCGGTTGTCGTTTGAGAAGCCAATTCGAGAGTTTAAAGCTTTCGTCGCTTTAGGCGAGTGTATCTGATCGGAGACTCGCGGAACTTCCGCATAATTAGGAACCCAGGACGGCGTACTGGTATTGATAGATAAGCCAGATACCAAAGTCATCAGATTTGCTGATTCAGGGTACCTATAGAGAGCCAAAGTGGACTCCCAGTAAATTTCCTGTTGATTTTAGATAACTCGGTTGCGGAACATCTACTCCAGCTCGTTCGAATATGCCATAAAGACCATATATCCGATCTTTTGGATCCTGCGAGTTGCATCCTCTAATTGTACGCATCAAAGACCCGATGCTTAGGTTGTGTGGCGATTGGGCAAAAGCACTGCGTGGTATACTATGAGCCGTGAGCCCGCTGACCCAAATCGCGTTATTCAAGAAATATTCCTCGAATGTCATGCTGTGGTACGCAAATATCTCTAAAAGACCACCTAAGATACACTCAAACGGTATCTCATCCTTCCCACAGTACACTAGAACCGGCGCCGACGAAGCCCAGTTCATATGTGCAGCTAACGCTACCTCTTGAACAGTCCAAACTCGACGCCACCAGGGACGCTTGAGGAATTCACGGAAATACACATGATGCCCGCGAGCTGGTTTTGTTAAATTGCAATGAGCTTTAATGCCCCATTGTATGTAGTAACTGGATCACTTACCAACGAAGATGTTCATCAAATATCTTTGCAGTAAATGCTCGAGCCTTTTTATTGGAATCTGCATACAGCACCACAGCAACCATGTATAGCTGAAGATAAGGCGGCTGCTGATGGTTGAATTTCCAAGCCAAACATATACGATGTAAGCTTTCGCGTATATCTCAGCCATCAATGGGACCTGCATACTCTTCTCAGCCATTGAAGACTGGTCGATACAGATGGCGTCTATCCAGACCGGGAACCTTGCATGCTTAGCCAATTGACGCAGGACGGTGTCGCAGTTCTTGGTCACCGCAAGTTTCTTTCCCGAGCATATGATCAATCTGTCAGACGGCTGATTTTCCCAGGTGTATGAGATGGCTCGATAAATAAGCCCGCCCAACGGATGATCTAAGCTGAACGTAATAAGCTCGCATTCAATAACGTCAACGCCTGGATCGTTAGACGCTATGAACTTAAGGAGCCTGGTAGTGCGATCTCCCGATAGCGGCTCGTATACGTACGGTTTCAGTCCTTCCAGCTGCCGATTTCGCTCATGTATTGTCTCTGTTGGAGTTGGCGAGGAGTTGTTACTAGATTGCGGGCTCGGCCGTTGAGGGCTCTGCGATTGAAGCAGTAACACTCTTGGCAAGTGATAAGCCACTCTGAAGAGGACGAGAACCATCAAATAAGGGTAATGGAAAAGGTGACTGAAAAACTTGAAGAAGAGAAGAAAAGGTCGACTGAGAAGAATCATTAAACGGTCAAACGCCATCACACCCAACGACCGATGGCCTAACAGACGTCCACAGTGTTGTTCTGCTTCTCACATTGACTAGACGTAGATCCTTCGAATTGAGGACGCCTGACCTAGCTTCGTGGCACGTGATGGGCTCTATTTTTAGCTCATCGTTCGACCAACACCAACCGACAGCAATGCTCACATCAACTCACAACTCTAATATCCGCAATGGCCTTGCTCAAATCCACATTCTCCCCTCCCTTCTTTCTCGCTCTTTCTGCTAAGATCCACATCGTCATTTCGTCCTATCTAGAGTTCCTCGACCTTTATACTCTGTGGCTAAGCCGCTGACTTATCATTATATAGATTAAAAAATCAGATTTTTGAGTCTTAGTTACTTTTTTTTATGTAATATGGAATTATATAAAATTTTGTATATAAGCTAAATATTATATAAATATTATATAATTTTAATTTTAGAAATTTTATTAAAGAAATGATAAAATTATAAAGTATAAAAATCGGTATTTTTTGGTGTAAAACGTATCTGACTACCGGGGGTGTCTGAATACTATGGGGGACTTATTTAATAGAGAATATATTTCTCCCTGAAGAGGTCACCATAATGGCAGGGTGATACATTCAAGAACAGAAATGCCTCAATTGTGAAAGCTATGGAAAGGGAAGTCCTTGTACAAGTCCCGAAAAAGCGCTAGCACATTCACCTTCTCTCAAGCACATTGGCAGAGCCTAAAGAAGCACTTGATTACCCTTTGCTTGCGCGACTCATCTTTTAATCACGACCAAACTTCTTAGATCAGACAGGACCTTTCTCTAACAATGGCAAACGAAACACAAAGTCAGGGCGCGCAAGAAGGCAGCACCCAACCCAACCTACAAACACCCGAAGCCGCATGGAGCAAAAAAGAAAACAGACTCCTGAAGGATATTGCCGCAAGATTACTACTTAAACGTAAGGATTGGGATCACGATATCTGAACCTCTTTCAGTGTCCCAAAACGCAAGACATATGTCTCTGTAGACACGTAATTTCACGATTCTGACCCGCAAAACAGCCAACGAACAAAATGTAAGAACAAAATGTACGATTCATCTCCATACGCTCACCATTTTGAACCCAATATCAACCAAAACCACCAATCACGATTATCACGGCACCATTTCTTTTACACAACCGAAAGTTATGCTTTTCATATCTCTTTTCTTTTCATGTACCTTCTCGCCGGCATCACAGAGTCACACCATCTACATAGCAAGATGGCAAGCGTCAATTTCGACACCTTCTATCAAGACTCTTGATATCCGGTGGAGTCATCACATCACGCACATATTCTGTCATTGCCCGTGTCACGTATTATAGTGCTCTTTCAAATGAAGTGAAGTATGTGATAATATTCTACAGAACTAAGTAATGCTCAAGTAAAACAAGAGTATTTATAAAGAGCTTCACTAAGCACATCATATACTCATAGCACATAATTTACCTGCTCTATAACACACCCCCTAGTTCAATAAATCACTGATTTCTAAAAAACTATTATTAGACAATAGATTATTGCCTGCTTAATTACCAATCAATTAATTAATTATATTAATTAATAGTATATAATACATATTTACTTATTTATTTACTATTGTGTATATACTATATAGTACACAGCTAAGAGCTTTCTATTTGTAAAACTTAATTATATAATATAATATATTATTTTTTAAAACAGTATACTTATTCTAGAACAATCAATATCATAGTCCAAGTATATCTTATACTAAATCACATTTTAACACTTATAAGTATAAAAGCTTCTCTTTACCCTTATTTTCTTAATCTTTTTTACTTATTAAATCATCAAGATCTTTCTAAAAGACTTCTTAGAAAAATTCAAGCTTTATAACTATAATAAACAAGACTTCTAAGTATAGTTATAGTTATCCAAAAAAAAAGTCTTATAATCATTATCCAAAAGAGAATATAAGTATCAAAGTAGTATATAAGATAAATTATCCTAGAGCAGATTATTACTAAGCAATATTAATATAAAATAGTCTTCTATTATTAAATACTCTTTTGCTTATATATCTATAACTTCTAAGTATATCAATTAATTTTCTTCTTACAAAAAACTTAGTAAAAACTTTATAAAGCTTAATA
>Ga0182030_10006047_pt1 | contig 25595 bp, 16 predicted proteins | sample 812S3MmetaG_FD_121299 | JGI IMG/M metagenome (GOLD analysis project Ga0182030, IMG submission 121299) | Permafrost microbial communities from Stordalen Mire, Sweden - 812S3M metaG (Illumina Assembly) | ecosystem: Environmental > Terrestrial > Soil > Wetlands > Permafrost | place: Sweden...
AATGTCTCGAACGTGCGCAATCGCTCCCTAACGGTTAATGCCGCATACTTTTCCCACAACTGGGATTCTGCATTTGTTGTGGGGCAGGCAATCCTGCCTGCAGCCGCCTTTCCAGGCGGCTCTTGGGTCCGTCGACGAGTGCTCGTGTCCCGAAAGAGCCGGCTAAAAGCCGGCTGCAGCCACGATTGGCTGGCCCCACTATTTTTTGCAAACAGACTCCTATCGACAAAAGTATGCGGCATTGCCCTAACGGGGTGCCCTCTGGGCCCGGCTCTGTCAAATGCGCATGCCGAGCCGCGCGCGGGAGCAAGCGGTTGGGTCTGAAATGCACAGGATCAGAACTCCTGATGTCGTGGAATTTGCAGTGAGCCCGCAGGTGGGGCAGGCGGTGCTCGCCTTCGCTCGATCCTATTCGAGCAGCGACCCCAAATTCAGTGCGGACGGGCAGGCGAGCACCGCCTGCCCCACCTGCGAAGATCTCGCCATCGAAAGGAATGGCTCAGCCCATTTTCGACATCAGGAGTTCCGAGGATATTTTTTCGCGGCCTTGATGGCAGCAAGAATACAGGGTTCCCGGAAACTACTCGCAACCCACTCGACGCTGACGATTTCACCAGCAGAAGACCGGCCGCCGACTAATCGTCTTACCATGGAAGTTTCATGGACATGCATCTCTCCCCGTATGGCGCGGCCTCCACGCGGCCATCGCCCGTCAATCGCATGATGGCGGCATTCACCAGCACCTTTCGCGATGGCATCGATATCAATCTCGGAGTCGGGTTCGTCAACGAACAGACCATCCCCGTCGCCCTCCTCGACCAGGCCATGCACGCCGTGGCCGCCGACGGCATCACTTATCGCCAGGCGTTCAATTACGGCAGTTCCGCCGGCGCCGCCAATCTTATCGCCGCCATCCGCCGCTTCCTCCTGCGCACCCGCCTCGGCCAACTCGACGCCGCCACGCTCGATCGTAACCACCTCATCGTCGGACCGTGCGGCGCTACCAGCCTGCTCGACGCAATGGCGGAGATCCTCAAGCCGGGCATTGTCATCACCTCCGACCCGATGTATTACATCTACGCCGATGCCCTGGAGCGCAAGGGTTTCGAAGTCCTGGCCGTTCCCGAGGATGGCGAAGGCATCAGCCTGGAAGCGCTCCACCGCAAACTGCAAGCGCTCGGCGACCGCGCGCGCGACATTTCCTTCTTCTACGTGGTGACGGTCAACAATCCGTCGTGCACCATTCTTTCGAACGCCCGCCGCCGCGCGCTGTATGACGTGGCCGCGGGCCTCTCGCGCCGGCAGGGGCGCCGCATCCCCATCTTTTTCGACCTGGCGTACGAGTGGCTGCTGCACGACCCGCAAGTGGAACCCTTCGCGTCGGTGTTGCCGCACGACGATATCGGGATCGCTTACGAAATCGGCACGCTTTCCAAGGTGATCGCGCCCGCGCTGCGCATCGGCTACCTGCTCGGGCCCGACGGGCCGTTTCTCCAGGCGATGATTCAAAAGACCAGCGACACCGGTTTCAGCGCGCCCCCGTTCGTACAGGAGATGGCCGCCTATCTCCTGGACCGCGGCATCGAAGATCAACTGCGCGCAGTGAATTCGGGCTATCGCGAAAAAGCGCTGGCCGTGCGCGCCGCCATTCAACAGCAGCTTGGGCCGTTTCTGGCCGAGTGCCGCGGCGGCAGCGCCGGCTTCTACTTTTACCTGACCATGCGCGAGGTGGAGACGCATCCCGCGTCGCCGTTCTTCCGCGCTCTCACCGAGGCGCCCGACGGCCGCCCGCGCATCATTTATATACCAGGGGAATATTGCGTCCATCCTCGCGGCGACCTGGCCAGTGCCGGCCGCCGGCAGTTGCGGCTCTCCTATGGCTTCGAAAGCGCCGCCACCATTGTGCGCGCGCTCACCCTGATGCGCCAGGCCGTCCCGCAACAATCTGCTACGCTAGTCGAAATATGAAGCTCGATCGCGCCGCCATCTTCTGCACCTGCACCGCCCTTGCCCTGCTGGCCACGGAGCCGAATGAGGCCACCAAACGCTGGTGGGCGCACATCGTGGCGCTGGCCAACGACGGCATGGAGGGCCGCGACACCGGCAGCGAGGGGTATCGCAAGGCCGAGAGTTACGTCACCACGCAGTTCGAGAAGGCCGGGCTGAAACCGGCTGGTGAAAACGGCTACGCGCAGCCCGTCGCGCTGCATGAGCTGCGCTTTCAGGCCGCCGAATCGTCGGTGGAACTGGTACGTCCCGAGGGTGTCACCAAGTTGCAATGGCTCCGACAGATCAGCGTGCCGGCGCGCCTGGGTCTGCCGGAAAAGCTCGAGGCCGGCCTGGTATTTCTGGGCGACGGACCTGCAGCGGGCGCCGCGGCCATCGATCCATCCGGGAAAATCGTGGTGCAGTTGCCCGCGCGACGTGCATCGGTGGCAGCGGGCCGCGCGGGCGCTGCGATTCCGGGGATCGCCGCCACCATCGCCATCGATACTACCGGCGGTCCCGAACCGCCGCGTTGGCCGGTGGCCTATTCGGTGTCCATGACGCTGGCCGAATTGCCGTTGCGCCAACCGGGAAACACTCCGCCGTCGTTCCGTTTCAATCCGGCCTTCGCCGAAGAGCTTTTTAAGGGCTCCGGCCACACCTTCGACGAGTTGCAGAAGCTGGCCGCCGATGGCAAACCGCTGCCGCAATTCACCCTGCCGGCGAAGCTGCGCGCCATCATGAAATTCAGTTCCGCCGACCTCACCTCCGACAACATCATTGCCGTGCTGCCGGGTTCCGACCGGCGGCTGAGAGACGAGTACGTGGTGGTTTCGGCGCACCTGGATGGCTACGGCATCGGCGAACCGTGGAACGGCGACAGGATCTACAACGGCGCGTTCGACGATGTGGCGTATGTCGCCACGCTGATCGATCTGGCCGAGAAGCTGCATGAGTCCGGCACGCAACTTCGCCGTTCGCTGCTCTTCGCGGTGGTCACCGGGGAAGAGAAGGGCCTGCTGGGGTCGAAGTACTTCGCGGCCCATCCCACCATCGCCAAAGAGAAACTGGTGGCCGATATCAATCTCGACCAGTTGCGTCCCATCTTTCCTCTGAAGACGCTCACCACCATCGGGCTGGACGAATCCAGTCTGGGGCAGACCGTGCGGCGCGTGGGCCAAGGCATGAACATCCGCATCCAGCCCGACCCGGAGCCCGAGCGGCGCTTGATTACGCGGTCCGACAACTATAGCTTTATGCAGATCGCCGTGCCGGCGGTGGGTTTCGTCTTTGGATACGAGCCGGGATCGCCCGAGGAGGCGGTCTATCGGCGCTGGTACGCCGAGCGGTATCACAGTCCCGCCGACGACATCAATCAGCCCTGGGATCCGGCCGCCGCGGCCAGGTTCAACGAGTTCTTCGGTAAAGTAGTGGAAGCCGTGAGCAACGCCGACGAGAAGCCCCAGTGGAGGGCCGGCAGCCCGTTTGCCCACGCGGATGTCCGGTAAGTCCGTAGGGCAGGCTTCGGGCCGCCTTGCCCCGAGATCGGCGGTGCGGCATGGGCGGACTGAAGTCCGCCGCAGGCTCAGAACTCCTGATGTTGTGGAATTTGCAGTGAGCCCGCAGGTGGGGCAGGCGGTGCTCGCCTTCGCTCGATCCTATTCGAGCAGCGACCCCAAATTCAGCGCGGGCGGGCAGGCGAGCACCGCCTTGCCCCACCATCCTGCAAACATCTGATCTGTCTTGGTGGCGCGGGCGGTGCCGCCTGCGCTCCGCGTCCATCCAATGCCAACAATTCTTCAGCCCGCGAAGTGCGTGCTCAATGCCAGGAAGAAAACCGTGCCAACCGCGATCACCGCGCCGTGAGGCAGGCCTAGCGCCTTGGGATTGCGCACATCCAGCTCTTCCTTGGCGATGTATGCCGGGCGGCCGCTCTTCATCTCGTTCAGGATGAAGCCCACGTTCCAGAAGGTCTTCTTCACGCGGCCCTTCGTCGCCACCAGAATCAGCGCCATCACCCCGCCCACGATCGCGGCGACAACAAAGATTCCGAACCAATCCTGCCAGCCCACCAACGCCCCCACTGCAGCCATCAGCTTCACATCGCCCGCGCCCATGGCCCGCAGCGCGTACAACAGAAAGTACACCCCGAACGCCACCGCCAGGCCCAACAGCGAAAGGCGCAGTCCCGGCCAGCCTTGATAGAGGAAGGTATTCAGCGCCAGCCCAATCAGTACGCCGCTGACCGAAAGCCAGTTGGGAATGCGCCGGTAACGGACATCGTAGACCGCCGCTCCCAGAACCAGGGCCAGCAGTACTGCTTCTACCCCAGGAGGAGGAAGAGAAAACATGGACCCTCAAGTATAACTATTTTTGGCTCACTCCGTTGACCGTTGCGCGCGTGGCTGCCAGGCGAATTCCATCCCCGTACCGCGCCTCTCCGGGGATGGTCACCGGCAGATGTCCGCGAATTTCAATCTCGCCCCACAGCGCCTTTACCGCCGCAATCTCCGATGGCGCCACGCTGCTGAAAGTCGCCAGGTAGGCCGTCGTTTTGGGATAGGCGCGCAGCAGGTAGGGATTGCCCAGCGCCACCAGCGCCAACGGCCTGCCCGTCGAGATCAGGTTGTCGATGGCCCGCGAAAGCTCGCTCGACATCCCGACGGAGCCGCGTCCCGAATTCACCGGCGCGAAGGCCGCCACGGCGTATTGCGCGCATGCCGGCAGCTTCTGCAGCGCGTCGTCCACTTCCGCGCGGGTCATGGAGCCATCGAGCGCGGTCAGCGTGGCTTTAGGCGCCCGCTTGCGAACCTCTTGCGAGAACGTCATCCCGTCGGCCGAGTAGCGGCCCTCGGTCATCACCACGAAGCAGGCGCGGCCGGGATTCGCCAGAGGTATCATGTTGCCGCCGTTGCGCACCAGGGTGACGGCACGCTCGGCGATTTCCTGGGCCTTCTCGTTCACCGCGGGATCGTCAATCACATCGCCGATCGATTCCACATCGACGAAGCGTTTGCGGTCCAGTCCCACGTGCTCCTTGGCGGCGAGAATTCGGGCCACGCTGTTTTGGATGCGCTGCCGGGACAGCCGTCCGCTCTGCACCGCGGCCACCACGGCGCGGATAGCGATATCGGCATCGGCCGGCATCAGCAGGGTGTCGGCGCCGGCCTCGAGCGCGCGCACCGCCGCGTCGCCCGCGCCGAATCCATTGACGATGGCGCCCATTCCCAGAGCGTCGGTGACGACCAGTCCGTTGAAGCCGAGTTCCTGGCGCAGCAGGTTGGTGAGAATCGCGGGCGAGAGTGTCGCCGGCACCTCGTCCGGCGCCAGGGCGGGAACGGCGATGTGGCCGGTCATGATGGAGTCCACGCCGGCTTCGATGGCGGCACGGAACGGCACCAGTTCCAGATTCTCCAAGCGGGCGCGGTCGGCGGTGATCTCCGCCAGGCTCAAGTGGGTGTCGACCGCGGTGTCGCCGTGCCCCGGAAAATGTTTGGCGGTGGTCAGGATGATGCTGTGCTTGTCGGAGTGCGCTCCCTCGATGAAGGCCTTCACGTGAGCCGCCACGGCCTGCGGATTCTCGCCGAAGGAACGGATATTGATGATGGGGTTATCGGGGTTGTTATTGACGTCGGCCACCGGGTAGTAGACCCAGTGGACGCCCAGGGCGCGCGCTTCGCGGGCCGTGACTTCGCCTTCGAAACGCGTCAATGACGGATCGCCGGCCGCACCGAATGCCATGGCTTGCGGAAACGCGGTTGTACCGGAAACGCGCATGGATGCGCCGCGTTCGAAGTCGGCCCCCACCAGCAAGGGCACGCGCGCGAGGCGCTGCATGCGATTCAGAAAAGAGGCCAGGGCGTAGGGTTCGGCCTTCTGCACGCTGCGGCCGCCGGTGGCATTGGTCAGAATCAGGCCGCCCACATTGGTGTCGCGAATCAGCCTTACAAACTTCAGGTAATCGCGCGAGCGGGTGTTGGGAGATCCGCCGTGAAACTCGATGAACACCAGTTGCGCCACTTCCTCGCGCAGGGTCATGGTCTTCATCCAGCGCCGTACCGTGGCGGAGGTCTTAATTGGTACTGGGGGCTTTACCGGAGTGGATGCCAGCGCCGCGCAGGCTGCCAGCAGGAACGCAGCATACTGAAGAGGGACTTGCAACATTCGGAGACCGGAGCGCAGGCGGCACCGCCTGCGCCACCTGCCCGACTGCGCTGAATTAGGCCCACTGTTCGAATAGGATCGAGCGAAGGCGAGCACCGCCTGCCCCACCTGCGGGCTCATTGCAAATTCCACGACATCAGGAGTATTGAAGTTATAGCGTCTAACGGCCGAAGCGCGGAAACTGCGAGAGGGCAGCCCGTCAGAGAGCGCTTGCGCCACCGAATTTTGCGAGCCCCTCTTCAGCCTGCGCGAACGCTTCGACACTTTAACAGTGTGCCAGATTCATTGGCCCGCAGCCCGTTTTTGCGCGGCAGTGAGGGTTTGCCTCGACGGTGGTTTCCGCGGAGTGGCGCGGTTGGTGAGCCGCTTCACCCAGCTCAGTAGATGCGCCGGTTCGCGGGAACTCTTGGCGATTACCACATCCGCGCCGGTACCTTGCTCGGTGAGACCGAGAGGATCTACAAAACCGGACAGAAGAATGATGCGCGCGTGGGGCTGAAGCGCGCGAATGCATTTGATGAGTTCGCCTCCATCCATGCGCGGCATGCGGAAGTCGGTTACCACCACGTCGAAGGGGGAGCTTTGGAAGAGTTTCAGACCCTCTTCGCCATTACAGGCGAGTTGCACGTGGTAACCAACTTCTTCGAGGAGAGATCTGCGGACCAGCAATCCGTCTCGGTTGTCGTCTACCAGCAGAATGTTCGGGGTCGCAGACTGGGCGGGTTTCATCAATGCGAAGGCGAGAGTAACAGAGCTGTAACAGCCATGTCAATGCTTCTCGCATCGTCATGGAAAACCGCCAGATGGAGATCTTGACAAAGCAGCGTTAGTGCGCGCCGTCAAACTACTCCACGGCGCGCGGCGCTTTGTAGCCCGCCTTCGCCACCACGGTGTACTTCATGGGCTTGCCTTTTTCGTCCTTTAAAGCCACCGGGTTGCCATCGTGATCCACGAGTTGGACCTTAATCTTGCGATAGGTTCCGTCGTGGGCCTTATTGCTGGACGAATAGGTCAGCACATATTGGTTGCGTAACGCCTGATGAATCTGCTGGAAGATGCCGCCGAATTCGCCCATGAACCGGGGGAAGAAAGCCTGCCCGCCGGTTTCGGCGGCAAAGGTCTTCATCTGGTTGTCGGCCTGCAGGAAATCCATTTCCTGGATTGCGCCCATCCGCCCTTCCGACATAATGCGGAGCGCCTGCATCAGGCCGATGGCATAAATCGGCACGCCGGCTTCCTGCAGATTCTTGCGCGTCTTGTCGAAAGTCAGCTTGCTGAAAGTATCCACGCCCGACGAAATCAGCACAATCGCCTTCCGCCCTTCGATCCCCGACATGCGGTCCGCCGTGTCCGTGACGGCATCGAACAGGTTGGCTTCCGACCATGCCGGAATGGTCAACCGGTGCAGCGCTTCCTGGGTTTGCATCCGGTTGGTGGTGAAATCCGAAAGGATTTCCGGTTTCATGTCGTAAGCCACCACGGCCACGTAGTCTTCGGGCTTCAGAGTGCTGGCAAATCCCCAGGCCAGTTCCAGCGTCTGGTACCACGTTTGACCGTAGAGGCGCTGATACTTGTTGCTGAATTCGATCACCATGGCCACGGTCATGGGCGCTTCGCCCACGTTGTAGCCGCTGATCTGCTGCGGAACGTTGTCTTCGAGGACGCGGAAGTAGTTTTTCTGGATGCCGGGGATGAAGCGGCCATTCTTGTCCAGCACCGCGACGTCCACCGTCACCGCATCCACGTCCGTCTTGAACGTCTGCAGACTCCCCAAATCCATTTTGTCTTTCTTGTATTCGGAAGGGATCTTGGGCAGGGTTCCGTCCGCCGGCGCGTCGGGATCGGTAGATTTCTTCTTGGCGACCGTGTCGCCGTTGGTTTTCAGGGGTCCCTGCTGGTCCTGAGCGACTACCACTCCGGCCAACACTACCACTAGCGCGGTAGAACACAATAAAGCGGTTATCCAGGCTCGCATAGGTGTACTTCTGACGTAACTATATCAAATGACGTGCCAGCGGGGGGACGCGTTTCCACCGCCGCGCGTCAATTGACCCACGGCCCGCGCCCATCGTGTTTCCGCATGTAGACCTGGAATTTCTTCTTGGCCCGCTGCATCTTCCACTGCCGGTACCGGCCGCCGAGATCCGGCAGATGCCGGAAACCGGCTCGCACCGGAACCTTGAGGTACAGCAGGCCGAACAACATTCCGCCCAGGTGCGCCACGTTGCTGACGCCGCTGTTCCCGCTGCCTAACGCGCTGAGCAGCGCCACCGCGGCGTAAATCATCACCAGGTATTTGGCCTTGATGGGGAACAGGAAACTCATCAGCACGGTGGTGTCCGGGAATAAAACGCCGAAGGCCAGCAGCAGCCCGTAGATTCCGCCCGATGCCCCGATGGTGCTGGTATGGCGCCCCAGCGCGACGTTGACCAGGACATCGCAGATGCCCGCGCCGATGCCGCAGAGGAAGTAATACTTCAGAAACTTCCGCGTTCCCCAGGTCTGCTCCAGCGGCAAGCCGAACATCCACAGCGCCAGCATGTTGAACAGCAGGTGCCCAATGCCACCGTGCAGGAACATGTAGGTGAAAAGCTGCCACACGTAAAACGGAAAGCTGTAGACCACCAGATCGGGGACGAGCGCCATGGGCGACAGCAGGCTCTGCACCGTCCGGCCGCCCAGGTACTCGATCACGAAGATCGCAGTGTTGACGATCAGGAGCCACTTCACTCCCGTGGGGAAATACCCGTAAATAATGGACCGGCTCATCCGGTAACGGGGTTGTGCCATGGCGGGGTCTCTTACAATTAGAATAACAACCTGGCCTTCAGGATGCAGCCGTCTCTCCGCCTTTTGCGTACCGGTTGAGCAGGTGGGCGCATAGTTGCAGCACCAAAGCCGCGCCCAGCCACACCTGCCAGTGGGAGAAGAAGCCGGCGGGGATGGCGAAGCTGCCGGTCCAATTCATATCGGCGGCAATCCGCCAAAGCGCCAGCACCGCGGCCAGGACCGCGGCGGGAGTCAGCAAACCCGCGATTCCCACCGCGAACCGGCGCTGCTTGCGCGGCTTTCTGCCGATCTTGGTGCCGCTGCCGAAGCGGATCCGGACAATCATGCGATTTCATTCCAATCTATCAGCTTTCAGTTCGGGCAAACGCACTCTTGCTCTATATCGGCAGTTTCCGCCGGGAACCTGCTATGGGGAGAACATATAATTAACATTCATGCCAATTCGAAAGGTTCTCATTCTCGGCTGCAAGGGCACGCTGGGCGGACAACTCATGAAGTTATATCCCCAGGCCACCGGATGGGACCGCGAAGACGTCGACGTGCTGGATTTCCCCGCGCTGCGCGCAAGAGTGTCGGCCCTGGGCTTCGTCCCCGACGCGGTCGTCAACTGTGTTGCCTTCAACGATGTGGATGGCGCCGAAGACCGTCCGCAACAAGCCCTGGCGCTCAACCGGGAGTTTCCCGGCGCGCTGGCGCGGTTCACCGCCGAACTGGGCGTTCCACTGGTCCACTACAGCACCAATTACGTTTTTGACGGTGTCCGGGGCGAATATGCGGAAACTGCCCCGCCGGCGCCGCTTTCGGTTTACGGCCGCTCCAAATGGGGCGGGGAACAGCGCATCGAAGAGGCTGGGGGACCGTGCTATATCGTACGGACCGCGGTGATTTTCGGCCCGAAAGGGGAGAGCGATCTTTCCAAGAAGAGCTTTGTGGACCTGATGCGGGACCTGTCGGCCACGCGCCGCACCATACAGGCCGTAGCCGACGAGATCAACAGTATTACCTACGCGCCCGATCTGGCCGCCGGCACCGGCGATCTGCTCGACCGGCTCCCGTCCCCCGGGATCTATCACCTCACCAACAGCGGTAGTGCAAGCTGGTTCGATCTGGCCCGCGAGATTTTTCGCATCACGGGGAAAAGCATCGAGCTGGTGCCGGTTCCGTCGACGCATTTCCCCCGCAAGGCCCTGCGTCCGGCGAAAGCGATCCTTCAGAACACCAAGCTTCCCGCGGTTCGTCCGTGGCAGGATGCGTTGGCGGAATTTCTGGGGAAGTAGCTGCGCCGTCCATGGGAGTCTGAAACTGCCGGATCGGGTGGCTCGGGACCATGGCGAGATCTCCCGCAATGGGGCAGGCGGTGAACCAAGCCGGTTGCCCGAACAGAATCAGAACTCCTGACGTCGTGGAATTTGGGATGAGCCCGTTTTCGTGGCGCAGGCGCTCCTGCCTGCTGGGTCGAGACTCTGGACTCCTGATGTCATGGAATTAGGCTCAGCCGGGGGGTGGGGCAGACTTTAGTCTGCGGCGGACTTCAGTCCGCCCGTCGCAGGTCTCACAATGTTGGCAGGAGGGCGGGCTGAAGCCCGGGGTCCCCTCTGGGGAAGACTGAAGTCTGCCCCACCTTCGAAACGCTCGCCAGCGAGTGGCGGCCCGAAGTGGCTCACCTTATTTCCCCGGGCCAGCCGAAATTGCGGGCGACATCAGGAGTCCAGAGACTCATCTCGACCCTCTTCGCGAGCGGCATCCACCGTCCCGGAGCGCCGAGAAGAGTCTCGGCGCCGCAGACATGAGTGTCTGCGCCACGTCATGGCTCAGGTCAATTTCCCCAACTATCCGAAATCCCCGGCCGACATCGGGAGTTCTGAGAATATCGGGCAGGCGAGCACCGCCTGCCCCACCTCCGGGGTCATCCCTGGCCAGACCAAGAATCAAGAACTTACGAGCAGTTTCCGGAGAGCCTTCAGCTCCGCGCCCTCGGCAGCCGGAATTCTTCCTTTGGCCTCCCTCGTGCATGCTTTGTTTCCCGTGCTCTCAAGGGTTTCTGCAATTGCTCGGTTTCGCTGGCTTCGGCCTAATCGAATCGTGCCGATTTCTCACACCTGTGTGGCCGCAGGGCATCACCGCTGCCGCGCTAACCCTTGCTATACTTGTGATTTAACTTGGCATTGAAGCATCCATAGACAATAACGCATGAAGTGTATTCCGCTCTTCCTTCTCAGTGCAGTGGCGGTCTTCGCCCAGTCCGCCCAGCCCTTTACCTTCGTAACCGGGCAAGCCGCCCGGCTGGTAGTTGGCCAGCCGAGCGGCTTCACCAGCCAAGATACGAACTCTAGCGACACCACTATCGGCAGCGCGAGTGGCATCGCCGTTGCCGGAGATATGCTGTTTGTCGCGGACTCCAACCGCGTGGGAGCCGCTCCCAGCAACAACCGCGTCCTGATATTTGCCAATCTTTCGTCCCAGTTGCCCGCTCCTACCGCGGAACTGGTTGACAACAGCAAGTGCCCGGTATGCGTGGGGACCGCTACGGTAGTGCTGGGCCAGCCCGATTTCGTCACCACCACCCAGAACCAGGTTCCTACTCAGAATAGCCTTCAGAACCCCCAGGGAGTCGCTTCCGATGGGGTGCACCTGGTGGTGGCCGATACCGACGATAACCGCGTCCTCATCTGGAACCACATCCCCACCAGCAACAACCAGAATGCCGACGTGGTGGTTGGCCAGCCGAATTTCGTCACCAACACCCTGTCCGGCAACACGCCCAGCGCGAAGTCCATGCGGGGGCCCGAGGGTGTCTGGCTTCAGGATGGCAAGCTCTTCGTGGCCGACACTCAGAATAATCGTGTCCTGATCTACAACCACATCCCTACCACCAATGGCGTGGCGGCCGACGTGGTGGTCGGCGCACCCAACTTCACCACCTACGTCAATCCGGACATCAGCCAGCAACTGAATGGCGCCGCCGCCAACACCATGCTCAGCCCGGTGTCGGTGACTTCCGACGGTACGCGGTTATTCGTGACCGATCTGGGCTTCAATCGCGTTCTGATCTTCAGCTCCATTCCGACCAGCAACGGCGCCGCAGCAGCCGTGGCTCTCGGACAGCCGGACTTGGTGAGTTCCATCGCCAATAACGCGTATACCGGAACGGCGGCCACTTCGTCCACCGACACCGCCGAAAAACAAGTTCCGGTGCTCTGCAAAGTGTCGAACGGGGTGGACCTTGACAACAACCCGACCTATCCCAACGGGTGCAACGCTACATTGAATTTCCCGCGGTACGCCTTGGCCGTCGGCGGACGGGTGGCGGTTGCCGACGGGGGCAACGACCGCTTGCTGATCTGGGACCAGACGCCCCCCACCACCGGCTCTCTGGCCGATACCGTCATCGGCCAGATTGGCGGCGATGTCAATCAGGCTACCGATGCCGCGGACTCGTTGCGCACGCCGACAGCCATGGCCTGGGACGGCGCCAATTTCTACGTCAGCGATACCTACAACCGGCGCATCAATGTCTATACGATCGGGGCGACTACCGTGGGCTACCAGGGTATTCGCAATGCGGCTAGCCTGGACATCACGGCGCACGGCTCCTACGGAGTCACCGGGACGATCCAGGCTGGAGATCTGATTACTTTAACCATCAACACAGCCACGTATACCTATACGGTGTTGAAAACGGATACTCTGCAAACCGTGGTCACGGCGCTGGTTAACGCCATCAATTCCTCCAATAACGGTGCGGGCGATCCCAATTTAGTGGCGTTGTCGGATACCACCAGCACGTCCGTATTGCTCAACGCCCTGGCGCCCGGCGATCTCGGCAACCTTGTGAGCTATTCGGTGGTGGTGACTCCGGCAACGGGTGTCACGACAGCGGGGATTGCGGTGACGGCAGCCAACAGCAGTCTCACTGGCGGTGGCGACGCAGCCAACATTGCTCCCGGCACGGTGGTCAGTGTCCTGGGCACGAATCTCTCGGCTGGAACCGCGAGTGCGGACCCCACCCGGCAATTGCCCACCAAACTGGGCGGCACCGAGGTGTACTTCAACGGCATTCAGGCCCCGCTATTCATGGTCTCCCCGACCCAGATCAACGCCCAGATCCCGTGGGAGTTGGGAGATGCCACCAGTGTCAGCGCCTTTGTGCGCTCCGAAATGGCCGACGGCAGCATCATGTTCACCTCGGCAGTGGCCGTCACCATTGTTCCCGCGAATCCCGGTCTTTATTACAACACTGCAACTTCCAACCCGACACAGGGAATCGTTTATCACGGCACCAGCAACGCCTCCTGCATCGTTTCGGTGGACGGCGGTGTCGCCGCCGGCTCCGTGTCGACCGTTACCGTGAATGGGCGCGCGTATACTTACACCGCAACGGCACTCGACACCCTGGATACGGTCCGCGATGCCCTGGTGGTGCAGCTCAATGGCGATCCGCAGGTTTCGGCCAGTCTGGCGGGAGTCTTCGACCGCATTATTTTGAAAGCCCGCGTGGCCGGGCCCGAAGGCAACGGAATACCCGTCACCGGAACCGCCACCGGAGGCTCCCTGACGGTGACAGTGTTGGACGGCGTCACTTGTTGCGCCAATGTTGCGGGTGCGCTGGTAACCCCGACCAACCCGGCTGTGCCTGGCGAAATGCTGGTTATGTATGGGACGGGGTTGGGGCTGCCGGTGCTCACCGATGAAGTTCAGTCTCTGATTCAGACCGGCGTTCCTTATCCTCTAAACGGACCGCTGACCCAGCCGCAATCGGCGAATTTCGTCAGCGGCACCGCCGGCGGGAGCACCATCGACATTCTACAGGCCACCATGTTGCCCGGATCGGTGGGGGGCTATGAGATCGTAGCGCATCTCAATTCCAGTCTGGTCACCAACCAGAACACCATGGTCGATATCGCGCAGGGCACGTTCGTCAGCAACCAGGTGGCGTTTCCGTTAGTGAGCGAAACCGGCGTATCGAGTCTCGATCCGGTGTTCCTGATTTCGTCGTCGCACACCGACACCGGCGACTTCTTTCAGGGAGAGCAGAACGCAGCCTACACTCTGTCGATCACCAACACCGGCGGCGGCAACCCCAGCAACGGGCTGGTGACGGTGACGGAGACCGTTCCCGCGGGGCTGACTCTGGTGCAGATGATCGGCGATGGCTGGAACTGCTCCGGCAATGTCTGCACGCGCAGCGACGCGCTGCTCGCAACACTGAGTTATCCGGTGATCTCGGTCCTTGTCGACGTGACTTCCACCGCGGCTTCTTCCGTGACCAACTCGGCGCGGATCACCGGCGGTGGTTCGCCTGCCGCCATTGCCAACGATGTGACGATTGTGAACGCCACGGCGACTTCCACCCCGGCGAGCCTCTCGGTCACCAGCACGCACACCGGCAACTTCACGCCCGGCCAGCAGAATGCCACCTATACCCTGACGGTGAGCAACGCCTCCAAAGCGGGCGCCACCAACGGCCCCGTCGACGTGTATGAAGTGCTTCCCGCCGGCCTGGAGCTGGTCACCATGGCGGGCACCGATTGGACTTGCAACGGATACGCCTGTACTCGCACCGACGTGCTGAGTGCGGGAAGCAAATACCCGACCATCACCGTCACGGTCAACGTGGATTCGAATGCGCCTGCCTCCGTCACCAACACCGTGGTGGTCAGCGGCGGCGGCTCCAGCGCGGCCATTGGCACAGACGCCACGACCGTCCATTAACCCGGTGAAACCATGCGGGCCGGCACCCAGGCTGGGCTTCGGCCTGCTGCTGCTCGCATGGTTTCTCTACTTTTCGCGCGATGTTCCGGGGGTCCATTTCTCCCCCGACGACATGATGAACGTCGATAATTTCTACTGGACGCCGGGACCGTGGCGCCTGGGGTATTCGCAGTTTCTGGTTTGGCGCGGATACTATCGCCCCATGGGTGGTCTTTTCTATCTGCCGGTGCTTTCCGTCTGGGGGTTGAATCCGGCGCCGTATCACGTCGCGCTCTCGCTGGTGCTGCTGGTCAACGTCTATCTGGTCTACCGCCTGGCGCGACTGCTCGGCGCCGGAGAGCTTGCCGCCGGTCTGGCGGGGCTGGTGGCCTGTTACCACGCCGGACTCGGCAATCTTTACTACAACACCGCCTTCGTCTACGATGCCCTCTGCGGCTGCTTCTTTCTGGCGGCCCTGGTGTACTATTTCGGCATCCGCGGCCGCGATCGGCTGTTGAGCGCGCGCCAGAAAGTGGTATTCGCCGGGTTGCTGGTGTGCGCCCTGAATTCCAAGGAGATGGCGCTCACCCTTCCGGGCGTGCTGCTGGCCTACGAATGGATCTACCATCCGCCCGCGGGCCACGGTGGTAGAGCACTGGTGGCGTGGCTTCGCGGGGCGGGCTCAGTGACCTCGATGGCAGCCTTCCTCACGCTGCTGGACCTTTACGGCAAGGTGTTCGGTTACGATGCGCTCACCGGCATGGCCGGTTACCAGCCGGTTTTTTCGTGGCAGCGGCTGGTGGACTATCAGAAAACCTTCCTCGGGGACGCCGCCTTTTGGCATGCCGGCGGCGCGGGAGTGCTGGCGTTCTGGGTGGCGATTTCGTACCTCGCCTGGCGTCCGGCAGCCCGTCCGGTACTGCGCTTCTGCTGGGCACTTTTGCTGCTGACGCCCATTCCCATCGAATTTCTGCCGGGCAAGAGCCAGGCCTGCCTCTACATTCCGATGTTGGGGTTAGCGGTGTTCGCCGCCGTGATTTTCGCCGATCTGGCGCGCGCGCTGGCTGGTGTTCTTTCCGGCGAACCTCTGTTCCGCCATTTGGGACGGCCGGTTCTGACCGCCGGCCTGATCGCCATCGGGCTCTTTTGTTGGGGGCGCGAAAATCAGCATCGCAAGCAACTGCTGGTCAAGCCCGTGATGGCGGCGCTGGGTGCGCAGACGTGGCAAGTCATCCAACAATTCCGTGCGCTCCATCCACACGTGCGTCCTCACAGCCACGTGGTGTTCCTGAACGATCCCTTCACCGAATGGGACATGCTCTTCATCGCCGACCTGTGGTTCCGCGACCGGAGCGTCACCGTCCATCTGCAGAGGCTGGCGCCGCTGCCTCCGACACAATTGGCTGGCGCCGGCGCGGTGTTCGACTATCGCGATGGGAAATTATTACAGGTTCGCTGAGTGTGAATTCACCCAAAAAGTACCCGCACGGGAGGGGATGAGGAGTGCGGGATTTAACCCAGCAAGTCTCCGCACGCCTAATGCGACGGGGGGGGAGAGCATTTGGCTCTCTTGGCGGGTGCTTAACCGATCTGGGGGTTTCGTGGCACAGGCGCGGAATAGGGAGCGTTCACCGATGACACGGACCTTCCCCAGATCGGCTACGCACCCTCTCTTGGCGCGCCTACGGCGCGTGCTAAGAACAACGGCCGGGAATGCCGTCGGTGGAGAGCACTCAGCCGAACTCCTGAGGTCGCTCGGCAATTTCGGGTGGCCTGGGGAAATGGGTTGAGCCGTTCCTTGCAAGGACGGAAGGCTTTGCGGGGTGGGGCAGGCGGTGCTCGCCTGCCCTGTATCCTATTTAGCCTCTGTCGCGAAACTCAAGAAACCGCTCCCTTGCGGTCGCGGCTCGGTAACGCCGCGATGATTTCACGGAACTTGTTACTGAGCCGCGACCGCCAGGGAGCGGTTTAACTATTTAGGTTTAGACAGCGGGCCCTGGTTCAGCGGGGGCGGGCCCAAATTCCACGACATCGGAAGTTCGGAGACTCTCGCGTTTAGCAGTACAGACAAAAACACGAAGGGCGCGGGATCTCACCCGCGCCCTCACAGTACCGGCAATTTATGCAGCGTTGGCAAGAAGTTCTTCGAGCGATTCGCTCTCGAACTCGTGACGATCAGAGGCTTCCTGGCAACGAATGCAATACTTGGTCCACGGCACGGCATCAAGGCGTTTCGTTTTGATTTCCTCATCGCAATGCAGGCAAACGCCATAGCTGCCATCGGCAATCCGCCCCAGCGCACCCTTCACATTGCGCAGGAGGTTGGATTCCCGGTCCAGGTTGCGGATAGCCAGTTCGCGCTCGCCGGCGAGTTGCACTTCGTCCAAGGCATCCGGAGTCTTTTCAATGGCGATATCTTCCCGGTTGCGCAAGCCTACGGACAATTCGGCTTGTCTGGCTTCCAGGATCGCTCTGTATTTGTTCATTTCGGTCTGGTTCATTTTCGTTCTCCCAGTTTTTATCTTTTTTATTTCTTCTCTTTAGCGATTTTTCCGACGCAACAGTATAGACGGAAATTTATGCCAAAGGTTTCACATCGTCCAATCCCTCATTCGGGCTATTGGCGGACCGTGCCTTCACCCAACGGCGCCGCACGCGTCTGAACCCAAGCAATCTGTATGCCAAACTAAATCCGGCTTTGCGGTGTACCACTTTTTGCCTGCTGTTCCGAACTTCTCATCGGCCCGAATGCTACTATTTCTAGTTGGATCCGCACAGCAAACTCGTCCGGCCATATACCTCCAGACTGCTCTATTGGTTGCCGGCGTTGATTGGATGTCTGTTCTTTTTTCTCGCCGGCCTGGCCTATTTGACCAAAATAGGCATCGAAAACGACGAAGCCATCTTCGCGGGGGTCTTCTTGAAGCCCTACGGCGGAGCTTATACCATCCGGATCGGGCATTCCCGCATACCGCTCATGGTCATGACATATATCGGCACGTTGAAAGCGTGGCTTTATCGTCCTTTAATGAGTATTTTCGGTACGGGTGCGATGGTTCTTCGGCTGCCGATGCTCGTGGCAGGCGTGGCCAGCGTGTGGCTTTTCTTCCGGCTGCTCTATCGCATCGCCGGGCTGCGCGCAGCTATTATAGGATGCAGCTTGCTGGCGGTGGATTCAACCTACCTGCTGACCGTCTGTTTCGACTGGGGACCGGTGGCGCTCCAGCATCTGCTGCTGGTGGCGGGACTGCTGCTGCTAGCCCGCTTTTATCAGCGCCGCACCCTGCCTGCACTTTTCTGGGGGTTCTGCCTGCTGGGCCTGGGAATGTGGGATAAGGCCCTGGCGGTGTGGATGTTAGGAGGCATCGGGGTGGCCGCAGTGGCGGTTTTTCCCGACCGCCTCCGGGCTCTCGCCAGCCGCCGGCGGATGGCCATTGCAATCCTCGGGTTCACCCTCGGTGTTCTGCCTCTGCTTATCTTCAATGTGGAAAACCGGTGGGCCACCTTCGCCGGCAATGTCAGCCGCGACACCAGCGACATTCCCGGGAAAGCCCGTATGCTGATGGAGACCGCCAAAGGCGACGGTCTCTTCGGCTGGATGTTCGACGAGCAGTGGCAAACCCCGGCGCCGCACGCTCCCAGCGGTATCGTCCAGCGCACAAGTGCCGGAATATCGTCACTTGCCGGGCACCCCCGCCGTCACTCCCTGTTTTACGCCTTCCTGCTGGCGGTGCTGCTGGCGCCTCTGGCGCGTGGCGACGCACTCCGCGCCATTCTTTTCGCCCTGATCGCGATGGCCGTGGCGTGGGTGCAGATGGCCACCAACGCCAATACCGGTGGGAGCGTCCACCACACCATCCTTCTATGGCCGTTCCCGCAGATGGTGGTGGCGGTTTCCTTCGCCGCCGCCTCGCGGCGCCTGTCACGTGCCGGCATTCCGGCACTCGCCGTCGTCACCGCCGTCATGGCCATCTCCGGCGTGTTGGTGGCCAATGAGTATTACTACATGAGCTACCGCTTCGGCGGCGCGCCGGTCTGGTCCGACTCCCTATTCCCCCTCTCGGGCTTCATGAAGGGTGTGGCGTCCGGCAGTGTCTACTGCGTCGATTGGGGAATACTGGACGGCCTGCGGTATCTCAATCACGGCAAACTGAAGCTGGCGGTGGGCAGCGATCCCATTTCCAAGCCGCAACTGGGCCCGGGAGATCGCGAGACTGTGCTGCGCATGCTGGCCGACCCCGGCGCGGTCTTCATCGCGCACACCAAGGACTTCGAGAATTTCCAGGGCGCCAACGACCGCCTGGTGAAATTCGCCGCCGCCGAAGGTTTCCGGCGCGACATGCTGGCCGTGATCTCCGATAGCTTCGGCCGCCCGGCGTTCGAGGTGTACCGCTTCGCCGCGCCGGAATCGGATGCGGGAAAATAGGGCCGGCATCGAAGAGCGTCGAGGCGAGTCTCCGAACTCCAAGTCCCCCGTCCGCCGTTTCCTTAGGAGCCGCGAAGAAGTATCCTGTGCACTCAGACCCAACCGCTTGCTCCCGCGCGCGGCTCGGCATGCGCATTTGACGGAGCCGGGCCCAGAGGGCACCCCGTTAGAGAGCGACGGCGCACGTTCGAGACATTTGGTCAGCTTATTGTTTCGCGGCCCCTTACCCTGCCGCCGGTGCCACCTTCACTTCCGTGGTCACCCGCACCGGACCGATCAGCCCTGCCGGCAGCAGCGTGCCACCGCCGCCGCCCGAGAACGTCACCCGCTGCTCGGGCGGCTTTCCAGCGTCGCCGATCAGCCGGTTCACCCAGGTATTGGTGACCTCCAGTTCCAGCCGATTGACGCCCGCTGCCGCCGCCGCCGTGATGTCCACCACATAGGGGGCCTTCCACAGCACCCCCAGGTCTTTGCCGTTCAGACGCACGCGCGCCAGATTATGCACCTCTCCCAGATCCAGATAAAGCCGCTTGCCGGCGGCCTTCTGCGCCGCTGGGACCGTGAACTCCTTCTTATATGTCGCGGTTCCCGAGAAGAACTTCACGTCTTCGTCGCTTTGACTGCTCCAGGAACCCGCCGGCAGTTCGACTTGCTTGGCGGAACCTTTCACCGGGAAGCTCACGTTCCACACGCCGGAAATATCGATGGGCGCGGATACGTTTTCCGCTTTGGCCTGGATCGTCTTGCCCGCGCGCGTTTTGAGGGTCCAACTGCCCGCCGCCGGCGCCCAGAGATCCAGCCCCGCGGCAGTCTTCTGCATTCGCAGCCGTTTGGGTCCGGTCATCTCGGTCACCGGATCGGCGCCCGCCGCCGCTTTGCGGAACAGCACGAACATCGAGCCGGAAGGTGTGAAATCCATGGGGATAATGGTCCGCCCGTTCTGCTCGCGCCACATGGGGGCTTCTTCGATCTTGCCGGTCTCCGCGTCCCAGAACTCCGGAACCTTCCCGCCGGCGCGGAAGCTGACGTCCGCCGAGACCGCGAAGTACTCCTGGTTGGAGACGAAATACAGATCGAAGCCCTGGCCCTGCCGATGGCAGAACTCCAGGCCCCAGCCTTTGCGGTACTCGCCCACCAACACCGGATTGGCGCCGTCCGGCGCGTTGGCGTTGGCCACCACCGGATTGCCCGTGGCCGTATCCACAACCTTGGCGAAAGTGACGTCCGGCGTGACGCCGACGGCTGCCAGCACGTCCGCCATCGGCTTGCCCCAGAACACTCGGCCCTTGCCGAATTTGTTCTCGGTGATCGTCTTGCCGTCCATCTTCCCCCAGAGTTGCTCGGCGACTGCCTTGACCGCCGCCTGTCCCGCCGCGCCCTGCTCCAGGCTCGGCGAAAACAGGGGCTTCGGCCCTACCACCACCGCGCCGGCTTCCACCAGTTCCTTGATCCTGGCGGCCACCGCCGGCGTGAGGTACGGTTCTCCGCCGCGCAAGATGAGTACGCGGTAACTCAACCCGCTCACTACGATGCGTCCGTTCTCGACTTTGGCCAGGTTCAGCAGTCCATCGCGGTTCACGGTAGTGTGCTTGTAGCCTTCGGGCAACGCCGGGTCGGCTGCCCAGACCCAATCCAGCTTGGGTGAAAGGATGGACCGGCAGGGGAGATTTTCGCCGGCGTAGTACAGCGCGTCTTCCACCGGCTGGCCCTGCTGCAGCAGGGCCTGGGCCTTCCTCATGTAATCGCGCCAACCCTGGCCGGCCTTCCACCAGGTGTTCAGATTATGGAATGGCGTTCCCGCACCGGGCTGCCCAGGGAGCCGGTGGGGGTAATACTGCGCGTTCCACACGTGCAGCATCATGCGGTTCAATCCTTCGGCGTAATTGTGATCGCCCATGGCTTTCAACGCGAAGGGATGGTCCTGCCAACCGCCGCCGGTGAACGCCTCGGCGAAAATAATCTTCTTGCCGTAAATGCGCGCGCCCGCCACGCCGTCGGCGATATCGTTGGGCTTCCAGTTCTGCGCGGCCCGCACCCAGAATTCGCCGCCCGTCCAGTCGATACCCTTGAAATACTGCATGCCATCCACGTTCATCGCCGGATTGACCACCTCCGATTGCACGATCGCGCCGGCTTCGTGCGCCAGCCGGCAGAGAGTGCCGTAGAAGTTGTCGGCCAGGCACTCCGACATAGTGCGGCGCAGATCCAGCAGGAAGCCTTCCGTGGTCCCGCCGCTTCCCACCATGACACCGGTCATTGCCGGCAGGTACCTGGTCAGATCGTAGCCGCGGCGCGAGCTGAATTCCTCCGGCAATACCGGGGACCAGTTCTGCGGCCCGTTCTCCCAGCTATCGATGTTCAGGATCTTGACGATCTTGTCGGCATCCGGACGCCGCTTGCGAATCTCGCGGAACCATCCCTCAAATACCAGGCGCGCGGCGTCGGCGCTGTACTTGTCCGCCTGCAATCCACCGCCGGTGGAAACCATCTGCGACATATAACCGAAGCGCTCGACGCGCCACTTGCCTGCCGGCGGGGTCCAATCGCCGAGGGTTCCGTCTTCGCGCAGCCTGGCTGTCAAATCCACAATGCTGTCCACGGGCACGCAGGCCGAGGCCGGAATTTCTTCGTCGGTCACCAGGCGGCCACGGCCCCACGACGCGGAATTCTTGGCGGCGAGCAAGTGCACGGTGGGGGTGGTCGACAAGACAATGCTAAAGAACCCTAACGGCTCGACCATGTTCTTGAAATCGCCGCCGCCCTGGCGCGTTCCCGTCCGCATACCCTCGTCGTAGCCGAGCGGCTGGCGAGGGGTGTAGACCAGGCGGAAATAGCGCGCGGTAGTCTGCTTCACGGTGTGGGTCAGCGTGGAAACGGTGGTCTGCCAGCCGTTGTTCATGGGCTCGCACTGGCCAATCTTGTGGAACGTAGTTCCATCGTCGCTGGCGTGGACTTCCATGCTGTGGGCGCTGAGATAGGGGTTGGCCTGACTGGCGCCGCCGACTCCGCCACCGGGATTCACGGTCACGGCGCGCAAAGTAAATGGCTGGTCGAAGGCAAACTGGATCCAGCCGGCTTTGCCGGTGTCCACCACGCGCTCGTTATTGGCCGGGTCGGCGGCTTTCGCCAGGTCGGTAATGGGTAAGCTGGCGGTGACTGTGGCCTTGCGAGTGACGCTGGTCTCGCCCCAATCGGCGGGAACCGGGAACGCGAGCACTGCCAAGTCGCGGTAGTAGTTACTGAAGGCTGGAGGGAACGTGGGTCCGCCGCGTCCCCGCCCGGCCGGACGTATCGGCCGCGCCAAGGCCGGGGTGAAGGGCTGGCCACCGTCGGCATCCACCTCGCTCCAGACAAGTTGCTGCTGGGAAAGCTCGGGCGTGATCAGGTCCGTCCCGGCCGGGCCCCAACTGGAACAAACGTGCGGCGCCACCGTCATGTTCAGGCGCTTGGCTTCACTTAACAGGTGGTCCGCCAGTTCCCACCATTGCGGCGACTTGCAGGGGTAAAGCTGGATGCCATCCGAAACGCCGGTACCGTCAAAGAAGAACCAGTTGACGGTGTTGATTCCGGAGGCGGCCATCCCTTCGATGTCGGCGGTGATGCCCTCTTTGGTGGCCACGCCGCCGGTCCAATGGTGTACCACCGACAGACCCGCATCGAAGGGCGGATTCTGAAATCCTTTCTCCAAGGCGGCCGCCTGGTTTTGGGCAAACATTTCCGGTCCGTCGATCAACGTCACTGCGCCGGCTACGCAAGCGGTCTGAATGAATACGCGTCGTTTCATGCTGGTCCTCGCTGGGTCTATGTCGCGTTCGTAGACTCAAGACATCCGGATCTTGATGGTAACTCCGCGCCTCCGCTAGAACGCAAATCTGGCCGCGACCTGGAGGCCCCCCCGTCAGTTCCCTGAAGACCGCTGGGGAGACCGTCCGGGAGGATGCGGCTCGCACCCGCTTGCGGAGGCCGGCGTGCTTGAGAGCGCAATGCTTGATATGATGGGTCATATCAGCCCGGTCATGTTGAAGCGTTATTCCCATATTCGCGCAAGATCCCGCCAGCAGGCGATTGCCGCTATCGAGGGCCGGGTGCAATTCGGGGTACTGCGGGATTCCCCCAAAGCCAGCGGAATCGAGAAATTAACGCCGCTCGTAACCAATTGATATACCACAAGATGGGTCGGTAGCTCAGGTGGTAGAGCATGTGCCTTTTAAGCACAGGGTCGCGGGTTCGAGCCCCGCCCGACTCACCAGTCTTAAATCTAATTGGGTCAACAGCTTATGCCCAGTTGGGCGTCTACGTGTGCGTGATTTTGTGTGATCGGCATACGCAACTGCAAGTATTTCAATGACTTGCAAGGCCGCACGTTTTCGCTTCGTGCAGGGGTGAGGGCGCAGAACCAACGTCAGGCCGGTCTTAAGAGCGGCCAGAAGATCGCATTCAAGGTCTCCGGCGCGTCATCAGCATCTATCCCAAACTTCCGGCTGCGGACGACGAGTACACGCCCGAGCAGCGCCGCATCGTCGATGCTCAACTCGCTGAGGGCCTGGCCGACATCGAGGCTGGCCGAGTCCACGGTCCTTTTGCTACCCACAAAGAATTCATCGCTTCGCTCCACGAGGAAGCCAAGAAGTTGAATCGTAAGAAGACCAAGCGCTCGGCGTGATGAAACTTCTCCGCACTCCCCACTACGCCAAGGCTTCCCAATAAGTCCAACGTGCCTTCGACAAGCAGTCTTTGTTATTGCTCCGGAATCTCCACCTGTTTTTATTGGACCCAGATGGTCATATCCGGGGAAATCGCCGTGCCCACCGTGAGTTCCACCGGGACCGCGCCGGAAGGCACGTAGCCGCCCGGAACCCGCACATTTACCTGCAGCAAGCCCACCAGGCCCGGGGCGCTGCCTGCCCAGGCCACTTGCGCCGTCACGCCGTCTACCGTAACCGTCACCGGCAGGTTGGGCTGCGGATACGGCGCAGCCGCCGGCTGTCCGGAAACGCTGGGACCGTTCGTGAGGCCTTCACCGGTGGCATAAAACGTCAGAAACGTGCCGCGAGGCGCCGGATTCGTTGCGGAATTGTAGGTTCCGTCCTGGTTGACCGCGGTGGAGAAAATACCGGGAGCCGCGGCCGCAACGGCCACGTCGATGGTGTTCACCGACACCGCCTGGTAGAAGACTTCGATGTGCGTCGTCGCATTGCCCGCCACGGTGTAAGGGACCTGCACGTTGATCTGGTTCGCCTGCGCGTAGAACAGCGGCGCCGGCACGCCGTCGAAGCGCACCTCCGTACCCGCCAGTTGGTTGGCCAGCAGGCCGGTGGAATCGATGACGGCGCCTGCCCCAGCCTGCGCTCCCATCCCAGAGCCAAATATCGTGACGGCCTCTCCGGGAGCCACGGCCCCGGCGGTCAGGCTGGCGGCGTTCACTACCGAGAGCGGCGTCGGCGCGATGACCACCGGCACGGTCACCACGCCGGTTGGCGTCAGGCGCCGGACGCGATTGTTGCCGGTGTCGGCGAAGTAGAGGTCGCCCGAGCCGTCCAGCAGGATGCCGCCGGGCGTATCCATCCACGCGGAAAGCGCCGGCCCCCCATCGCCCGCGAAACCCAACGTACCTGTGCCGCCAATGGTGTGGATCACACCGTCGGGCGTGACCTGACGGATGGAGTTGTTGCCCGTATCGGAGATGTAGATGTTGCCGTTATCGTCCGCCGCCACGCCGCGCGGCGCGTTCAGGCTGGCAGCCGTCGCCGGACCTTCATCGCCGCCGCTGCCCGCCACCCCCACGCCCGCCACCGTGTCGATCATGCCGGTGGTGTCCACCTTGCGAATGCGGTGATTGTAGGTGTCGGCGATGTACAGGTCGCCGGCGGTGTCCACCGTGCAAGCGCTGGGCTGGTTGAGTTGCGCCAGTCGCGCCGAGCCGCCATCTCCCGCCGCGCCGGGAGCGCCATTGCCCGCGGCCGTGGTAACCACGCCGGCGGGAGGCACCCGCAGAACGCGGTGGTTGGCCGTGTCCACTACGTATAGGTTGCCGGCGCGGTCCAGGCACACTCCCCGCGGGGCACGCAGTTGCGTCTGGGTGGGTGGGAGCGACTCCGGTCCCATGCCGGCCACTCCGGTTCCCACGATGGTGCGGATCCGGCCGTCGGCGGCAACTTCCCGGATGCGGTGCGCCCCGGTTTCGACGATGAGCAGGTTGCCGAACGGGTCCACGCCTACGCCCATGGGAGTCATCAGCGGAGTCGCTGCTGCCAGCGTGGCCTCACCACCCGGTAACGCAGCTCCCGTCCCGGCGGCCGTCGAAATCGTGCCCGAGGGCGCAACCTGGCGGACGCGGTTGGTACCGGTATCGGCGATATAGAGATTCCCCGCGCTGTCCAGCCCCACGCCTGAGGGCAGGTATAGCTCGGCCGCGGTGGCGCTGGCCCCGTCGCCGATGGCGTGCTGGTAATCGTCGCCCGCGACGGTGCGGATAATGGCTTGGCTATTGACTTCGCGGACGCGGTTCTGATCGGCGATGTACAGATTCCCGTTGAGG
>Ga0182030_10006048_pt1 | contig 25594 bp, 27 predicted proteins | sample 812S3MmetaG_FD_121299 | JGI IMG/M metagenome (GOLD analysis project Ga0182030, IMG submission 121299) | Permafrost microbial communities from Stordalen Mire, Sweden - 812S3M metaG (Illumina Assembly) | ecosystem: Environmental > Terrestrial > Soil > Wetlands > Permafrost | place: Sweden...
CACGACCGGCGATGTCGGGATCTGGATCATGAACAGTGGTGCGTTCTCATCCTTTGTCGATCTGGGTGCGCAGTCGGCAGCCTGGACCGTCGCCGGTACGGGCGACTTCAACGGCGACGGTACTACCGACATCCTGTGGCGCAACACCACGACCGGCGATGTCGGGGTCTGGATCATGAAAAGTGGGGAGTTCTCCTCCTGGGTCGATTTTGGTGCGCAGTCGGCAGCTTGGACCATCGCGGGCACGGGCGACTTCAACGGCGACGGCACGTGCGACATCCTCTGGATCAATCCCGTTGCTGCGGATATGGGCATTTGGATCATGCGGGGCGGAGCCTTCTCTGCCTGGAAGGATTTGGGTGCTCCGCCGGCAGGTTGGACCGTTGCGCGCACGGGCGATTTCAATGGCGATGCCACCACCGACATCCTGTGGCGCAATACCGCGAGTGGGGAAGCGGGCATTTGGCTCATGCAGGGCGGAGCCTTTTCGTCTTGGGTAGATTTGGGGGTCGTCCCGACGACTTGGTCGGTCGTTCAATGACGTCTAACTGACGTCCAGCCGCGGTGCGAACCGAGCCGCATCGACTGAGTGCCGTCAGGCGCGCGGCGGTGCGCATACGATGCAGCGCGGCGCGAGGTGTGGGCTAGGCTGCCACCTGATCCCCGGCAATGCTCGCGGCCTGGGCATGGTCGGCGGCGCACAGCGCACAGCGCGGCGCGCGCAGTGACCAGCGGTCGACGATCAGCGTTGCACTGCAGTCGCGGCAGCCGCCCAGGATCAGCTCGTCGCCGCGCACCAGCGCGGTCAGCAGGAACACCGCGTGCTCGAAGGAGATCAGGCCCTCGGGCATCAGGCCGCGATACACCTGGAATGCCTGGCACAGCAGCTCGCCGCGCGTCAGACACGGCAGCGAGCGCGCCAGCTCGGGAGTCGCGGCCTGTGGCAGTGCGCCCAGCAGCCGGCACAGGCTCGCCAGCAGCGCCGCCTCCTGGCGCACGCGCGCGCTGCGCATAAAAAATGTCACCTGCTGCGGTGACTTGCCGCGATGGCGCGTCAAAGGCGTCCCCTGGCCTTCGCGCAGATACGAGCGATACAGCTTGCGGATGCGATCGTCGCTCAGGCCGGTCCAGGCGCGGATGGTGTGGGTACGCGCCTCATTGCGGATGAACTGCAGCGCAATGTCGAAGCGCAGCCGGTCGCGGCTGTAGCGGTCGTCTGAGATACGCATGCGGCCTCCAAAAAGATGCTTAAGCGCTGGAATGTTACTAGTCACAGATTTAGTATGAATATGACAGATATCGCGCTGAGCTCCAACCCTGCCTGCTGCAGGATATTTCTCCCGATTCTGGAGTAATGCCATGGCGGATGACTTTTACCCGACGCCGCTCGGCGGCGCATGGGACAGTGCGCTGCTCGCCCCGGTGGCCGAGATCAATGAGCAGCTGCTCGAGCGCCTGCGGCTGATGGCGCACGAGCAGGCGCCGCAGGCGCCGCGGCTGGTGGAGCTACTGCGCGAGGACTGGCGGCGGCTGAACGCTGCGGCGCTGCGCCGTCTGTCCGGCTGCCCGTACCTGCTGCTCGACGCCGGCTTCGCACAGCCGCAGCGCTGGGACTGGATTGCATCCAGCGGGGTCATGGAGGCCAGCGGGCGCGGCGGCTATTTCGCGGGGGCCGGCGGCGTCGGCCTGGTGCGCCGGACGCTGGTGCTGGCCTGGCATCTGGCGCGCTCCAATCGTGTCACGGCGCGGGTGATCTTAGGGCTGAGCGCGCTGTCGGCCGAACGCATTGCCGCATCGCGGCTGGCGGACCTGGAGGCGCTGGCTGAGGTTACGCCCGGCTGGATCGTGCCGCGCTGGGAACAGCAGCCGAATGTCTGGCGGCAGCTGCTGGCGGCCGGCTGTCGCGCCCAGCCGCAAGCGTTGCGCCAGGCGCAGCTGCGGGGCCTGCAGCTGCTGGCGCGCGCCCACGGAGCGCGCGGTGGCAGCGACAACTAAAGCTGCCGCTGAGCCTATTTCCCAGGGATGTCGTATTGGAGCTTGCCGTTCTCATCCAACTGATCGTGGTTCTCCGAGCAAACCCACTCTTGCGGCTCATTCTTGACTGCCGTGTAGCGATGATAGATGCGCGGATTCAAGCTGAAAGGCTTTGCAAAAACCGTGTCATCGTAGAGCGTTGTCTGAATCGTGAGCGTATTGAAGTCCGTCATCCGCATCCGCTCGACGAACCGCACATGCGGCCCGTGGGGCGCGAATACCGGCGCACGCGGCTGAGTGAGCAGCCCCGCTGGGTGTGTGATGGCCTTCATTCCGATTTGATACAACGTCTCGTCCACCAGCCCCGTCGTATCGACAACGAGCGTGTCAGCTTCCCAGTGGCCGATGGATTCGCCGAGGTAGGTTGGATTCAGGTGGACACTGTGCTGCCGAGCGTCCATATGAATGAAGCGCGTCTGCCCGAAATCTTCCAGATACAGGGCGATCATGTTTGGCGCCGGAAAGAACTTCATCGGCATCGCCACGATATTCATCACAAACGGCATGCCAGGGGGTTTGCAGTTAGCGAACGTACTGTCTTCGGCGGGTTTGTATTGTTCTATGTATTGCTGCGCCGCCGGAGTGTATTCGGCGCCAGCGAAGGAATCGTAGATATCGCTGATGCCCTGCCAAGTTCCGTCCCAGAGGTCCGGCAGATTTCCCACGCCGCGCCAGAATCTCGCCTGCTTATCAGCGTGAGCGGTGGGCTCCCCTGGCAGCGCTGGCTTGGCCGGCCCGCCATAACCAAGCACGCCATCGCCGGCCACAGCTGACTGCACTAGAAAAATGCCGAGGGGCACAAGGCACCATGTCGCCAGGTGCGTTGTGGGGCGGTTCATTTGTATTCCTCCCCGCGCGGCTCACGGGGCTGGATTGTGCCCGGTCCTGTCGCCAGCTCATCGCCCGTCACTCGCGTTTGCTGGACCATAGGATCGGAGAGTACTTTTCCGGCCGCCAGGAACAAAGTTTGCGCCGAGGCGATGTGCTGGCCATTGACGGCCGGATGAGCGTCCACGGTGATCTTGTCGCCGCGTTGGATGTCGTCGGCGTTCCAACCCCAGCGGATCATCATGTTGGGACTGCTGCACTCAAAGCTCCACTTCTCAACATTGCCATCGGCCCGCGCGACATCCATGTAAAGCCATGAATGTGGGTTGGCCCAAACCCACTTCGTCACGGTGCCATGGATCGCCAGCAATTTCGAGCCATCGAACATGGCGAACGAATGATGCGCCGCCGCCATGCTGCAAAAAGCAATCGCGGCCACCAATGCCGCACTGGCACGGCGCGGCCTTAACAAGCTCTCGATGCCCAACATAAAAGCCCCCCGCTATTCTTATTTGGCCACGTTTACCAGTTGGACAATTTTACGTCAATCGATTATCAGGGTCATAAACGATCTATACTTGGCGGCACCGACTGCTGAGTCGACAGCTGGGCCGGCAGCAGCGAGCGGGCCAGGTGCGCGTGCAGTGTGCTAAGTTTCGCGGCCTCACAGCGATCGGAAAGTCCTGGCCCCATGCTCGCCCTGTCGACCCATGCTCTGACCAAGGTCTATAAGAATGGCGTCCACGCCCTGCGCGGGGTCGATCTGGACGTCGAGCAGGGGGATTTCTTCGCCCTGCTGGGTCCGAACGGCGCCGGCAAGACCACGCTGATCGGCATTATCACCTCGCTGGTCAACAAGAGCGGCGGCAGCGCGCGCGTGTTCGAGCATGACATCGACCGCGACCTGGAGCGCGCCAAGTCGTGCATCGGCGTGGTGCCGCAGGAACTCAACTTCAACCAGTTCGAGTCACCGCTCACGATCGTGATCAACCAGGCCGGCTTCTATGGCATCCCCCGTCCCGAGGCGCGCCGGCGCGCCGAGCAGTACCTGAAGCAGCTGCAGCTGTGGGACAAGCGCCACGGTACGTCGCGCGGCCTGTCGGGCGGCATGAAACGCCGGCTGATGATCGCGCGAGCGCTGATGCACGAGCCGCAGCTGCTGATCCTGGATGAGCCGACTGCCGGCGTGGACATCGAGGTGCGCCGCTCGATGTGGGAGTTCCTGCGCGACATCAATGCCCGCGGCACCACCATCATCCTGACCACGCATTACCTCGAAGAGGCCGAACACCTGTGCCGCAACATCGCGATCATCGACCATGGCAACATCGTCGAGCGCGACCATATGGCGAACCTGCTGCTACGGCTGCACACCGAGACCTTCGTGTTCAATGCCCGCAACCCGGTGCTGGTGGCGCCAACGGTAACCGGATTCGTGCTGCGGCGGGTCGATGACTACACGCTTGAGGCCGACATCTCCAAGGAACAGAACCTCAATGAACTGTTCGCGCAGCTCACCACGCTCGGCATCGAGGTGCTGAGCATGCGCAACAAGGTCAACCGGCTGGAGGAGATCTTCATGCGAGTGGTGGAGAACCGGGGTACCCATGCTGGATAAGAGCGCCGTGCCGGCAGCCGCGAGTGCCTCGATGGCGCAGATCCGCTGGATCGGCTACCAGACCATCGTCATCCGCGAGTACGGCCGTATCGTGCGCATCTGGGGCCAGACGCTGGTACCGGCGATCGTCACCGCGACGCTGTATTTCGTGATCTTCGGCAGCCTGATCGGTGCCCGCGTCGGCCCGATGCAGGGCTTCGATTACAAGCAGTTCATCGCCCCCGGCCTGATCATGATGCAGGTCATCCAGGTGTCGTACGCCAACGTCGTGTCCTCGTTCTTCGGCGCCAAGTTCGGCAAGCACATCGAGGAGCTGCTGGTGTCGCCGCTGCCGAACTGGATCATCGTCGCCGGCTACACCACCGGCGGGGTGCTGCGCGGCTTCATGGTCGGTATCGTGGTTACCATCGTGTCGCTGGTGTTCGCGCGCCTGCCGGTAGCGCATATCGGCGCATTGCTGGCCGCATTCCTGCTGAGCTCGATCGTGTTCTCGCTGGCAGGTTTCATCAATGCCATCTTCGCGCGCAACTTCGATCAGGTGAACTGGATCCCGACATTCATCCTGACACCGCTGAACTACTTCGGCGGTGTGTTCTACTCGGTATCAATGCTGCCGCCGTGGGCGCAGAAGGTATCGCTCGCCAATCCGATCCTGCACATGGTCAATGCCTTCCGCTACGGCTTCCTCGGCACCTCGGACGTGCACGTCGACTTCGCGTTCGCGCTGATGCTGGCGCTATCGGTGCTGCTGTTCGCCGTTGCCGTCGTGCTGCTTGATCGTGGGGTCGGGACACGGGATTAGCGGCCGATCCGGTCTACCGTCCGCCAGATTTCCCATGCGCGTCAGCGTAGCGATCAAGTAACGCACGAATCATGCGCTGATACTGCGTACCATGGAGGCGCGCCTCCCGTTTGAAGAAGTCAACGCTTCGCTTGGACAGCGCAATCGTCACCTTCTCAGTGTCCTCACGATATACCAGCTCACCGGGGGGAGGGAGAAAGTCCTCCACAACTTTCAGACGGCCGAGCGGCTCATTTGTGTACCTTGTTGGCTTTTTCATAGATCTGTAGACCTCGCCTCCAGTATCCGGCACCGAAAATACGAATGCTGTCCTGCCGATACGCAAATCGCACCGTCAGAATTCCATCGCCGCATTTGCCAAAACAGAAATACCGCCTTTCAGCTTCTGTGCTATGAGCGAGATCTTCGGCAATTACGCGGCGTGGATCCTCAAATGCGTACTGAGCTTCAGAAAAGCTGATCCCATGCTTGGCCCGATTCGCCAGATCCTTCGCCGGATCCCACTCGAAACCGACCTTCATATACCTTCATAATGTTTTAAATTTACCGTATATATGGGTATTTCGCCATATCTAAGTATGGCTAGCTGGTCGCCTTTTAGAGCCAGGAGCACCGTTTAGTTGACGCATTAGTGCGGCACGCATAATTGCGTCATCAATCGGGTGGCGGCAGAGCTTGCTTTTAACGCTGGCTGCTGCACTTGCATGCCCAGAAGCAGACGCTGCGCATCGTGGGCCAGGAGCCGATCGAGTTCGAGCTTTCGCCGACGGCGCTGCGGCACGGACTTCCGCGCACCACGGTGCAACGCGCGCTCGAGGCGCTCGAGCATCAGCATTTCCTGCGCCAGGACCTCGCCGGACCTAAGCCGACGCGGCGGTTCGAGGATCTGTTCATGCGAGCGTGGCTGGCTTCGCTCGAGCATCAGTGACCCCGCCCCGCCCGGCATTGGATCCATAACCAGCAAGTAATCGGCCGGAAGGCGATACATTAGATCACTAATGTAACTATAATGCCTGTGCGCTCTTGGACCGCAGCTCATTCGCGGTCCTACACCAATGGCCTGCTGCGATCCTGCAGTAAGCGCGGTCCGGGAACGACCCGCTGGGTTGACGGCCTGCTTCCCGCACAGGCCTAGGATCCCCCAGAGTGAGCAATGCTTCACATTAATCAATGGCTTGTCATCTGATCTTCACGTGACAGTCACATGTCTGAAGGGCAGCGTCACTAGCCTGGCTGCCATGACCCGCACCCAGCTCATCATGGCTCGGTTCGACCTGGCCGAGTACCGCATCTGCCGGCAGCTCAATCGCGGCAGCGGCTGGCCGACGCTGCGTAATGTGCTGCGTGCGGCGAGCCGGCTGGGCGACGGCATCGTCTGGTACACGCTGGTCGCGCTGCTGCCACTGATTTACGGCCATGCGGCGGTGCGGCCTGCAATCGGCATGGCCGTCACCGGGATCATCGGACTTGTGATCTACCGCTGGCTCAAGCACGCGCTGGTGCGCGAGCGCCCCTTCATCCGCCATCCGGGCATCACGCTGGCGATGCCGCCGCTGGATCGCTATAGCTTTCCTTCCGGCCATACACTGCACGCCGTGGCCTTCACCTGGCAGGCGGTGGCGATGTTTCCGGCATTGGCCTGGGGGTTGGTGCCCCTGACCGGCCTGATTGCCGCCTCACGCGTAATCCTGGGGCTGCACTACCCGAGCGATGTGCTGGCGGGAGGTGCGATCGGCGCGGCGCTGGCGCTGCTGTCACTGCTGGCGCAAAGCCTCTTCTAACACCCACCGGTTGCAATCACGCCAGAGCATGCGGGTACTGTTCATTTCCGATGTCTATTTTCCGCGCGTCAACGGTGTTTCCACCTCGATCCGCACTTTCCGCACCGACCTGCGCGACGCCGGCGTCGACACCGTGCTGGTCGCGCCGGACTACGGCGCAGGCGCCGCGCCGGCAGCCGATGAAGCCGCAGTGCTGCGGGTGCCATCGGGCGCTGTGCCGCGCGATCCGGAGGACCGGCGGATGAAAATCTTCGCCTTGCGCGCGCGCCTGCGGCAACTTCAAGCGCAGCACTTTGACCTGGTGCACGTGCATACCCCGTTCCTGGCGCACTACGCCGGAGTGCGATTTGCTGCACGCCGCGGCATCCCGGTGATCGCGACCTATCACACGTTTTTCGAAGAGTACCTGCACCACTACGTACCGCTGCTGCCGCGGCCCGTAGGCCGCGCGCTGGCGCGCAGCTTCACGCGCTCGCAGTGCGCGCAGCTGGCCGCGATCATCGCTCCCTCCGAGCCGATGCGCGCGCTGCTGCTGGAATACGGCGTGAGCACGCGCATCCAGGTGATCCCGACCGGTCTGCCGGCGGAGCGCTATGTGCCGGGTGACGGCGCGCGCTTTCGGGCACATTTCGGCATCGGCGCCGCTCGGCCGCTGCTGCTGTATGTCGGGCGCGTGGCGCACGAGAAGAACATCGAATTCCTGTTGCATGCGTTCGTCGCGCTGCGCCGCATACGCGCCGACGCGCTGCTGGTGATCGCCGGCGAGGGGCCGGCGCGCGAGCAGCTGCAGTCGCAGGCGTCACAGCTCGGCATTGGCGCGGACGTGCAGTTCATCGGCTATCTCGACCGCGAGCGCGGACTGGCCGACTGTTACGCGGCGGCGGACGTATTCGTGTTCGCCTCGCGCACCGAAACTCAAGGCCTGGTGCTGCTGGAGGCGCTGGCCCAGGGCCGTCCGGTGGTCTCCACCGCGCACCTGGGCACGGCCTCGATCCTGCAGGCCGGCTGTGGGGCGCGGGTGGCGCCGGAGAAGCCAGATGTATTTGCACAGGCGATCGCCGACATCCTGGATGATCCGTCCCGCGCAGCGCGACTGTCGGCGCAGGCGCGCAGCTACGCTACCGGCTGGGCATCGAACCTGATGGCCTGGCGGCTAGCCGAGCTGTATCGCGAACTGGCCCACCAGCCAGCGCCGGTCGCCATCGCCGCCGCCTGATCGAGCCGCGCAGCGGACCGCAGAGCGTCGCTGCGCACCGACAGCGCCGTAGAGCCGGCCGGCGCGCGCTTGCGCTAAGATCGGCTAATGGTGGCAAGACGTGCGCTGGTGGTCGATGATTCGAAATCAGCGCGGGCATTCCTGACGCGGATCCTCGAGCGCTACGAGCTTGCGGTCGACGCGGTCGAATCCGCCGAACAGGCGATCGAATACCTGACCATCCAGCGGCCGGATGTGATCTTCATGGATCACCTGATGCCGGGCATGGATGGTTTCCAGGCGGTGCAGTCGATCAAGAACAACCCGCGCACCGCGACCATCCCGATCATGATGTACACCTCCCAGGAAGGCGAGCTGTACCTGAGCCAGGCGCGGGCACTGGGCGCGATCGGGGTGCTGCCGAAGCAGATCAAGCCCGCCGATGTGTCGAAGGTGCTGGAACAGCTGCACCTGCTGCCCGCGCCCAAGCCGGAACCCGAGCTCGTGACGCTGCCGGCCGAAGTGCTGCCGCCGGAAGCGCTGCCGCTCGATACCGCACCGCCGCTGGATACCACCAGCGAACGGCGCGGCCCGAATCGTCCGATGGCGCCGGCACTGGCTTCGGATGTGCGGCTGGTGATCGAGGGCATGCTGGCGCACCACATGCTCGACGTGCGCCGTTTCATCGTTGAGAACCTGGAGTCGAGTGCCGACCGGATCATCGGTGACGTGCGGCTGATGTTGCAGGATCAGACCCCGCCACCGTCCGGATTTGCACCCAGCGAGCGGCCAGCCGACTGGCGGCTGTGGCTGGCGGTGGCAGCGCTGGTGGCGGCGTTCCTGTTCGGGCTGCAGTGGTCCAAGCAGCGCGGTGACTCGGACGCACTGGCGACGCAGCTGGCCAAGAGCCAGCAGCAGCTCGCCGATACACAGCAGAGCCTGCTGGCGCTACAGACGGCCGATGCCGCCGCCGCGGCCGCAACTCCCGCGGCCGATGCCGCAGCGGCCGAGCCGGCGGAGGCCGGGCGCGCCAGTTCGATCATCGAACCGGTGCCATTTGGCGAAACCCCACTCGCCGGAGCGCGGCTCGAGCGTGTGTCGGGCCTGCTGACGCGGCTGAGCGCCCAGGGTTTTCATGGCGTGGTGCAGATTCGCAGTATCCCGGGCCGCTTCTGCACCGTGACCGGCGCCAACGGCGCGCCGGTGCTGGCGAGCGAGGTGCAGCTTTATTCGAAGTGCGATCAGGTGGGCAATCCGCGCGATGACAATGGCTCGGCGAGCCAGCGCCAGTCGGTCGCGTTCGCCAACATGGTGTCCACCGCGCGGCAGAATTCCGGGGGCAAGATCGATGTCCAGGTCAGTGCCGGCAATGCCGACGAGGGGCTGATGCCCTATCCGGCCGTCAGCGACACGCTGACGGCCGGCGAGTGGAATCACGTCGCGGCCACGAATAATCGCGTCGAAGTGCATTGGCAGCCGGCGCACTGAACTACCAACCGACGCGATTACTGCGCAACGGGCATTTACAGACCGTGCTCGGCAGCGTCTGGCCGGTCTCGTGGCTGATCCGCCGGCGCGCCGCACGACTGCTCGCCGGCGCCCAGGAGCTGCTGCTCGACTGCGGCGATCATGTGCGGCTGCAGGCGTTTGTCACTCGCGCCAACGGCGCGAACAGCGTCAACAGCGCCGGCACTGCCCCGTTGCGGCGTGTCGCGATCCTGCTGCACGGCTGGGAGGGGAGCGCTACGGCCACCTACGTGCTGTCGCTTGGCAGCCTGCTGCTTGCGCACGGCTTTGATGTCGTGCGGCTGAACCTGCGCGATCACGGCACGACCCATCATCTGAATCGCGACATCTTCCACTCCTGCCGGCTGGCCGAGGTGGTGGGCGCGATCAGGGCGCTGGCGCTGCACTTTGCCGATGCGCGGCTGTACCTGGCCGGATTCTCGCTCGGCGGCAATTTCATGTTGCGCGTGGCGGCCGATGCACTCGTGCCGGACGCGGTCGCTGGCGCAGTCGCGGTCTCCCCGGTGCTCGATCCGGAAGTGACGCTGACGGCGCTGGAGACAGGGCCGGCGCTCTACCGGCGCTCGTTCCTCAAGCGCTGGTCGCGCTCGCTCGAGCGCAAGCAGCGCGTCTGGCCCGGAGTGCATGCGTTTGACGCGATGCTGCGGCTGAAGGACCTGCGCGCGATGACGGCCGGGCTGGTGGCGACCTGCACCGACTTTCCGAGCCTGGCGGCGTACCTGGAAGGCTATGCGGTGACTGGCGGGCGGCTGGCGAGCCTGCGCGTGCCGGCTGCCGTGCTGCTCGCGGACGATGATCCGATCGTGCCGGCGGCGGATCTGGCGCGCCTGGCGCGCTCGCCACGCCTCACCGTGGTGCGCTCGCGCTATGGCGGTCACTGCGGCTTTGGCACCGGCGTCGCGCGGCCGAGCAGCGCCGATCGCTTCGTGCTGGCACAGTTCGAGCGCTTCGAGCGCATCGCCGGCACCCTCACCGGGACCCGCAGCGGCACCGGCCCCGCCGCGGCGCGCTGATCAGAGTCGCGCGAGCAGATTGGCAAGCCGCAGCCGGCCGATCCAGGAGGCGATGCCGATGCCGACGCCGACGAGCGCACCGATGCAGGCCAGCACGAACAGCGCCTGCGGGCCGAAGGCCGCCTGCAGCCACGGCAGTGCCACGGCCACCGCGGCACCGGCCGCGAACGCGCCGCCAATCAGTGTGCCGAGGGTGCGGCGGCGCAGCCGCAGGTAGTCGGCATCCAGTTGCGCCATGCGCTGGCGCTGTTCGCGCTGCGCCTGTGCAAGGCTGGCCGCGCGGCTGGCCGCGTCGGTCGGCTCGCGCGCCAGCGCTGCCACCAGCCGCGCATTGAAGCCGGGCGGCAGTGCCGGCGGCGCCAGCACGCGCGCGAGCGCGGCATCGAGTGCCTGCGCGTGCAGATCATCGGGTTCGTCGATGCTCATCAGGCGCTCTCCAGCCAGTGGCTTGGATCGTCCAGGCCGCGCCGGCGCAGCTGCTCGGTGAGCGCGGCGCGAGCGCGGTACAGGTTGGTCTTGACCGTGCCCTCGGGCATGCCGAGCATGCCGGCGACCTCGCTGACCGACCGGTCCTCATAGTAGAACAGCACCAGAGTGCGCCGGTAGCGCTCGGGCAGCAGCTCGATCAGCTCGCGCAGGATCGCTGAGGCATCGTCGTCGGTGCCACTGTCGGGGCTGTGCGAAAGATGGGCCATGGCGGTGATCTCCGCTTCCGCCTCGATCCCCGTATCGCTCATCGATGCCAGCTCGCGCCGGCGCGCGATCGCAGTCAGGCAGCGGTTGCGCGAGATCGTGTAGATCCAGGTGGACAGCGATGCGCGCCCGTCGTAACTGCCGATCGCCTTCCAGATTCGCACCAGGCTTTCCTGTGCGGCGTCTTCGGCCGCGGTGGGATCTCGTAGCAAAGTGCAACACAGCCGGTATACCTTGTCCTGGTAGCGCTCCAGCGTCAGCTGGAACGCGGCCTCGAGCGCACCGCTTTGCAGCAGCGCGAGGACATCGCGATCCTGGGCCGAGGCATCGGCCGGCGCTGGCTGCATGGAATTGACTACCTCAGCCCTTATTACCCCCCGATCCGGCCATCGGTTTCAACCAAACGCCGGCCGGCCGCATCTAAAGCACCGGATGACTGAATTGAAACCATTGGGCAGCAACGCAGGTATCAAGCACGTGTACCACATTTGCCTGAGAGGGCTAGCCCATGGACCCAAATTCAGTTGCCAGTGCCATGAACGGGGTATCGGACAATGCCGTAGCGATCCTCGGCGTGATGATCCCGATCGTGGCCATCGTGATGGGCCTGGGCATTGGCATGCTCAAGATCTGGACCGATTACCGCAAGAAGCGCGAAATCCTGCAGGCGCACCACGCCGAGCGCATGGCGGCGATCGAGAAGGGCATCGAGCTGCCGCCGCTGCCGCCCCAGTTTTATGGATCGGACGACTCGTCGGCAGCGGCCGCGAACGTGCTGCGCGAGTTCAACGGCAACGCGCCGGGATTGCGCTACCTGCGCAGCGGCCTGATGTGGCTGCTGGTCGGTATCGCGACCAGCATCGCGCTCTACGCCAATCATGAGTATGGCGCCCATAACGCCGCCTGGTGGGGCGCAGTGCCGGCCGCCTTCGGGCTGTCGAAGCTGCTGTTCTATTTCATCGCCAACCGCATGAGCGCCGGCGCCCGCGAGCGCGGCGATCAGAGTAAACCCAAGGAGTAACCAGAATGAGTTCCACCAAGACACAGTTTCCCAGCCGCCTGGCCGGCGCCCTGGCCGCCATCGTAGCCGTCTCCGGCACCGCCTTCGTCATCGCCGCCGGCGTGCAGGGGCCGTCCGGCAGCGCACCGCACAGCCTGCGCGTGGCCTATACCGCCGACGGCACGCTGCAGCGCGCGGTGCTGGCGCTCAATCAGCCGGGCGTCAGCGGCAGCTGATCGGTGCGGGCCCGTGCGCGGCGCGCCGGTAATGACGGCAGGATCATCTGCAGCGCCCGGTGCGCCACGGCCCGATAGGTGGTCAGCTTGCCGCCGTAGATCGATAGCAGCCGCGGCCGCGCGGATCGATCTGCCACCAGCATGGTCTCGCGCGAGCGGTGAAAAGCGTGGCCGCCGCCACCCGGCAGCACCCGCAGGCCAGCGAAACTGGTGGTGATGTCCTCGGGCGTGCTGGCCTCGTAGTGCGGAAAATAGTGCTTCAGCACGCCGAGCAGGTAATGGATCTCATTCGGGTGGGGTGCCACATCGGCGGGGTTGCCGTGAAAGCGCGACTCGGTGGTGCCGATCATCAGCTCACCGCGCCACGGCATCACGAACAGCGCACGTCCATCGCGCGGGCTCTCCACGTAGTAGATGCCGCGTTCCAGGCTGCCCGGCAGCACGATATGCGCGCCCTGCACGCACTCCAGTGCCGGCACCGGCATCGCCGGCTTGATGCGACGCGCGAGCGTGGCGGCCCAGGGACCGGCGGCGTTGACCAGTACGCGCGCGCGGCAGTGCTGCTCGAGCCCGGCTTGCAGAAAGCTCAGGTCGACGGCGTCCTCAGTCAGTGCGGCGCCGGTAAACTGCCCCGGGCATACGAGACGCGCGCCGAGTGCGCACGCCGAGCGCACCACCGCGCCGGTCAGCGCCGCATCGTCGGTCTGCGCATCGTGGTACCAGAACACGCATTCCAGATCACTCGTCGCCAGGCCGTCGAGCGTGGCCCACTGCGCGCGCGGCACGGTACCGAAATGTGCGCTGCGGTTGAGACCCGCCAGCAGCGCGTACAGCGACAGGCCGGCGCGCAGCTGCCAGGGGCGGCGGCGGGTCTGGCGGTAGATCGGGAAGTAGAAGCGTTGCAGCCGCACCAGCTGCGGCGCTATCCGCAACAGCGTGCCGCGCTCATGCAGGCTCTCGCGCACCAGGTGGAACTGGCCGGTCTCAAGATAGCGCAGTCCGCCGTGGATCAGCTTGCTGGAACGGCTGGAGGAGCCGGCTGCGATGGCGCTCTGCTCGAGCAGCCACACCGAGTGCCCGGCGGCCGCGACCGCCTGCGCCATGCCGGCGCCGTGAATGCCGGCGCCGACGATGGCGACATCGACATCGAAGGCGCCGCTCACCCGTCCGGGCGCGACGCGCGCGCCTGGCGCGGCAGGTTGCGCATCGCCTCGCTCATCGAGCGCACCGCCATGGTCTCGATGTAGGCCGCGCCGCGCGCGGCCAGTGCCTGCGCCAGCTCCAGCGTCTCCACTTCATACACCGCCCAGCGCCACGGCCCGCGCCACAGCGCCCCTTCCCCTGCTGGCAGCATCTCGTGATCGACGAACAGGAATTCGGGCTGCAGCGCTTCAAACTTCAGGCGCGTGTGGGCATCGTAGGCGCTGATCACCCAGCCGATCGGCATGCCGCCAATCTGGCGCACGCGGTGCACCGCCGCCAGGTCGAACGAGATCACCACGCACTGGCTGCGCGCCGGCTTCAACGTGTTGACCACGCGCGCCACCACCTGGTCGTAACCGAAGCGGGTGAGGCTGGCGCGCTTGATCTCGACGAACACCGTGACCTCGGGGCGGCCCTCGAGCAGGGCCAGCACCGCTGCCAGTGTCGGGATGCGCGTGCCGCGAAAGCGCTCGCCGAAGCGCGTCGGCTCGCAGGCATCGATCTGCACCAGCTCGCGCGCCCGCATGTCAAACACGCAGCCCGGGCGCCCGGTGGTGCGGATCAGGTGGTGGTCGTGGATCACGATCGGTATGCCGTCGGCCGACAGATGCACGTCGAGCTCGAGGAAGCGCAGCCCGAACTCGAGCGCCGAGCTGAAGGCAGGAATCGTATTTTCCGGGAAATCGCGGGCATTGCCGCGATGGGCAACCAGGTGAATCAATCGAGCGTTGTTCAAACAAGCGTCCGTGCAGCAGCGCAGCCTTTCATTATAGTGGGCGCCGCCTAGCGCGTCTGCGGTGCACCGGCCGGGGCGCGCTTTTCATCGAATTGGACGATCGGCTGGTTACCGGTCACGGTGAGCTGGCCCTCGATGGTGGCGCCGCGCGCCATGGCGATACTTGCAGCGATGACGCTGCCGCGGATCACCGCGCTGGCCGTGATCTCGATCTTCTTGCGCACCACGATGCTGCCGGTGATGCGGCCGGCGATCACCGCGCTCAGGGCGTGCACGTCGCCCTCCCAGTGCGCCTCGGCGGATACCGACAACTCGCCGCCGACGTTGCCGTCACCGATCACGTGACAGCCGATCATCAGGGCACCGGGGGTCTCGATGTCACCGGTCACGCGCGAACCGGTCGCCAAGAGCGACAGCGTGCCGGTCGGACGGTCGAGAATTCGACGATTAGGCTTGTCGGTCATGGCGGTATCGCGGATAACGCTCTGGCTGCTGCTACAATTCCGGTCCTCATTCCGCCGCCCAAGCGGATTCCATCCCTGCCTCGCGAACGCAATAGGCGTTGCTCGGCGGAATCAGCCAGGGCGATGACTCGTTCCCGCGCATGGAGGTCCGGTACCTGGACCCGATCAGGATATTCCGGGCTGCATTCACATCCCGGTCGTGCAACTCACCACAGTCGCGACATACCCATGATCTTACAATCAACCCATTGGCCCCTCGCGGACCACTCAGGGCCCCGCAGGTGGAACAGGTGATGCTGGTGTTTCTCTCGTTGACGACTTCAAACGTCCTGGCAGCCTGCTGGCTCTTGTATTCCAGGAAGCGCTTGAGCATCCCCCAGCCGGAATCCAGCACGGACTTCGCCATCCGTGTTCTTACCAGCTTGAGGCTACTCACATCGCCCACGACAATCTTCTGATACCGATCGACTATTTCTCTCGTGAACTTATGCAAGGCATCGGTCCGGCAGCGTGCCACCTTGCGATGGATGCGTTTGGCCTGGCGCTTGTGGCCACAGCGCTGGGCTGCGGCGAGTTTCTGCGCGTACTCCTGGGTCCAGTGGCCGGCTCTAAGTCGTCCCCCGTCGCTCGTGGCGGCAATATCCTTTAAACCCAGATCAATCCCGACGGCTTGCTCGGGGGCAACGGTCTCTTCAGCCGCAACCTTGACCGGCAGGCACAACCACCAGTCCCCGATCGCATCCTGAGCAAAGCAGCCGCCCTGCCATTTGACCCCTTCCAGCCGCTCTCTCTCGAACACCCGAAAGCACTTACCGGCAAAGCGCAGGCAGACGCCCTTGTGCTTGAGACTGGCCGCCTTAAAAGGTACCCAACCGAGCGATCGCCTCGTTCCTCGGCTTACCCGCCAGCGCAGTTTTACTCGATGCGCAGCCTGGCGTTTCTGGGCGTAGTGGGTACAAATCGACGGAATCGTATCGGCGCCAATCTTGTCAAAATACTGGCTTGAACCGGCCGTCAGGTTGCACAGATCAAAGCCGCTCATCCACTTTCGCTTGAGATCCGTGCGGGTCGCAGCTTTTAGGCTTGTTTCATTGCAGTAGTTGAAGATTTCGTTCACTTCCACTGCCGCGGCATTGAGCCATGCATAGGATTCTCTACGAACCTTCAACCGAAGAGTGCGCGTGAACGAGAGCGGCATGAGTGTATTATCGCCGTTCACAGGCGTTCGTGCTCCACTTCAGTTGCGCAACTCACAGGTGGGTCGCGATATCCACGTCGGTTCATTGGCTTTGCAACGCAGAGAGGATGTGATGAGGAACACAGGAATTTGTCTGGTGGCAATCGTTCTGGGCACGCTGGCACTGGCGGGCTGCAGTCGAGAGAGCGCGGATTGGAAGTCGGCGACCGCGGCCGACAGCGCGGAGGCCTATCAGCAGTTCCTGCAGCAGCACCCCAAGAGTGCCAACGCGGGCCAGGCGCAGGCGCGCATCGCGCAGATCGGCGACGATCGCGACTGGCAGGCCGCTGCCGCTGCCGACACCCGTGACTCCTACGGGCAGTACCTGACGCAGCACGCGCAAGGCAAATGGGCGCAGGAAGCGCGCATCCGGATCGAGAACTTCGCCCAGGGGGGTAGCAGCGGCGCCAATCCGGCGGGCGCGGGCGGTAACGCTGCGCCCGCGATTGCAGCCAGCGGCCCGGCGGCGGCGGCCCAACCGGCGACCACCTCCCCGGCGGCATCCGCAGCCCCGAAACCGGCACGCGCTGCCAGGACGGCCGGCCCGCATGCGGCCTCGCCGGGCAGCAGTGTCGCCAGCGACGGCGAGCACGGCCATTTCGTGCAACTGGGCGCCTTTCACAGCAAGGCCAGGGCCGAGTCGGAATGGAAAAAACTCTCCGCCCGCTATCCGTCCGAACTCAAGTCGCTCAAGCCGCACTACGTGGCGGCAAGATCCAAGGGCGGTGAGATCTACAAGCTGCGCGCCCGCGTGTCCTCGCTCAGCGATGCGCGCGGACTGTGCGCCACGCTCAAGAAGCACGCCCAGGTGTGCGTGCCGGTGAAGGCCTGAGCGCCGCGGCGCGTCAGATGTTCGTCAGCGATTGACATGGAATGTCAGCGTCACGGCGCCGCTTTTCTGACGCCCTGAGGCAAGCGACTGATTTATATGTCATTTCTTTCCTGGCACACAGTTTGCTTTGATATGTTCGTAAGGTTTTCCCCTAACCTTTGCGAACAACGCTCCCCGATGTTCGCTCCCTCGGCGCCGCAACGTCCCCGCGTTGCGGCGCCTTTCTTTTGCTCATCCGCCCCCACATAGCTTCGATGGAGTCCGAAGAAATGCGTGCTTTGAATTGGGTCGGCGGTGCGCTGGCTTCGGTGGCAGTCGGCTCTGCGGCACTGGCCGCCCCATCGGTGCGCTCGTTTGCGGATGCGGCATCCGCGGTGCGCGCGACCACGCTGCCCAATGGCCTGCAGATCATCGTCTGGCCGGACCACAACATTCCAAACGTCGCGCTGTACAACTTCGTGCACGTGGGCAGCCGCAACGAGGGCACCGGGACCACGGGACTGGCGCACTTCTTCGAGCACATGATGTTCAACGGCACCAGCCGGCACGAGCATGGCGACTTCGACCGGCTGATGGAGGCGCAGGGGGCGAGCAATAACGCCTATACCTCGCAGGATGTCACGGTGTACCAGGACTGGTTCCCGAGCTCGGCGCTGGAGCTGGTGCTGGAGCTGGAGAGCGACCGGATCGCAAACCTGGCGTTCGTGCCGGAGGTGGTGGAGAACGAGCGCAAGGTGGTCTATTCCGAGCGCCGGCTGCGCATCGAGGACAGCAACGCAGCGCTGCTCGATGAGCAGGTGCAGGCCACCGCGTTCCTGGCGCATCCATACCGCATCCCGACCATCGGCTGGCCGTCGGATATCCAGTCCTGGACCATGGCCGACCTGCAGAATTTCTTCCGCACCTATTACGCTCCCAACAACTGCACCCTGGTACTGGTCGGCGCCGTGGATGCCGACCAGGTATTCGCACTGGCGCGAAAATACTTCGGTCCCAACCCGGCGCGAGATGCGCCGCCGCCGGTGCGTACCCGCGAGCCCGAGCAGCTCGGCGAGCGGCGCCTGGTGCTCGAGCGCCCCGGGCAGAATCCGCTGTTGCACTACGCCTATCACGCCATTGCGGCCGCCGATCCGCGCCAGCCGGCACTCAACATCCTGCAGACCATCCTGACCAGCGGCCATGCCTCAAGACTGCATCGCGCACTGGTCGAGGAGGCGAAGCTTGCGGTGGCGATCGGCGGCGGCTGGTCGGAGGGCTTTGATGCCAATGTGTTCGTCATTCATGCGACGCTCCCCGCCAGCGGTTCGGTGAGCGCACTCGAGCAGGCACTGGATGCGCAGCTCTCGCGCGTGGTGAAGGATGGGGTCAGCGAGCAGGAGCTGCGGCGCGCCAAGAACCTGGTCGCGGCGGAATTCTGGCGCGGCGCCTCGACCATCGATGGCAAGGCGCGGCTGCTGGGGGAATACGCGGTGATGCACGGCGACTACCGGCTGCTGTTCACAGCACCGCAGGCCTATGAGCGCGTCACGCGCGAGGACGTCGCTGCCATCGCGCGCACGGTGTTCAACGCCGACAAGCGCACCGTCGGCGTGCTGCTGCCCACGGGCGGTGAGGACGCGGGCGCTGCGCTCGAGCACTCCGAGCACGGCATCCACTGATGCTGGCGCGTTCGGTACGTGCGGTCACGGCCGCAGCACTGCTGGGTGCTGCCGGCGGCTGGTGCCACGCGGCCGACCAGGCGCTCGCGAGCGGGGTCAAGATCCCGCCGCACCAGCGCTTCACGCTGGCGAACGGCGTGAAACTGATCCTGATCCCGCGTCATGACGTGCCACTGATCGCGTTCGAGGCCGTGGTGCGCGGCGGCTCGCGGCTGGATCCGGATGGCGCGGCCGGCACTGCCTCACTGCTGGCCGAGCTTCTGACCCATGGCGCCGGCAGCCGCGATGCCTATGGGTTCGCCGATGCGGTCGAGGACGCGGGCGGACATCTGGAGGCCGACGCACACAGCGAGGCAATCATCGCCCACGGCCAGTTCCTGGCGCGCGATCGCGAACTGATGCTGGGCCTGCTGGCCGATGCGCTGCAGCGCCCGCACCTGGATGAAGAGGAACTCGAGAAGCTGCGCTCGCGGCGCATCGAGTTCATCAAGGCGGCCAAGGATTCCGAGCCGCAAAGCCTGATCGGCAACTACGGCCGCGCATTGCTGTTCGCAAACCACGCCTACGGCAAGCCGGTCGGCGGCAGCCAGACGACGCTCGCGACCATCACGCGCGCGCAGCTGCTGCAGTTCTATCAGGATCAGTTTGGCGCCGATCGGCTGACGCTGGTGTTCGCCGGGGATTTCGATGCCGCGCAGCTGCACAAGAGTGTCACGGCCGCCTTTGCTGGCTGGCGCCGCGCCGGCGTCGCCGAGCCGCCGCTGGGCGTACCCGAGCGGGTCCGCGGCCGGCGCGTCGAGCTGATCGACTCGCCCGGAGCGGCACAGACCTATTTCTGGATCGGCAATGTCGGCGTGCCGCGCGCCTATGCGCAGCGCGCGGCGCTCGAGGTCACCAACAGTGCGTTCGGGGGCAGCTTCGGCTCGATGCTGATGCAGGCGCTGCGGGTCAAGTCGGGCCTGAGCTACTCGGCGCATGCAAGCTTTCACCGCGGCGCGGTCGCGGGGGAATTCGCGATCACCTCGTTCACCCAGACGGCGAGCACGGCGCGCGCCATCGACACCGCACTGCAGACCCTGTCCACGCTGAAGCGCGAGGGCGTGACGGCGGCTGCGATCGAATCGGCACGCAGCTACATCCTGGGCCAGTACGCGCTCGGATTCGAGACCGCCGCCGACTGGGCCGGCGTGCTGGCGGACCTGGATCTCTACCACCTGCCGGACAGCTACATCGACGATTACCGGCCGCAGCTGCTGGCGGTGGACGCGGCCGCCGCCAGACAGGTGACCGCCGACGCCTATCCGGATCCGGACAATGTCGACATCGTGCTGATCGGGGATGCGGCTCGCATCCGCACCGAGGTGGCGAAGTTCGGCCCGGTGAGCGAGAAGCCGCTGGCGGCGCCGGACTTCCAAGCGCCGGAAAAATAGGGATTGCAGCTCCTGTGAGCACCGATCGGCACAACGTCGCGCCAGCTGCCGCGCCACCGTTTCGCGCCGATCACGTCGGCAGTTTCCTGCGACCGGCCTACCTGCTGGCGGCGCGCGAGGCACTCAAGCGTGGCGAGCTCACAGCCGAAGGCCTGCGCGCGGTTGAAGATCGCGCCATCCGCGAGGTGGTGCAGCTGCAGCAGGGGCTCGGGCTGCGCGGCATCACCGACGGCGAGTACCGCCGGACATTTTTTCACGTCGACTTCCTGACGCAGCTCGAGGGCGTCGCCGAGAAGGGCGGGATGCCGGTCAAGTTCCACAAGGCCGGCGGTGAGATCGACTACGCGCCGCCGGTGATGCAGGTCACCGGCAAGGTGCGCCATTCGCATTCGATTCAGCGCCGCGATTTCGAATTTCTGCGCTCGGTCACTGAGCGCACGCCCAAGGTCACGATCCCGTCACCGACCATGCTGCACTTTCGTGGCGGCCGCGGTGCGATCAGCCAGGATGCCTATCCGCAGCTGGATGCGTTCTATGCTGATGTCGCGGCCGCCTATGGGCAGGAGGTCAATGATCTTGCGGCGGCCGGCTGCACCTATCTGCAGCTCGACGATACGAATCTGGCCTACCTGTGCGATGCCAGGCAGCGCGAGGCGGCACGCGCACGCGGCGATGATCCGGATGAACTGCCGCTGCGCTATGCGCGGCTGATCAACGCCGCGATCGCCGGCCGGCCGGCGGGCATGACGGTTTGCATCCATCTGTGCCGCGGCAATTTTCGCAGTTCCTGGGCGGCCGAGGGCGGCTACGAGCCGGTGGCGCGGGTGCTGTTCAATGAACTGAACGTCGACGGCTATTTTCTCGAGTACGACGATGCGCGCTCGGGCGACTTCGCTCCGCTGCGGCACGTGCCGCGGGGAAAGAAAGTGGTGCTGGGACTGGTCACGACAAAGCTGAACACGCTGGAAAGCGTCGATGAGCTCAGGCGCCGCATCGATGAGGCGGCGCGCATCGTACCGCTCGAGCAGCTGTGCCTGTCACCGCAGTGCGGCTTCTCGAGCACCGTGCACGGCAATGATGTGGCGGTCGAAATGCAGAGCCGCAAGCTTGCGCTAGTGGTCGACACCGCGCGGGCAGTGTGGGGTTATAGCTAGAGGCGGGAGCCGGTCCCCGGCGGGCTGTGACACCAGCACCGCGCCGGGACCGGCGCCACCCAAGGCGTGCCAGTCAGCGCGCCATCAAATCCAAGCCCCCGCTTGGATGACCGCACCGAAGTGCGATTAAAAATTGGCAGCCGCTGGCCCGAAAATGAAAGTCCATTCGCTGCCGTCGTTCAGCCGCACTGTGCCGTGGCCGGTGATTAAGGCACGCTTTGCAATTGGCAGCTGGTTCATGGCGGTTGACAATGATTGCCTCAATATTGACAATACTGCTCCATAAAGTTGTCAATGGCCAGCATAAGGTTGACAACATTTTAAGGATTAATTGCATATGACCAGAGTGCGTGCCAGAGGCGAGGATGTCCGCAAATACATCCTGGAGCACCTTGAAAGTCACCCGCATGACGTAAGCAAACTGACCTCCGAGCATTTCGGAATCACTAGGCAGGCCGTCAACAAGCATCTTCAGAGACTCACCACAGAGCATGCGATTGTGGAGGCGGGGAAGACCCGCAATCGGACTTATAAGCTAGCCACTCTCTCAAAGTGGGAGAAACGCTATAACCTGACGCTGGGAACTCTTGCAGAGGACGTCGTGTGGAGAGATGACATCGGTAAAGTCATAGGTGATATGCGGGACAATGTTCTTGCAATTTGGCAATACGGATTTACTGAAATGTTCAACAACGCTTTAGATCATTCCTCAGGAACATCCATCTATATCGAAATATCTAGAAATGCAGTTAGTACGGAAATGATTGTTCAAGATAACGGTGTGGGAATCTTCAAGAAGATCCAAACCGCATTGGGACTGCTAGATGAACGACATGCAATTCTTGAGTTGGCAAAGGGCAAGCTAACGACCGATCCAAAGCGCCACAGCGGCGAGGGAATCTTCTTTTCGTCCAGAATGTTCGACGAGTTTGACATACTTTCAGGCGGTGTCTTTTTCTCACATAAATTCGAAGATCGAGAGGATTGGATATTAGAACGAGATAGATTCAACAACGGTACGCTCGTGTGGATGAAATTGAACAACCGTACCTCCCGCACGACCACCACAATATTCGATCAATACACGTCTGGTGATGAATATGGATTCACCAAGACTGTTGTACCGGTGAAGCTAGCAAGATATGGAAACGAGAATCTAATATCGCGCTCACAGGCAAAGAGACTTGTGGCGCGAGTAGAGCTATTTAAGACAGTCTTATTCGATTTTAAAGACGTTCCAACCATCGGACAGGCATTTGCCGATGAGATATTCCGAGTGTTCGCTAAAAGTCACCCGGATATACAACTTCTTGCGATTCACGCCAGCTCGGAAGTTAAACGGATGATAGGCCGCGCGCAGTTCACAGGGTCTGAAAACGGAGAAAAAACCTCGAACTGAATCTATTTACGCCATTTCGCCAGCATGGCCCGCTTGACCGCTCAAGCATGCGGGAAATCAAATTGAGACATTAGCCGGCGCTTGCAGACGCGCTGCATCGAGATCGCGACGCTGCACGGCTAACTGATCAGGGTGCGGTATTGGCGCAGGTGCCGGATCATGTGCGGCTGGTTGCCGTGAATCTCGTACAGCCGCGCCAGGTTGTAATGCGCGTCCGCTAATTCCGGATCGATCGCGATCGCGGCCAGGTAGCTCTCGATGGCCTGCGTGCCGCGCCCGGTATCCTCCAGCAGCACGCCGAGATTGAACAGCGCCTGCGCATCGGCGCGGCAGGCGTCGACTCGATAGATCTGCTCGGCCAGTTCGAACTGGCCAGCCTGGTGCAGAAGGCGCCCACAATTGACGCGCGCCTCGACGTGGGCGTCATCCAACTGCAGACAGCGCTGGTACAGTCCGATGGCGCGCTGCGGATCGGAATCCTCAAGTCCTGCGGCCTGCTCGAATAACTGCTGCGATTGCGGCGCGCCAGCTGCGGCAGGCCGCTCGATCACGTGCAGCGTGCCATCGGTGACTCGCACATCAAGCGCCAGCAGGTATTGCCCGGTATCGCTCTGCCACTCGCCCTGGCCTTCGCGCACGCTCACGGCATCGCCTACCGCGCGCAGCGACAGGCCGGACAGCGGCGCATGCTCGGGCAGACGGCGCCGCAGATCGCGCAGCGAGCGGGTGATGCGGCGATTGGACAGGCGCGCGGCGGACAGCGCCTTCGCGGTTCGCATCACCAGCAGGTCCTGGAACGAGAAGCGATATGCGCGCCGCGGCCCGCGATGCGGGGCGACGAACTGCTGCCGGATGAGCGAGCGCACGACGCCGCGAGACAGCCCTACCAGTCGCTCGATGTCGGCGATGGAATACTCGTGCATGGTCTCCGACGCCCGAAGAACCTTCAGGCGCGCGAACTCTTGCGCGCCGGCGCCTTGCGTTCGGCGCGCTTGGGCGCCTTGCGCGGTCCGAGCTTCTCCTGCTGCTTGCCGCCCAGGCTCGCCTTGAGCGCCGACATCAGATCGATGACGTTGCCCGAGGAGGCGCGCTGCGGCGTTGCGGACAGCGAGATCTGCTTGCCTTCTACTTTTTTCTGGATCGCCGCCTCGACGCGCGCCTTGACCTCATCGACGTACAGCGTCGGGTCGAACTTGTCGGTGGCCTGCTGATCGATCAGCTGGCGCGCGAGCTTCAATTCGTTGTCCTTGACCTCGGTCGGCACGACGCCGATGTCGTCGATCGAGCGTACCTCGGCGGCGAAGTGCAGCTGGTGCATCACCAGCGCCTTGTCCAGCGGCCGCAGCACGATCATGTGATCGCGTCCATGCGCGGCCCAGTGTCCGATGGCGCAGCGGCGCGTCTCGCGCAGCGCGGCCGACAGCAGCGCGTACGGCCGGGCGCCGCCCTTGCCCGGTGCCAGAAAGTAGCTGCGGTCGAAGTACAGCGGATCGACCGAGATCAGCGGCACGAATTCGACGATATCGATGGTGTCGGAGCCGGCCTCGTCCAGCGCCTTGATCTCCTCGGCGCTGAACTGCACGTACTGGTCCTTGGCGAACTCGTAGCCCTTCACGATCTCGTTGCGCTCGACCACGGTGCCTTCCTTCAGGCACACGTACTGCTGCTTCAGGCGCGAACCGTCCTTCGCATGCAGCAGGTTGAAACTGATCTTCTCGCTGGAAACAGTCGCGGTATACAGATCTACGGGAATGGAGACCATCCCGAACGAGATGTTCAGCGACGCCATGGATCGTGCGGCCATTGCCCTACTCCGGCTCTTGTTGTGCGAGTTACAGACTGGCTGGGAGGGCCTTACGCGTCAATATCCAGATCTGGTTTCTGGGCTGTAATCAGACGCTTTTCGCGTGTTTTGCCACTCTGGCCTACCGGTATTGTGCGGTGCGACAAGGGCTGGGCCTACTGGCCGAACCTCGCGCCGTCATGCTCAAGCCACTCGAGTTCTTCCGCGGTGCTGTCGCGGCCGAGCACCCGGTTGCGATGCGGAAAGCGGCCGAAACGCTGGATGATGTCGCGATGTTGGGCGGCCGAGTCCAGGCTCGCCTGGAAGGTGCGGCGCAGGTCGGGGGGGGATTCCTCGACCAGTCGCCGGAACGCGGCGACCGATTCCTCCTGCACGTCGAGGCTCTCGGCATGCATCAGCGGCATATAGAAGAACAGCCGCTCGACCGGATCGAGCGTCGCGTCGGCGCCGATCTGCATGCCCGAGACGGTCAGTGACAGCGCCTGCAGGTCCTGCGCGTAGGCGTGCGCGCTGCCGCGATAGATGTTGCGAGAGAACTGATCGAGCAGCAGGATCAGCGCCAGGCGGCGGCGCGGACTGGACTCCCAGGATGCCAGCCGGCCCTGTTCCGCCGCCAATGCCAGCTCGCCATAGCGCTCGCGGATCAGCTCATCGGTTTGTGGGGTGACCTCAGGGGCATCCGGCCCGCCAAACCAGAGGCGTGAGTGCTGCAACAGGTGCGCTGGCGTGTACGGCCGCGCTCCGAACCAGAAGAACAGGATGTCCTGGGCGCTGGGGGCAGTCATGGTGCGGGTGGTGCTGCCGGCAGCGCGGGCTTATTCGCACAGGCTTTCCAGGTAGCTCTGGGCGACCGTGGACAGGTGCTTGCGGGCCAGCGCCCGGGCCTTGGGGTGGTCGACCAGATGTTCCAGCGGGCCGGTGACCAGCATGCGTCGCACCGCAGGGTCGCG
>Ga0182030_10006050_pt1 | contig 25586 bp, 18 predicted proteins | sample 812S3MmetaG_FD_121299 | JGI IMG/M metagenome (GOLD analysis project Ga0182030, IMG submission 121299) | Permafrost microbial communities from Stordalen Mire, Sweden - 812S3M metaG (Illumina Assembly) | ecosystem: Environmental > Terrestrial > Soil > Wetlands > Permafrost | place: Sweden...
CCACTAAACAGCTTGCTGAAAAACTCAATCGGGCGGTAGGCCGGGGATTCATCCCCGGCACAATGCCAATCGAATCAATGCCGGGCTTCAGCCCCTGAGGTACGTTTTTCGGATTCTGGATCGAAAACACCACTTTTTCCGCAAGCTGTAAAGTCGTGCCCTGATACAAGGCGCATGAAGATTCGGCGCTCATTGAGTTCTCAGCGGGCTCTCCAGTTGTGTCCTGTTCCAAGGCGCCTCGATATTCCAAATCGGCAAGATGGAAGGCAAACCCGTGCAGATCCTTCGCCCCATTGCCCGAATTATTCTCTCCATCCTGATCATTCCCGCGCTCTGCTCAAACGGCCTGGCGCAAGCCACTCAAGCCCCAGCCCCGCAGACAGCCGCCCCCGCGGCCACCCTGCGCGCCAATGCCAATCTTGTCCTCGTCGATGTAGTGGTCACCGACCACGGCACGCCTGTGCACAACCTCGACCGCACGCATTTCCACGTCCTTGAAGACGGCCACCAGCAGCCCATCGCCTCGTTCGACGAGCACAAGTCAGCCGCAACCGAAACGGCCGCAACCAGCACTACTGCCCCGATGCCAGCGCTGCCGCCGCACACCTTCACCAACGTCCCGAATTACCCGGAGGCTTCTGCTGTCAACGTGCTGCTGCTTGACGGCCTCAACACGCCGCTCTCCAGCCAGATGAACGTGCGCCGGCAGATGATCCAGTTCCTGGGCAACGTACCAGCCGGCACGCCGCTGGCCATCTTCACGCTCTCCTCGAAGCTGCGCATGGTGGAAGGCTTCACCACCCACGCTGCCGAACTGACCAAAGTTCTCGAAAGCCCGAAAGGCAGTCCGCTGCAGTCCGTCATTCTCGATTCGCAAACCGATCAGGCCGTTGACTCGGTGATCGGCGACATGGCCAACATGACGGGGGGCGCCACGCAACCCGATGCGGGCGGCGTAACCGCACTGAGCACCCTGCAGCAGTTTGAAGCCGACCAGGCGGCCTTCCAGACTGACATGCGCGTCCAGATGACGCTTGAGGCCATGCAGCAACTGGCGCGCTATCTCGCCGCCATTCCGGGGCGTAAAAATGTGATCTGGTTTTCCGGCTCGTTCCCCATCGCGCTCGCCCCGGACAGCACGCTGGATAACTCGTTTGAGGCGATGCGCAACTACTCAGACGATATTCGCGACACGGCTGAGTTGCTGGCTGCCTCGCGTGTGGCCGTCTATCCGGTGGACGCGCGCGGCCTGATGACGCTACCGGCCTACGATGCGTCCTACTCGCCGACATCGAACCTGGTCAGTGCCAACTCTGGCGGCGGGCGCAGCCGAAGCCGTGGCCGCGCCACCGCCAATCGTCCGTCTACCGCGGCGGACAATCAGAAGGCCACCGAGCAGAACATGGCCGAACACGCCACCATGCAGCAGCTTGCCGAGCAGACAGGCGGCCAGGAGTTCTTCAACACCAACGGCTTGAAAGAAGCCATCGCCACTGCCGTCTCCAACGGCTCAAGCTATTACACCATCGGGTTCATCCCCGGCTCCAACCCTCTCGACGGCCAGTTCCGCAAGATTCAGGTGAACCTCGATAGCCGCGACCTGAAGCTTGCTTATCGTCACGGCTACTACGCCGACGCGCCCGACAAGGCCACGGAACACACGCCGGGAGCTACCAGCATGATCGTTGCCGCCATGCTGCACGGCGCTCCGCCTTCCACGCAGATTCCGTTTGAAGCGCGCGTGCTGCCCGCCTCCGATCCGCTGGTGAGAGGGACCGCGATTCCCGCCGGACCCGCGGGTGAACTCACCCCGTCTCTCAAGCCGCCGCTCGAGCGACTTGTCGTTGACCTGAAGATCGATCCGCGCGGCCTGGTCTTCGCCTCCACTCCCGATGGCGCAATCCACACCAGGGCGGAGTTCATGCTGGTGGCCTACGACGCCGATGGCCGGCGCGTCAACTATGTAGACCACGGCTTTCAAATCAATCTCAAGAGCGGACAGATGTCGAAAACGATGCAGGATGGGATAAAGATTCGCCTGCCCATCGACCTGCCGGCAGGCCAGTTTTCGCTCCGCATTGCCGTGCACGATCTCGCTGCCGCGCGGGCCGGTTCGGTCGAAGTTCCGGTGACGGTAAGCGCCGCCAACATGTAGGCAAAAGACCCGTGCTTAGCGCGGCATGCGGCCTACAATAATAAACAGCGCAAGCAGCAACAGCACCACGCTGGGCGTTGCAGCTTCCTTCCGCCGCGCATGGTAGATGCCGGCTCCGATCATCAGCAGGGCCAACCACACGCACGCCAGCCGCAACAGCAGGTGCGGCGGCCACATATCCACCGGGAGCAGCACGCCCACCGCTCCGGCAATCTCTGCCGCGCCCACCAGTGCCGCGAGGCCGCGCGACATAACCACCGGGCCGCCCTTGAGCCGGGCGCTCATGGTCCGCACCACCTGCGAATATGCAACGATCTTTGAAAATCCGGTAAAAAGAAATACTCCGCCAAGAATGATCTGCGTGAACCAAAGCAATGTATTCATGATTCCCCCGGCAACCGCCTAATCTTACTGTGCTCCGCCGCTGCACGTCTTATGAGGTAGTCACCGAGCCTTTGCGGCAAGCGCCGCATCCAACCCGGAAGCGGCGCCTGGATCTGTCCATTCCGGATTACCTCACGCAAGGCGACTCAACCCCGGATCATCGACCTTTGCCTTACCTTCATGTGATGCAAATCACCCCCCAGCGAAACCTGCTGCTGCTAGCCTTTGATCAGGCAGCCGAACCGATTGCGAGGTGCAATGTGAGCGAACAACAGCTCTCTCGGCCGCCGTTCGATAAGTAAAGAACCGGCGCCGGCCGGAAAAAGGAAACTGACTACCGCGATAGCTGTCATCCTGATCGAAGCGTACTTCAGCGCAGTCGAAAGCCTGCCCTGAGCGAAGCCGAAGGGGACCTGCTTCACAACAACGCTGTCATCCTGAGCGACCGAAGGGAGTCGAAGGACCTGCGGTTGCTTTTGGTTGACAGACTGACCGGCAACATCCGGCGCCCCAGGTCTCGTTTGCGAGACTTGGGAGTTACCAACACTAACTCGCCGACTACAGCGGTTTCGATTCTGCTCTTTACAGAAAGCTCGCTGCCAAGTGGCATTTTTCTCAAGAAAATGCCGCCTCGCACGATCTTGAGATGGCAACATGTGAATCGAAACCGCTCTAACTCGGCCATAACTCACTGAGGTATCTTTCATGTCGTCTTTGCCTGTGCTCGTTTTGAACAGCGGTTCATCTTCCATCAAGTTTTCCGTCTACGAGGCTGCCGACGGCCAGCGCCGCAAGCTGCATGAAGGCGCGGTCGACGGCATCGGCACCGACCAGGGAAAGTTCTGGATCAAGGACGCCGCCGGCAACAAACTCGTCGACCAATCGCCCGCGCTGCCCAACCGCGCCGTGGCTTTCAAGCTAGTCGCCGACGCGCTCCACTCCGGCGACTTCCCTGCCCCCGCGGCCATCGGCCATCGCATGGTCTGCGGCGGACCCACCGTGCAGGAGAACCAGCGCATCACGCCCGCATTGATTGATGAGATGGAGCGCTACACCGCCTTTGCACCGCTGCACACGCCCATCGCCGTCTACATCATGCGCCAGGCGCTCGCCCTGTTTCCCGGTACGCCCAACTTCGTCTGCCTCGACTCCTACTTCCACCGCACCATGCCGGAAGTGGTGAGCCACATGCCCATCCCCGAGGAGTATTCCGCCATGGGCGTCCATCGCTATGGCGCGCATGGAATCTCCTACGAGTCGATCGTGTTGGCGCTGGAACCCAACGTGCCGGAAAAGCTGATCGTTGCCCATCTCGGCAACGGAGCCTCCATCACCGCCATACGCGACGGCAAGAGCCTGGATACGTCCATGGGCCTAACGCCGGTCGGCGGCATCATCAGCGGCACGCGTACCGGCGACATCGATCCCGGCGTGCTGGTATTCATCCTGCGCGAAATCTGCAAAACTGCCACCTCTGCTACAGATGCTGCCGATAAGCTCGAAGCCGTGGCCAGCAAGAAGTCCGGCCTGCTCGGCATGAGCGATCTCTCCAACGACATGCGCGACCTGCGCGACGCCATCAAAACCGGCAACGCCAAGGCGCGCCTGGCCGTCGACAAATTTACGTGGACCATCGCCAAGTGGATCGGCAGCTACGTGGCGGAGTTGAATGGCCTGGACATGCTGGTCTTCACCGGCGGCATTGGCGAAAACGACATCGCCAGCCGCGCGGAGATCTGCGCCGGCCTCGGCGCTCTCGGCATCGTCGTTGACCCGGCCCGCAACAATGTGCGCGGCGAAGCAGTGATCTCCGCGGAGAACTCGCCCGTTACCGTGCGCGTAATCCCGCCGGCGGAAGATTTGATCATCGTGAATCACGTGGTGCGGTTGCTGACGGCATAGGCGAAGTAGCCCGCTGTTCTACACTGGTGGGTTATATCGGAGTTTTTATTCCATGCCTGCTTCCGCCGCTTCCATCGATTCCAAACAGTTGCCGTCGTCGGCGCTTCGCCGCTTTGCCTGGGGCGTGGTGGCCTACTTCATCGCCGTCATTCTGTGGGGCACCATGGTGCGCGCCACCGGCTCGGGCGACGGCTGCGGCGACCACTGGCCGCTGTGCAACGGCACCCTGATGCAGCACTCGCCGCGCATGGACACCATCATTGAGTTCACGCATCGCATCACCAGCGGCATTCTTTTCTTCTCCGCCGTGGGCCTGCTGATTTGGACCTTTGTAGGGACCGTGCGCGGCCACCTTGCCCGCTGGACTGCCTCGGCCACCGTGGGACTGATACTGGTGGAAGCCGTACTCGGCGCGCTGCTTGTCAAGCTTGGCTACACGGCGCAGAGCCAGTCGCCGATGCGGCCGCCGTTCCTGGCGCTGCATCTGACGACCACATTGCTGCTGCTGGCGGCCATCACGCTCACTGCGCACTTGCTCAGCCGCAACACGGGCTATCTGCGTGGCAGCGTGCGGTTGGTGGCGCCGTTCGGCGCAGTCGCTGCTGTGATTGTCGTTATGATTGTTGGCGTCACCGGCTCGCTGGCTGCGCTGGGCGATACGCTCTTCCCGGCGTCGTCCTTGAGCCGCGCACTGGCGCAGGACTTCTCCGCAGGCAGCGCGTGGCTGGTCCGCTGGCGCTGGACTCATCCCACGGTCGCAGTACTCGCCAGCATGTTTTTGGTTTGGATTCTGCTCCGCGCGCGCCGGTCGAATGAGTACGGGGATAATCGCAAACTTACCACTCTTGTGCTGGTGCTGCTTGGTGTGGCGTGCGCGCTGGGCGCGCTCGACGTGGTTCTGCTTGCGCCCGTGTGGATCCAGGTCGTCCACTTGCTCGCTGCCGACACGCTGTGGGCCTCGCTCGTGGTGCTGACTGCGAGACTGACGTTGCTGCCGCGCTCACTAACCCCTAACCCCTAATCCCTGCCTCACTTCACCAGTACGCCGGCCGCCGCATAAGCACTGCCGTGTACAAGCGCATCGGTAAGCATCGGAAGCTCCGGCGTCGCAGTCAGATTCTCGATCACTCCATCGTGCAGGATCACCGTATCCTCCGCCTTGCCGCCGCGGATGCTGGGGTTCCAGGCGAAGGCCTGATTCTCGACGACAACCTCATTCCCTTGCGGAGTCGCCACCCACTCGCGCTCGCCGTAGCCGGTCGGACCGCCCTGATGATGGAAGCGCTCTTCGCCTTCAAATCCCTGCGCCGCGTATGCCGCCTGCGCCACCTTGAACAGCTCAGCGGAAGTCGCGCCAGGCTGGCTCGCGTTCAAGAGGGCAGCATTTACATGCGCGGCTGCGTTGAATTTGGCCGCGAGTTCTTCCGGCAGTGCGCCGAAGTGGATGAAGCGCGTAATGGAAATCGCCAGGCCCCACTTGCGCGAACAGAGATTCAACATGCCGTACTGCTTGAGCCGCTTGCCGCGCGGCACCGCGTGCTTGTACTTGAAGATGCGCTCATCCACGGCATAAAGCGCGACGGATGGAAGGATCCCGCGCCGCAGCAATCCATCTGCGGTGATGGCTTCGAGATCGTACTCGCTCAGGCCCGGCTCCACTTCGTTCAGTGCTTCCACAGTCGCCGCAGCCGTCTCAGCGCCCAGCCAGCGATAGCGATCGATCTCGCTCTCGCTGAGCGCCGCGCGCAGTGGATAAAGATTGACGAGCTTTCCAGCGCCAGGCGTGTCCAACCCCAGCGTGCCGCCTGCAAGTTTCGCAGCTGCGACAGCGGTGTCATCCGCCCACCACGGAAACAACACCGGCTCAAAATCCAGCGCGCCAAACTCTTCGTCATGCAGGCGCGGGGCTTCATTCTCTGTGGTGAAGTAGTAGCGCTTGCCGGCGGCCGTCACCAGCAGCGAAGCAACGCCGGTCTCGCCGGGCGTGAGCACACGCAACTCAACTGCGCCGCCCGTGATCCAGGCTACGTTTTCATTGCGGCGGATGAGAACGCCGCCGAGGCCTTGCGACTTGAGCCACTCCACAATCCGTTCGTGCTTTGCGTCCAACTCCGCGTTCCACGCGGCTTCCGTCACCAAAGTGGCGCCGTTCACCACCAGGCCCTTGCTGATTCTCTTGCTCATGATTGCTCCGTTGATCGGCTGGGAGAGATTCGTGCTTTCCCACCCATGCGATGAAAAAATGCCGGATGGATGAGCACGATTTCCGCAGGGGTTAAAGCCCTGTGCCTGCCGATGGACTTCCTTCGGCACAATTAAAGTCGTGCCCTGTTACAAAACCAGAATGAGAGGTCAGGGAAGGGGGATGCCTTCCAACGCAGGTCATTGCTCTTATCTCAACCGAGCACTCCCTATTCCCTAACCCCTATTCCCTAGTCCCTGCATTTATCAATCTTCCAGCGCCGGGTGATGATGGCTCTGCCAGCCCATGTAGCGCGCGGCTTCGTGGATGGCCTTGGACACGTCGCTGAAGTTGGCCGCAACGTGATGCTCAAAGCCTTCGCGGCAGATGTACTTCAGCAGCTTCTGCAACTGCGGAATCTCCGCGACGCCCGCGCCGCCGAAGGTTTCAAGAGGATCGTCGGTGAACTTGCCAGGGCCCGTGTAGCCGCGGATCACGCCGTTGCGGTCGTCGGTGGAGTAGCGCGCGTAGCACATCGCCCCTGCCTTCACGCGGCCCACGCAGGTGCCAAACGTATTCTCCTTGCCCACGGTGCCCGCAATGATCTCCTGGAAGTCCATCTTCACATCTTTGAAGAAATGCTTTGGCAAGTTTGAGCAATGGAAGCAGACGCACTTGTCAGGATGCGCGCCGTAGTTGTTGTTCCAGTCAAGAAGTGCCGAGGGCGTGCCAGAAGCCAGCGCCAGCATGTACATGCTCAGCGTGCCGGGCACGTCCGTCTCGCATGCCGATGGAATCAGGTTGTCGCTCATCATGCTCATGATGGTGCATGGCACCACGCCGAAGAATTCTTCGAACGAGGTCCAGCACTGCACGGCGCTGATGGTCACGTTGGCCTGCTTCATCCAGCCGTCGAGCACCGCGCCCAGCTTGGCCATCTTCAGCAGAGCCTGATCGGGAATGCCGTTAGTCGAAACGTAGCTCTTGATCTGCCCGAGCTTGGCCTGCGCCGCATCGTCGTTGTCCTTGAGCCGATTGATGCGGCCAAAGACTTCCGACAAATCGAGTGTCTCGATGGTGATGCCGCTGGTCTCGAAGATGCGCTCGGAGTAGCGCACCGTGTTGAAGGCCGTGGGCCGCGCGCCGATGGCGCCGATGCGCAGATTCTTAAGGCCCTTCACCACGCGGCACACCTGCGAGAACCATTCGAGGTCGGCCTTGAACTCGGGCGAACTCAGTGCTTCTGTGTGCAGCGTTGTCAGCGAGTAAGGAATGCCGTACTGCATGAGGTTGTTGCATGCGCTCATCTTGCCGCAAAAACTGTCCCGGCGCGTCGCTATGGTCATGGCGTCCGAGCGGTCTGGCGTGGCCTGCACCAGCACCGGCACCTTCAACCCTGAAAGGCGGATCGCATCCACGATGCCGCGCTCTTCTCCGAAGTTAGGAAGCGTAATAATGATGCCGTCAATGTCTTCCGCATGCTTCTTGAAGAGGTCTGCGCATTTCTTTGACTCGGCGTAAGTTTCCACTGCGCCGTACTTCGAGTCTTCCGGGCCGAGGACGATTGCTTTAGCGCCGACCGATTCGAGCACCGAAATGATTTCTTCGCGGCCGGTCTTGGCCAGGTGGTCAGGGAAAAAGCCGCGGTTGCCCACGACAATTCCAAATGTCATTGTTCGTTGTGCGGTCATGATTCTGTTGCTCCTTAACTTACGTACGGAAAGTTTGCCGGATGCGTATCGGATTGTTTCCTGCACCGATTTCTGCTCGCGGTATTGAGTTCCCTCGGGGGCTAAAGCCCGGCTTATTTTGCTTCTCTTTTCGGCACGACTCAAGTCGTGCCCTGATACAAAACACCCACGAATTTCCAGCTCATCGGCTTTTTAAAGAGCGCTAAAGTCGTGCCCTGATACAGAACTTGCCACCCTGAGATAAAGGCTCGTGCCATGACAGAAGGCGGTTGTCAGTTCCCAGCTCGTCCCGGGTCGCTTACTCCTCGTGCCCGGGCCGAAAGCGCAGGCCGTAGAACAGGCCTGCGGCCAGCAGCACCGCACCCCACCATATAGAAGCATGAAAGTTGGCAACGGCCATTTGCGGCAGGGTGAGCTCGTAGAGACCGTAGCCGAGAATCATCGCGCCGTAGATGGTAAGCATGACACCGATGAAAAACCAGATTGAAATACCCGACGTACGCATAAGCGCTCCTTACCAGAAGTAGATGTTGAGGGCCAGGAAGAGGACGATGGCAATTGCCGTCCAGAACCATTCATTCTTGTAAAACGGAACGGGCTCTTCCGTGGGCAACGGAGTTGCGCCGTAGACGACACCGGCGAGTTCCGCCAGTGGGCGCGGCTTGGTGCAGAGGCTGACGACCACGTTGACGCCGACCGATGTTGTTACAGACCAGAGCGCGCGGTACATGTTCTCGGCCATGTCTTTGGCGTCGGGAGAGATAGCGACAAACCGCAGCGCCGAGGGGTCAGCCTTGACCCATGCCCAGAGGCCGATGGAGGTCAGCGTTCCCAACAGCAGGCCCCAGAAGCCGCCCTGCTTGGTGGCGCGCTTCCAGAACATGCCGAGCAGCACGACGCCGAGAAGTGGCGAGATGAAGAAGCTGAACAGCGCCTGCACGTAATCCATAATGCCGGCAGCGTTCATGACCATGTAGGCAGCGCCAATGGAGATGACCACGCCGACGATGGTGACGATGCGGCCGACAAGAACATAGTGCTCGTCCTTGGCATGCTTGACGATGTGCGGCTGGTAGATGTCGTAGGTGAAGATGGCGGTGAAGGCGCTGACGTTGCCGGCCATGCCGCTCATGAATCCGGCGATGAGAGCGGTGATGCCCAGGCCCAGCAAACCGGGTCCCAGGTAGCGGACCATCATCAGCGGAAGCACTTCGTTGTAGCTGTGCAGACCGGCGCCAGGGTTTGCGGCGACCACGTTTTCGCCGACCAGGTGCATGATGCTGCCGTCAGCGTTGGTGAGGACGACGAGGCCGAGCAGGCCGGGCAAGATCACGATGAAGGGCACCGCCATTTTGAAGAACGAGCCGATGACTGGCGCCATGCGCGCCGAACGGAGCGAGTTGGCCGCGAGCACGCGCTGCACGACGAGGAAGTCCGTGGTCCAGTAGCCGAAACTGATGGCGAAGCCGAGACCGAAGACGATGCCGGTCCAGTGAATGCCCATCGGGTTGTCGGCAAAGTGCCCCATGCTGCGCCACATGTGGGTGTAATCGCCGGGGGCGGTGGCGCCGGTAGCAATGTTATGGGCCAGGCGCGCCTTGAAGCCGCTCCAGCCGCCAGTCTCGATAAGCCCGAGGATGGGGACAAGAAGCGCGCCGCCCCAGATCAGGACGAACTGCAGCACCTCGTTGAAGATGGCCGAGCGCAGGCCGCCGAGCGCGACATAGGCGGCAACGGCGAGCGAGCTGACGATGATGGAGAAGTTCAGATTCCAGCCGAGGACGATCTTCATCACTTCGGCCATGGCAAACATGTTCACGCCGCTCATGAGCACGGTCATGAATGCGAAGGAGATAGCCGCGACTGTGCTTGAACCTCGACCGTAGCGAAGCTTCAGGTAGCCAGGCACGGAGTGGGTCTTGCACACGTAGTAAAACGGCATCATCACCATGCCCAGGAAGAGCATGGCGGGGATGGCGCCGATCCAGTACCAGTGCGCGGCTAAAATGCCGTACTGGTACGCCGAGCCGGCCCAGCCCATCAGTTCCAGCGAGCCGAGGTTTGCGGAGACAAAGCTGAGACCCGCGATCCACGCGGTCATCTCGCGCCCGGCCATGAAGAACTCTTCGCTGGTGTTGGCCTGGCCTTTGAGGTAGAAGCCGATCCAGATCACCATCACGAAGTAGATGGCGATGACGGCAAGATCGAGCGGGCTCAGATGCGCCAGCGATGGAGCACTGAAAGCGAGGACCGCGGCAGTTGCGGAGTGCAGGCCGGCAGGGGTGAAGGCGTGTGGTACCAATCCGAGCATTGCGTCACCTGAAGAGGGGTGAATGCGTCCGCGACCTGAAAGCAGAGACTCGCTACCGGAATCGATGCAATAGCTTGTGGACGTTCGCCCCTAAGTAAATGGCTTTACTGTTGCACTTGTCAAGCGGGAAACCGACCCTCCGCAAAAAGCTTTGACGCGGCAATTGGCTGCCGAATCTGAAAGCCCGGCCCGCCTGCAGGGTTCCTCGGCTCGAAAAATGGGAAAGCGTTTACCGGACGAAGTCTACCACACCTTCCGGCACATGCATCAAGCGTAGTTTTCATCCTGCCTGCCAAGCCGACGTGACGCTCTTCCCCATCCCCATCCGGCTCCATCGCCGATTACAGCGGTTTCGATTCTGCTCTTTGCAGAAGGCACGCTGCCAAGCGGCATTTTTCTTAAGAAAATGCCGCCTCGCACGATCTTGAAATGGCGACATGTGAATCGAAGCCGCTCTAAGCCGATCCGTGCAGTTCAGCGACGATTTCACCCCCCTAAAACAAGGTTGTCGCAGCATTTCCCCTTGTCATCGCTGCCATTCAGCGATACCTTGAGATATGGGACCCTCTTTCCCCGGCCTCAATCCTCGTATTCCTACTCCTCCCGCAGCGCACCCGCGCGTGAACCGTTTCCCGGCGCAATCGCGCATGAACCGTATCTCGTTCCAGCCCACCGTCGTACGAAGGAGTCTCGCCAATCATGACCACGCCTGTTGTTGACCCCACCCTTTGTAGTGGCATCTCCCGCCGCAACTTCTTCCGCTTCGCCGCCGGCGCGTCCGCGCTTGCCACCATGCCCATCCTTACCGAAGCTCATCTCGCGCTCGCCCAGCGCCCCCATTTCGCCGACCCCAACAAGGGCATCCACATCGACGCCAATGAGAATCCGCTTGGGCCCTCCGACGCTGCCCGCCAGTCCATCATCGACATCGTTCCCCGTGGCGGCCGCTATCTGATGGGCATGGAAGAAGACCTGACCTCGACCTTCGCCAAACAGGAAGGCCTCAGTCCCGACTCCGTGATGGCCTTCGCCGGATCGAGCGAACCGCTGCACTACACCGTGCTGACCTTCACCGACGCAAGCAAGCCGCTGGTGGTTGCAGACCCCGGCTATGAAGCCCCCATGTGGGCCGCGCAGATTGCCGGCGCGCAGGTGATCAAGGTGCCTCTGGCCGACCCCAAGGGCGCAGCCTCGCACGACATCAAGGCCATGCTGGCCGCATCCACCAATCCCGGCGTGATCTACATCTGCAACCCCAACAACCCCACCGGCACCTGCACGCCGCACAAGGAGATCGAGGACGCCGTCGCCAACGCGCCCAAGGACACCATCATCCTCATCGACGAGGCCTACATTCACCTCTGCGACGAGCCGCGCTCGCTTGCCTTTGTGAAGGAGGGCAAGAACGTCATTGTTCTCCGCACCTTCTCCAAGCTCTACGGCATGGCCGGCATCCGCATGGGCTTCGCCATCGGCCGGCCTGACCTGCTCAAAAAGATCTCGGTGCATGGCGGCTTCAACTCGCTCCCCATCACCGCGCTGGCCGCGGCCAAGACCAGCCTGCTGCAGACGGACCTGGTGGCCAGCCGCAGAAAGATCATCGGCGATGTGCGCATGGATACCATCTCCTGGCTGAAGAGCGAGGGCCACGCCACCACGCCTTCCGAAAGCAACTGCTTCATGCTTGAGACGGGTCGCCCCGGCAAGGAAGTCCTGGCGGCCATGGCTGCGAAGGACGTTTACATCGGCCGCATCTGGCCGGCGTGGCCCACGCAGGTCCGCATTACTGTTGGCACGCACGACGAGATGGTGGCCTTCCGGACGGCCTTCAAGGAAGTGATGGCCACCAACACAGCTGGCCTGGTGCCGGCGGCACTGCCGGGCCGCTACGCCGAGAGGCCCTTCACCCACCTGTCGTAATGACAGTGGTTAGTGGATAGTGATCAGTCAACGAAAAGCAGCCGGCAATTGGCTCAGGCCTTTGCCGGCTATTTGCTGTTTGCGAAATGGTTCACGAGCCAGATGCTGAACAGACAGTCCGATCAACGGCAACAGAAATCTTCAACTACGAAAAATCCCCTGCCTGTTCGGCAGGGGACTTTTGTTGTGGCTTTGATAAGGAGAACCAAGTGAACAGTGGGCAGTGACTGATCGCTAACCACTGTTCACTGACCCCTGACTTTAGAAGATAATCTTCAACGCGAGCTGGGTGTTGAACGGCTCACCCGGTCCGATGCCCGGCGAGTAGTTGCCCGAGCCGATGGTCGATCCGCTGGTGCCGAAGCCTGAACCCGATCCGAAGTAGTCGTTGCAGAGCTGGGTGCAAGCCGGGCTGGCCAGGTTCACGCGATTGAACAGGTTATACATCTCGGCACGGAACTGGATGTTGACCGGGAAGTCGTGGATGTCGAACTTGGTGTTCTTGAAGACCGAAAGATCGAAGTCTTCATAGCCAGGTCCGAAGATGCTGTTGCGGGCGATGGTGCCCCAGGTGTTGGCCGGCGGAGTAACAAAGGCATTGGGGTTGAGCCACTGCACAAACTTGCCGCCGCTGGAGTTGGTCTGGATGGAGTGGCTGATGCCGGAAAAGGGATTCGAAACCTGATTGACGCGCTGCGTGTATTCGTTGGTGCCGCTGGTGTCGTTGTCGTCGTAGATGGTGATCGGCTGGCCGCCCTTGAAGGCGAAGGACGAATTCAACGACCATCCGTCGGTCAGCTTCTTGGGTCCGCCAAGGAACGGCACTTCGTAGTTGATGTAACCCACGAAGGAGTTGCGGGTATCGAAGTCGGAGTCGCCGTAATCGCCACGATCGCCGGGAATATTGTTCTTGAAGTCATAGCTGTCCTGCGGCAGCGCGCCGCGATATGCAGTGACTTCATCCAGGTTGTGGCCCCAGGTGTAAGCAGCCTGCGAGGTCAGCCCGTGCATATTGGTAGTGCGGAAGATGGCCTGCAGAGAGTTGTAGTTCGAGGTGCCGATACTCTCGACCTGGTTGATGTCGGAGTAATAATTTCCGCCAAAGTCGCCGCTGTACGGTCCCGGTGCGCCGCCCAGGTAGGGCTGGTTGATGTTCAGCAGGCTGAGCAGCTTGCGTCCTTCACTGCCCACGTAGCCGAGTTGGAAGAAGGCCTTGGTGCCGATCGACTGCTCGATCTGGATGTTGAAATTGACGTTATAGGGTGAGCGGAAGTTCTTGTCCACGCTGAATACGCCGCAGGGATTGGCAGGCAGGCAGGCCAGCGTCGCAGTCGGAATGATTTCGGTTCCGGGAACAATCGTGGTCGCTGCGGTGGTGATGGTGAATACCGGGTTGGAGCCGCCGGGATTGCCTTCGAGTCCGTTGGGAGCGCTGTTGCCCGGGCGGTTGTCGAGGAACGGGTTCGCGTTGGGCGTGTCAAAGAACATGCCGCCACCGCCGCGCAGCACCATGCCGGTGATGAACTTGGGCTGGTAGCTGAAGCCGAGCCGCGGGCTGAAGCTGTTCCAGTCTGCCCCGTAGATCGAGCTGATGTCCTGACCCTGGAAGGCGATGCCTGTCGGTGTAAGCCCGGGGCGGAACACCGAAAGATCTTTCTTGGTGTCCTGCATCGGCTGCATGTAGTCGTAGCGAACACCGAAGTTGACGTTCAAGGCGGTGGTCATCTGGTAGCTGTCCTGGGCGAAGATGTCAAAACCATGCGACACGACGAGGCGCTCAGGGTTGCCGACCGCGATCGAGCCTTTGGTCAGGTAGCCGGCGAGAAAATCCGCCAGCGCAGCCACATCCTGATCGGTCGTATTCCATGGTACTGAGCCGTCTCCCGCGGGACCCTGATCGCCCACGAACGAGAAGGCGCCGATGGCGTGGCGATGATAGAACTCGTCCACCTGTGCGCGGCGGTACTCACCGCCCATGCGGAGCTGATGGCGGCCTTTGGTCCAGTTGAGGGCATCGTCAAGATTGCCGGTAATATCCTGGCGGCCCTCGGGGGGCGTGTTGCCGGTCGGCTCAAAGTCGTTGCCGATGCTGATGTTGGGAGCGTTGACGAAGGGCGAACCGGTAACGAACCCGGCCGTGGCCACGGCGCCGAAGTTCGGGTTGGCGTCGGAGAAGGTCTGGTGGAAGTAATTGACACCGGCCGTCAACGTGTTGCTGATCGATGGCGTGATGGACCAGTTGTAGCCGGCCGAATAGTTATAGACGTGGATGGGGCCAATTTCAAAGAAGTAGGGGTTGATATCCGTGGTGCCGACCGGAGCGGTTTGATTGCCCTGTCCCATGAACGCACGCACATAGACGCTCTGCTTCTGGTTAATGGTGTGGTCAATCTTGGCAACGCCGTTGTAGCTGTAGCCGAACTCGGGCGCCGCATTCTGGATGGCTCCTGGAGTGGTGCCCGACAGTAAGCTGGCCGGCCACAGGATAGACAGCAACTGCGAGGTTGCCGAGTTGATCGGAACGCCCGCATTGAACAACAGTTGCTTGGCGGCGGTTTGGTAATACTGGTTCGGCTCATAGCCAGAGTTGCCGGTAGAGATGTTGAACTTCTGCTTTTCGAAGTTGGTAAACCAGAAGGTGTGATCCTTCCAGAACGGGCCGCCCAGCGAGGCGCCCCACTGCACGTTTTCCAGCGGCAGTTCGCCCAGCGTATTGAACGGATTCTGAACCGCCAGAGCCTGGTTGCGCTCGTAATAGTAGATGGAGCCGTGCGGGGTGTTGGTGCCCGACTTGGTCACCAGGTTGACGCTGCCGCCGGGGTTGCGGCCCACTTCGGCAGAAGACTGGGTCTGCAGGCTGAACTCCGCAATCGAATCGATGGGCAGCGTTACACCGGCAATGTTTTCAACACCGCCTTGGTTGACTGCCGGGATGTTGTGCCACCAGTCGTTGTTGTCCGATCCATCGATCTGCCAGTTGACCTGGTTGCCGCGGGTTCCGTTCACGGAGCCAAAACCGCCCAGTGAGTAGCCGGCAAAGCCCGGCGCCAGGCCAATCAGCTGCGTAAAGTCGCGCCCGTTAAGCGGGATGTCCTGCACCGTGACTTCGGGAATATCTGTCGTCTGGGTCGTTGAAGTTGTATCCAGTGCGAGCCCGGATGCGTTCACTTCCACCGTCTCTCCAGCCGAGGCAATGCTCAGCTTTACAGGCAGCGTGTAGACAACTCCAGCCGTGACCGGCACCGCGGTGATCTTCTCTCCCTTGAAGCCGGTCGCCTCGATCGACACTGTATAAGGGCCCAGCGGTAAATCCTGAAAGCTGAATTCGCCGGCGCTCGAGGATACCGTCTTGTGGGTGGAATTCGTTGCCGTTTCCATCGCCTCAACGGTCGCGCCCGGAACCACCGCTCCTGATTGATCGGTAACCGTTCCGTTGATGCCGCCGCGGAATGTCTGGCCGAAAGCTGTGCCCGGCAACGCAAATACAACTGCGATCGCCAGCAGCAAAGCTGTAAATACACTTCGAGTAGCTCGATGCACCATGCGCTTATCCTCCAGAATGTTCAATTGAAGTTGTACTTTCACGCGCCCGATTAACAGTCAAAAAAGTGCAAATGAGCGGGCGCTCATGAACGCACAAACGATTATTTTTTCTTGGAATGATTAGAAGGGTGGGTTGTGGAGAGAGGGACTTCCATGAGCCATCTTATAGAGACATCGAATAAGGAATCAATAAAGAAAGTCAAAATAGGGCGGCCGGGAAACGGCCCGAAAAGTAAAAAACGGCCCACGCGCTAACCGCAGCCAGCGCGGTTCCCCGGCGATTCAGGGCGCCGCGCACTCCTGCTCCCAGATGCGCACCATCATGTCGCCGGCCCGATGGTGGAACCCGACCACCAGCGCATCGTCCGCCCGCGCCGGGCCGCAGAATCCGGACCCCTCCACCTCCGACTCGGGCACGCTCATCGAGCACGGCCGCGGCAGAGAAGACTTGAGGGTGCCGGCGATCATGTTGGCAATCTCCTTGGCGGCGTCCAGGGCGTCCATCTCGCCCACCGACTCCAGTGGCTGCATCAGCATTGCCGCCGTCGCCTCATAGGCCAGTCCCGAGGCCATCCGCACTTCCACCCGGCCCTTCCAGGCGCCGCCCATCTCCACGTAGCCCAGCATGTGTCCGGCCTCCACGCAAAACTCTACGGCAGACGACATCGTATCCAGGCGCATGGCCAGCATCTGCTCCCAGAACTGTGCGTTTGCCCTTACCAGGCTTTGTTCGTCGAGCAGTGCTTTCATGGTTGGGGCTCCTTGGGAGACCGGCTTGCCAGTCTCAGTTCTCCTTAACTTATCGGGCCAGGGTCTGAAAGCGTTAAGAGTGTCGGGCGAGCGTGGGCTCGTGCGTCATTGGGAACAGCTAATGAGAGCCCCAAAAGGCAGACTTTGGAGATCCATGAGGTTTGCATTCCTTCGGCGGCAAGAGCCCACGCTCTTGCCGCATTGATTCGCGTATGGGCTGAAGCCCGTACCCTTCACCGAGGGAGTCTTTCAGCACCAGAGTCGTCCTGAGCGCAGGGCTTAGTCGGTGCGCAGAGCGCGCATGGGGTCCACGCTGGCAGCGCGAGCGGCCGGCACAACGCTTGCCGCCAGCGCCACGGCGACTACGCCCGCGAACGCGAACAGGAAGGTGTCTGGGTCAAGCGGCTTCACGCCATAGAGCGAAGAGTTGAGCGCGCGGCCCACCAGCATGGCCAGTGGAATGCCCGCCGCGACACCCGCGCAGGTGAGCACCAGGCTATCGCTGAGAATCATCCAAACCACCTGCCCGCGGCGCGCACCAACTGCCATGCGCACGCCGATCTCCGCCGTGCGCATGCTCACGCGAAAAGCCAGCGTTCCATAAAGTCCGGTGGCCACCAGGACCACCGCAAGGAAGCCAAAGAAGCCTGCCAGCCGCGCCACCAGCATCTGCCGCGCGATGGTAGTTTCAAACTGCGCCCGCTGCGTCGTGGGCCGGATGAGCGGCAGGTTCGGATCAATCTGCTGGACAACTTTCCGCGCCGATGGCAGAATCGCAAGCGGGTCGCCATGCACGCGCATCACAGCGCTCATGCCACCTACGTAAGGAATCTGTGCATAGTCATACCACGCCATCGGAATCGGCGTTTCGTCGACGCTGCGATACTTGTGGTCTTTCACCACGCCGATCACCGTCATGTTGAAGCGCCCCTGGTCGTCGCTGATGGTGTGGCCCAGGGGATTGGTGTTGGGTAAAAACCGCTTTGCAAATTCCTCGTTGATGATGCCCACATGCGGAGAGCTGGCCGTATCTGAATCCGCAAACTCGCGGCCGGAGAGCAAAGGCACGCCAAGCGTGTGAAAGAAGTCCGAACTGATCACGTTGCTGCGCACGGTACGGGAGCCTCCGTTAGCCACATCGGGCAGGCGGCCATCGACTTGCATGTCGGCGTTATCAGACCACCACGAGCCGAGGCGCTGTTCGGAGATCGCAACTGACTCGACGCCCGGCATTGCGCGCAGCTTGCCCAGCAGATTCGCATAGAATGCGTAGCCCTCGGGAATGGAAGGAATCTTGGGGCTAACGCCGTAGACGACCAGCCCGTCGAGATTCATGCCGGTGGGCGTGTTTTCAAGATTGCGCAGCGTCCGCACCAGCAGTCCGGCGCCCACCAGCAGCACCAGGCACACCGTCATCTGCAGTGCCACCACGATGCGTGCCGTGCGCGACTTGCCTGCGTTGGCGTTCGATGCTGCCGCGGATGTTTTGAGCGCCAGTTCCGCGCGGCCGGCCAGAGCCACGCGCAGTGGCGCCAGGCCGAAGAGAAGCGCAGCCACGGCAAGCACGGCCAGCGTGAACAGCAGTACAGTTCGGTCCGGCGCAAGGCTGGATTCGATCTCCGCCCAGCGGCCCAGCAGGTGCGTAGCCATAAGCGCGAACGCCCATGCCAGCGCGCCGCCTACTGATACCAGCAGGAAGCTCTCCACCAGCAACTGGCGCAGCAGTTCTCCGCGGCCTGCGCCCAACGCCTGACGCACAGAGAACTCGCGCTGCCGCGAGGCATTGCGCGCCAGCAGCAGCATCGCCACATTGGCCAGCGCGATTAGCAGCACCAGCCCCACCATCGCCATCAGGATGCGCAGCGGGCTGCCGTACTGCTGGTCGTAGCCGGGAAAGCTCTTGGCATCGGCGAGGCTCAGCACCGGCGGCTTCTCGTCCGGCATGGGCTTGCCGCCCAGGCCCGTATAGGCATCGTTCTGAAACAACGACTGCAGCTCGGCCAAGGCCTGCGTGCGGCTCACGCCCGGCGCCAGGCGCCCGATCAGCCGCATGCACCACCAGCCTGCGTTCGCAATATACAGCCGCCCGTCTTCCGGAGGATTGCCCCATGCATTGAGCTCAACGCGGTTCTGCAGGGGAATCCAAAAGTCCGTTGACTTGGCGCCTTCCACGCCCTCGAAGCCCTCCGCGGCCACGCCCACAATGGTGAGCGGAATGCTGTTCACATAAAGAGTTGTACCCAGCACATCGGGGCTGCGCGCAAAGCGCCGCGTCCAGTAGTTGTAACTGATCACGGCCAGCGGCGCGTGCTTGTTCTCGTCGTCCACGCTGAAGCCACGGCCCAGCGGCAGGTTCACGCCCAGACCGGAAAAGAACGTGCCACTCACCATGTCGCCTTCAGCTTCTTCCGGCTGCGCACCAATGCGCACCGCGACTTTGCTGTTCGACAGCGGCACGTACGCCATCACCGGCGCAAGCGTCTTGCTCTGCTGCCGCAGTTGGTCGTAGACAGAGTAGGAAAATGTCTCGTTGGAATCGATGGTGCCGGTACCGCTGGGAGGATTCGAGGTGCGCAGATACACCAGGCGTCCAGGATCATGCACCGGCAATTGCTTCAGCAGCACAGCGTTCATCACGCTGAACACGGCCGTGTTGGCGCCGATGCCCAGGGCCAGGGTCACGATCGCCGTGATGGCGAAGCCCGGGCTCTGCAGCAGCGAGCGCACGCCGAAACGCAGATCGCGCATCAGTTTATCGAGCGCCACCCATCGGCCTTTCATATAGAAGCTTTCCTGGGCCGCACGCACATTGCCAAATGCGCGCCGCGCCTTCCAGCGCGCATCCTCATCGTTGAGGCCTTCGCTGCGCAGCTCATCGGCTTCCAGTTCGAGATGCGCCTTGATCTCCGCTTGAAAATCTTCCGCACTGCGCTTGCGCCTGAACATGCTCATGCCTCCTCGACCTGCATCCCGCTGCCGTCCAGAATCAGCCCCATCGCCCGCGTCAGCCTGCGCCACTCGCCTGTCTTCTCCAGCAGTTGCTCGCCGCCCTTGGGAGTGAGCGAGTAGAACCGCGCCTTGCGGTTGTTCTCGCTGACGCCCCACTTGGCGCGAATCCACTTCTTGTCTTCAAGCCTCTGCAGGGCCACGTAGAGCGAGCCGTGGTCGACGAGAAACACGTCTTCAGACTGACGCTGAATGATGCGCGCCACGCCTTGCCCGTGGGCCGGTCCGTGCAGCAGGGTTTTCAGGATGAGCAGGTCGAGCGTGCCTTGCAGCAAGGCGATGCGGTCGTCGTTGATCTCTTGGGTAGCCATTCGACCCAAGTATCCGCCTGTTTGGGTAGAATGTCAACCCGAAAGTTTTTTCTCTTGTTTTACGCCATGCAAGATCATGGAAACGGAATTCTCCACAGACTTGAGGAAAGACTCCGGGTGAGCCGCGGATCGAAGGGTACGGGCTTCAGCCAGTACGTCTCACTCCCCTAAAAAAGCATCGGCTTTAGCCACCGAGGGAATGCGAAGCCAATATCGCCGTCGAATTCGAGTCTGATCGCAGACTATCCAGACCGGCTCTGCCACGCGCGTCCCCGCACGCAGAAAAATGTACCGACGGCTCCAGCTACTGCTCCTCGTTCAACCGGTCGACGACCTTGTAATCGGCAGGAACCTCGAATGCTGAAGGATCAGGCTCGGCGGTCGAAATCTCCTTCGCCGTAAACACCTGCTTGCCGGTAGAAGCATTGTCGACGATCGAGAGCAGGTTCACGGCCAGATGCGGCGAGTACCAGAACTCGCGCGTCGAAACCATCGGCTGATCATTGCCCATCACGCCCGTATTGATGGTGACTGTCTCGCGGTAGCCGTGCGTTTCAACGCCCTCGCTCGAGCCCACGCCCATATCGTCGTGCTGGCGGAAGCCGCGCCCATCCGGCAGCGGGCCAGACGAGCCAATCGCCGGCTGAAATTTGTCCGTGGTCGAAAGCCCGTAGCGGAACAGGTTGCAGACCCTGGTCGCCGTCTCGCAGTTATACCAGGTGTGCTGCTCGGGATCGGTGATCTGGAAGATGTCCATGTGCGACTTGATGTCGCTGCCCTTGGGCACAAGTATCCAGCGCTCCTGGTAGATGCGACCCTTGCTGTCGCGCACGATGCGGCGCTGATTGGTGACGGTGAAGTTGCCGCCGCCGGACATGGGCCGGGACCACTCGGTGACCAGCGTAAAGCTGAACGGAGCGCCCGCTTTGGGCGGGATGAAGATGCTCTCCATGCGGCCGCTGGTGCCGCCGTCCTGGAAGTGCATCACACGCTGCTGGGGTTGCGCCGGGGCCTGGGCCATCGCTGCCGGAGCGGCAGCCATCCCGATCAAAGCGATAAGAAGCAAATGCCTGATATTCATCGCAACCTCCATACCCGCCGGAAGGCTTACGTGAGCAGGATATACCCGACTGGAGAGAAAGTGGGAAGAGAATGCCGAGGAAAATGCGCCCGATCAGGGACAAGATTCCCCGCCCATTCGCCAAAGAACGGCGGAAGGACGGGGCACGGCCACCTGCGGTGGGGCAGACGGCGCTTGCGCGCCAAATGGGGTTCGCGGTTTCCCGCCCATTCGCAAAGTACGCGAAAGGACGGGGCACGGAGATTTTCTGGCGCTTCAGGCGCCGAGTTGATTACGCCGTGAGGCGCTCAAGCTGGTCAGGCTTGGTGATGGTCATGCTGGCGCCCTTGATGGTGATCCACTGGTCGCGGCGGAACTGGTTCAGCAGCCGCGTCACGGTTTCGCGCGAGGTGCCCGCCATGTTGGCGATTTCCTCATGCGTGAGCGCCATGGTGAAGCGGATCTCCGGCTTGCCGGCAGCTGCGGATTTGCCCCAGTCGAGCAGCAGGCGGGCCAGCCGGCCGGCAGCAGAACCGGAAAGCGCGAGGCGCTTGGCGTCATGAAACACGGTCAGGTACTCGCTGGAGAGCGACTGCGCCGCATGCATGCTGGCGATGCCGTGGCGCCCCAGGAAGTCGACAAACTCCTGCTTGCGAACCGTTTTTACCTGGCAGGGCTCAATGGCTTCGGCAGTCACCTCATGGGGAACATTGGCCAGCACGGCGCTTAGGCCCATCACGTCGCCGGGGCCGGCAATCTTCAGAATCATCGTCTTGCCGTCGCGCGAAGTGGAAGAGACCTTTACCTGCCCGTGGCAGATGACAAACACGTTCCGCGCCGTATCTCCCTCAGTGAACATCTTGGCGCCACGCGCATGTTTCATCATCACGCCGATGCCGTCGTAGTCTGTGAGCGCTTCCGGAGTCAGATTGCAGAACATACGCAGATGGCGGTGCTCGCAATTGATGCAATCTTCCGGTGGGTGATGCGGATGAAACGATGCCATAGGTGTCTCGACAACTTGACATGAGTATACCGCATTTTAAGGGAGGAGATGGAGCCGGATTGGTCGACTCAGCGGAAACGGCAAGCGCCCATCACGGCGAGACCGCGCCAGGGGGTCTCTGGCGTCCCGCCGCCATACGACTCTGCACGCAGGCATCGTAGCCTCGGGAAACTTCCCGCGCCAGCTCTCCCAACAGCTGCATGCGCAGGGGTGGATGCGCCGCAAAGGCAATTCCGAGCGCGTGAATGGGCAGCAGCAGCACGGAGCCCTGAATGAGCGCTTTCAACGTATACGTGTGCCGTCCGTCGCCCAGCACCGCTGCCAGCTCCACCAAGTCTCCGGGGCGCGCAGGATTCAGAGTGAGCCGGGTTTTCAGCCTTTCTGTCCGCCGCACAAAATACCCGGAAATCACTACGTAAAGCCCGTGGCACATCTCTGACTGGCAAAACACCAGGGCGCCTGCATCCATTTCCAGGCTTTGGGTGGCCCCGGTGAGCAATGCCGAAACAGCCGGAGGACAGTGCAGCAGTTCTGCCAGCGACCGCGGCCGCAGTTGGCTCGCACGCATGCTGCCTGCATCCGGCGTCATGGCTCCATCTGCCTCTGGCGCCATTCGGAATGCTCCTGAGCCATGGTCCTGGGTCGGCTCCGGGCCGGCAGACGGTCCTTGAGCGCCGCTGAAATCGCCTACATTGCGTGTGCCGGATTCCATAGCCCTCCCAAATCTCATGCGGGGCGCATTTGGAACAAAAACTCGTGATCACGGTGGGTTGCGGTCCCGCGCTGCTACTGCAACCTCAACCGGCCCACCAGGTGCGTTGTCGGGCTCCTGTGCCCGCCTGCGGAATCTATCTGGACATTGCCAGGATGCGGGCCTGCTGCGGTTCGAGTTGGTCAGCCGGCGGAACGCACAGCACCGGAACGCGCGACCGCGCCAGCAGCGCAAAAGCGGTTCCGTGCGCACCGGGCGTGCTGCTGTTCCGCTTTACCCCGGTCACCAACAGGCTGGGCCGGTACTGCGCTATCGCTTCCACGATCACGTCCGCGGGGCTGCCGTCTTTCACAATGCAGCGCACCGGAAAACGTCCGCTCCCCTCGATGCCGAACTCCTTGAGCGTGCTGGCGCAGGGGTTCAGGAACGCCGACGCCTCCGCGGGCCCGCGCGCATGCAGCACAATCAGCGGGCGATGAAATGTCTCGGCCAGCGAGCGGGCCGTGTCCACGGCAGCTTCGGTGGCTTCGTTGCGCTCCATGGCCAGCAGCACAGGGCCGCCGGGCGTGGGGCGAAACTCACCCGCGTTCCAGTCCGCGGCCACCGCCAGTACCGGGCAGGGCGAGATACGCACCAACTGCTCGGCCACCGCGCCCACAAGTACCGGCCCGGCGCCGCGCATGCCCTCCGTGCCAATCACAATCAGTCCCGCCTGGTACTGCCGTGCCACGTCCACCAGCATCTGCGCCACCGCGCCCTGGCGAATCTCCGAGTTGCTGGGGATGCCCTCGCTCAGCAGGCCGGCAGAAAGCGTATCAAGCGCCGCGCGGGCCTCTTCGGTCAAGCCGCTCAGCAGCTTCCCGGGCACCGAGTCCACCACCGCATAATCCACCGGATCAAGCCCATAGGCCAGCACGAGGCGCGCCCCATAACCGCCCGCCAGCTTCTGCGCATACTCGAGCGCGGCTTCAGACCCATTAAGATTCGTCGCCACCACAATCGTTTTCATTGCGCTTTCCAAGCTCACAAGTGCCTCCCGGCGCGCTGCTCGCGCCTCCCCTGTCCTGCCGCATTGGACTCCGAGTCTGCTCTTCGCTTGCCAGCAAGAGCAGTGACGCGATGCACCCCGTCTTGTGATCTGCATCACGCGCAGGAGCGGTGTGCTTTCTGCGCAGCGCTGGGGCTGAACCGTCCCGAGTGTCTGTGTAGAGCTCAAGGGCAAATGAGTTAGCCTTTGCGCGGCATGAAAAACTCACCAAAGCTGTCTGCTAAGACGATTTCGCGACACTCCGCAACACGTCGACGCGGTGATGGACTCCTACAACTTGATCAACGGCCCCCAGGTCCCGCCTTCTGGGATCTGAGATAGCAATAACCTAAATCCGCCCAATTCCACTTCCTCCCATTTATGATCGGGCCATGAAGCGAGTCCTACTTTCCTGGAGCAGCGGCAAAGACAGCGCGTGGGCGCTCCATCTGCTGCGTCGCGATCCGGCCATCGAAGTGGTCGGCCTGCTCACCACGCTCAACACCGAGTTCCAGCGCGTGGCTATGCATGGCACGCGGCGCTCTGTGCTGGAAGCGCAGGCCGCGGCCACTGGATTGCCGCTGTGGACTGTTCCTCTGCCTTGGCCTTGTTCGAATGAAATCTACGAGCAGCGCATGAGCGAGGTCTGCGCCCGCGCCGTGGCCGAGCATGTGGATGCAATGGCCTTCGGCGACCTGTTTCTCGAAGACGTGCGCGCCTATCGCGTGAAGCAACTCGCGCCCACCGGCCTTGAACCGCTGTTTCCGCTCTGGCAGATTCCTACCGGCAAGCTCGCGAGAGAGATGATTGCCGGCGACCTTCGCGCCAAACTGGCCTGCGTGGATTTGAAGCAGCTCCCCGGTTCCTTCGCCGGCCGCGAGTTTGATGAAGCGCTGCTGCGCGATCTGCCGCCGGAGGCCGACCCCTGCGGCGAGCGCGGCGAGTTTCACACTTGCGTCTATGCTGGGCCCATGTTTAATAAGCCAATCCAAATTGTGCCCGGAGAGATTGTGAACCGCGATGGGTTCATGTTTGCGGATTTTCAGTAGAAGCTCAGACGATTTGAGGGACAATGATCCGCAACCGCGGATCCCCTTCGACTGCGCTCAGGGCAGGCTTTCGACTCCGTTTGGCGCAAAAAGCGCACCAAACTGCGCTCGGGATGACAGCCTTTGGGTTGGGTCCTGTTCCTATCCCCTATTCGCTATTTCCTGGCCTTTACATCTTCCACCAGTGGCTCGACTTGGGCGGTTTCTGCGGTGCAACCGGAGCGGCCGGCGGAGCCCCAACCGGCAGCCCAGCCTCATCCGGCGGCGGCAGCGTGTGCGTGTCATACCAATGCTGGATCACCTGCGTCTGCCACTTGTCGCCGCGCCCAATCCACAACTGCGCCGACTGGTCGTAGCGGTCCAGGTCGGCCTGCAGCCAGTACACGCGGTTGTCCCGCAGCCAAGCCTGGCGGTACAACTCGCGAAGCAGCGTGTAGCCGTCGCGAATGTCCTGGAGGCGGCCATTGGCGGAACCAATCGTGTAGAGCAGATCGGCAACCTCGCTGCGCTTTGTTTTGTCTCCAGTAGCCGACAGCGTGCGCGCCTGGTTATAGAGATTCAGGCAGTCGTCTGCGGC